>WNFX01005023.1_pt1 | contig 22610 bp, 25 predicted proteins | sample 5400111 | NCBI WGS metagenome assembly WNFX01 (sample SAMN13153363, study PRJNA577476) | soil metagenome | isolation source: 40 cm soil or saprolite under grassland replicate 1 | place: USA:California | collected 2016-06-15 | reverse complement strand
GGTCCGGCGCCGATGCCGATCGTGGGGACGCTCAACGCCTGCGTCACCCGCTGACCGAGGGCACTGGGGATCGCTTCCAGCACCACGGCGAAGGCGCCCGCGTCTTCCAACGCCCTCGCATCGGCGAGGATCTGCTCGGCCGCCTCGTCGCTGCGGCCTTGCACCCGGTAGCCGCCAAACTGATTGACGAAGGTGGGCGTCAGTCCGAGGTGCCCCATCACCGGGATGCCCATCGCAGTCAGTTGCTTGGTGTAGTCGATCACGCGTCCGCCACCTTCCATCTTCACCGCCGCGACGCGGGCTTCCTGCAGAAAACGGCCGGCGTTGCGGATGGCGTCCTCGGCGGAGGCGTGGTAGGCCATGAACGGCATATCGCCGATGACCAGCGCGCCCGGCGCTCCGCGAACCACGGAACCGGCATGGCGGATCATGTCGTCCATCGTCACGCTGAGCGTGTCGGGGTAACCGAGCATCGTCGTTCCCAGGCTGTCCCCCACCAGCAGCACCGGGATCCCGGCGCGATCGAGCCAACGCGCCGTGCTGTAGTCGTAGCAGGTCAGCATCGTGAACCTGGTGCCTTCGCTCTTCCATTTCCGAAGGTCGCGGACGTTGGTCGTCATGCGGCCGCCTCCTTGTTTGCGCTGAGCAGTTTCGTGCGATCGGCGAGGAGCCGGTAGAGGCGCTGGAGTTCGGGATCGTGCTTCAATGCCTCGAGGTGCCGCTCGATCGTGCCCTGATCGCCCCGCGAGGCGGGCCCGGTGATCGCGTCGGCAGGCGCGAGGTTACGGAGGTTGTTGACCGCGCCGGCGAGCAGGGTCGTCATGCCCTGGCGCGCGGTCTCGGCGGGAAGCCCGGCCTCGATAGCCAGCGTGATCGCTTCCGCCAGCAGCGTCGTCGGGTAGTTCGCAGCGAAGACGGCCGCGGCATGGTAGAGGGCGAGATCGACCCCACTCAAGTCGAAGGGATGGCCATGCAGATCGCGCGCCATCTGCATCAGCTGGTCGCGCAGGGGCGGGTCGGCATCGATGCCGAAGTAGGTGCCCGCGACGTTCTGGGCGGCCTCGCGTCCGCGGCGAAACGTCTGGAGCGGATGGAAGACGCCGGTACGGAGGCTCCCCTGCTGCGCGAGCGGCCGTAAGGCGGCGCGATCCTGGGCACCGCTGAGGTGGACCGCCGCCTTGCCCGCCGCCGAGCAGAGGGAATCAACCATCTGGGTCGCCAGCGGCAGGATGACGTCGTCGGGGACGGCGAGGATCGTCAGGTCGGCCAGGTCGATCGTCGTCGCCGGGCTCTGACAGGCCCGGGCGCCCAATTCCTCCGCCAGGTTGCGGACGTTGTCCGGGTTGCGGCCGCCGACCGCCGCGATGGCGTAGCCGGACTGATGGAGAGCACGACCCAACGCCGATCCGGCGCGGCCGGGTCCGATGATGGCGATGGTCGGCTTCTGCATGGTTCCGTCTCGGTCCCAGGGATCCAAGCGGTCGCTTCCAATATAACGCGGAAGCGGGCGGTTGTCCTACCGTGCTTTAGGGCGCTCAGCGGCGAAGCAGGGCGGCCTTTCGCGTGTCGTATTCCTGCTGGTCGATCTCGCCCCGAGCAAACCGTTCGTTCAGGATGCTCAACGCCTTATCAGGCCGGATTCCTCGCGGAGAAACTCGAATCGCCCAGAGGACGAGCCACACCGCCAACACGATCAGGATGCCGTAGACCGCGAGAACAACGACCAGGGAAACCCAGTGGCCGAAGAACGGCACCCCCCGCCTCCGCTACGCCGGTGTCGGCTCCAGGCGGCCGGGCGGGATCTCGGGGCCCCGGTCGTCGGCCTTGGGCTGCGTCGGGGCCGGGCGCGGCGTTTCTGCCTTGGGCCGTTCCGGTACCGGCGGCACCTTACCGTCCGGCGAGTTGATGACGGCGTCCATCTGCCAGCCCTCGATCGTTTCTTCGGTCTTCAGGTACTCCGCGAGCTGCACGAGCTTGTCGCGGCGCTCGGTCAGGATTTTCTTGGCGCGCTGGTAGCCCGCATCGACGAGGCGATGGACTTCCTGGTCGATCTCCCCGGCGACCTCTTCGCTGTAATTCCGCTGCTCGCCAAGGTCGCGGCCCAGGAAGACGAGCTCTTCCTTGTGGCCGAAGGTGAGCGGACCGAGCTTATCCGACATGCCCCACTCGGTGACCATGCGGCGCGCCAGCTTGGTGGCCTTGCCGATGTCGTCCGAGGCCCCCGAGGTGATGTCGCCGAAGATGAGCTCCTCCGCAACTCGCCCGCCGAGGATGACGGCCATGTCGTCGTTGAGCTCGCTGCGCGAGACCAGGTAGCGGTCCTCGGTCGGCAACTGCATCGTCCAGCCGAGCGCCATGCCGCGCGAGATGATCGAGACCTTGTGCACCGGGTCGGCGTTGGGCAGCGACTTCGCGACCAGCGCGTGGCCGATCTCGTGGTACGCGATGACGTTCTTTTCGCGCTCGGTGATCATGCGCGACTTCCGCTCAGGGCCGGCGATCACGCGCGCGATCGCTTCCTCGAGCTCGAGCTGGCCGATCGCCTTTTTGTTGTTGCGCGCCGCAAGGATCGCCGCCTCATTAATAAGGTTGCTCAGGTCGGCGCCGCTGAATCCGGGCGTCTGGCGGGCGAGGACTTCGAGGTCGACCTGCCCGTCGAACGGCTTGTTGCGCGCGTGAACCTCGAGGATCGCGCGGCGACCGCGGATGTCGGGTCGGTCCAGCGTCACGTGGCGGTCGAAACGGCCGGGCCGCAAGAGCGCCGGGTCGAGGACGTCGGGGCGGTTGGTGGCCGCAATCACGATCACGTGGGTGTTGGTCTCGAAGCCGTCCATCTCGACGAGCAGCTGGTTGAGCGTCTGCTCGCGCTCGTCGTGACCACCGCCGAGACCGGCGCCGCGCTGGCGGCCGACCGCGTCGATCTCGTCGACGAAGACGATGCAGGGCGAGTTCTTCTTCGCCTGGTCGAAGAGGTCGCGGACACGCGACGCGCCGACGCCGACGAACATCTCGACAAACTCGGAGCCCGAGATGCTGAAGAAGGGGACGCCCGCCTCACCGGCGACCGCCTTGGAGAGCAGGGTCTTGCCCGTCCCCGGCGGGCCGACCATCAGCACCCCTTTGGGGATGCGGGCGCCGAGCGCGGTGAATTTATCCGGAAACTTGAGGAACTCGACAATCTCGGTGAGCTCCTGCTTCGCCTCCTCCACCCCGGCGACGTCATTGAACGTCACGGCCGGCTTGTCACCGCTGAGCAGGCGGGCGCGGCTGCGACCGAACGAGATCGCCTGGTTGTTGCCGCTCTGGGTCTGGCGGAGCATGTACCACATGAAGCCGCCGATCACCAGGAAGAGGATGACGTTCGGCAGGATGACGGAGAGGAGCAGGTTCGACGAGCTGGGCGCTTCGGTGTTGAAGTTGATCTTGTCATCGCGCAGGATCTGCTCGATTTGGAAGGTATCGCGGAAGATTGTCTTGTAGTGGTTGCCCTGGTAATCCCACGTGATCTCGGTGCCGTTTGACTTGATGGTGGCGTGGTCGACCTGGTGGGCGTCGGCTGCCGCGATCAGGTCGGCCGTCGTCTTATCCTGCGGCGCGGCGATCGTGTTGAAACTCTTGTAACTCGCCCAGATGATCGCCAGCAAACCCGCGAGCAGGATGAAGTAAAAGATGTTGCGGTTTCGGCCTCTCATGGCCACGTTATCTTAACACCGGATTTTTAAGAATCCTATTAACCAACACGAAGTAGAACGAGTTCAGCGAGCCTCTATTTCGAGATGGAGCTGGCGGCGTGTCGCGGAGGTGACGCGCTTGCTCTCCGCCACCGTGACGCCGGGGATCCAGACGATTTCTTCGCGGTCCGAAACCACCGGTAGGCTGTCACGGAGATGTCGCGGTACATGGGCGTCCACCAGAATGTCCTGGAGCCGTTTTGCGCTTTTTTGGCCGAGCGGCCGCATGCGGGCGCCGGGCTGTCGGGTGCTAACCAACAGCGGCAGCTGGACGAGGTCGCCATCGAGGTGACCGACCTGGTCACGGGCCTTGAACGACCCGGGATCACAGGCGCAGGTCGTGACCGCGAGACGCGCGGGCGCTTGGGCCCCGGCTGCGGGGCTCGCCGGCGGCTCGCCCCGACGAAGAGCTTCCACCTCGAGGAAGCCCGCGTCGGGGACCAGCCGGCGGACGAGGCGCCGCTGCAAGGCCGGCGGCAGCTCCGCAAACGCGGCGCGGTCGCGGACGAGAGCGTCAGGTAGGTGGGCAATCGCCTCATCGAGAAAGCGGTCTTCTTCGCCCAGGATGTCGGCGGTGCGTGCCAGCAGCTCGCGCGCGGCGGGGTCGAAGGCATCGATCGCCGGGAGAAGCTGCTGCCGCAGGCGATTGCGGGTAAATCGCGGGTCCTCGTTGCTCGGATCCCGCCGCGGCGCGAGGTGGAGTCGCGCCAGGTAGGCCTCGATCTCACGTCGGGAGATGTCGAGGAGCGGCCGCGCCAGGTCCCGGTCACGACGCCGCATCGCACCTAGTCCTCGTGAGCCGCTGCCTCGAAGCAGATGGAGGAGGAGGGTCTCGACCTGGTCATCCTGCGTATGGCCCATGGCGATGGCGGTGCTGTTGGTCTCGGCGGCGGTCCGGCGCAGGAACGCGTAGCGGGCGGTGCGGGCCGCGCTTTCGGTGTGTGGCGTCCCGTCGGCGGCGCGGGCGGTCTGAAACTCGTAGCCCCACTTTGCCGCCATCGACGCCACGAAGTCGCGGTCGTCCTGGCTATCCGGACGCCAGCCATGGTCGAAATGGGCCACCGTGAGGTGCAGGGGAACAGCTGGAAGGATCTCGCGCAAGACCGAGAGCAGCGCCAGCGAATCGGGTCCGCCCGAGACCGCGACCACGACGCGCTCGCCCGGCTCGAAGATGTGGTGAAGGCTGACGGCGATGGCGACCCGGCTGGGGAGCATCATGGAAATGGCGGAGGCAAGGATCGAACTTGCGACATACCGGGTATGGGCCGGTTGCTCTACCACTGAGCTACTCCGCCCAGAGCATCGGTTAGTTTAGCAAGGATGTCGCCGTCATTCGCTGAGATCGCGCCCCGCTATGACGCGCTGCGGCCACTATCGGCGGGCGATCGCGCACGGCTGGAAACCATGCTGCGCGAGGCGGCCCTGCAGCCGGGCGACCAGGTCGTCGAGGTCGGGTGCGGCACGGGCCGCTTGACGCTGCCAGTGTCGGCGATGACGCCGGCGCGCGTCACCGGCGTCGATGCGGAGGTGCGCATGCTGGATGTGGCGCGTGGCAAAGATGCGGCCGGCCGCGTCGACTGGGTTCGGGGCAGTGCCTACCGATTGCCGCTGAGCGAGGGGACGGCCGCGCTCGTGATGATGGTCATGGTCGTCCATCTGCTGCGCCAGCGAGTGCGCGCATTCACCGAGGCGCGGCGCATCCTGCGACCCGGTGGGCAGCTGAGCCTCTGGACGTTCACGCCGAGGCACGTCGAGGAGTTCTATCTGAATCCCTACTTCCCGAGCATCGCGGTCATCGACCGCGCGCGCTTTCCTTCGGCCCCGGTGCTGAGCGCAGAGCTGCGACGGGCCGGGTTCGATGAGCCGCGGATCCAGCTGATCGACGAGCCCCGGAAACTGGATATCGCCGACGTCGTCGACCGCGTGCGCGGCCGCTATATCTCGACGCTGGCGATGCTGGCGCCGCTCGAGTACCGGCTCGGTCTGCAGCAGCTCGAGGAGATGCTGGCGCGCGATCGCTCGATCCGCCTGACGCAACGCTCCGAGTGGGCGATCATTACGGCTCGGAAATGAAAGAGGAGCCCGCGGGCTCCTCTGTTACTAGCTTGGTTGCGGCGGCGAGATTCGAACTCGCGACCTTCGGGTTATGAGCCCGACGAGCTTCCACTGCTCCACGCCGCGCGCAGCCTCACATTGAGGCGAGAGCGTCATTCTAGGCGCGTCCAATCGCCCCCGTCAAGCCGATGGCGGGAGCCTACTTAAAGCGGCCGCCTCGCTTGGCTTCGATATTGCGCTTGATGTCGAGCAGGCGCTCTTCGCTGGTCTTCAAAAACTTTGAGAGCTTCTCCTCGAAGACCGGGTCGGCGCCCTCCGGCAGCTCGCGCTTTCCGCGGCCGCCGCGACGGTACGAGCGCGGCAAAACGGGTGCGGACATTCCGACGGGACCGTCCGGCACGGCCGCCTGCTTCAACGACAGGTCCATCTTCCCGTTGGTCACATCCACATTGAGGACCTTGACCTTGACCTTGTCGTTCATCTTCACGTGGTTGTTGACATCGCGGACGTACTCGTTCGCGATCTCTGAAATATGAACCAGTCCTGTCCCCGATCCCTCGATTTGAACGAATGCCCCGAAGTTCGTAATCCCGACGACCGTCCCTTCTACTACCGTTCCAGGCGTTACTGCCACCTAACCCGCAGACCCTCCTAATGCCATAAGCTCCTCCACCAATTCGCGATTCTTCCGATTACGCCGCCGCCGTCCTGTTTGCTGACTGATGGCCTCGGACTCGGTGCCGTTGCCGGGGTACCCGATCCAACGACGGCCGCGGTCGCCGAGTCACTTGGCTTAACGATGACATAAACCTGCTCTCCCGGCCGAGCAAAGCCGGATTTGCGAGCGGCTTCCTCCATGGCACCGGGTGAGCCACCGATGGCGAGCTCCTTCTTCGTCTGCTCGTTGGAGGCGGCGAGCTGCGCGTTCCCATCGCGCAACGTCTGCACCTCGTGATTCAGCCGCAGGTTGAGCACCAGTTCCGATCCGAACGCCCACACTCCCCAGAGAACAATCGCCCCGACGACAAGCCAAATGAGCCGATCGGGCGCGGCAAGGTGGACCTTCGCGCGGGAGGCTTTGGGTTCGGAGGTGCTCAAGACGTGGTCTGGGATCGTTGCAAGATCAAGCCGGCCCGAAAACGGACCGATTATAGGGACGGTTCCCCGGGTTGGCAAGGGCCGTCAACTCGCAAGCGCGTCATCCGTTGCGCTTGGCGGCCTCCCAATACTGGTCCAACGCGTCCAGCGGGAGGTCCTTGAGATCCTGTCCTTCGGCCTTCGCCTTCTGCTCCATGATCCGAAAGCGCGCCTCGAAACGGCCGGTCGCGGCGCGAAGGGCGTCCTCGGGGTTCATGCCGAGCTTGCGGGCGACATTGACCAGGCTGAACAGCAGGTCGCCGAACTCCGCCTCGCGGGCCTCGACAGTGGGCGCCTCACGGAGCTCCTCGAGCTCCTCGCGGACCTTGTCCAGGGGGCCGTCGACGCTCGGCCAGTCGAAGCCCACGTTGGCCGCGCGGCGTTGCAACGACCAGGCCCACTGCAGCGCCGGCAGGGACCGCTGCACCCCGTCGAGCGCCGACTCCCGTCCGTACTCTGCCGCCTTGAGCGCCTCCCAATTCCGAACCACTTCCTCGGAACCGCTGACCACGGTCGCGCCGAAAACGTGGGGATGGCGGCGAACCAGCTTCTCACGGACCGCATCGGCCACGTCGCCCACGGTGAAGTCACCGGTCTGCGTGGCGATCTCGGATTGCATCAAGACCTGGAGCAGGACGTCGCCCAGCTCTTCGCGGAGCTTGGGCATCGACTGCTCGTCGATCGCCTCCAGGACCTCATAGGCCTCCTCGAGCATGGTGGCGCGCAGCGACGCGTGGGTCTGCTCGCGATCCCAGGGGCAGCCCTGTGGCGAGCGCAGGCGCCGCACGACCTCCACCAGGTCCCGGATCCGCGCGATGTCGTCCGTCATGCTGCTAGTCGGCGGCACGATACGCCGTGGCCTCGATCTCTACCAGCCATTCGGGGTCGAGAAGGCCACGCACCCCGACCAGCGAGGTCACCGGCTTGATTGCGCCGAAAACCTCGCCGTGCGCCCGGCCGATCTCGCGCCAGCGGCGCGGCGCGGTTGTAAAGATCCGCGTCCGGGTGACATCGTCGAAACCGGCTCCCACGCCGGCCAACGCCTCGCCGATGACGCGCAGGCATTGCCGCGTCTGCTCGTAGATGTCCCCCTTGCCCACCGTCGAGCCGTCGTTCGCGGTCGGCGCGCAGCCGCAGATCTCGATCGACGGACCAACACGGACCGCGCGCGCATAGCCGACGATGGCCTCCCATTTGCGGCCCGTGGTGAAGACGCGACGCGCCGGCACGGGATCATGCTAGGTGATCCTCGCTAGACGGCCATGGCGACCCGGCCCAAGCGCTCGATCTCGCCCAGCACGTCGAGCAGGCGCTCCTTCCACTGGGCGCCGGCCTGGGTCATCGAGATCCGCACCTTCCCAAAGCGGACGTACAGGATCGATCGGAACTGTGACTCCAGCCGTCGCTCGTCACCGTTCCAGCCGGCCGGCAGGCGCATCACCAGCCAGTCGCCGTCCGTCTCGACCGCCGCGATCCCCGCCGCGCGGGCGAGCAGCTTGACCCGCAACGCATAGAGAAGGTTGCGCACCGGTGCGGGCGGCTTGCCGAAGCGGTCGGCCAGGTTGCGCTCGGCCGACTCGAGGCCCTGCTCGTCCACGACGGCCGCCAGGTCGTGATAGACCTGCAGCCGCAGTTTCTCGTCGGGGACGTACTCCCGCGGCAGGAAGTGCTCGATCGGCAGGTCGAGCGTGAGCCCGGCGGGCATCTCGACGGGCGTTCCGGTCTTCTGCGACTCGACCGCGTCGCGGAGCATCGAGTTGTAGAGCTCGAGGCCGACGGCCGCGATGGCGCCGTGCTGCTCGACCCCCAACAGGTTCCCCGCCCCGCGGATCTCGAGATCCTTGAGCGCCAGCTTGAAGCCCGATCCCAGGTCGTGCAGCTCGGAGATGACGTCGAGCCGCTTGTCGGCGTTCTCGGAGTGCGACCGCAGCGGGTTGTAGAGGAAGTAGGCATAAGCCCGTTGCCCGGCGCGCCCCACGCGCCCACGCAGTTGATAGAGCTGCGCCAGCCCCATGCGGTGCGCATCGACCACCACGATGGTATTCGCGTTGGGGATGTCGAGCCCCGATTCGATGATCGTCGAGCAAACCAGCACGTCGGCCTCGCCCTTGACGAACTTCACCATCACGTCGGCGAGCGTCGACTCGGGCATCTGTCCGTGGCCGACCACAACCCGCGCCTGCGGCACCAGCCGCTTCACCCGCTCCTCGGCCTTCTTGATCGTTTGCACCCGGTTGTAGACGTAGAAGACCTGGCCGCCGCGCTGCAGCTCGCGCTGGATGACCTCCTTGATCAGGTCGTCGTCGTCGGCCGTCACGAAGGTCTTGATCGGGAGGCGCTCCTCGGGAGGCGTCTGGATGACGGACAGGTCACGGATGCCGGCCAGCGCCATATGCAACGTGCGCGGGATCGGCGTCGCCGACAGTGAGAGGACGTCGACCGAGGCACGGAGCTGCTTGAGCTTCTCCTTCTGCATCACGCCGAATCGTTGCTCCTCGTCCAGAACGACCAGACCGAGATCTTTGAAGCGCACGTCTTTCTGCAGCAGCCGGTGGGTGCCGATCACGACGTCGACCTCCCCGACCAGCAAGCGCCGCAGGACGTCGGTGGCCTCGGCGTCGGAGCGAAAGCGCGACAGCATGTCGACCTTGACGGGGAACGGCTGGAAGCGGTCGCGGAAGGTCAGGAAGTGCTGCTGGGCGAGCACCGTGGTCGGCACCAGGACGGCCACCTGCTTGCCGTCCATCACCGCCTTGAACGCGGCGCGGACCGCGAGCTCGGTCTTACCAAAGCCGACGTCGCCGCAGAGAAGGCGATCCATGGGGCGCGAGTCCTCCATGTCAACCTTGATCTCCTCCAGCACCCGGACCTGGTCCGGTGTCTCGTCGTACGGGAACGACTGCTCCAGCTCGTGCTGCCAGGGCCCGTCTTCCGAAAAGGCGTGGCCCTCGACGAGCTGCCGCTTCGAATAGAGGTCGAGCAAATCGCGCGCGACCTCCTCGACGGATTCGCGCACTTTGCGCTTGGCCCGGTCCCACTCGCCGCTCCCAAGCCGCTGCAACTTCGGCGCCGCATCGCCGCCGCCGACATATTTCTGCACGCGCTCCAGGTGCTCGACCGGCACGTACAGCTTGTCGCCCTCGGCGTACTCGAGCTGCATGTACTCGCGCTCCTGACCCTCCTCGCCCATCAGGCGCATGCCGGTGAAGCGGCCGATCCCGTGGTCGACATGGACGATCAGGTCGCCGGGCTCGAACTCCAGCTCCCAGGTCGCCGAGCGCGCCCGCACCACGCCGCGCCGGACCCGTTGGCGCAGGCCACCGAAGAGGTCGGTGTCGCCGTAGACCTCGAGCTGCTGGGAGGGGACGCGGAACCCCTGCGCCACCGGCTGGTTGCCGAGGACGACCAGGCCCGCGGCCAGCGGCGTCTGCGACCAGACGAACACTCCGCCGGCTGGGTAGACGTCGCGATCCTCGAGCAGCTCGCGCAGCCGCGGCTCCTGCTGGGTCACGATCAGTAGGCGCGATTTTGCGCGCGCGTCGGTCCGCACGCGGTCGGAGAAGGCGTCGATGCGGCCGGCGTAGGCATCAACCGGCTCGAACCCGAGGTCGAGCGAGCCGAGCTCCGCGCCTCGAGCGACCTCGAGCCGACGCCAACCGCCGGCAGCCTGCAGCAGGCTCGCCATCGACACCAGGCCGGGTCGCAATCCCTGCGGCAACTCGCCGCGCTCGATCTCGACGGCGATCAGCTCCTCGAGTTCCTGCTCGCGTTGTTCGGCCTGCGTCAGGGATCGCCGCCCGTCGAGGGAAAGGATGACGGCGTCCTGCGGCAGATGGTCGAAGAGCGTCGGCTGCGCGGAATCGAGATAGGCCTGGAAGCCTTCGATCCCGTCGAAGTAGGCGCCCGATCGCACGCGCTCGGTATCGGTCAGCCACTGGTCGCGCACCTCCGGAAGGGTGCGACTGAAGTCGATCTCGCGCAACGGCCCGTCCGCGCCCGCCACCGCCTCGGCTGTCAGGATGATTTCCGCCGCCGGAAGGATTCGGGCGCTGCCGATGTCACCCACCGAACCTTGCGATTCGACTTCGAACTCGCGCAGGGACTCGAGCTCGTCGCCAAAGAATTCACTGCGGACTGGCCGCCGCCGATCCGGTGGGAAGCAATCGAGGATGCCGCCGCGCAGGCTGAACTCGCCGCGTCCCTGGACAAGCGCCTCCCTCCGGTACCCGAGCGTGGTCAAGCGGCGGACCAGGTCATCGACCGCGTAGGTTTGTCCTGGCTTCAGCGTGAAGACCCAGCGTCGAAGTGCCTCCCGCGCCAGCGTCGGGCGCGTCATCGCCGCCCAGGAGGTGAAGCAGACTACGGGTTCACCGGCACCGAGCGCGTCGATTGCCTCGAGCCGGCGCCGAACGGTCTCTTCATCGGGGGCAAGGCGATCGAAGGGCAGCGTCTCGACGGCCGGAAAGACCACGGTGCGCACGTCGTCGCGGAACCAGGCACCCGCTTCCTGAAACGACCCTTCCGGGTCGGGGACGAGCGCGAGCACCGGCCGCCGGGCGCGCCTCGCCAGCCACACCGCGAAGACCGGCAACGCGCTGGACGGAAGGCCATGCGCATCGAGGCTGCCGATGGCCGCGTTCCACCACGCCTCGAGCCGGTCGCGGGCCGGGAGGCCGTCGAGCAATTCGAGCAGGGTCTGCGTCATCGATTTCGAACCATGCAAAAATGCGCCCTCGGCACCGTGCCGGGGCGTTCGCAGGTCAGCTTACCATCGGGTCTCAAGCCTCAAACGCATCGAGCTGGAAGTCATCAGCTGCGGCGCAAGGTGTACCAGTGCGAGCCAAACGGATCGGTGCCTGGCCTCGCCTCGACCAACTCGAACTCCGAAAACCGTGCCCGTACCTCGTCGGGCGCGACGCCCTTCGGGAAAAACCGGCGCCGCCGCGCTCCGGACTGCCGCCCGAACGCGTACAGCAAGTAGGTCGCGCCGGATCGCGCCATCCCGGTGACCTCGCGCGCGTAGGCCGGCTGGGCCGCCTCCGGCAACGAGTGGAAGCATCCCTGGTCGAAGAGCAGGTCGAAGCCTGGCTCGATCGGGTACTCATGGAGCCGCGTCACGTCGCCGACGAGGAACGCGACCGAGAGGCCAGCGGCCACCGCCTTGGCGCGGGCGGCGCGAATCGGCCTGGGGACGAAATCCACGCCGATGAGCTGCCAGCCGTTGCTCGCCATGTAGATCGTGGTCGTCCCGGTGCCGCAGCCGAGATCGAGCGCGCGACCGGGAGGCAGGCGACGCGCCCCCTCGATGACCTCGATCAGCTCCGGTGGCGGGACGCCGCTGTCCCAGGGCGTGAACCCAAGCCGGTACATCAGCCGGAACGAGATCCTGGGGATCAGACTCACAGCAATTCAGGTTAGGTCCCGTCGGCGTTACGACGGGCGGGCGAAGCCGTAGTCGAGCAGTACGGCGGCTTCATCGAAGATCCGAGGGGAGGCCAGCAGGATCACCATCAGGTGCCGGCCGTCGCGCGTGGCGGTGGCGATCAGGCAGCCGCCGGCGTGACCGGTCCAGCCGGTCTTGAGCCCGGTGGCGCCGGGATATTTTCGGACCAGCTCATTGAGGTTGTAGAGCGCGTAGGCGTGGTGCGTGGCGGTGGCCGGCAAGGTCAGGCTGGGGGTCGCTGCCATGGCCGCGCCGGAATTCAGGAAGAGGCCGTAGAGGAGCTCGCGCACCGTGAGCCGCTCACCGGCGCGCAGTCCCATCCGTGTCGAATCCCAGGGGAGCTGGTTGATCGACACCGGGACCAAGACCGTCTGGTCGAGCCGAAGGTGGTCGAGGGCGACTAGCGCGGTGACGATTTTGGTCAGGCTGGCCGGCGCATGGCGTCCGTGCGGATCGAGCTGATACAGGGTCTTACCGCTATCGACGTCGATCATGATCGCCGACTGCGCCTTGATGACCGGTGGTGGCGCCGCCGGGGCCAGCTCGTACAGCTCGACCGCGGCGGGCCCGGTGATCGGAAGATGCGATTCGGCCGTGACCGGCGTCAGCAACGCGAGCAGGAGCAGCCAGATCCGCATGTGCGGATCAACAAACCATGAGGCAATCGATCGCGCAAGGGCCGCCCGGACCAACGACGTCGGGCCGATCCGGTCAGGCCGCGGCTGCCTCGTTCCCCCGAATGTCCTCGAGGTCCGCGTGGTCGCCGGTCGCCTCCTCGGCAGCAGCAGCCGACGGCCGGCGCAGCATCAGCATGGCCACGAAGCAGGCCATGCCGATCGCGATCAAGATGTCGCCCGCGCTGGCGATGCCGGGAAACGGCGGCGGCAGAATGAAGCGATCGTCCAGCCATGCGAAGTTCGTATGCGGACCGTTAAGGACGTAGGTGGTGGCGCGGCTGTTGACTGTCGCCAGGACGTCGTGCCCTTCGACCGGCATCCGTCCACCGTTGGCCGCCCGGACGACCTCGTTGCAGTAGGCGCCCAGCGCGCCGCAGGCGATCGGATAGATCTGCCGCCAGACCGCCCAGATGCCAGCGGCGACGGCCAGGCCGAGCGGAAGCAGCCATGGAAGCGGGCCGGGGGTGAACTCGCTGATGATGAGGGCTGCACCCGCGGCCACCAGCGGCCGGACTGGAACCGGCGCCCCGGGCGCCAGGACCCGGCTGGCCCGACCGCCGAAGATGAAACCCGCGAAGATGCCGGCGACCGTGACGAGCGCGCCGTCCGCAACCTTCAGGGCAGCCGGCTCGAGCCAGGAGGTGCGCCAGGCGAGGGCGAGGAGCGCACCGGCCACCAGCATCGAGATCGCCAGCCGCCGATGGCTCGCAAAGGCACTCCGGAAGTCGGTGCCGGTAAGCGTGGCCTCCAGGCTGGTGCTGAGAACCGGTCCGAGCGCGTAGTAGACCGCCATCAACGCCCCGGTCGCCACCAGGAAGTGCGGTGCGTCGCCGAAGCCCACCAGCCGAAACGTGAACGCCCCGATGACGGCCGCGAGGGTCCACTGCGCGGTGGCCGTTAACTGCGTCGACCACGACTGGCCCTTCAGCAGGCTGCCGATTGGTGCGGCCACCACCGCCACGAGCAGGGTGACTTCCGGATGACGCCGAAACACGATGATGGCGGCGAGCAGCGTGATCTTGGGTAGTTCGCTCCAGCGGGCGTCCTCCTTCGAGCCGAGCAGGAAGTCGTCCACGATGCACATGCCGATGAAGCTGATCCAGGCCCAGGGCGCCGGGTAGGGCTGGGCCGGCAGCACCCAGCCACCAGTGGCGGCCAGCAGCGCGGCCAGGCCGGCGACCCACAGCAGGGCGCGGATCGACCGAGCGTTGAGGTGACGCTGGAGGAAACCCACGGCTGGCGAGAGTGCAACGCCGCGGCGGGGCCACCTTTTGCGTGCTTTACGCTACGGGGCGATGTTCCGTCGCAAACCGGCCCTCCCGTCGCCCTCGGACCGCTGGCTCGTGATCGGCCTGGGCAATCCCGGCCGGGAATACGAGCGGTCCCGGCACAACATGGGTTTCCTGGTCGTCGACGAGCTGGCTCGCCGCCATCAGGGCCGCGTGGCCGGCCGAGAAGCGAAATCCCTTACGGGTCGCGTCCGGATCGGTGACCGCGAGCTGGTGCTCGCCAAGCCGCAAACCATGATGAATCTCTCCGGGTTGGCGGCCAAGGCCCTGCGCGTAAAGTATGGCGTGCCCCTGGAACGCACCCTGGTCATCCATGACGAGCTCGACCTCCCCTTCGGCCGGCTGCGCATCCGCAAGGGTGGCAGCTCCGCCGGCAACCACGGGATGGACTCGCTGATCGCCTCTTTCGGCAGCAAGGAGTTCATCCGTGTCCGGGTGGGCATCGGCCGTCCTCCCGGCAACGGCGTCGACTACGTGCTGAGCCCCTTCACCGCCGCCGAGCAAGCCCAGGTCCGCGACATCGTGTCCCGGGCCGCAGACGCCGTCCTCGTCACGATTGAGCAGGGCCTCGAGCGCGCGATGACCGAGTTCAATCGCGTCTCGTGAGGAAGAAGACGAGCACGGCGAGGCCGGCCAGCGCCGTCAGTGCTCCGCCAAGCCAGACCGCGGCCGACGGGCCCAGGAAGTGGGCGACGATGGCGGCGCAGACATTGCCGATCGGCGTCACCCCGATGAACAGCATCGAGTAGAGGCTCACCATGCGACCCTGCATCCGGTCCGGAGAGCGCACCTGCACCAACGTGTTGGTGCCGATTGAGTAGACGGCGAACGACCATCCGATCACCAGCAGCAACAGAATTGCCTGGGTGAAGTCGGGGATGACCACGAATAGCAGCTCCATGCCGGCGAAGAGCAGCGCGCCCAACACGATCCGGCGCGGCTCAAGCAGGAAGCTGCCGGCGAAGGTCATGGTCAGCGCGCCAACCAGCGACCCCACCCCCTGTGCCGCAAACAGATAGCCAAGGGTATCCGCGTTGGCGTGCAGGACGATGCGGGTGAACAAGGGCAACACCAGGTTGAAGTTCGCGCCGAACGTGCCGGCGACGAACAGCAGCGCAAACAGCCCGGCGAGCGCGGGGGTTTGCGCGACGTAGCGCAGCGCCTCGGTGATGAGCTGCACCGCGGTCTGCGGGGGCCCGGCGGTCAGCGGCCGGCGGCGAATGGTCAGCAACGCCGCGATCACGCCCAGGTAGGTGATGGCATTGATCCAGAAACAGGCCGCGACGCCGAGCGTCGCGATCACGACGCCACCCAGCGCCGGGCCGGCGATGCGGGCGAGATTGAAGGCAATGGAGTTCAGCGCCACGGCACTGACCAACTCGCCACGACCGACCATCTCGAGGACCGTCGCCTGGCGCGCGGGGAAGTACAGCGCCTGGTTCACCCCTAACACGGCGGCCAGCACCAGGACGATCGGCAACGTAATGACATGCGTCGCCGTGAGCGCGGCATACAGCGCGGCGCCGACCAGCGAAACAAACTGCGTGAGCAACAGCACGTCCCGATGGGCATACCGATCAACGAGGGTGCCCGCATAGAGACCGAAGATCAAGACCGGGCCATAGCTGAAGGCGCCAAAGAGGGCGAGCGCCAGGGCCGAGTTGTGCGAAAGCTGGAGCACGAGCCAGGCGCCGGCCACCGATTGCATCCAGGTGCCGACGAGCGACACCGCCTGTCCGGCGAAATAGCGGCGAAACTCGGGGTATTGGAGCGCGGAAACCTGCACGACCGCGCGACGGCGCGGCTCGACAGCAGTCGGAGTGGCGATGGTGTTCAGTTTACTTGCGTGCGGCAGAGCTCAGACGGCGGCGAGGGCCTCGCCACAACGCTCCCATGGCTAGATCGCCAGGCCGACGTACTCCAGGTCGCGCCAGATCTGGCCGTCGCGAATGTCGACGACACTGACCGAAGGCTGGCGGACTTTTCCGGCGAGGCCCGTGTAGGTCCATTCGCCAATAACGACCACGGTGTCGCCTTCCGTCACGAGCCGTTCGACCTCAAACGTGACGTCCGGTGTGCGCGCCACCGCCTGGCGGCTCAGGAGGACGAAGGCCTCCCGGCCCAGGATCGGCTCGGGCACTCCGGGCGTTCGGTGGACGACATCGGGATGAAGACGGCGTGCAAAGCCGTCCCAATCGCGCGCGCGGAGCGCATCGAGGGCCGCTGTCACGATATCCGCGGCCGGGCTACGAGAGGTGGAAGACATGGCGCGCAAACAGGAGGGCGCCGACCAGAGCCGCCCCGGCTGCGGCGACCAGCACGGCGGCCGCTGCGACGTCTTTCGCGCGACCGATCATCGGGTGGTGCTCGGGCCACGCGTAATCGATCAGGACCTCGAGCGTCGTGTTGAAGAGTTCGGCCGCGATCACCAGCGCGAAACACAGCACCAGTCCGACGAATTCGATCGCGGTGAAGCGCAAGAAGAGCGCCGCCACCAGAACGACGAACGCGATCAGCAAGTGTACGCGCAAGTTCGCCTGCGACGAGAGCGCCCAGGCAAAGCCCCGCCCCGCATGGCGAAAGCTGTACAGCGTTCGACGCAAGTCGACGCGGCGCGCTCGGCTGGGGCTGCCGATCCGTTCGGCTTCGAACTCGGCGTCGGAGTGCGGCGTCACGGCGCCGCGGCCAGGATGCGGTTGGTCAGCGCCGTCATATTCGCCTCCTCCGCCGGCTCGGCGTGGTCGTAGCCCAGCAGGTGCAGGAAGCCATGTACCGCGAGGAGCCGCACTTCGTCATTGACGGGGTGGCCGGCATCGCGCGCCTGCCGCCGCGCGCGCGGCAGGGAGATCACGATGTCACCCAGCCAGTCTTCGGTGCCGGGTGGCGATTGGAAACGCTGGTCGGTCGCTTGCTCGCGGGCGGCGAAGGCGAGCACATCGGTCGGCTCGTCGAGCCCGCGGTAGCGATTGTTGTACTCGCGCAGGTGCTCATCGCCCGTGAGGGTCACGACCGCGACGGTCTTAGCAGGCAAGTCCATGGTGCGCGCCGCCGTCTGCAGCACCACTTTCAGGCCATCCAGATCCACTCCCGAGGCGATGGACGCGGGTCCCAAACGGCTCATCTGGATGAGCACGGCACAATCCTACCCGGGCCGGGGCGGTTACGCGGTCGGTTTCTGGGACGGCGTGTCGTCCCGCCCGGCGAGATAGCGCAGCCCGATCAAGCCGGCCGCCAGCACCACCCAGACCAGCAGGATCCAGTCCTGCGGGACGGACGACCGCCGGCCGAGGTCCGCTGCCAGGGCGTCGGCAAGAATGAACGCGCCGATCAAGAGCAGGCCGATGCCTTCCATCCGCGTGCGCGCCTTGCCCGGGTCGCCACCGCGACGCAGGAAGCGCGGCACCCTGCCAAAGCCGATCATCGACACGGCGGGGACGATCACGGCGGCCGCCGCGACGTAGGCAAGCACGATCACCGAGCCGGAAAGCAGCACTATGGTAAATATCGCAATAGGGGCTTGAAGATTGCACCTCTACCTCGCCGCTGACACCACGAGCACGAGCTACCGAGCGGGCCGCGTGGCGGGGCGGCTCTTCTTCCTGGCGCTGGTCCCGGTGTTCGTCATCGCCTGGATCTACTGGCTGAACGGCCGTTCGCGGCCAGAGCCGATGCCCTTTTCCCACGCGATCTCCCGGTGGTGGGTGTGGGTGGTGGGGCTGCTAACCGGCCTTCTCCTGCTGTTCGTCCTGGGATTCGCCGTCGCCTCCTCGACGTCGTAGTTACGACGGGCTCGGGCGCGGCCTGGTCGCCGGTCGCGGCAACGGGATCGTCCTGTCCTCGCTGTCCAGCGTCCCGTCGTGTCCCCCACCCGTCGTATCGACGCCGGCTCCTCCCTTCGCGGTTTCGGCGACCGCCGCAGGATACTCGATGCGAGCATGGTAGATGCTGACCACCATGTTGGCCATTGCCTCCTCCACCAGGTGCAGGTCGCGGAAGGAGAGATCGCACTCGTCGAGCTGACCGTCGCGGACGAATCCCTGGAGCATGCGGTGGACGTGGTCCCGGATTCCCTCCGTGCTCCGATCCTTGAGCGTTCGGGCTGACGCCTCGACCGTGTCGGCGATCATGACGATCGCCGCTTCTTTCGAGCGGGGCCGGGGACCCGGGTAGCGGAAATCGTCCTCGCGCACATCGAGCCCTTGCTCGAGCGCCTGTCGGTAGAAGTAGCGCTTGACGGTCGTGCCCTGGTGCTGCTGCACGATCTCCCGGACCGTGGTCGGGAAATGGTACTGCTTGAGCAGCTCGACCCCTTCCGTGACATGCGCATTCAGGATGTCGGAGCTGGTGGTGGGTGACAGGTTCTCGTGGATGTTGCCGATGTCCGCCTGGTTCTCGACGAAGAAGTGCGGCCGCCGGATCTTGCCGATATCGTGGAAGTAACAGCCGACGCGAGCAAGGACGGGGTTGGCGCCGACCGCCTCAGCCGCGGCCTCGGCCAGGTTGGCGGCCACAATCGAGTGGTTGTACGTCCCCGGCGCGCTCACCATCAAGCGCTTCAGGAGGGGGTTGTTCGGCGTCATCAATTCGAGCAGCTTCATGGGAGTGATGACGCGGGTGATCTCGCCCAGCCAGGTGAGAAGCCCCGCCGCGATCAGGGCGGAGAGCAGGCCGTTGATCAGCGCGAGCACACCAATCGTGAGAATTTCATCGAGCGACTGGTGGCGCTCGATCAGCGAGAGCGAGACGAGGGTCACGAACTGGGCGCCGGCGACGAGGATGCCAGCGGTGACCCACTGGCCGAGCCGCTCGAGCCGGTGGACATAGATCGAGCCAATCGCTCCCCCGAGGAAGCCAACGAGGGTAAGCGGCAGCACATTGTCGGCGACGATGCCGGTCAGCAACCCTATGGCAAGGGCGACGATGATCCCCAGCCCGGTGTCCATTAACGCCGCAACCAGGAGCGGCACGGCCGCCATTGGGATCAGGTACTGGGTATTGGGGTTGATGGGCACGACCAGCTTGGCCACCAGCAAAAGAACCAACATCAAGCCGCCAAGGGTGGCGAGTTGTCGCGGGTCGCGAAGGATCGCCGGCCGGAATTGGCCCAGGTAGCCCAGGGCGACGATGAAGAGGATCAGGACCAGCATGAGGACGGCGAGGATGCGCGCCCAGTCGGCCTTCGGCGCCAGCAGGCCGACCGCCTGGGCTTCCTCGAGCTGGAAGGGCGTGACCAGGTCGCCGTAGCGGATGATCGTCTGTCCCTGGGCGACGGTCACGAAGACGGCGGGCACCGCGTCGCTCGCCTGCTGTCGCTTGAGTACGGTCTCCGCCTGCAGGTAATTGACCTTCAAGTTGGCCCGAACCAGGGTGGCCACCACCGAGGCACCCGTCGCGTCCAGCCTGAGAGCCGCGGCCCGCGTCTGTGCCGTGTCCGAGGCGCTCTTCAGGGTGTCGGCCTTGATGCCATTGGTCTCGAGCTGCTGCAGGATGTCGCCGGCACTCTTGAACACCGTCGCCACCGTGCCCTCGTCCGCCTGGAGAAGGTACTGTCGCTGGGCATCACTGAGCTGTGGCTCCAGCAGGCTCAGCTGCGCCGAACGATCGGGACCGGAACTCGACGAACGGCGGAGGTCGGATACCTTGGTCGCCAGCGAGTCGATCGCCTGGCGTTGCTGGAGGCTGACCGAACCGTCGAACTGATCCGGCACCTGCGCGGCGGCGGCCGCCCGCGCCTCCTCACGCCGGGTCTGGCTTTCATAGCGGACCGACCGTTGTGAGATGACGTCCTGGCTGGAGACTTCGCCCGCCCGGAGGTTGAGCCGGTTTGGCAGGAAGTTCTGAGCGACCACCAGGGCCGTCGCCAGCGCCAGGACAAGGGTGATCGCAGCAGGCCGAAGATAGGGCGGCCAGCGCCTGCCGGCGCCGATATGCCCCAACCGAAGGTCGCGAGCGAACAGCCGCCCGCGCCGCCGGAGTTGTTCGATCGCCGATGAGCTGCGCTGCCTCATCTTTTCAGCAGGGATCTGCTCCCCTCAGGGCGCGCCGATTAGGTCGTGCGAGCCCGCCGCTTACGCGCCGCCGCGATCTTCTTCTTGCGCTTTACGCTGGGCTTTTCATAGTGCTCACGCCGGCGCACCTCGGAGAGAACACCGTTCTGCTTGATCTTCTTATTGAAGCGGCGTAGGGCGCTCTCGAAGGTCTCGTTCTCCCGGACCTTGATCTCCGACAACTGGATTGCACCCCCTCTGCCCGGAGTCCATTGGGCAGAAGTATAGCCGCGCTCCAGTTTAGGCGTCAACATAAACTGCGAGTTCAAAAGTCGCGGCAAACTCACAACCAGGTGGCGCCCGAGCCCTTCCCGGGCACAACCCGGTAACAGGCGCTAAAGGGCGCCGATGGCCCCCTTTGGCGGTGCGTTCATCCTGCTAGAGGAGCGCGATCCTGAAGGAGGCTGCAGCGTAATGTTCACGATCCTGACCACGTGGATCAGCGAACGCATCATCACAGTCACCGCGGTGAGCGTGCTGACCGTCGCGGTTGTACCCACGACCCTAATCATTGTTTCGCACGACGACCACAACACCATCGCCGTTGTCCAGCCGGCGGACGAGCACTCGAAGGTGGTGCTGGTAAGCGCGGTCAAGAAGGCGGGCGATGCCGTCATCGCCAGACTCAACACCGCTGAGGCCGGCTGCAGCACCCAAGTGACGCAGGCCGTGACCACCTCGAAGGTGGCCGCCAAGGTCCAGCCGCAACTCACGACCGCGAAGTCGCAGCTGCACGGCAGCGTGGCGCCGGTCGTCGCCGCCATCAAGGCCGACGAGGATCACTTCGCGCATCTGACCTTCGTGACACCGCAAGACGAAGAGAATGAGCTCGAGCATCTCAAGCTCATCGAGGTCATCGCTCTTGGCGATGATCACTCGGCGGGCACGATTACCGTGATCTGCCAGACCGTGATGATCACGATCACGGAGACGATCCAGATCACCATCATCCAGACGACCCCGGCGCCGTGCACGAAGGACGAGCGCGACACGGACTAACGGCTGACTATGCTGAAGGGCGGGAGCCTGGCTCCCGCCTTTTTCTTTTTGGACGAGCCAACCGCCAAAGACCTGTACCCGGGCACCTTTAGCCGCCACGCCGCCGCCTACAAGCAGCGGCTCGACGAGGTGATGGCACGCAGCGAGTCCCGCGGTCGGGCAGCCGTCATCGACTGGGTCGATCCCAGGCCGGGCAAGCGCATCCTCGATCTCGCCTGCGGGCCCGGAACGTTGAGCTATCGCCTCGCGCGCGACGTGTCGCCGGGTGGAGAGGTGGTCGGGATCGACCTCGCGCCGGGCATGATCGAACTAGCTCGTCGAGACGCCCCACCGGACCTTCCGGTGCGCTTCGAGCTGATGGACATGGAGGATCTTCTCTTTCCCGATGCCGCGTTCGATGCCGCCGTCTGCGGCCATGGATTGCAGTTCGTCCCTGACCTGCTGCGGGCGTTGACTGAAGCGAGGCGGGTCATCAAGTCCGGTACGCGGATGGCGGCGAGCGTGCCTGTCGATCCCTCCCGGCCGAGTGAGGCGCAGGCCATCCTGGAACGCACGGTCGGCGGTTCGCTGCCGCGGGCGCCCAGAGCGCGCGATCAGTTCATCACTCGCCGGACGGTCGAGGATGCGGACGCCTTCGCGGCGATCGCGAGGGAGGCCGGCTTCAGCGAAGCCCGCGTGGTCCGATTCGAGGAGTCGACCACCTGGAGAAGCCCGCAACACTACATCGACATGGCTTCGGGGTGGTGGTCGATGGCCATCCGCCTAGATGCCGTATCGGCGGACAAACGAGCCGTGCTGCTGGCGCGCGGCGTCCGCGCGATCGAGGCGGAGCTCGGCACCGGGCCACTCGAGATCGCGGGCGCGACGAACGTGCTGCTCGCGACCGTGTGATCGAGCTACCAGAGGCCTCCGCCGCCGATCAGGACGTAGAGGATCGGCCCAATCCCCCAAACGATGCAGACAATCGCCCACAGCAATTTCTGGCCGCCGTTGAGGTCACTTCGACCCAGGATGTTGATGAGCGCGAGCAGGTAGGCAAGCGGGTGCAGCAAGGCGGAAATCACGATCTCGAGCAGGAGCTTCATGGCGGCATGGTAGCGACCGCGAGCACCCGAAGGCTCTCGGGCGTGAGCGGCTCGCCGCTCCAGTCACCGTAGAGATCAACCCGCACGAATCCGGCAGCCCGCAACATCTCGTCGACGTCGCGTCGAGAGTAGAGGCGGAGGGCATGG
>WNFX01002955.1_pt1 | contig 22610 bp, 21 predicted proteins | sample 5400111 | NCBI WGS metagenome assembly WNFX01 (sample SAMN13153363, study PRJNA577476) | soil metagenome | isolation source: 40 cm soil or saprolite under grassland replicate 1 | place: USA:California | collected 2016-06-15 | reverse complement strand
GCTAGTTATCATGGGACGCCAGGATAGGATTGTTTCGCCCGCGTCTGCCGAGAGGATGGTTGCGGAGGCAGGCGGAAAGGCAGAATTGTGGATGTTTGAAGACGGCAACCATGTCTGCAACAATATTCCTTACAAGCATCGTCCTCAACAAGCGGATTGGATGCGTAGACAGTTGTATAGTTGAGAAGTCCTGCCTCCTCAACTAGGCAGTTCCTTGACAAGGAACCTGTAACATATTACGATTTACCATGGCACACAATGATAAATGATAATATGGAGCAGCCGCTATCAGGACCCAGGCGTGTCCCATTACCGAGGTCATCGTCGAAGATCGCGTGGAGTCGCAACCTTGCTGAGATGCGTGCTGCACAATCCGAGAGGAAGTGACAAACATGACTGTACTCGTCGCCTACGCAAGCAAGCACGGATCTACCCAGGGAATCGCGGAGCGCATCGCCGGGAAGCTCCGGCAGATGGGGAAGCAAGTCGATGTCCAACCGGTGGATACCGTCAAGAACCCCGGGAGCTATGAAGCCTACGTGATCGGCAGTGCTATCTACTTTGGGTCCTGGATGAAGGAGGCCACAGAGTTCGTGCATCAGAACAAGACCACGTTAGCCGGGCGTCCGGTGTGGCTGTTCAGCGTCGGCCCACTCGGCGTCGATTTCATGGACGACGAGCAGCAACCCAAGGAGAAGGCTGAGTTCCAGGAGACCATCAAACCCCGAGATCACCGGGTCTTCTTCGGAGCGCTCGATCACAACAAACTGACTTTCACTGAACGCATGATGACAAAAGCGGTTCGTGCTCCAGAAGGCGACTATCGCAACTGGGAAGCCATCGATACCTGGGCAGAGAGCATCGCCCGGGACCTGAGATGAGTCTCAGCCATAGATCAATGCTTCACGCCCGCCTGTGGCACTTTGCTGGCTTTGAAGTCCTGCTTCTCCGCACCACAACATACATTCAGCTATCGATCAGGTTTCATACTTGTAGAGTATGAACTTCTCATGTTTTGTCCTCGGTCACGTTATCCGCAAGCTTCCTCTTGCTCACAAGATCTTGTAAGAGGTGGGATGGCTCTCTGTAGAACGATCTTCATGACGCCCTCCACGAGCAACAAGGATGAGTAGCTCAGCGAGACGTTCTTTAGTAGCACATCGGTACACAACAATCGGTATAGCAGCAGTGATATAATAAGCTCAGGTAGGAACAAACAATATGGCGGTACATAATCGAGAAAATAAGGGTCGGATATTGACGATTGAACACCCGACAGATAGTTCTCCTGCACTGATGGTTTTTTCCGGGAATGCGGGACAATTACTACGGGGTGATACCCCAACGGTTAATATCCTCAAAGCAATGAGACGGCGTGCTCATCGAAATGGTGTAGCATTTGTCATGCATTTTCAGGAAGCAGGCGCAGTAAGAAAAAACAGTGTTGGCATGACAAAACTTCTGGAAGATGTCTTTGCAGATGAAGTCATCATATTTCGCTATGGCCCTCAGGAATCAAACGGTCAGATACGTAAAGGCCTCGATCAATACACTGTTTCCTCAAAAAATCTATCCATTCGTGCTCGTAGCGTCGTACTTTTGCCGATCGTTGAACGAAATATCATGAGAAGAAATCAGCGTGCAGCGGTGAATACCAGTTATGATTTTGTTTTACCAAACGGTGAACTAGGGTATTTAGAGACAACCGGTTTTCATTATGATCTCGGATTAACTCCCATCAGTTCAAGAGTCAGCCGATTACAGACTGTGGAGACAAGACTTGGCGTAGAGGAGCTCATTCAGCAAGATATTAACCTCCAACATCAATCTCGTCCTTCAACTGAATATTCACCCTCGCCAGACTATCATCCCTTGAATGAGTGTCATCCTGAGCGAAGCGAAGGATCTCATATAGAGACACTCATGTCGATTCGCGGACGAGCAGGGTTGGTCACATTCAGCGGCGATGGTAATACGCGCGGTTTTGTCGGAACACGCTGGCAAATGGACCGTGTCGAAGTCTTAAAAAAAGGTCTCGGAGCTGATGTGAAGGAAGCCACTGAGGAAATCAATGTTACTGCTAATCTTCCCCATAGTATTCAACAGGAATTTATAGGCAAAAAGCATCCTTTACTCAAGTTAGCTGGTAATATCATCGATGATGTTATCGATACTCTTGATGAAACCACTGGGAATAAATGGGGAGAACGAAAATTGGATCACCAATTTTACCGCGATTTCACTATCACTCCTGAAGGGAAGCTTATTCCGTTACACAGATTTGATATTATTGAAAATAATGTCTTCTATGCTTTTGAAAACGCTGATCATTATTTCATCGGTACACTCTTTGGATTCCAAATGAATGGTGATATAAATTGACAGGAGCCGTCTGTGATCCTCCAGTGAAGGTTGAGCGGCCTATTGTGATGCTATCGTGAGTTCAACATACTATGCTGAGTTTTAGGAAGGCGAAATATTCCAGTACAACGTTATGCCAAAGGCGCAAAGCCTAACCAGAGGCATGTCATCCTGAGCGCAGCGAAGGATCTATTCCAGTGAGGGCTAGGCCAGAGGCGCAAAGCCTAACCCTGCTTGAAATTTGGAGGGAAAACCATGAGTAAAAAACAGCTTCGTGAAATAACCGTACCTCTCGACGACATACAGGAACTTTTTGCGGACCCGGAACCAGGCTCAGACAGGTATGTTTCGGGAATAGACTATCTGTATAGTGAAGTCAGGACCCATGTCAGGGTTCTCAAACCGCCCCCTAAGTTCAATGTGACCATTGAACTTCCACAGGAAAAAATCACAGAAGGTCTACTGGAGAGAACCAGAGCGAAGATTAAGCGGTACTGCCAGTTCAAAGGGAAGCAGAGCCACAAGGAACTGATAGTACTGCGCCACCAGGGTCTCGATGCGCTCAGGAGGAGCATTTGGGTGGCGCTGATTTGTGTCGTACTGGGAATCTTTGCTACTGCGTGGTCGCAATCGGGAATTAATAGTGTACTGGAGGCGGTGTTACTCTTCATCGTAGCATTTTGTGTGTTAGGTGCAGGCTGGGTTGCAGTGTGGATGCCATTTGAGTACTTTCTCTACGATGGGTGGCCTTTCCAGCTAGACATGCGCGTTTACAATCTAATTGCAGATGCCGATCTCGTCATCAAGGAGCGAGCAGGAGAAGTATCAATACCTCTGGCGGACAGCGAGGTAGTGCAAGGCTAGAGCCTTACATAAACGCAGTCGTGATAACACAGGTTACTCGAATGTTCCATTCTCTTTCACTTCCTGAGTTGCTGCACTGGCGCTAGCGTTTCGTTCTCGCCTTGATCACGTATGCATCGAGCGCACTCATCCAGTGTGAGACACCGGCAGCGCAGCAGTTCTTCCTCCAGCACTCGCTTCATCGCCTGGGCATGACGAATCATCTCATCCACCTCAGCCAGTTTCTGCTGTGCGAGTGCTTCCCACCTGGCCGAAGCAGGTGTCTCTGGCGTAAAACCGTTGAACAAGGTTCGCATCTCAGCCACTGTAAAGCCAGCCTGTTGCGCTATCTGAATGACGGCAAGTCGCTCGAGCACGTGGGAATCATAGCGCCTGCGCCCATTGACTCGCTGGGGTGCTGGCAATACCTCGACACTTTCATAGTAGCGTATGGCCGATGCTCGTATACCTGCCCGCTTTGCCACGTCACCGATACTGAATTCTTCCATAAGTTCTTTGTCCCTCTTGACTTAAAGTTCACTTTATATATTATACTGGGATTCAGACGAGCACAAGGACTGCGCGTTGTAGCGAGACATTTGGAGATAAGCACGCTCAACAGTTCCTCGAGGACAGCGGTCAAGGCAGCGAACAGGCTGCTTGTCACCTTTTGCTGCTCTCTGGTCTGTCTGCTGCCCTGTATGTCATCCTGAGCGAAGCGAAGGATCTAGCGCGATGGGTACAGAGATGCTTCGCGGAGTTGACACTGAGCGCAGCGAATATGCTCAGCATGACAGCCAGGACAGCAGTCAAGGCAACCCAAGTCCGCTCACGAGGAAGTCTTCTCTCCAAATGTCTCTGTTGTAGCGAGAAAGAAAGGCGTCTAAAGACATGAAACAAGATGTAGAACTATTCACTGATGAGGTGCCGCTAGCCTGCTCGTTGACAGAGTCAGAGCTAATGACACGAGGAGAAGAGGTCAGCGACCTCTTCAAGCATGTGCAGCAGGTGAACGAATTGACAGATGGCTATGCCCTTCGCTTTCCAGGAAGTGACACCTGGGCGAACATGCTGCTCCAATTCATCACCTTCGAGCGAGCGTGCTGCCACTTTTTCGAGTTTGCATTGGTCTTCGAGCCGAAGCAAGGACCAATCTGGCTGCACATGCGTGGGCCAGAGGGCGTCAAAGCGATCATCGAGAATATGATACACTCACGAGATAATAACTCCAGCTCGGGAAACTGAATTGTGATGATGATGTGATAGGACGGCAGGGAAATGTGATAACCCTGTAATACCAGCATCTTATCCTCTATATTAGGAAGATCTCTCAATGCGCCTTGTAGTCAGAAGCGCTTCTACCGTACCAGAAGGAGGAACGGATCATGTACAACGAAAAACCCTATCGAAAACCTTACCGAAATGCAATAGGCGGCGTCGCTGCAGGGATTTTTATCATTTGTCTGGCTGTGGCCATTGCCCTGGGCGGCATTAGTGGACACTGGTTTTTGCCCATCTTGTTTGTTGGCCTGGCATTTGCTTCGCTGATCGGCTCGATTAGCTCTTATGATCATAGAGCAGCTTACGGTGGCCTCCAGGGTTTTGTCTGGTTTCTCGGACTTGCTCTGTGCTTCGCGGTTAGTTTCTGGCCGTGGATTTTGCTCCCAATCGGAGTTTCCATCATTCTGGGTGCATTGGCTGGGCCTATCATGAGTGGCATGCGCAGCTCAGTTTTGCCGCCCGCGAATCCACAATACCCAACACCATACCAGCCGTATAAATCGGGCCAACCCTACCAGCCAGCCCAGCCTTACCAACCCTACCAGCCAGGTCAGCCCATGCCATCGCAGCCAGCAGAGCAGACGCAGGAGCAGGCACCAGCAGCCTCCCAGGAAAGTGAGCCGCAACATCAACCCGTACAACAACCTTGATCGTTAACTGTAAAAGCAGTAACCTGTAGACCGGGCAGAGGCAAGAGGATGTCATCCTCTTGCCTCTGCCCAATAGACATAAGCCCCAGAAAAGCTCATCAACATCCGTAGGGGCGAGGGCAGTCCTTGCAGCACTGCTGAGTGCGCAGCACGAGACACTTCCTTGCATCTCTGCTGACTGCATAGCAGTTGCTTCTCGTTCTGACTGAGCGTGAGCTAGCTCTCCTTTCGACCGACCTGACTGCGGAGCAGTTGCTTCTCGTTCTGACTGAGCGTGAGCTAGCTGCGCAGCAGCGTTGGCAGAATGCCTATCAAAAAGCTGCGCAGCAGCGTTGTCAGAACGGGCAAGAACTGACACGTAGCGTTGTTGCAGAGGTGCTATCAAGCTTCGCCAGCGTCGTTGCAGTGCTGGATACAGAACAAAGTGGAGTGGGGAAGGGTGGGCCTGTGTGTGGCATGCTTCACGTTCATCGACGAACCGGCGTCTCCAGGTGAACGCAGCAGAGCGAGGACAAGCCATCGTCTCTACTCTGGACGGCCCTGGCAAGCCGCTTCGTCGGTATAGTAGGGGCGGGGTTTATCCCCGCCCGCGTGCCCTCGCTCGCTGTCCTCTTCGGGGGTGGAGGGAAAAACAAAGCTCATGCATAAACTACCGATCAAAATGAGCGGTACGTGAGCGCTAAAATTATAATAGAATATGTTCATCTATAATGACAGACAGGAAGTAATGCCCCCCATCATCCAGGAGAAGCTTATGTCTCCTTATTATATTCGCTTTCGCTGATCCCTGAACGATGCCAACTTCTTTCTATGGCGTACTATTCGAGGCTTTCTTCTCACCAGCTTCCATGTTCACCTCGTTGACCAGGTCTATCAGTTGGCCCAGGATGGTAAGACGCTTATTGAGTGATTCCCCATCTGGGGAAACACGCAACGTCGTTACTCCAGCCCTCTTGTGAGATCTGAGGCGCTCACGTACCATCTCTTTTGTGCCGATCAGATTGGTTTTGAGCACTATTTCATCTGGGATGAGTGCCACTGCTGCTTCACGCTGACGTTTCAACCACAAGTCTTGTACCTGGAGGGCCATATCTGAGTATCCTGCACGCTGGTACACCTCATTATAGAAGTTATGTTTTCTAGATCCCATGGCTCCCAGTGTGAACGCCAGGCCAGGTTTACGTCGGGCAATCAAACGATCAAGGTCATCAGAGAAGTCGACCACACCCGCGTTGACCTGCAAATCCAGGTCAACCAGAGAGCGGTTGGCATGCCTGGCCCCAGTCTCGATATGATCGAAGAACATCTGGGCATGTTCTGGAATGAACGAGGTTCCCAACCACCCATCGGCAAGCTCGCCTGTTAGTTCCAGGTTTTTGGGACCGAGAGTAGCGAGATAGATGGGCAGGTTCGGTCGTGGCTGGGCAGCAGAGACTAACGACTTGCCCTCGCCTCCGGGAAGGGGGAGCTGGTAGATTTCGCCTGTATAGGAGAGGCGTTCTCCGCGTGTGATCATGCGTACAATTTCGATCACCTCTCGTGTGCGCTGCAAGGGGTGAGCAAAGGGTACACCGTGCCATCCCTCCATAACTTGTGGTCCACTCACACCCAATCCGAGTATAAAACGGCCGTTTGAGAGAGCTGCCATAGTCATGGCCGTCATAGCGATCATTGCAGGGGTACGGGCCCCGATCTGCATGATGCCCGTTCCCAGGCGGATACGACTGGTCTTCGCTGCCAGATAGGCGAGTGGTGTGACAGCATCATAGCCCCATGCTTCTGGAGACCAGGCGAAGTCGACGCCGAGACGTTCTGCTTCAACGGCGTAGGTGATGTGCGGCTCCCATTGGTCATCTGGGAAACCGAGGTCAATAGCCAGTTTCATGTCCTGCTTCTTCCTCTTTCGGAACGAGTGCCGCTGCGATCGATTGGATCTGACGAGCATGGTCTAGCGTGTGGACACGGGCGAACAGTAGCCACTCTCGCCAATGCATAGGGCCAAATTCGCGATGACTCCAGGTAATGTCTAGATGAGACTCTGGGTCAGCCTCTAGGACGACTGCAATGAGTTGCTTGCGAAATCGCTCCAGGTCAGCAAGTAGCTCCGTTCGTGTCGTTTCAAGTGGGGCAGGCACTATGGTGTCTTCAATATCTGGCGGTTGCTCGCCACGCTCAAGCACGGCAGTAATGGCCGATTCATCTATTGCTGCGATAGTACGCACATGCAGCAGTACATCGATGGCAGACCACTCTCCCTCACGTGGCGTCGTTCGGAAAAGGCCATCAGGAACGGTTGCGACTGCTGATAGGAACTGCTGATGCGCTTCTTGCAATGTTTCGACGAGTTGTGCTGGGGTGCGCCGCATGGATTGACTGGCTAAATAACTTCGTACACGAGCGACTTCTTCCTCGCGGGTTTCATGGCGTTCTTCGGACATTTGCCTTTCCTTTGTATGAGTATCCTCCATTAATCCTTATATTCTACCACTACATCTTTTCGAAAGCGCAAACTTCAAGTATATTTCTTTAAAAGGGAATGCTTCACAGTATTGGAGGTGGGACATGGATACAATCTGGCCATCAAGACCCGTTATCTACGAAATCAATACATGGGTGTGGCTCAATTCATTGAGCCGGCAATACAAACGCGCCATCACGCTAGATACTGTACCACTAGAACAGTTGGATGCACTTGCCTCTCTCGGTGTGGATGCCATATGGCTGATGGGAGTGTGGGAGCGGAGCCAGGAAGGAATTCGCATTTCAAACCGAGATGCGGCCTTGCAAGCAGACTTCCGCCGCGCACTGCCGGACTACAGCTCTGCCGATAATGTTGGCTCGGCTTACTGCGTGCGCAGGTATGTCGTGGATAAACACCTCGGCGGAGCGGAGGGTCTGGCCGTGGCGCGGGATGTGCTCGCCCAGCGCGGGATGCGCTTGATTCTGGATTTTGTGCCCAACCACCTGGCGCCAGATCATCCATGGGTGTTTGAGCATCCCGAATACTTTGTGCAAGGGACACGCGAAGACCTGGCACAGAGTCCAGATGCATTTTTTGAGGCCAATGGAACAGTAATTGCCAAAGGACGTGATCCGTACTTTCCGCCATGGCAGGATGTGGTACAACTCAACGCCTTCAGCCCTAACTTGCGCCAGGCGGTTATCGAAACATTGAATTCGGTTGCCGAACAGTGTGACGGAATACGCTGCGATATGGCGATGCTGCTGCTCAACAATGTTTTTGAGCGAACGTGGGGCAACCGCGCAGGCGCGCGACCACAAGAGGAGTACTGGCGTGAGGTGATCTCTGCCGTGCGGTCCCTGCATCCCAACATGCTTTTTGTGGCGGAGGCCTATTGGGATCTGGAGTGGGATCTGCAAAATCTCGGTTTTGACTATTGCTACGATAAGCGGCTCTACGATCGCCTTGAGCACGACAACGCGGAAAGCGTTCGATTGCATCTTACTGCCGGTCTCGATTACCAGGACAGACTGGTGCGATTCATCGAGAACCATGACGAGCCACGCGCTGCAGTAACGTTCTCGCCAGAAAAAGAACATGTGGCTGCGCTGGCGATCATGACATTAACCGGAGCAAAACTCTTGTACGAGGGCCAACTTGAAGGACGACGGGTCAGACCGCCGGTTTTCCTTGCACGTCGCCCCGTCGAACCACTTGATTCGGACCTGCAAGCGTTCTATTATAAACTGCTGGCGACAGTCAAAGAATCGAGATTGCACGAGGGTGAATGGTATTTATGCGAACGCACAGGTTGGCCCGACAACAGCAGCTATTTGAACCTGCTAGCCTGGTGTTGGAGTCAGGGCGAAGAGCGTTACCTGGTTGTCGTGAACCTCTCGGAATACCAGTCGCAAGCGCAGATTCACCTGCCCTGGAATAACCTGGCCGGAAGAACATGGTACCTAACGGATGTGCTCATTGACGATGTGTTCGTACGCGACGGGGAACAGATGCGCTCAACAGGCCTCTTTGTAGATTTGCCCGCGTGGAAATTTCACTTTCTGCGCTTCCAATCCAGGCAGAACGCCGGGTGAAGAAGTTTTAGAGATGTTCCTTCCAGTAGTGATGGGTCTTTGCAACCACCGTAATGACGTTCTTGATCTCTTTATCCAGGCGGAAGGCAGGCCCAGCTGGCAGATATAACACACTTCTCTCGCGCCGGACAGACACATTTTCCACCACAATGGCTCGCAATATCCAGAGTGCCATTTCCTCGTCTTCGCATTGCAGGCCAACCCACCCTAATTTCTCACTACATACGGTAGGCAACCCTGTGACCAGTCGCCAGCCACGCTCGATCTCGGCGACTACCCGTTCGTAGTTTTCCAAATCCGCTTTGACCTCATCTGGAGGAACTGGCTCCAATAATGTGTCTCGATGTGGAGGACCCCCTGCCATCGCTAGGTCACAGAAGTCCGTCCACATCTCATCCCATGCCACCTGCCCGTCGGCATTGTATCGCATGGGAGCCGTTCCCATCGGCGCGGCGCTCACAACTTTCCCATTTCGATAACGCGGCGGAAGGCCAGGGCGACCCTCGCGGTCGCCCTGTCGGGCTTGATCACGAGAGCCCGTTGCCGAAACTCCCGATATACGCCGGGAGACACCATAATCGTGGCGATGTAGATGACTGCCATAAGGAGTCTTGGGATGAATGATGACATTGGCTTCCCTCCAGTCCAGCTCAGCTACCTGACCACCAAAGATCGTTACCTCACTGGAGGGAGTACTCAAAGTAATGTAATCCCCTTCAGGCAGCGCGAGAAAGAGAGCAGCGTACATTGTGCGTCCGTTGACGTTGCGTTCCAGAATGGCGGTATGTGTCTTTTGCGCAACGTCTCCTTTTAGGCTTACCTCAATTTCCTTACCAAGCATCTTGATTCGTGTGATAGTAGGTGTTTACTGCGATATCGCCGCCTTGCTTCGAATTGGCCCGGAGAGTTTATTAGGCAACTCAATCCCCTTCTGAATCTGAGCAGTTTCAGCTAAGTTGCCAAATAGGCTCTTCAGGGGTTTCGGGTGCGATGGATATCAAAAGAGGATTCCCCCACTTCTCCAGCAAAGGCACCAGGTAGCGGTATCTTCGATGGAAACCTCTTTGATTATGAGTACGACCACGAATCAGAATTGGATCAGTAATGTGGTTCTCTATCCATTTGGGTGAAGCAGGGTTCTTAGGATCAGAGCATTCAGAGGGCCGGACACAATAGCCCCTGAGTGGGTGAATGTCCCCCACATCCCCCCAGAAGATGGAGAGCCGATTTTGTTCGCTAAGAATGTGAGCATATACTATAGACGAATATAACTGAATTCTACATGAAATGTAAGAATGAAGCGATTAAGATTTGGTTAAATTTAAGTAGTGATTTTAATAGATTGGTGGAGATTTTTCGCGCAACGGAGAATTAGCGATTCGCGCTGCTGACTACATCCTGACCTGCTGGAGACGCAGATCTGAGCCATACCGCCCTGTCGGCTTTGGCATTGGCACAACCTGGGATAAGGTGCAATACCCATTCGTGCAATATCAGTTACTCAAAACAATCGACACTCTCTCACTCATTCCAGCCGTCCATGTAGACCCACGTTACCAGGAAATCGTTGCTCGACTTAAAAGCAAACAAACCTCCGAAGGTCGCTGGCAGGTCGAAAGCATCAACAAAACCTGGAGCGCTTTCGATTTCGGACAAAAGAAAGCGCCCTCGCCATGGGTGACGTTTCTGGCGTTACGTGTCATCACGAGGAGCCATTGAACTTGTGGTGATGTGACTGCCAATCCGAAGATCGTTGCTGGTGGACGCCGAGCAAGGGCCTCGCTCCGTCGCCCGCGAACGCAAACTGAATCTGTCTCATTGGAGTACCGCCAATTATCAAAAAGGTTCACTCCCTGATATACTGCAAGGATTGTGATTCCCGCTCAAATAGGGTATGCTCTCGTTAGAGATTGTTGGCCTCTTTCGATAAGAAGCGAAAAACACCCTGATAAGGATAGTCTCGTATGTCCCCGCGCCTTACCGACTGGAGCATTGCGCTCGCTGCCATCCTTGCCTTCATGACCGGCATTGTCAGCCTGGTGAGTGGCCACCTGCAAGAGTGGTTCATCTTCGTTCTGCATGCCATGGCAGGATTCTGGTTGCTGCTGCTCTTGTGGGGCAAGGTGCAACGCGTCTTGCCCCGGCTGATTCATCCCCGGCGCTGGGATCGCCGCACTGCCTTTGGATTACTGGCGCTGCTGCTGGTCATGTTAGCGCTTGGATCAGGCATCTGGTGGGCTGCCGGTGGCGTGTGGGACTTCGTTGGATTCAATTTGTTGAACTGGCATATTGTTCTGGGCTTCGTACTCACAGCGGCTATCGTGTTTCATATGTTCTCGCGCGCCAAACGTTTGCGCAAACGCGACATTGCTGGAAGGCGACGTGTACTGCATTTCAGCGCATTACTCCTCGGTGGTGTGGCGCTCTGGCCAGGACAGCAACTTACCGAAAGTGTCCTGAATCTACCTGGCGCCAGGCAGCGTTTCACTGGCTCTCGTGAAATGGGTAGCTACACTGGGAACGCATTCCCCACCTCAAGCTGGGTCGCCGATCAGCCGCGTCCAATTGATGCGCAGACGTGGAGGCTCTCGCTTGGTGGCGCCGTCATCACGCCCCGCGACTTCTCCTACGAAGATCTGATTGCGGCGGGCGATGAATTGGAGGCGACGCTGGATTGTACTGGTGGGTTCTTTAGTACCCAGCGCTGGCGAGGCATTAGTATTGGGCATCTGCTGGACCATGCTGGCTTGCACGCGAATGCACACGATGTCAGCTTTATTTCGGTGACGAGCTACCGCTGGAGCCTGCCACTGGAGGAAGCGCGCATGGCTCTGCTAGCGACACACATTGACGAAGATCCGCTCTCTCACGAGCATGGTTTTCCCCTTCGCTTAGTCGCCCCGGGCCGTCGCGGTTTTGAATGGGTGAAATGGATCACTCGCATCGAGGTGCTGAGCAAGCCAGACTCCGGGCAGGTTCTCAGTATCTTCACCAGCAGCCTCACCGACGCAGGACGTGGATTGTGAGAGCCAGCATAGATATGCAAAAGTAGACACGCGACTCCCTCAAAATCTCATTTTGTACCTTGTATAGACTATATTCGTTATTATGAAGTGGATGTGAAATCACAGCATCGATCCGTGACTCCAAAGTGAATTACTAACAAATACGGGTAACATCCTGCTCCTCAAAGGGGGATTCATTATGGCCGACCGTGTAGACCAACGCCTGGGGAACTATCGTCTGGTGCGTCTGCTGGGACAAGGAGGATTCGCCCAGGTTTATCTCGGTGAGCATCTGCGGCTGGGAACGCAGGCTGCCCTCAAACTACTCTTCACGCACCTGCCAGACGACGACGTGGAACAATTTCTGGTGGAGGCGCGCACACTTGCCCGCTTAGAGCATCCTCATATTATACGCATTCTGGATTTTGATGTAGAGCAAGATATCCCTTTTCTGGTCATGAGTTATGCACCTAATGGGACCCTGCGCCAGCGCTATCCGAAAGGAACGCATTTGCCCTTGGGCATCATCCTTACCTACCTCAAGCAGGCTGCAGGCGCACTACAATGCGCTCACGATGCCAGGTTAGTTCACCGGGACATCAAGCCAGAGAACATGCTGCTGGATCGGCACGACGACATCCTGCTCAGCGACTTTGGCATTGCTGTGGTGGCTCACAGTTCCCGCTCGCAAAGCACGCAAGAGATCATCGGCACGGTCTCCTATATGGCGCCGGAGCAAATCCAGGGCAAGCCTCGCCCGGCCAGCGACCAGTACGCACTGGGCGTAATCGCCTACGAATGGCTCTGTGGTTGCCCTCCTTTCCACGGTACACCGGCAGAGATAACTACTCAGCACCTGCACGCCAACCCACCTTCCTTATGCGAGCAGGTCCCCGGCATTCCTCTCGCCATCGAAGCTGTTGTGCTCAAGGCATTGGAGAAGGACCCGCACCGGCGTTTTATGGATGTGCATGAGTTCGCGACTGCCTTTGAACAGGCCTGTCAAGGCTTCTTACCAGCGACATCGGCTATGTTACCGAACCACACGGCATGGCTAGCTTCCGCAGCACACGCGCTTGAGGAAGCTCCATTCTACGCCTCCCCCACCCTGGCAGAAAGCACACTGCAGCCGCCAGCAAGTGGTAAAAGCGGCATCTCACGGCGCGTACTGCTGATTGGCGCAATCGGCGTGGTTGGACTCGCTGTGACATCTGGTGGGTTCGCATTGTGGGCGCGTTCACAGAAACCACCTCTGGGAAAGACTCTTATTACTTATATGGGACACCTGAGTCCGGTGGCGACCGTCGCCTGGTCCCCTGATGGAGCGCGTATCGCCTCTGGCTCATGGGATCAGATGGTTCAGGTCTGGGACGCTTACAGCGGCGCTCACCTGTTTATCTATCGTGGCCATACCACGAATGTCAACGCCGTAGCGTGGTCGCCTGTGCGTGTCCATCAGCTCATCGCCTCGGCCAGCGGCAATAGTTTTTTCAAAGGCGAGCATGTCGTGCAGGTGTGGGATGCTGCCACGAAGGCACACCTTCTCACCTATCGCGGTCACACGCTACCCGTGCATACGGTGGCGTGGTCGCCGGATGGCACACACATCGCTTCTGCGGGCGAAGACAAGACGGTGCAAATCTGGGATGCTAGCAGTGGAATCCTCATCCAGTCCTACTCCAGGCATACGGGTCTGGTATCTTCTGTGGCATGGTCGCCGGATGGCAAGCGCATCGCCTCTGCCAGCGATGATACCACAGTGCAGGTCTGGGATGCTCGCACCGCCATGCTCATCTTTTCCTTTAGTCATACAAGTACAGTGAATGCCGTGGCGTGGTCGCCGGATGGCAAGCGCATCGCCTCTGCCAGCGGCAATATCTTCCTGGGTGGCGAGCACAGCGTGCGAGTATGGGATGCGGTCACGGGAGCGCATATCCTCATCTATAGAGGTCATACGTCTCAAGTAAGTACCGTGGCATGGTCGCCGGATGGCAAGCGCATCGCCTCAGCTTCAGCAGGTCCTGAGAAGAATGTGCAAATCTGGGATGCGTCGAGTGGAACCACTATCTACACTTATCGCAGTCATACACTTGGAGTCAATGACGTGGCCTGGTCCCCGGATGGGCAGTTTATTGCTTCTGCCAGCAACGATGGAACAGTGCGGGTATGGCAGGCCTCTTGAAATGGCTCCTACCTGACTTTATTGAGTTTTTCTGCTCAGGCATGAGGATCGAATGTGAAGAGAAATCTCATCCTAAAAATAGAGGGTAACGCATACGTTACCCTCCTGGATACCTGTAATAGGTATCCTTACTGGATCTTACCAGCGACTATCGCGGCTATTGCGCCGATCACCATCCCGCTTACGGGAATTGCCATTGCCATAATTGCTGCCGCTATAACTATAGCTGTAGCTGCGCGAACTCTCGCGGTGAGAACCGCGAGAGGCTCGCTCTAGCTGGAAGCAGTCACTGCAATATACTGGGCGTCCCTCACGAGGCACAAATGGCACAGTAGTCTGTTTTCCGCAGCTAGCGCAGGTGGTCTCAAACTGTTCACCACGCGAACGCGGTGCGAATGACTGACCACTGCCACTACGACGGGCAGCTCGGCAACTTGGGCAACGACCGGGAAGGTTGGTCAACCCGCGACTGGCATAAAACTCCTGTTCGCCAGTGCTGAAGGTGAAGTCCTGACCACAGTCACGACAGGTAAGGGTACGGTCCTGGTAATGTTCAACAGACATCATAGGTTTCTCTTTCCTCATCTTTGTATTCGCTCCGCCAAACAACAAACGTTAAACTGAATGGGATGCTACTAGCAAGAGATATCTCTTTGTAATGACTTTAATCAGGAGGATTTATCTCGAGGTGATCGTCAGGCAGTGCTTTTCTTAATCTTCCGGGTGACGGAGCGAAACCAGGGACTGAATACTACTTACCTTCAATTGATCCCAAACCACACAACCATTATAACATGCCCGAGCAAATAAATATTCCCCCGGATCAGGCTGGAGTAAAGAAGGTGCCCACTGCGAGTATCAAGTAGAAGGCGCAGAGGAGAAGCCCTTCGAGCCATGTGGATTCCCCATCCAGGCTGATGAGCGCGTAGAGTCCAGTCACCAGGGCAAATAGTGCCACTTCAAGCAGGGAGAAGTTGAGATCGAGAGGTACGCCGACGATAGGACCCGCGAGCACAAGGATGGGCGCGGCGAGCAGCGCGATCTGGATTGACGAACCAGCGGTAATAGCCATCGAGATTTCCATATGATTGCGGGCAGCCGACGTGATGGCAGAGAAGTGCTCAGCCGCGTTGCCCACGATCGGCAGGATGATGAGGCCGACAAAGAACGGACTCAGTCCGATCTGGTGTGCCACTGGCTCGATGGTGCTCACTAGTACCTCGCTCACAACAGCGGTGACCACCGTTACTCCGGCCAGGACAACGATAGGGAGCCAGAGGGTGGTCCTCCACCTAACGGTAAGCGTCGCCAGCAGTCTGGCAGTTTTTGTCCGCTGCTGTACAGCAGTTTCAACTGTATGCGCTGATAAGTTGGGAGGGCCAGGATTCACGTCTTCGACATTCCTTGCTGTGGATACCGAGATAGGAAGCGCGTCCGTGGGAGATGCTCGCACGCCGAAGACAGAGTAGGCGATGTACGCCGCGTAGCAGACCAACAGAATGAGCGCGATCCCAATGCTGAGCTGATGCAGCTCGCTACCGCGTACCACAGCGGCTCCTGGGCGTGTGCTCTCGCCAACTGTTGCGAGCAATGATGGTATGGCCATGCCGATCACCACCAGGGTGAGCATGGTCGCGTACTGGCCCGCCACGCGAGGATCAAACTGTTGCCGCTGGTAGCGCCATCCCCCAACCATCATGGCTGAACCCAGCACGAGCAGTACATTTCCAATGATGGAACCGGCGAGCGAAGCCCGTACCACCTCAGGCAGCCCCGCTGCCAACGCGGTCAAGCCAATGATGATCTCCGCCGCGTTGCCGAAGGTCGCGTTCAGCAGACCGCCAATGCGATGCCCAAGGCGCTCTGCCAACGACTCGGTAGATAAGGCAATCAATCCGGCAAGCGGAATGAGTCCCAGCGACGCAAGCACAAATGGGACAAGTGGTGATGCATGCAGCGCCTCAGTGAGGATGGCTGCCGGAACCGCGAGTAAGAGTAGATACAGCCAACGATTCATGTTCTTTCGCCAATCTCCCCCACCTGGGTGCTGCAAGATAGACAGGTCATTTCATAACATGAAAGGTGCATAATCGACTTCCCCTCCCCTTTTCACTGCGGAATCATTCCACCTTTCAGAAACGTTATAACACATGGCGTTCCTTTTAACCATTGACTTTTCATGTATTCGCCAGATATCATTTAGACATACCAAACTCAATACCTTTCTTCTTGTAGTGCGACCTCGTTCACTCTTTTCATTGTTGTCTTCGTAGATGGCCGTTTTTGAATGCGACAATATTCCGTGGAGGATATGTCTATGGATATTCGCAAATTGGATCATGCAGCGCTGCTCGTCAAAGACGTAGAGCGCTCGCGGCGCTTTTATGTTCAGATCCTAGGAATGGAGGAAGTTCCTCGTCCGAGAAATTTCAACTTCCCTGGTGCCTGGCTTCATAAGGGAAGCGCTGAGATACATCTGATTGGCGAAGATGAACCTGGACGCACTGCCCAGGTACAACCTGGGGGTTACAGCCTCGCTGAACTCTCCATTGGTCACGTTACTCATTTTGCTTTTGAGGTCACGGACCTTGAAGAAGCCCGCCAGCACCTGCAAGCCCATGATATCGCGATTGTGGGCGGTCCTCGTCCTCGCGGTGATGGGGTTATGCAGATGTACGTTCGCGATCCCGATGGTTATATCATCGAGTTGTTTGTTTGGCAGAAGTAGTTACTATTCAAACCAGAAAGGAGGGGGCGCACTGCACTGCTGCCGCCTCATGATGGCACCTACTCGCCTTGCCAACGCCGCTGTGCGGCTACTGCTGCGCAGTCAGGCAAGTCGAAAGGAGACGGTTATTTCTCGATGTAGTGATGTGGTTTATTTAGGGATCATGCATTAGACGGCGGCCGTTGCGCCAGGTCTATGAAACCACCCAAATTCCGTTATTTTGCCCCGCAGAGTGTTGGAGAGGCGCTGGCACTCCTGGCAGAACATGCCGATGACGCACGAGTTCTGGCGGGAGGTCAGAGTTTGGTACCACTCATGAACATGCGTCTCGTGCATCCCGGCGAGCTTGTAGACATCAATGGCATCCACGAACTGGCCTACATCAAAGCGTCGGATGGTGGCTTCGCCATAGGCACGCTGACCCGCGATGCCGCCCTGGCAGGTGATAGGACAATAGCAGAGCGTCTGCCGGTACTAACAGAAGCTGCTCACTTCGTTGGCCACCCTGCCATCCGCAACCGCAGCACCGCCGGTGGCAGCATAGCCCATGCTGATCCAGCCGCCGAGCTGCCAGCCGTGATGGTTGCTCTGAACGCTGAGTTTGTGGCGCGTAGTCGCTCTGGCAGTCGGAACATCCCCGCCCAGAATTTCTTCAAAGGCTATCTCACAACCGATCTCAAAGATGGAGAGATGTTGACCGAGCTTCGTATCCCGGGTCTACCTTCCAGGTCTGGCAGCGCGTTCGTGGAATTTGCCCGCCGAGAAGGTGACTATGCCCTGGCAGGCGTTGCCGCTGTTATAGCACTCGACGAAGATGGGACTATTGCTGATGCTCGCCTGGGACTGTGCAGTGTAGGTCCAGCGCCAGTGCGCCCGGAGCTGGCAGAGTCCTTGCTTCGCGGACAGCGCCCCGATGCAGGTGCCTGGTCTGCTGCTGCCGCTGCTGTCGTCTCCGTACTTGACAATCCACTTTCAGACATTCATGGCTCTGCCGACTATCGCCGCCATCTGGCTGGAGTCTTGACTAAACAGGCGTTGGCAATCGCCGCAGAGCGAGCAGAAGGGAATCGATAATGCAAGAAGAAGATTTTGTGACGATCCGCTTGTCGGTAAATGGTGAGACTCACCGCCTGGTGGTTGAGCCGCGTCGCTTGCTTGCCGATGTGTTGCGTGATGATTTGGGATTGACAGGGACGAACCTCGGCTGCGAGCATGGGGCCTGTGGCTCCTGTACCGTGCTGCTAGATGGACAGAGCGTACGCTCATGCCTGATGTTCGCAGTGCAGGCCAGCGGTCATGAAGTAATGACGGTTGAGGGGTTAGCTCGTAATGGCGCAATGCATCCTCTGCAGCAGGCTTTCTGGGAGAAGCAGGGCCTTCAGTGCGGTTTTTGCACACCTGGTTTCCTGATGACTGCCTACGAGTTATTACAGCATAACCCGAATCCCAGTGAAGAAGAGATTCGCGATGCTCTATCGGGTAATATCTGTCGCTGTACTGGCTACCAGCACATTATCGAGGCGGTGCAAAGCGCTGCCCAGTCTATGGCCTCGAGTACCACTGTACCATCGGGCACTGGAGTCTGAGCCGTAAAGGAGATACAAAGGTGACAACAACAACCAATAACTATACATGGATTGGTAAAGACATCAAGCGGCGCGAGGATCCAGATTTGCTCACGGGTAGAGCGGAGTATACCAACGACGTGAAGTTGCCTGGTATGCTCCATGCTGCTGTGCTGCGCAGCCCCTATGCTCATGCCCGTATCGTCAGTATCGATACCAGCGCTGCCAAAAAGGTGCCGGGCGTCCACGCAGTCTTGACTGGCCGCGATTCGACCGAGGTGATGGGTCCGTTGCCGGCTTTCTGTGCAGAGCCGGTCGTAGAGCACGCTATTGCGGTAGACAAGGTGCGCTATGCCGGTGAGGCAGTGGTAGCGGTGGCCGCCGAAAGTCGCTATCTCGCTGAGGATGCTCTTGAGTTGGTGCAGATCGAGTGGGAGCCGCTGCCACCGCTGATCAATGTGTTGGAAGCAATGAAACCCGACGCACCCAAGGTGCATGAGAATCTTCCCTCAAACGTCGTCTACGAGCATGTCTTCCCCTTTGGAGACGTGGACGGTGACTTCGCCAGGGCAGATCATATCATTAAGCGACGACTGCGCTGGCCACGCGCCACCGCCGCACCTATGGAGCCGGCCGGAGCAGTGTGCAAGTTCGACCCAGCAAGCGGTCGTATGGATATCTGGTCGAACACCAATATGCTCAACTATGTAGGGTGGCTGATTGCGAGTACTCTCAAGCTTCCACCCCATATGGTCAACTTTTATCCAATGTATACGGGTGGCAGCTTCGGCAGCAAGCATGTGGCTAGCAAGGTAGTTGCCGTTGCTGGCGCCCTGTCGAAGGTCACCGGTCGCCCAGTCAAATTCATGGAAGACCGCATCGATAACCTGGTAGCAAATGACGCCCAGGCCGCTGATCGTATCTATGATGCCGAGCTTGCCGTCACTAAAGCGGGCAAGTTCCTGAGCCTGCGCCTGCACGCGATAGATGATTACGGGGCCTATTTCGTGTTCGCTATCACAGGCAATACTAACATGATGTCGCAAATCAGCGGTCCCTACACTATTGGCAGTGTTGAAACGGGCATCAAGGCAGTGTTGACCAATAAGAATCAGCAGGGAGTATTCCGCGGCGCAGGTTCAGATGTTGGCAACTGGGTGTTGGAGCGGCTGGTTGATGCTACTTCTGAGGAGTTGGGTATCGATGGTATAGAACTGCGCCGCCGAAACTTTATCCAGCCCAATCAATTCCCCTATAAGATGCCGACCGGCAACGTCTACGATAGCGGCAACTATCCTGCCGTACTGGCTTTGGCGCTCCTGCACGCCGATCTGGCGTACTGGCGCGAGGAGCAGGCGCGTGCACGCCAGCAGGGTCGCTACATCGGCATCGGCCTGGCTACATGTCAACAGCGCAGCACCTACAGTGCCACCGAATTCTGGTTCCATAATCCTGGTCCCGCTACCGGCCTGACAACCACTGCTGAAAGCGTGCGTATTGGTATAGGACCAACCGGCGGTATAACAGTAACGATGTTCTCACCTTTCTGGGGCAATAGTCCCGAAACAGTTGTAGCGCAGGTTGTCGGTGAGGAGTTTGGCGTTGATCCGGCCACAGTCAGTGTTGCCTATGATAGCACTGATCACGGACTGCCGGGAGCCGGCCCGGGTGGAAGCCGCATGACGGTAATGCTCTCAGGAGCGGTACGAGGTGCAGCAGCCAAAGTCAAAGAAAAGATGTCCAAAATCGCTGCTCATCTGTTAGAGGCAAGCGCTGAAGATATGGAGATACGAGAAGGGCGTGTCTGGGTCAAGGGCACCGATCGTTCACTGGGCATTGCCGATATTGGCTTCAAGGCCTACTGGTTTAAATTCGACCTGCCGGCTGGTATGGAGAGCGGCCTGGAGGGGAGCTTCACTTATGATCATCCCTTTACAACTCCACCCAGTGAGGATCGCAAGGACCTGGGTGTGTTCTACCCCATTATGGGTCATGCCGCCCATATTTCAGTCGTAGAAGTCAACATCAATACAGGTCAGGTTACTTTCCTCAAATACCTTGCTGTTCATGATGTCGGGACGGTGGTAAATCCACGCTCATTGCAGGGCCAGATTCGTGGGGGCATTGCACAGGGAATAGGTGTAGCATTGTATGAAGAGGTGCGCTACAGCCCTGAAGGCCAGAACTTGACGGCAACTATGAATGACTACCTGGTACCAACCATCGCTGAAGTTCCGAATATCGAGATCTATCATCATGAGACTCCCTCGCCATATACAGCATATGGTGTCAAGGGTGGTGGCGAAGGAGGGCGTATGGTTGCGCCGCCCGCGGTCACAAGCGCAGTTGAGGATGCGCTCAAACCTTTCGGCATCAGCATCGATGAAATGCCGATTACGCCCGAGAAAATCGTCCGATGGGTGTCGCAAGCGCAGACACAACCAGCATGAAGCAGGTAAATACGTATGGAACTTAAGGACAAAATAGCAGTCATTACTGGAGGAGGGCGCGGAATCGGACGCGCCATAGCCGTGGCATATGCCAGAGAGGGCGCCAACCTCGTGCTCGCCTCCCGTTCGCAAGAGGCGCTCGAAGAGACAAGAGGAATGATCGAGAAGCTTGGGCGCAAGGCGCTGGTAGTGCCAACGGATATCCGCCAGGAAGAAAGCGTGCGTAACCTGGCAGAGCAGGCACTGGTTCACTTCGGTCGGGTCGATATACTGGTGAACAATAGCGGCATTGCTGGTCCTACTGCGCCTCTGTGGAACATCACTCTTGATGAATGGGAGGAAACCTTCGCCGTCAATGTGACCGGGGCATACCTGTGCTGCCGGGTGTTTCTCCTAGGCATGATTGAGCAGCGCTCAGGGAGTATCATCATGATCAGCTCTATGACTGGAAAGCGACCGCTTTATGGCCGTACACCCTACGCAGGCAGCAAACTAGCTCTCGTCGGCATCGCCAGAACTCTTGCCTGGGAGGTAGGATCATACGGCATACGTGTCAATGTAATCTCGCCTGGCGCTGTTGAGGGTGAGCGCATCGAACGGGTGGTTCGCAACCAGGCAGCAGCGCAGGGCATCAGCGAGGAGGAGGCGCTACGGCAATTTACCAGCAGTTCCCCGCTTGGGCGCCTTGTGCCATCGGGGGATATAGCTGCAGCAGCTATCTTTCTCGCTTCCGATAGAGCAGCCTCAATAACAGGTGAAGACCTGAATGTTTCCGCTGGCACAGTCATGTATTGACCGGAATGGAGATTCAACTATGCCCAGACTCATTGACCTCTCGCAAGAGATCTACCAGGGGATGCAAGTTTACCCGGGCCACTTAAAGACCGTGATTTGGGAGCATCATACACACGAGGAAACGGTGAAAAATTTTGAGGGTGGCTTTTCCTATCAATCACGAGGTTTACTCATGAGCGATCATGGTCCAACCCATGTCGACGCTTTAAGCCATCTTGACCCACGGCCAGACGCGCCAACCATAGACAGGATGTCCCTTGATCTTTTCTATGGCGAGGCTACTTGTATTGATGTCTCCCACTTTGAACCAAGAACATATATCACCGCTTCCGATATTGACATGGTGATAGAAAAAAGTGGCGCGGATGTGCGCAAGGGTGACATTCTCCTTTTCTACACAGGTACATTCAACAAGCTCCATGGTACGAAGGAGTATACCAGCCAATATCCGGGCCTGGACGAAACGGCCAGTATGTGGTTAGTTGAAAAAGGCATCAAGACCTTTGGGGTAGACTCTCCAAGCCCGGATAATCCGGCCAGTCGTACCTATCCCTGCCATATGATGTGTCGTCACTATGGCATTACACATTGTGAGAACCTGGCGAATCTCGATCAGGTAGTTGGCAAGCGTTTCACCTTTATCGGGTTTCCCCTGCGTATCCGTAATGGAACAGGTTCGCCGGTAAGGGCTGTG
>WNFX01001758.1_pt1 | contig 22613 bp, 29 predicted proteins | sample 5400111 | NCBI WGS metagenome assembly WNFX01 (sample SAMN13153363, study PRJNA577476) | soil metagenome | isolation source: 40 cm soil or saprolite under grassland replicate 1 | place: USA:California | collected 2016-06-15 | reverse complement strand
TTCCCAGGCAGGCACCAGCCCAAATATGAGCGACCAAAGCCAGCTTCCCTTGCCTTGGCCGGTTGCAGCCGCGATCAGGATATGCTGCTCTTCAATCGGCATATGCCACACGTTCCCGTCAATATCCCGCGCCATAGGCACAGCCCGCAGGAGCACCAACTCTTGCGCCCACACGTTCGCTACCCGGTAATCAGGCTGCTGCACCGCGAAGACCGACGGCACCACCTGCTGGATGACATTCTGGTTATGGACACCTTGCCCTACATTGCCCGTCTGAGCCTTGTGCGCGGCCTGTGACGCGTTCTGCGCGACTTGGCCGTAGTTGTAGTTGTATGGCCCTGGAATAGGTACCTCGCCCACACGGACGCGTAGCAGACCGTTCTCGGTTCGCTCGAAGCCGCAGAACTTGGCGTTGAAGGCCAACATAAAAGCATTTGAATTGTTGATGTAATCTTCGAGCGTCTGCCCGTCTCTGAGCCAAACCCTTGCGCACCGATGCCCAGTAGTCATTCGCCTCGCCTATGAAATTGCCGCCGAGGCCCTGGCAGACTTTTTGAAACCGTCTATCCAGCTTCACCTCAAAGAACAAGCCCGTATCCAGCGCGTAGGCACCGACGAACCCATTGACCAGGAACGCCAGCAGCAGCGCAGCCAGCACCAGGAGCTTGCCCGCCACCGCCAGCGGGCATAACAGCAGCAGCAGCGCCACGTCAACAACCACCACGCACCAGAACAGTTTTCGCGCCAGCTTTGTATTGCCAAAAGCACTGTACATTCACACCTCCTTGCTTGTTACTGTCCTGACGCCACTCGCTCTTGCATAGCAGGCCTTATATTTTCTGCACTCCAGTATTTGGAGTGGCCGCCTTTGTCCTTGTCCATCGTGCCCATCACTAACCCCTCGACTATCACGGTTGTACCCACGGGCAGACGCTCGTATGGCTTTTGCGGACTCAGGATAGTCACCGCGATGTTCTCCATTTTTGCTGTCTCAGAAATCTGCGACTTCACAGCAATGGTGGCGGTCCACTGCAACTTTCCATTGCCATCATCCCCTTGCACCATGGGACTCTTGGGATTTGCTCGATCTGATCGCTTCATCTTCGGCTCCATGCCTAAAAAGATGCCCTTGCCGAAGGTTTTATCAAAATCCACGACAACACGATCCGTCATGTAAGAAACTCCTTTTCTGTACTTGTTTGCAACTCTAAAGCGCAACCAACAAACATCAATAATCACCGCTCGATCACGGCTCAAGCCCTCACCGAGCGCACGAACGAACGTAGGTGCCGTTCGTGCTCGTATGTATACCCTCCTTTCGTTCCGTTATCGGTTTAGCTGCCTGCCTCTAGCTGACTCTGACCGCGACAATTAGCGGCGATTGTAAGCTAGGGCTTACTAACGTACCATGAGTATTTTTATCCGTTGTGCGGTGTATCTCATGCCGTTTAGAAGTTGATATTATGAGTATTTATGATGTGATTATTTATGCACGTTGAAAATGAAAAATTAGCTGCCACCGTATGACGTTGTTAGTCCTTAGCTTAGCAGGCTAGTCGGGGACATAATTCCACCAATCACTACGATAATCTTCAAGCGGCCAAAGGGGTCTGTCCACGGGTACCATGAGGCTGGCTCCCCGCACATTACGAAAACTATCGGGCGGCCACGTGGGCCTGTCCACGGGTATGATGAGACTGGCTTCCCACTGTCTGATATATCGTAGTGCCTCGCTGACATGCGGTGATTTTTCCGTCCGGTTCGCCTCGCGTTCTATAAATTCACGCGCAGGGCCGAGTATTTTATCTAATCGTTTCCATTTCCGCTCTATGACCGGATTTATACTATCTGTGCCTGCTTCAGGGTTTTCCGTGTGCCAATCGTATTCTTCTCCCAAGAGGTTATCAATGCGCATATCCATGTATGGTTTTGTTGCTAAGTACGCAAAGGGTATTCCCACACTTTTCATGTCTTCCGTCACTGGATAGACTTTCCGGTACAGTTGTGCTCTGGCAAGCTTCACATACTCACTCACTGTTGACTTACTAATACCTGATTTAGCGGCAATATCTTTTTGTTTAAATCCCTTGAGCATCGCCACCACGACATCCCGCTGCTGTTGCGGCAACTGTAGTAACCCATCTAGCAGACAGATCAAATCTATCCGATCTTCAAATACCTCTGTCCTCAATTCGTCAAACCAGCTATTCGCCTCACTTTCAGATTGCGACAGGTAAACTATCGGCTTGTTACGCCGTAAATAGTCGATTGCACGATATTTCGCGGTTTTATAAAGCCAATTTTTATAGTATGCGATCTGTTTTACGACCGTTTCCTTACATAAAAATTCCCAAAATTGCTCAAACGTCACATGGCAAAGATCACGAGCTTGCTCTTGTTCATATACCAGCGTCACCAGGTACCGTTCAATCGACTCCCGATAATCCTCGTAAATCATATTAAACACTTGTACCCTAACTTGGTAATCTATTTTACCAGCCATAGCCTGCCCCTTTCCGATCAATTTCGTCATCCTCCCCGCCTTATCTATACATACGTATGAAACACGAAAAAATTCGTCTATGACCAATAACAACAAATCTTTATAGACTGCCCTCCTATTCTGTTGTATGCTTCAATCTCATGAGCAATCATGAACAGCTTAATGAGCCTGACCCTAACCAGCCTGACCAGATAGACCAACCGTACAGGCGGTTAGACGTTATCACTAGATTGGCAGCCGAAGCAATCGCACTAGGCGATAGAGACCCATCGGCACCCTTACCAACAGGCGACCTTTCCACATTGCCACCAAGATTGCGGGAGTTCATCCTAAAATCGTTGCAAGAGCAGGAGCAAGCCAATACCGGCACGCCACCACCACCAGACATGCCACCAACGCCAGACACACCACAATAGCTAGTCACCTAATCCCGTTTTTCAAATCGGTAGACCTTCGCCATATTCTTACCCCGCCCAGAAAGGCGGCCTTAACTTGACAGCTCAGCATTACTCTGTAATTTGCAAAGTCCGCGATGTAATACCAAGGGATATATGCACTTGCCACGTGCGCCCTGCTTTCGGGCGGCATGGCACCCCCGCTTTCGCTCCGCTATCGCGGGGGATGCCAGCCGCCGAAGCAAGCACATAACGCATTATAGGATATTGCATGCAGTAATTTACAAGACACGACTTTACACTATAATAGTCTACATACCGTAAATAAGGAGAGTCACATGTTATATAGCTTACTCGAACTCATGGTCTGGGGCCATAAGAGCTGGACGTATAAGCGCTGGATTTACGGCAAACGGCGGCACCGTCGGTCACCGAAACCACGCGTGCACCTGTATAGCTTGCCGGTTATATATCTGACAAGTAAGGAGGAACAACAACATGTATAGGTGCGACATATGCGAACGCGTCTTTGGACCGAAAGCAATAGCGGCAGGCGTTAACCAGCTACAGACTTTTAATGGATACACGGTCGATTTTCAGCTTCGGCAATTCCGAAGCCTGCCCCGAGACGCCAGACCCGTATTCATCGACTTCGATAGCCTTAAAGGCATGCAATTGTGCGCTGTGATGCATGAAGCCGCTATTAATCAACTAAATAAAAAAATTGCAAACTTCGCGATGTAATACAAATATTTATGATACCCAATAAACGAGTACAAACTGATGATGAATTGTTAAAACCAAAGCAAGTAGCCGACGAGCTGCAATTGAATATCGAAACCATCTACCGTTACATCCGTACCGGGCAGCTCCGCGTCGTACGACTGTCTGCCCGCGAGTTCCGCATCCGGTGTTCGGAGCTTGATAGGTTTTTGCGGGAGCGGGAGACGGATAAAGGTACCGTTTAGTCAAGCGGAGGATTTGGGACTTTCATACTCGGTAGCTTAGACAGCCAACTGCTTCTCATTCACGCACAACCAGGCAAAAAGTTTCTCCCTGCTCTGCCCTGGCTTGTCATGCCTGACCTCCTCGGCTGTCACCGCCCAGCGCTCGACATTCACCCCTTTCCAGATCATTTTGTAGATGAACTTGTTGACGGTGGTTCCGAGCCGCTGGGCGACCTGCTCTGCTTTCCGAGCTACCTCTTTGAGTTTATCGAAGTATGCCATCGTACGTTCCCATGCTGCCTTAGAGCACGCCCTTGCAAACCAGTTCGCCGGATTGTTCTTGCGCTGAGCCATGTTCGCAAGCTCTAGCAGCTTGTCTAAGTGCCCCTCCCTGATGAGTTTCTTGTACCGGTTGGTTTTAGCAGTGACCCAAAAATCGTTGCCGGTGATTAACGCCTTGATTTCTGCCGGTAGTTCTATAGAAGTGTTGTTAGTAAAAGTTTTACTAGCAGTATTTTCTATAGAAGCATCGTTGTTGAATTGAAATTGTTTTTGTTTGAAGCTCGCGTATCTCGCTTCTAACACCGCGCCTGCTGATAGTGCATTCATCCTGAATATTTCCTTTACAGCCATAGCAAACTAAGCCTGAAAGCGTAGCTGTAGGCCGTGCATTTAGATTGGTGAGACCGGCATTACCGCGCGGAGCTGCCGGTTAGAGGGGTTTTCATTTGGTTGTTGGCAAATAGAAAAGCCCCTTGTCGGGGCTTCAGTGGCTCATATGTAAACCTGTCGTATAAGACAATACTAACTCAACTGCTCAAGCAAGTCAAGCTTCTTGAACTTATAACGCAAACCCCCGACTGTAACTTAGTGGCATCAGCAGTAAAACTTACGACAGATTTACTCGGAATTATGAGCCACTAAGTTAACTACTAATATAACGCTTCAGCTCGGTTTCGGCAATAAAACAGATTGCACTAATCGGAGATTATTAACACCTCGCCAACGTAGGGTGCATATACGAGGCCGTATTTACTGCTTTTTCTGCTTGTCACGGAAATACATCTCAAGGCCAACATCAATAATCTGCCACTGGCTAAGCCCGGTTTCGCGTACCTCCTGCTCAAGTTGCTCGTATCGCCATTTATACATGCGGAACGTCTTCGTAACCTTTTCTTCCTCTTTGCGAAGGTACTTATTCTTGTAGCTGTCCAAATCATCAAGCTCCGGTTGTAATGTTGGTGTGGGCTGTCTAGCTTTATTGGTCACGTGAGCCGGTTTATTAGCTGTTTTTCTAGGCTCCTGCTTTGGCTTTTTGCTCTGAGTGTCTATCTCAGTCAATGGGTCGAGCTGCGGAATGGCTACGCGTCCTGGCTTTAGGGGGTTATCTTTTGACAATTTTCTAAAATCAGCCATTAGAGCGTATCCTTTCGACTAATTTACTGTACCCAACTGCCGCCGGGTGGCTCGGCATGTACAAAACAATAGGAGCACCTAACGAGTTAGCATGGTTGACATGCGTACCGCGAGGCACATCAAATGGGTATATTAACGCGGAGTAGTTTGCTGTAAGATCGTCGCTGAGTACGTCTTTGAATTGTGTTCGGTCAGTTTTTGTAAACAGTATGCCATCTACAGTCAGTTGTGGGTTGCTACGCTGCTGTACCCTACCTATCATTGCCATAGCAGCCGCCAGACCGTCATCTGTAAAGCTCTCAGCCGCTACGGGGATTATTGCCCTATCAGCCGCGAGTAATGCGCTATACGTCAGCATACCCTCGTTTGGCGGGGTGTCGATGATAATGTAATCATAGTCGTTTTCGACTTCGGCTAAAATCTCTTTAAGTCGCCATAGACTATCAGGATTGCCTACCATGCCCTGCTCTGTTTGTGACAGATCACGGTGGCCGGAGAGCACGTGTAGGCCGAAGCCATTAGCGACGATAGCATCTCGTACATCGCCAACGCGACCTGCAAAAACATCGTTAAGTGTAGCTAAGTCTTCTGAGATGAGACCGACCCCTTTTGTGGCGTTGGCTTGACTGTCGATATCTACCATTAAAACCCGACCACCTTTCTGGTGCAGTCCTGCCGCTAAGTTGGTCGTAGTCGTGGTTTTGCCCGACCCCCCTTTGCGTATAACAATAGCGAATTTTTTAGCCATGCTTGTTCTTATTGTGATTAAGTAAAAACTTACCTCAACTATTACATATTTATTCACAGGAAACAATAGGTACACAGCGCATTAAGTAAGTGCTTATTTAAATACTTAAGTAACTATTGTATTAATAAACTTGTCATTAGAATACCGTATGCATGGCTTTACCATCATCACATAAGGCACGCTTCGCGAATTTATAACCCCACAGCCCCGACGCTCCGAAAATCTCCACCTTGACTTCATCCGGTAAAGTGCTGCGCACCGAAACGACAGGCCGACACGACCGACGCTAGCTTACACTTGGGTGGCCTGTCGTTTCGCTCTCCGAGTTTACCAGATGGTCAAGGTAGTATTTTCTCCGCTTGCCCCGCCAGGTACGACCTCACTCTTGGCCTCTTCTCCCTCTGCTAGCCCTTGGCACCCTACAGCCTCGCACCGTGGGAACCCTGCGCCCACGATGCTAACCTCACTTGACCGAGTCACCAGTTTTCAGTCTAATGGTAAAAGTTACCAGGTAGCTTGAAAACGCGCCTCGCAGATCGTCGCAGATCACGCCCAAAAATTAACTATCTATGCCCCTATGAGTGACGAGGAACGATCTGTATTTAAGCCGCACTATTTGACCATTCCCGAAGTGTGGGAGCTGTACCGGGAGCGGGACAAGCCGCTAAGCGCAGATACGATTGTAGCCCTCCTTGAACCCTTAGCAGGCACCTCATTTTTCAACCGCTTGAAGCAGGCTATTACGGACACCATACCATTCAAACAGCCTGGTGCGCTTGATCTGTATAGCGCGTTGTATCATCGCGTCATAGACGCTTACAACGACCCGAAACGCATTGCCGAGGCAACGGCCTGTCTTTTGCAACTCTCAGGGTGCAGCGTTCCATATGAGCATGTGTATGCCATGGACTACCTGGATACGGATGAGCTTTTATTCAGAGAATACCGGCGCGACTGGCTCTACCATGATTACGGCCATACGCAGTATGCCGGTTCCCACCGCGCTAGCCAGTTCTGGATGTACAAACGCGGGTCATTGCGCGGCGTCCTCTCATTCAGCTTGGTAGACTATGAGGAGCCGCTATCGCATCAAAATTTCCATCATGCCAGCCTTGCCGAAGGTGTGGTTGACCATGCCTTTTTTGCCGACAAGGAACGGCGGCCAATTCCCTCACTTGACCCGCGTCAATCGCTCTTTCGTACCGGTTTGCCACTGGTGTATATCAGCCCTCAGTTTGCCATTGAGCAAGCACAACCGCAGTAGCAAGCGTACCCCAACAGTACAGCATGGCGAACGGGTAAACGCACGCGCGGCGTGGTATGGCAAGATAAGCCCCTCCCCCCAGGCGCGCCACCACCCCAAACCGCCCCCGTTACACGTGCGCGCGGATGAAAAACCCGTGCGCGCGCATGCAGGCAAGCTGTTATCTGGCGCCATCGGTTGCGGGTGTCGCTCTTCGTGCGCAATATAACACAGTGCTGGTGATCGATTTTACACGTAGCTTGGGCTTACCTTTTATACAATAGCGTTCTATGCGCTCACCTGCCAAACGCCAGACCATCAAGCTCACCACCTGGGTCAAGCCCAGTGTCAAGGCGGAGCTTCAGCGCATTGCAAAAGCAGAGGGCTTGAGCCTGTCACGAACGGGAGCCGCCGCCCTTGAGGAATGGTTAGCCGGACGGCTACAGGTTCAGTACGCCGGTATCTTGCAGCCCATCATCGAGCAGGCCATCGCCAAACAGATGCGCGCCTACAGCAGCCGTATCGCCATGCTGCTAGTCCGCAGCATGTTTACCAGTGAGCAGTCCCGCGCCCTCGTCACCAACATACTCACCAGGCAGCCGGGCATCACGCAACCGGTATTAGAGGACATCCTGAACGGGACGAGCGACACCGCCAAGCGAAACATTAAGCAGATCACCCCTCAGCTTGCCACCCTCATAGCTGAGGTTGAGCAATGGCTAGCACAAGCTGCCTAAGCAAGCTTATGAGCAGCTACCGCTATGGCAATTGTCAAAGCCAGTTACACCCGAAAAGGCGGGACTGCAAAGGCATCAGTCCGGTATATAGAAAACCGTCCAGGGAAGGACGGAGCGAAGAAACAGCGAACTTTGTTTAACGCTGATGGAAAAGTGGAGAGGAGGGAAGTATACGACATGATTGACCAGGCCGATACAAGCAGCTACTTTTTCCGGCTCGTCATCAGCCCTGACCCTCAGCGCGAGGACAGCGACAACAACCTGGCGCTGAAGGAAATCATCGAGCGGACTATCCAGAGCTTAGAGAACCGTTTCCAGCAACCCCTGCAATGGGTAGCAGCCGTTCATGCCGACCACGCCGAACACCGGCACATCCATGCTATCGCCATCGTACCAGCGCGGTTACAGGTGCAAGACTTCCAGCGTATGCGCAGCGCAGCCACCGTGGCAGCCCTAGAGCAGCGACGGCACCTCGATTTAATCCGTGAGGCTCGTGACCGGAGCCAGGAACACAGCGAGAGTCTGGGGTTATCATGGTAGGGCAGGCATTGCACCGGGCGCGGTTTGCCCATATGCACGAACTCTGGCCGCTGTTTTCTGCCGCTTTTGTCCCTGATAGTGTGCTACTCGGAACCAGGCGCTTTTTGCTCAGCAAGCGGCTTGTAACTGCTCGGAAAACCAAACAGCGACCAGAACTCGGCAACCTCCTGATTGTTGCCCCGACCAGATCAGGGAAGGGGCTACTGGCAGTCAGTCAACTCCTTACCTGGCACCACAGCGTGATTGTCAATGACATCAAGGGCGATCTCTTCACCCAGACCGCCGGTTTTAGAAGCTTACTAGGGCAGGTATACGTCCTCGACCCGACCGGAGTAGGGCACGCCTACGACCCCTTACAGGGGAAGGCAACCGAAGACGCCCTCTATTCCAGCGCCGCGCACCTGCTCCACCAGGCCGAGGAACGCGACCAGATATTTACCCAGCGAGCTATAACGATGCTGGCATGTATTTTTGCGGCAGCGAAGCGGGAAGGGGCGGCAACATTGCCCTATGCCCGTATGATGCTCCGCGAGGGGCTGGCCGGATGCGTTGAGCGGCTGAACACGGTATCCTCAGACCTCGCCACCATATTTTTAGATGTGAGCCTAGAGCACGCGAACATGAGCGACCGCTTTTTGTTGTCTGCCTGGGGGACTTTAACAGCCAAGATGCGCCCGCTACTGACAGAGACGGTTACGCGCTCGCTCGTTCATTCAGACTTCACGCCGGAGGAGATCATCACCAGCCCCAGGCCGGTTACAGTGTATATGCGTTGGAAAGAGCAAGACCTGTTAGCCCTATCGCCACTGGTACGGCTGCTATGGGGGAGCCTGATTAACGAACTGGTAGCGATCTATGACAGCAGAGCCGGGAACGGGTGCCAACCAGTTATGCTCTTGGTTGACGAGGCCGGACGAACAGCCATACCATCGCTTGCCGACCATGCTACCACTGTGGTAGGCCGAGGCATAAGCATATGGCTGGCCGTGCAATCCCTCTCACAGCTTGAAGTTGTCTACGGCAAAGCCCGCGCTCAGGTGCTTAGAGATAATATGGAAAGCCAGCTTTACTACCGCCCGACCGACGTAGCCACCGCCCACTATGTTGAAGCACGGTGCGGCAGGCAATCCGCCTATGCCCACCACAGCACTGAACAACAGAACGGTCATTCGAGCGAAGGCCGCTCAGAGCAAGCTATACCTTTGCTGAGCGCCCAGGACTTCTTGAGGTACAGAGACCACGAGGTGATAGGGTTCCATAGGGCGCTACCGCCATTCAAGCTAGAGCGGATGGACTGGCGGCAGCACCATATGCTGCAAAAGCGGAGAACTGTACCCCCGCCAAACTTATCCACTCTTGCGACCCTTGCCGATCTGCCGATGCTGCAAGGCATACACCACGCTCACTATGTAGACCCTGATGCTTACACGAAAGCCCGATAAATCTAATGGCACCGCAGTAACACTATGTCTCACGAGAAATCACCAGACCAACGCACGATTGATTGGAGCAAGATCATTGACACTGCCCTGACCGCGCCGGGCAATGTCGGCACTACCTATAGCCGCTTCTATGAATACTCTTTTTTAAACCAGATGTATCTGCTCATGCAGGGTGTGTACGAGCCAGTGGCGACGTATCCGCGCTGGAAAGCTATTGGCCGCCAAGTATTGGCAGGCAGCAAAGCCAAAGAGATCATCCGCCCGGTCATTATTCACAAAAGGAATACGGCGGATGAGGCTGAGGCAACGGATGAGCCTATCGAAACGGTAGAAACGGCAGTCGGCTTTAAATCGGTCAAGTGTATTTTTGCCCTGTCAGATACCGCAGGCGACGAACTGCTGCCGGTGCAGTTGCCGGAGTGGGACTTGAATACTGCCTTGAGACAGCTTGCTATCCGTCTTGTACCCTTTGAAGCGCTCAGTGGCAACCTCCAAGGCTATTCGCGCAACCGCGACATCGCCATTAACCCGATAGCCGTCAACCCTGCGATGACTCGCTTCCATGAAATCGGCCACGTCGCGTTAGGCCATACCGCGCCGGAAGCGTTAGCGGAGTATTCAGCGCACCGTGGTATTTATGAGTTTCAAGCTGAAGCCACCGCCTACTTAACGATGAAAGAGCTTGAGCAGTTAGACGAGGCGACCGCCACCCGCAGCCGAGGGTATATTCAGGACTGGTTACAGGGCGAGCGACCGCCTGACAAAGCTATACGCCAAGTCTTTACGGCCACCGATCAGATATTAAAGGCCGGACGGCTAGCCGTTGCAGGCATGGCGGAAGGGGAGTAGTAACATATGCGCCTCATCGACTCCTACTACCAGCCTGGCATCATCGACTGCTACACCTTTGTCTTTGATGAACGCGACCCCCGGACGGCGTATTACACGATGCTTGCCACCGACGAGAAAGGCGGGATGTTCAGCCAGTGGACGGAAGGAATGTACGACCCGGACGGAGCTAATGAGCATCTAGGCGTGCGGGTGCTGTTTCAATATCTCGGCACCGTGCTGATAGATCATGTGCTCGATAGGATGAACGAGTAGAAAGCGAGCGGCCATGGATGTACCACGATTGCAGGTAGAGTCGCTCGATCAATTCCGCATTATGGCCCAGCGCCCGCTCGATGCGTACATTGTGCTCGGCGACGGCGCGGCGCAAAGCTGCAAACGTATCCAGTATCAGCATAGCCGCAACGGGCGGCACTGGTGGATGTATGAGTCCATTGGCGACAGTGAGCGCTACTACACCGAACGGCAGTTTGCCAGCAGCACAAGCATTGTTGAGGCAATCGGCAAAGCGGCGCTGTATGTGGAATTAGACCCTGATCGCTAATCCTTTCGCTGTAAAGCAGTTCGGTGAGGGTATCACGAATGATAGTAGAAAGATTTAAGGATAAGCAGGCTCGTTTTAGCGCTGGCGCTATCAAACCATGCTTGGGCATCTGCAACACTGTTAACAGTGAACGTAGGATTGGCCATGAAAGAACCTGAACACACACTGGCACCAGTACCTTTGTCTATAAAGGAGCCTCTGCTTGGAAATTGCACAGGTTGGCCGATGTCTAAGTGATACTGTGACAATATCGAACTATCGTAAATTCGATAACTAGGTACATCATTACCCGCTAAACCATTGGTATTCGGCGGGCCGGATACTGCTATATGGCTGCCGATAATACTTAGGGCTTGATTAGCAGAGGAAAGGTTGGTAATGCTGACCGGATAAATTGTAAATAATCCATTGTCGTGCGAGTCGGCATTCAGGTAATACACTGCCGTATCTTTTGAAGGACTGAGCAACGTTACCTGTCTTGTCTGACAATAGCTGGTCGGCGTATCCCCAGCTTCTAATGACCAATCGGACGGGTACTTGAAGCAGTAATGATAAAAGGTGTCGCAATACGTTTTCCAATTAGCATATACATCAACCTGTGACTTTTGTGTTAGTCTCTGCTCTTGCTTGGTATCCTTAGGCGGATAAGTAGTAGTACTTGAACTCGCGGAACTGTTAGCCTGATGCGCTGTCTGATAACGGCTGTACGTCAGCCACGCCGCACCCGCAATAACACACACAACAACTAAGACGAGAAGTCCCTGGATTGCGCCAAAACCTCTTTGCTCCATTTTACGATTAAGCACAACTGCTCCTTATCGTTACTTAAGTTCATCATAGCAGAAATGTGCTTTATGGCAAGATAACGCAATCCTTCAAATCCAGTGATTACCCATGGGTCTACAAGGCTTAAAGTGAAGCATCTTGTTACTGTTCTGCTTTCCAGGCGTTCTACTAGATAAAGAGGCTTATAGCTTAAATCGCTACAGTGATCTAAAGATGTGGGCTATCATCGGTTCAAATGTATTGCAAAGTGAGTATTAACATATCGTAGTTGTAGTCAAGAAACTAACGCATTAAGGGGGGTATATGATGAGTTTTACAAGAGGGAGCGTCAACAACGCTCTCAGGTGGATTTTATTATTTGCACTTGCAGTAATGGTGGCAGGCCTCCTGCAACTACCACATCTCAGACCTGTCTTCGCCGATGATGGTGGTTATCCTTGGGCAAATGCCACAACTCTCAATGAGGCAACTTACGACTGGGGTTATAGTACATGCCCTCCCAGTGATCTTGGATGCAAGAATTACTCCAAACTCCTTTACAACCTAAATGGCACGATATACGGAGAGGCTGACCCTTGGGGCTATAACCTACGTAACTGCACTTCATACGTCGCCTGGAAGATTAACCAGGTTTTCCATAAGGATATATCAGGTTGGGGTAATGCATCTAACTGGGCAAAAGCCGCCGCAAGTACATATCATGTATATCAACCTAGTTCTTACACACCGCAGAAAGGCGATATTGCGCAGTGGTACTCACCATCTCCTTGGGGCCACGTCGCCTATGTCTACGATGTCAACAATGGTATTGCCAACCTTGCTGAGTACAATGCTGGCGAAAATAACCAATGGGGCAACTTCAGTAGCAACAGAACCACCGCCAAGACTCCCGGCAACGCTGGCACACCTGACAACTATATTCACATAGGAAATATCCCTTCTACTCCGTCCGCCGTCTCTCGGAGTGGCTCCAATATGGCTGTGTTCTACAATGATGGTAGGGGTAACCTCGTCGACTACTCGTGGAACTCAAGCACAGGCTGGAGTAGCCAGTATTGGGCAGACCCCGACGGTATCCTTGGTCAGCCTGCCGTAGTCTCGCGCACCTCTGACACGATGGATGTTTTCTATACGACTGGACAACATAAGCTCATCCATAAAGGCTGGTGGGCCAATACTGGTTGGGTGTACTTTGACGTGTTACTCAGCGGCGATGTTGCCGGAGACCCGACGGCTATTGCCCGCAACTGGGGTAACATTCAAGTGTTCTATCGCACAATGGCAGGTGAGATCAAGAGCATTTACTGGACGAGTAGCGGCGGTTGGAATAACAATCCGCAAAACCTCTATCCATCCGGCGCGAACACTGACCCCTACGCGGTCACCCGAAGTTCAGATAGTATGGAAGTCTTTTTTGGCAACACGAACGGCAATATCGTGCATCTTGGTTGGTCATCAACCTATGGCTGGGTTACGCAATCTTGGGGCACCAACTCGCCGGTTAAGAATAAGCCGACAGCTATTGTCCGCAACGGCGGCGGCGACATGTCGAGTTACTATCAGATGAATAACGGCAATGTCGGTGAAGAGGCTTGGGATTGGCAGTATGGCTGGTCAGGCCAATACTGGACAGCGCAGCTTGCAGGTTCACCGAGCGCTACGGCTGGCGTCCATAACGTCATTGACGACTTTTACCGCGAGACTGGCGGCAATATCGTCGACCGCTATTTCAATGGCACTAACTGGCAAACGACCAACATTGTTGGCGCAGGTAGCGCCACGGGTAACCCGTTTGCTATCACAAGAGGCACGACCAGTCAAGAAGTATTCTATTGGAACGGGTCGAAGCTCATGGACGCCAACTGGAATACAACCAGCCATTCGTGGAGCACGGCGCAGATAAATTAACCGCGCTCAATGGTAGACCCAACACATCCTACAGCCCACGCCGCACTGTGAGGCACATCTTCGCCATGCTGGGCTATAGGATGTAACGGTTAAAAAGCAAATACATATGCTAAGCGCTAAGCACACCAGTCGCCTGCCTACCCCCAAGCACCACAACCCGCATGTGTATGGGCGCGCGCCTGCTGCTTGGCGGCCAGGCAGAGGTTGACCGTGCTTGGCGGTAGGTATATACTGATCTATGGCAAACTACCGAAAGGAGCCATATGCAATTAGAACCCCAGAAGAACATGCACGCCGCTATGCTCGGCAGTCTTGGCGGTTTGAAACGTAGGGAGCGGTTAAACGCTGCTGAGCGCAGCGCCATCGCCAGACACGCCGCCCGGTCACGCTGGCATCCAAAAGAAGCTCAGGCAGCGCGTGAACAGGCCCAAGAGCTGGCTTACCTCGTCCAGCAGGCATTAAAAGACGGCAGGCAACTACCCCTAGTCTAGTAGGAGTGATAGAACGCCGCCACATGCGGCAACTGATACCTGTAACCCTCTTTATAGGTTCCCTGAAAATACCTACTATAGACGGCCTTACGCTCTCCCAGTGGCGCAGCAAACCAAAACCACCAACTACGCACCCACTCGCAATCAATACAATTCACATGGCTAACTTCATGCACTGCCTTGAGCTTACGTAGATGCATGAACTCAATAAAACTGACCCCGTAATACTCCCACCACTTAATCAATCTATCAGCAACTATCCCCTCAGCAACACCAAACACAAAATCTAATGCAAACTTTTTCACAAACACCATTATACGTCGCCACAATCAAGCATCCAGCACTAATGAACCACCTATGCACCTCTCCCTGCTATAATTAACTTACCTCATGAGCATACACTCTCAACCCACCATCATCTTAGGCGACTGCAAGGACGAACTTAAAAAGTTCCCTGCTAATTCGGTTGACCTCATTGTTACGTCACCACCCTATGCCGACCGCCGAGCTAAAACCTACGGCGGCGTCAAGCCTGAAGAGTACGTTGCATGGTTTCTTCCTCGATCTGAGGAATTTTTGCGCGTGCTCAAACCTGACGGCACCTTTATTTTGAACATCAAGGAGAAGGTTGAGAACGGCGAACGACACACCTTTGTCATTGAGCTAATACTAGCTCTACGACAGCAAGGCTGGCTTTGGACTGAGGAGTTTATCTGGCATAAGAAAAATAGCTACCCTGGCAAATGGCCGAACCGCTTCCGCGATGGCTGGGAACGGCTCCTACAGTTCAACAAAACCCGCAACTTCAACATGTACCAGGACGCCGTTAAAGTACCAATGGGCGATTGGGCAAAGACACGGCTTAAAAAACTAAGCGAGACTGACAAACAACGCGATAATTCACGCGTTGGCAGCGGGTTCGGCAAGAACATTTCCAACTGGATAGGAAGAACCGAAGTATACCCCAACAACGTTTTGCACCTGGCTACCGAGTCTAGCAATAAGCAGCACAGCGCCGTCTTTCCTAAAGAGCTACCAGCATGGTTTATCAAGCTGTTCACTCAACCTGGTGATATCGTACTTGACCCATTCCTGGGAAGCGGGACAACTTGTGTTGCGGCTGCTGAGCTTGGACGGCAATCAATCGGCATCGAAATACTTGAGGAATACTATGCGATATCGTGCGTGCGCGTTAGTAAACTGCTCTCCGCTTCCGAGATTAACCAACAGATAGCAACCAATGGGCAACTTGACTTATCCAGAGCTATTTGAATACATCAGCGAAAAGCTCATAGTACCGTTCTACCAACTGCGGTTAGATCGGTTGCAGGAGCTAAAGCTAAATGATGTTCTCAAGCGCAAAAACCCATATCTCTTTAAGGCCAAAAATATCACGACCGCACAGGATTTAGTAACTGAAATCCTCCGCGCCCATTTATCCTCCCAGGAAGAAACTGTATTCGGCAACTACCTAGAAGACCTCGCTATATTTATATGCAACAAAGTATCCGGCGGCTTTAAGTCATCCACGCCAGGCATTGACCTAGAAATGGAGAAAGACGGCAAGCGGTACATAATCGCCATCAAGTCAGGCCCCAACTGGGCTAACAGCGACCAACTAGCCAAACTCAAACTAAATTTCACTAGAGCCATACGAGTACTACACCAGAACCCGGCTATAAGCACAGTCGTAGCAGTCAATGGATGCTGCTACGGCAAGGACAACCACCCTGATAAAGGCGACTACGTAAAACTTTGCGGCCAAGCGTTCTGGTCCTTAATCTCTGGCGACGACGACCTATATGTGCGAATTATCGAACCCCTGGGTGAAGAAGCAAAGCAGAAAGATGAAGTCTTCAAGGACGCATACAGCCAGAAGGTTAATTTACTCACCGCTCAATTCCTCAATGATTTTTGCGCGGACGGCATTATCGACTGGCACCGACTCTTACAGTTCGTATCCAGCCGGAATACATCCAACTGATAGCAGCGAACCACGCAGCAAGAGAAGTGCCTCAAAAACAACCCAGCCTGTTGAAAAAAGGGTAAAGCTCGGTCAAATTGCGTTTGCTTGCAAAAATCTGAGCATGTTTGACTGGTTCATAGTCTGCTAGACTCATCCATTCAGGAGTTTTTCAACAGGCTGAACCGTTTACAGGACAATATGTTTTATCACCACATCGTGAATGACCTACAGAGTAGGGAATTGTGCCAAAAGTCGTATCAAAAACAATGTCCCAACCCTTAGATCACTCTGGCACCCGCTTGAAGCCCAGGCAGAGCGCGAAACGACTCAGCGGTTGCTTCGGATAAGCTGTCCTCTATTAATGAGGTCTTGGGGAGTATCAGCATGGTAATTCTACAGTTACTCGCGTAAAAGAGGCGCGTTGTACTTTATAGATACATCGAGTGATTGTAATACGTTGAAAGTGGGGGATACACCATGCAACAACCGCCAGACCCATATTCGCAATTTCAGCAGCCATACAATGCGCCTACTTCACCATATGCGCCACCACCATATAATTACAATGCGCCTCCAAACAAGCCATCAGGTATTCGGCATTGGTTTCGGACACGCTCTCGAAAGGCCAAGATTGCTCTTGGGTGTGGTACGATTATTGCCGCACTGCTGCTTTGTATCTGTGCTGCTTCTGCTTACGGGAGGGCAACCGTAGCCACAACACCAACACCGACTGCTACGACAGGGAATGCTGCCATCCAGGATACGCCCACCGACACACCGACGCCTACTCCGACACCAACGCAGCGTCCAACACTAACGTCTACCACGAGACCGACACCCAGGCCACAGCCGACACAAGCACTGGTACAACCGACACCAACGCAGCCACCGGTAAAACCGACACCGACATCCGCACCGAGTTGTTATCCCCTCACCAATAGCGGCAACTGCTACGAGCCAGGGGAGTACTGCCGAAACGCTGACCACGGGGCTTCCGGCATTGCCGGTGATGGTGAACCGATCAAGTGCACGGATAACAACGGCTGGCGATGGGAGCCGAGCCACTAGCGCCGTGGCAGTAATGCGGACAGGTGGTTGTTAATACAAAAGTGGAAGCTGATTTATCTACAACTTCAGTTCACAATCAACCTGTACTTAGCCTATTTTCCGCAGGTGAGGGTACCGCCACGAATATAGCGTAGATGTACGCTAACAACCAAATTGTTAGCTAAACCCTATTCCAGTATTTATTTTTATCGGTTCTTGTTGAGATTAAAGGCAGTTTCTTTGCGTAGAAGTTGATGGCTCAAAACGTCGTTTAATCTCACATATTGGGCTTAGAGTGTATGTACGTAGAAATCGGGGTGTACCCTAAATAGTAAAACGCCCGTCACTGACGTGCTCCGTAGGACGGGTGTTTTCGTGTGCCGTTTTTACTGGTGGCGGCCCATAATCCGCTTCACAGATTCAGGGTCACGATGGCTAAAGAAGCTGCTTTCGTTCATGTCGAGCGTAGGTATCTGCTGCATGTCGTCGTCACTCAGCTCAAAGTCGAACACGTCAAAGTTCTCAGCTATGCGCTCTTTGTGCGTTGATTTAGCCAGTGCCACGATAGTGCGCTGCATGAGCCATCGCAGCACCACTTGCCCGACCGATTTACCATATTTTTTACCGATTGTGACCAGTATCTCATTTTGGAATAGGTTATTCCTACCCTCGGCAAATGGTGCCCAGGCTTCAGGCTGCACCTTATTTTCCTCTAAGAATTTCTGGTCATCGTAACGCTGGTAGAGGGGATTAACCTCGATTTGGTTGACGGCTGGCACTACTTCGTTAGCCATCATTACGTCCATAACACGGTCGGGGTAGAAGTTGCTAACACCGATGGCTCTAATCTTGCCAGCTTTATGTAGTTTCTCCAGTGCACGCCACGAACCATGGACATCGCCGAATGGCTGGTGAAGCAAATACAGGTCAAGGTAGTCAAGCTGTAGGCGTTTCAATGAAGCTTCAAACGCTTTCTTTGCTTTTTCTTCTCCGTAGTCGCTGACCCAGAGCTTCGTGGTAATAAACAGTTCATCGCGCGGTACACCGCTGCGCTTTATAGCCTTGCCGACGGCGCCCTCGTTTCCGTAGGCCTTAGCCGTGTCGATCAGTTTGTAACCAACCTCGATTGCATCTACGACGCTTTGTTCGCACACCGCAAGGTCTGCAATTTGGAAAACGCCAAAGCCTAAGATTGGCATTTTGATGCCATTGTTTAGGGTTACAGAGGTATTCATACGCATTCCTCCACATGTGATTGTAGAAAGTTACAGCTACTCGAAGTCAAGGAATATTATTACAAAAGCAGCTCACCTGGCGTTTCGTGCGTGTATCTCAAATCGACAGTTATAAGATAATAATTGGTCAGACATGGCATAGTATACAATATTACAGAGGTGGCGACAGTTTCTCCCAACCCTTGACACACCCCTTATTCAGCATCAGCCGCTTCCTACCCCTGTTCCACCACGTCGTAAAATGGAGATTGAGCGACATAAAACCTATACAACTAGCTACGCACACATGCGACAATGAGGCCATATAATGATTGTTTTTACAATGGAACCACAAGAGTTTTCTAGCAGGCTTTCACCTGCCTAGTTTTATACCGCTCGTCAGCACAACGCCAGCATATGAACACATGCCTGCCAGTCGCACGCCTCACAAACTGGATAGCAGTCACAAACTCAGACACCTGACTATTTTTAGCACACGCCAGTAAATCACATCCGCAATTAGCACACTTGCTTATATCACGCATAAAGCCAGTCTACCACCGCCAGCTAGGCGATAACTACTGTCGTTGCCGAAGCCGGTAGATTTTTCAACTGCCAAGGATTTTTCTTTTTTGTAGACTCGCCTCCATGTCTTACGACATGTCACCAGAGCAACGTACGCGCGCCTCACAGATCGCTCACTTGAATGACGAGTTCCGCAAGAGCGGTCGCGATGTAATGATAACCCAAGGCGTCCAGGCGTTACCCGATGTGTTGGGACTCGTCACGGCCGTCCAACAGTTCGACACATTTACCCCTGACAACAACCCCTACGGTGAGCATGACTTCGGCGTGATTGACTGGCACAACAATAATACATACTGGAAGATTGACTATTATGACCAGGCAATAGAGTACGGTGAGGATGCGCTGTCGCCAGATTGTCGCCGCATACTAACCATACTGCTGGCGAGCGAATACTGATACGGTAGATAAGTCCTCATCTGTTTACGTCCGATTTTCCCGATTAAATGTACACAGGAAACAGCGATCACGCCATTGCAGTCCAGAAAGTATGCAAATTATAATTTCTTACTTCGCTAGGGGCGGGCTATCTGTACCATAGCCAGCATGTCTCACGAAAAGCCATCGGCGCAGCGTAATTTTGAAGGCGGGCAGACTGGCAGTTGGGAATGTACTAGAAGGAGGAGAATATGGAACGTGAGCCGAGCATGTACACGTGGAACGTCTACTATGAACCTGCTGATACAGATGAGGAGGGGCAGTTTATCGGAACAATTCGGGCTGATACCATGGCGTTAGCGCTCGACCAGGCGGCGCAATTCTATGAAGTGCCGTCACATGATCTGGTTGTGTGGCGGAGCGATTTAGATATGCGAGACTTGGTACAATAATCACTCCTCATCCGGCGTTGTCCGCGACTCCCTCAAAAACTTCTCCAAATCCTCCCGCTTAATTAAATACGTCCGCCCCGGTCTGTACGCTGGTAATCGCTTAGACCGAATCCACGATCTAATCGTATCCATCGGTACCTTGCGGCCTAAGCGCTCAAATACATCTTCAACCGTCAGAAAGTCAGTATCATCAGGCACTTTCTCACCTCTCAAAAATATACCTGAGCCTAGTATACAAGCCGATGTCAAATGCTTCGTGCAACACGCGCCTACTTGACAAGATCATATACATTATGTTATGTGATATATATCACATAGATCATATAGATCACGAGGGGAGCACACCATGCAACCGCCGGATAATTTCACCTACCTCATACTAGTCGATCACGTATTGCATACCCCTGATAAACCATTTTGTTACGATGCCGCTTGCGACTGCCATGAAGACGAGGTGCTGATCTTCCAAGTATCGCTGCACGTACAAGACGGCCTGATGACGCCTGACGAAGCAACAGACTTTGTAAAGGGGAAAGGCATATGAACACTATTCCCTCACGCGCCAGCCGCACCCAGGAGTACGATCTCGAAGAAGACGACACGTATTATACGCAGCGTCCGCATTCCAGTGCAGTCCGCTACACGCAACCTCGCCACCAGGTTATCCAGCGGGGAAACAAACGGATTGTCATACATAACGAGCAGCCGCCACGGAGGCTACACTGGTCATTTATTTTAGGCGTCGGCATGATACTGATGCTGGCCTTATGGATACTCGGCAGTTACGCGCTATCCTGGTGGCAAAACCACCAGCTAGACAGCACATATGGCAAGCCCCGCACCTACCAGACCGATCAGGTAGTTGGGCATGGCGACTCAACCAGCCATCCGACGCATTTTATCGCGGTCAACCTGAACGCCCGTATAACCATTATCGAAATCCCTGGCGGCGACAGCCAACACGCGCGTATCTACTCAGGCCCGACGCTTTTCTCCGATAACGGCGACACCATCCCGGTTACTCTTGAGTTTTATGACGTGACCGGGGACGGAAAAGTAGACATGATTGTGCATGTCGGCGATCAGAAGATTGTGTACCTGAACGACGGCACGCAGTTCAAACCGCAGCAGTAGGAGCAGGTTATGCAAACAGTGGATGAGAAGCCCGAAACAATCCATGTATACGTGGTCAGGGAAGAAGCCGCCCGGCCTCCTCTTCTTCCCATTTTCCTGTCAGTGATTGCTCTCTCTGCCCTCGTTGCTGTCTGCGCACTTACCCCGTACCAGCAGCCGGTGACGCGGCTCACTATCCGCGTTCCGGCTGTCCTCTTGCCACTGAAAACATTTACTGTTACCACTGCCATTATTCCGACAGGCGTAAACGTCTATCCGGCCACAACCGCGCACGGTGTCCTGACGATCACCAACGGGTCAGTTATCGCCCAGGTCTTCCCAGCAGGCTTCACCGTTCAGAACGTCATGACCGATAGAGCCGCCTATGTGCCTGCGGGGAGCGCCAACGGCTACGGCTATGCGGTCGTTCCAGCCCATGCCCTTATACGTGGAAAGCAGGGCAATATCCCGGCTTATGCGATCAATCAGGTTGAGGGTTCGAGCGTATACGTTCGCAATCTGAGCGCCTTTAGTGGCGGCGAGGATAGCTATTCGGTTCAGGTAGTCACCCTACAAGATCGGCAAACTGCCGTTGAAAACGCACGAAGCATTGTAGGCGCACACACACATGGGTTGCACTACCCCTGTAGAGAGTTTTATTTGTCAGAACCAAAACAAATAACCGCGAACTGGCGCTGCCAGTTCGTTACTTACCGACTACCATCATATATGCACGTTACCGGAGTCAGAATCATCGGAAAGAATCTTTTAGTAGCTGTTTGGTTCGTAGTGCATCCCGTACACATTTGGGTGAAGTAAACCCCGCTCGTTCGTTATATATAGTAAATTTGTTCGCACATCTGAAAGGGATACATGATTGGCTACGCAACGCAAACGAGCAGTTATTTACTGCCGCGTCAGCACCGACAAGCAGGAGCAGGACGGCGAAAGCTTGGACTACCAGGAAGAGAAATGCAAACAATATGCCGAGTTACATGATGTAGAGATAGTTTTAATATTACGGGAAGCAAAAAGCGGGTTTATTCACTATTCGCTCCGAGAAAAGCTAACCGTTGCCCGGCAGTTTATCCGCGATGGCATGGCTGATATGATTATCGTCTTTGACTTGCGCCGCTTCTCGCGCAACTTCGTCCATTCCGCCATGATCTTTGAGGAAATTGAGAGCAATGGCGGCGAGATCGTCTCTGTCTCCGAGAACATTGACAACAGCCTGATCGGTAGGCTCATCCGCTCAATCCTGGCGTGGAGTGCTGAGAGCGACCGCGAAAAAATTGTTGAATATGCGAAT
>WNFX01004984.1_pt1 | contig 22622 bp, 19 predicted proteins | sample 5400111 | NCBI WGS metagenome assembly WNFX01 (sample SAMN13153363, study PRJNA577476) | soil metagenome | isolation source: 40 cm soil or saprolite under grassland replicate 1 | place: USA:California | collected 2016-06-15 | reverse complement strand
CTGGACCAGAAGAACCTCTCGTCCGCGACCTAGTGGGAACCTCATCACTGGAACTGGAGCTGGAAGGAGTGTTGGCGATGACCGAGCGTCCGGTCGGCTGGGCCTTCGTCGGGACCAGCGGCTGGGTCGACAGCCGCTTCGCCCCCAGTGTGGCGGCGGCGGGCCATAAGCTGGTGGGAGCCTTCGGCTCCTCCGCCGAAGGCTCCGCGCGCTTCGCCCACCACTACCAGTGCACCCCGTACGACAGCCTGGAGCAGCTGCTCGCCGACGACGCGGTGGAGGCGGTATGGGTCGCCTCGCCGACCGCCCTCCACCCGGATCATGCCCGCGCTGCCGCCAAGGCCGGGCGTGCGGTCCTGGTGGAGAAGCCCCTGTCGGTCGAGGTCGCCGCCGCGCGGCTGCTCGCCGAGGAACTCGCCAGCGCGCCGGTCCTGGCTGCGACCGGTTTCCAGCACCGCTTCAACCCGGGCATCGCGGCGTTCGCCGAGGCGCTCGCCAGCGGGCAGATCGGGACGCTGTCCTCGCTCACCCTCCACCAGGGCTACGCCGGCCCGCCCAAGCCCAGCGCCTGGCGTACCGACCCGGCCCAAAGCGGCGGCTGGGCCATCGGCGACATCGGCACCCACCTGCTCGACCTGGCCCGCTACCTGCTCGGCGAGGTCGACGTCCACGCCGCGCGGCTGTCATCGCCCGGCCGCTCGCTGGTGGTGGACGACCTCTGCTGGATCATGCTGGCCCACGGCGAGGCCACCGTGGTGCTGCGCGCCTCCACCGGCGCCGTCGTCCCACCCTCCACCATCGAAGCCAGCGGCACCTTGGGATGGCTGCGCCTGACCGACTTCTGGACCGGTGGAGGCCACCTCAGCGACTCGACGGGCGCCACCCGCGACATCCCCGCCGCCGACCCCTACGTCGCCCAGGTGACCGCCTTCTCCGCCGCCGTCCGCGGCGCCCCCTGGACCGGTTCCTCGATCCAGGACGGCGTCCGCGTGGCCGAACTGACCAGCGCCGCCCGGGAGTCCAGCAGCCAAGGCTAAGCGGGACTGCGTGTCTGGCTGATTGGCGATGACCGGCCGGTTTCGCTACGGTCGCCCCTAGCGAAGGCTTCCGTACCGCTTGCACGGCCGGGGGCACGTCGAAGCCTGGTGCGGAGGCCTGACGTGGTAAAGCCGACCAAGCTTCAGTTGCTCGCCATGGGCGAGCGGCTCCGTGCGCGGCGTGAGCAGCTCGGCAAGACGCAACCAGAGACCGCGCAGGACCTCTCCGACATCGTCTGGGAGCGGCACCGCAAGCGAGTGGCGATCGCCGGTGACAAGGTGTCGAAGTGGGAGCGGGGAGAGTGCCGTCCGATCCCGCTGTACCGGGAGGCGTACCGCGTCTACTACAACGCCTCCGACGAGGATCTCGGGTTTCGCGGCGCGACCCGTGCTGCGCCGCTGGCCAGCATTGGCGCGGCTGCGCCTCCCCAGCTTGACTTGTTTCTCCTCGAACCACTGGACGCGACGCTGCGACCGGTCGATGAGGGGTACGTCGGTTCTGTGAGGGACACCGTGAGTGCGCTGGTCACACTGGACAACCTCTTTGGCGGTGACGACCTGTCCGCACTTGCGGTTCGGGCATTCCGAGCTGCGTATCGACGCCTCGGCGCTGGTCGCTACGAGGCAGGGATCGACCTGGATCTGCAGGCCGCGACCGGAGAGCTTGCCGAGGTCGCGGCCTGGATGCTCTACGACGCCGACAATCAGGCGGCCGCGCGCCAGTTGAACCAAGAGGCGCTCTTGCTGTCGCGGCTTTCGGGTGACCGGGCGATGGAGCTGCTCATCCTGCAGAACATGAGCATGCAGGCCGGATGCCTTGGGCGGCCCCAGGAGGCGCTCCAGCTGGTGACCGTCGTCCTCGATACCAGCAGGCTGTCGCCGCGAGTTCAGGCGCTGTTCACCATCCGCGAGGCGAGAGCCCGCGCTCAGCTCGGTGAGCACACTGACGCGCCACGCGCGTTCGCCAAGGCGCGATCACTGTTCCAGGATGGCGTTGCTGACACTGATCCGGCATGGGTTTGGTGGGTCACCGAACGTGAACTCGCCTGGCATGAAGCGATGTGTCTGGCCGGGCTTGGCGACTGGAGGCGTGCGGTCGAGCTGTTTCGGCAGGCGGCGGAGGGCTGTCCCGTCGACCTCAATCGCACGCGCTACAACGACCTCGCCCACCTGCTCCTGGCGCTGGTTGAAGTCGGGGCATGGCGCGAGACCGAGCCGGTGATTACACAGACGTTGCCCTACGTGGGCGAGGTCGGCTCAAGGCGAACTGCCGTCTTGCTCATGGGTGCCGGCAAGCGGATCGTCAATGCCTCGGCGAGCCCGCCCTCGACCCGCGACGCAGCCATCCACCTCTTGGAGCTGCTGAAAACTGCGGGCTACGAGTCGAACACGAAGGACCAGATCGACTAGGAATCGGCTAGGAAGTCGCCTAGCTCCTCGGCCTTCACGGTCGCTAAACCGCGCTCTAACGTCTCCATGCACCGAAGCGAAGCTATCAGGCCAGATACGCCGAAGCGTCACGGCCGAGGGGGCATGATCGAGATGGAATGGGCAGCGGGAGGCATCATGGCAGCACTGTTTCTGCTCGCCTTGATTGCGATCATCCGCCAAGACATCCGTGACGAGCGCCGTGGCGTCACGCGGGACGAGCATCCGGCGAACTGGACGCGGTCGAAATGGTGACCGCGTGATCAGCCAGACCACCGCCGACGCCGCCGAGGCCAGCGTGAGCGCCTCCAGCGAGGGCACGCTCGACCGGGGGCAGGTGGTCGCGCTGCTGGAGTTGCTCCGCGAGGCGGTCGCCCGAGCCCGGTTCGTGGCGATCGACGTCACCCTCCACGGGCTGTGCGGCGGCCAGGGCGTGAACGCGGCGGGACTCCGATGGGCGGCGGAGCGGCTCGCTGAGGAACTGGTTGATCCCGGCCCGGCAGCCGCAGCAGTGGCGCTGGTGAGCCGCCCGCACGACTGGCCAAAGGACACGAAGAGACCAAGGCGCCGGGCCGGAGGTCGCGTCCCCCTTCACCTCCAGCCCGGTGGGCGCAAGCCCGGCGGCGAGCTTGAGGGGCGCGGATGGTGGGAGCCGCTGAGTCAACAGCGGAGCGCTTGGCCTTCCCTCGCCGCCGGGGCGCCCCAATCTCATGAGCGCTACCGGCTGGTCATCTCTAGGGCGTACATGCGCAGGCGGGTGTTGCGGGCGGTGGTCATGTGTTCGGCGGCGAGGGTGGCGGCCTGGACGGGGTCTTGGGCGGGGATGGCGGTGATGAGCTGCTGGTGGTCGGCTAGGACCCGTTCCCAGCGGCCGACGTTGGCGCTGAACTTGCCGGAGGGGTGGTGCCGCAGGCCGGCGCCGCCTTTGAGGTCGCGGATGCTGAGGCTCAATCGGCTGCAGCCCGCCAATACCGCCAGGCAGGAGAACTTGGAATCGTCATGGCCGCGACACCCGCCACCACGCAGGCGAGACCTATCCAGGCGGTGAGGGTCAGAGTCTCGCCCAGGAAGAGGACGCCGATGGCGACGCCGACGGGGACGCGCAGGTAGGCCTGCGCCGTGGTACCAACCGATCCAAGCGTGTGGACGAGCCGGAAGTAGATCACGAAGGCGAGCGCCGTCGAGAACGCCGAGAGACCCAGCAGCGCCAGCAGCGACGCGGCCGGTTGCGGGCTCGTGCCGGGTGACGGCCGCGGTCAACAGGAACGTGAAGATCGGCGAGGTCGAGTTCAGGATCGTCGCAAGGCCGGCATCGACGGTGCGCTCGGCCCAGGCGATGACGGTGAAGGGCACGACGCTGTTGAGGCAGGCCTGGAAGAGGAAGCGCTGCCAGACCGCCGGGTGCGTCGGCAGCCTCAGCCCGCGCAGGCGCAGGACGCCGAGCAGCAGCGTTCCCGCGATCAGCGTCCGCGCGGCGATAAAGGTGACTGGCGGGATCGTCGTGACGCCGACCTTGATGAAGCTGTAGGACGCTCCCCACAGCGTGGCGAGCACGCCCAGGAGCAGCAGTTCGAGGCCAAGTCCCGGTTCCTTCTGCTCCATCGCCGCCATCGCTGCCACCCGCGCTCGGTCTTCCGGCTCACGCTGCCATCGTCACCTGTAAACGGTTCGGCTGCGGACGAACCATCCGATGCGCTCCCCGAGCTCGCCCACGCGATATCGGCCTTGGGCAGGCGTGCCTGGGCGATCGCAACGAGCACGGCGGCGTCGAGCCCGCACCCGTAGTCTCGCAGCTCAGAGGGCCCTTTTCGGGGTTCACGGCTACCGGGAATCAATTCCTGATCGGTGGATCAAGGCTAACTAAGCAGGTGACCAGAAGTTCTGTTCGTAACCGCGGGCGCGCGGTAAGCGCTGGTGACGTAGCCTCGCGGATCATTGGAGGTATCCGCGATACCCTCCAACGTCGCGCCTGGCAGCGGTGAAGATCGTCAGGCAGCTTGTGAGATCCTGGGTCGCATGACGGTGCAGGTGCGCTGGCGGCGGCGGTTTGGGTTCGAGCGGCTGCCGGTCGTGACCGGTGTGACCTTCGCGGTCACTGCGACGACCAGCGTGCTGGGGCTGGTGGTACCGGGCATGTTGGAGGCATGGGAGCGGACCCCGCAGGGCCTGCACGGCCAGTGGTGGCGGACGTGCACGGCGCTGCTGGTGCAGGACGGCGGGGTCGTCGGGACGCTCTCGAACCTGGCGTTTCTGCTGGTGGTGGGTGCGCTGGCCGAGCAGGTCCTGCGGCGGTGGCGGTGGCTTGCGTGCTACCTCGGCGCCGGCGTGGCCGCCGAGTTCGCCGGGTATGCCTGGCAGCCACGCGGGGCCGGGAACTCGGGGGCGGTCTGCGGGCTGGCCGGGGCGCTGATCGTGCTGCTTGTGACCGGGGCCGAGCTGTCGTGGCTGGCTCCGGTGGCGCTGCTGTACTGGTGCGGGGCGCTGCTCGCCGCGCGCTGGGGCGTCGTCCCGCTGGTGGTGGTCGTGGTCGTGGGCATGCTGGGCCAGGGCATGCTGGCTCGGGGCGCGCCGGGATCCCGCCTGCCCTTCGCCGTTGGCCGCGTCGTGGCCGTGGCCGCCGCGGTCGTCGCGCTGGTCCTGGTCGCTGCGAGGGATATCCACGGCGCGGCGCTCGTGGCGGGCGTCGTGCTCGCCGCTGTGACCGGCCCTGAGGTGGTCCACGCACGCCATCGCCGGTGACGCCCGCCTCATGGCTGACCCGTCGGCGCGGCCGGCCGCCACGCAGCTCACCGCCGGCCGCTCGCCGATTACGTACAGAACTTCAGGCAGGCCCTTTAGCGCTACCGGCTGGTCATCTCCAGGGCGTACATGCGCAGGCGGGTGTCGCGGGCGGTGGTCATGTGTTCGGCGGCGAGGGTGGCGGCCTGGACGGGGTCCTGGGCGCGGATGGCGGTGATGAGCTGCTCGTGGTCGGCTAGGACCCGCTCCCAGCGGCCGGGGAAGGTGAGGGTGGTCTGGGGGTAGCGGCGCAGGCGGCTGATGAGCCGGGTGATCACGTCCTCCAGGGTGGCGTTGTGGCTGGCCCGCCACAGCGCCTCGTGGAAGCGGTTGTTCCAGGAGACCCGGCCGGCGGGGTCGTCGCCGGGCAGCGCCAGCATCTCCTGGTGGATCGCTTCCAGGCGCGACAGGTCCAGCTCGCTGCGCCGCGAGGCGGCGCCCCGGGCGGCAGCCTCCTCCAGGGTGATGCGCACCTCGTAGATCTCCAGGATCTCCTCGGGGCTGCGCTCCTTGACGCGCACGCCGCGGGCGAACCGCTCCACCAGCCCGTCCTGCTCCAGCCGCGTGAGGCCCTCCCGGACGGGCGTGCGGCTGACGCCGAGCTTGCTGGCGAGCGTCGCCTCGGTGAGCGCCTCGCCAGCCTCCAGCTCGTTGCTGAAGATCAGCTCACGCAGCCGCTCGTAGGTCGAGTCCGTCACGTTCTTCCCTTCGATGGCCGTATCCAGCAGGCATCTTACGGCACGTCCGAAGGCGGTCGGCTGGCCGGTTGCGTGGCCAGTTGACTGGCTACCAGGCGAAGCGTATACATTCGTGTGCAATAGCATAGCAATGTGTCCCTAGGCGTACCACGCACCGTTGAGTGGAGGTTTGGGTGATGTCGCTTCGCGGGATTTCGCTTCGTGGCAGCGTCGCGGTGCGGCTCGGATGCGCTGCGGTCCTGGCCATGGTCCTCGCCAGCTGCAGCGGCGGCGGCTCCAGCTCCGGCAAGGTCAGCGAGGTGCGGATCGGCCTGGTCTTCCCCACCAGCGGCGCCATGGCGGTGCTGGGCAACGACCAGGAGAACGCCGCGAAGATGATGCTCAACTGGGCCAATGACCATGGCGGCGTCGGCGGCGCCATGATCAAGATCTTCACGGCCGACTCCCAGAGCGACCCGGGCTCCGGGGCCACGGCAGTGCAACGCCTGATCGACCAGAACCAGGTCCAGGTCATCATCGGCTCCTACGCCTCGGGCATCTCTCAGGCGATCGCCCCGGTGGCGCAGCGCAACAAGGTCATCCTCTGGGAGGTCGGCGCGGTCTCACCCACCGTCAACGCCTCCGGGGGCCAGGACTTCATCCGGACGGTCGGCACCTCGGCCAGCTACGCCGGCGCCGACGTCGACTTCCTGCTCCACTACCTGGCCGGCAAACTCGGCAAGCCAGCAGGCCAGATCCGGATCGGGGTGGCGCACGAGGACGGCGCCTTCGGCACCAGCGTCAGCGACGCGCTCAAGGCGCTGGCCGCGCAGAATGGCCTCAACATCGTCGCCAACGAGGCCTATGCGGAGACTTCCTCCGACCTCACCCCGGTGGTGCTGCGGCTGAAGGCCGCCAAGCCCGACGTGCTGTTCATCGCCCCGCTGGTGGCCTCCACCCCGCTGTTCTGGCAGGCGGCGAAAACCCAGGACTTCAACGTCAAGGCGATCATCGGGTCGGCGGGCTTCAGCGCCGCGAGCTTCCTCACCAAGTTCGGCGCCGCCGGGATCGAGGGCGTCTACGACGTGGAGCCGCCAGCGGTCGAGTTCATGAACACCACCAACCTGAGCGCCGACGCCCGCACCGTGCTCGACACCCTGCGCGCCCAGTTCAAGACGCAGCAGGGCCACCCCTGCCTGGTCCACTGCGGCGACGGCCTCGGCGGCACCTACGTCCTGGTCAAGGACGTCCTGCCCCGCGCGGTCGCCTCCGGATCGCTGACGGCTGACTCGATCCGCGCGGCCGCCAGCCAGACCGACATCCCGGACGGCGGCACCCCGCAGGGCTTCGGCGCCAAGTTCGACGCCAAGGGCGACAACACGCGGGCGATCTCGGTGATCATGCAGTGGCAGGGCGGCACCCTGAAGGTGGTGTGGCCGTCCACCCTCGCCATCGCCCAGCCCATCCCGATGCCGTCCTGGAGCCAGCGGTAACGGGCCCACCGAGCCCGGACCCGCAGCCCTATGCAGCTCCCGTCGGCGGTCGCGAGCGGGATCGCGCTGGGTGCGATCTACGCGCTGGTCGCCGCCGGGCTGAACCTGGTCTTCGGCGTCGTCAAGATCATCAACTTCGCCCAGGGCGCGCTGCTGACCGTGGCGCTGTACGGGGTCTGGCTGTTCCAGCGCGCCGCCGGGCTCGACCCCTATCTGACGCTGCCAGCGGTGGTGGCCGTGATGGCCGGCCTCGGCTACCTCATCCAGGCAGGCCTGATCGGCCGGGTGCTCGGCAAGGAGCGCACCAGCCAGCTGCTGATCACCTTCGGGCTGGCGATGGTGCTGAAGAACCTCTGCCTGGTGCTGTGGGGCGCCGACAACCGCTCGGTCACCTCCCGCTACGGGGACAGGGTCCTCGGCTTCCTCGGGGTGCGGATGACCGTGGCCAGCGTCGTCGCCGTGGCCGGGTCGGCGCTGACCGTCGCGTTCCTGTACCTGTTCCTGCACCGCACCCGCGCCGGCACCGCGATCCGGGCGGTGGCGCAGCAGCCGGACTCGGCCGAGCTGGCCGGCATCAACGTCCGCCGGGTCTATGCCGCCGCCTTCGCGGTGGGCACCGCCCTGATCGGCGTGGCGGCGTCGCTGATGGCGCCGATCTACCCGATCCATCCCGGCGCGGGGGACAGCTTCGGGATCATGGCCTTCATCGTGGTGATCCTGGGCGGCCTCGGCAGCGTCTTCGGGGCCGCCCTGGCCGCGCTGTTGATTGGGGTCCTGCAGAATGTTTTTGCCACGCTGGTCAGCGTGCAGCTGTCGACCGCCTTCGTGTTCCTGGTGTTCATCGTCGCCATGATCGCGAGGCCCAGCGGGATCTTCGGCCAGAAGGCGAGGGTCGCGTGACCGCTGGGCCCGCGCGGGCCGCGCCGCCGCCGTCATCGCCAGCGTCCCCGGCGGCGGTGCGGCCACTCTCCCTGCGGGGACGCGGCCTGTCGGAGGCCGGGCCGAGGGTCATCGGCCCGGCGCTGCTGCTGCTCGCCGCCGTGGCGGCGCTGCCGCTGCTGCCCGGGATCCGCTTCTATTACCTGCAAGTCGTCATCCTGGTGTTCTGGTTCGCGGTCCTGGGCACCAGCTGGTCGATTATCGGCGGGTACGGCGGCATGCACTCGATCGGGCACGCCACCTTCGTCGGGGTGGGCGCCTACACCTCCACGCTGCTGTACGTCGACTTCCACATCAGCCCCTGGCTGGGGATGCCGGCGGGGATGGCGCTGGCAGCCCTGGTCGCGGTGGTGATCGGCTACCCGTGCTTCCGCTTCGGCATCCGCGGCGACTACTTCGCGCTGGTCACCGTCGCCCTCGGGCAGGTGGGGTTCGAGGCCGCCAACGGCGCGGCCAACATCACCAAGGGCGCCCAGGGCGTCCCGCTGCCGTACGCGGGCAACGCCCCTTTCGCCTTCCAGTTCGCCAACCGCTCGGTCTACTTCTACGTGGTCATGGCGCTGTGGCTGGTGGTGGTCGCCGTCGCCTACCGGGTGCGGCGTTCCGGCTTCGGCTTCAAGCTGATCGCGCTGCGGGACGACGAGGTCGCCGCCGAGCGGGGCGGTATCGACGTGAGCAGGCACAAGCTCCTCGCCCTCGCGCTGAGCGCTGCCATCGCGGCGGCTGCGGGCACCTTCTACGCGCAGTTCTTCCTCTTCATCGACCCCGGGGCGGTGTTCGGGCTGACGCTGTCGGTGCAGATCGTGCTGATGGCCGTCCTCGGCGGCATGAACAGCTACCTCGGCGCCACCGTCGGGGCAGCGCTGCTGGTGCCGCTGTCGCAGTGGCTGACCACCCGCCTCTCCGGCGTCCCCGGGCTGGACCTGGTCATCTACGGCGCGATCCTGGTGGCGCTGATGCTGTACATGCCCTTCGGGATCCTCGGCCTGCTGCGCCGCTCCCCGCACTGGCGCCGGGTGATCGGCTGGTGACCGAGCCGGTCGCGGATCCCATCCTGGCGGTGCGGGGCGTCGCCAAGTCCTTCGGCGGGCTGCGGGCGCTGCAGGACGTCCATCTGGAGGTCGCGCGGGGCAGCATCACCGGGCTCATCGGACCCAACGGGTCGGGCAAGAGCACCCTGTTCGACATCATCACCGGCTACCAGTCGCCCGACGCCGGCGAGGTCGTCTTCGACGGCGCCTCGCTGCGGGCGCTCGCGCCCCATCAGGTCTCCCGCCAGGGCCTCGTCCGCACCTTCCAGCTCACCCGCATCTTCCCGACTCTCACGGTGGCCGAGAACCTCCTGGTCTTCGCCGACGGTGCGGAGGGTGAGGGCAGGGCGCGGGAGCTGCTGGAGTTCGTCGGGCTGCTGCGGCTCGCCGACCACGAGGCCGCCGGGCTCTCCTACGGGCAGCAGAAGCTGCTGGAGATCGCGCAGGTGCTCATGCTCCAACCGAGGTTGCTGCTGCTCGACGAGCCGCTGGCCGGGATCAACCCCGGGCTCGCCGAGGAGTTGCTGCAGCGGCTCCGCGAGCTGCGCGACGGCGGCATGACCCTGCTGCTGGTCGAGCACGACCTGCCCGCGGTGACCCGGCTGTGCGACCGCCTCACGGTGCTCGACGGCGGCCAGATCATGCTCAGCGGCACCCCCGAAGCGGTGCTGGCCGACGCCGGCGTCAAGGAGGTGTTCCTCGGCGGGTGACCATGGACACGAACGCGCTGCTCAGCACCCGGGGGCTGGTGTCCGGCTACGGGCGCCTCCAGACGCTCCACGGCATCGACCTGGAGGTGCCCGAGGGGCGCATCACCGCCATCATCGGGCCGAATGGGTCCGGCAAGAGCACCCTGCTCAAGACCCTTTGCGGGCTGCTGCGGCCGTGGCAGGGAGCGGTGCTGTTCGACGGCGACGACGTCGCCGGGCAGCCCGCGCACGCGCTGGTCCGCAGGGGCATGTGCATGGTGCCGCAGGGACGGGTGGTGTTCCCCTTCCTCACCATCGAAGAGAACCTGCGCATGAGCGCCTACATCGTCCCCTCCGAACGTGAGGTCCGGCGCCGCCTGGAGCAGGCCTACCAGTTCCTGCCGCGCCTGGCCGAGCGCCGCCGCCAGCCCGCCAACACGCTGTCCGGCGGCGAGCAGGTAATGCTGTCGCTCGCCAAGGTCGTCATGCAGCAACCCCGCGTGCTGCTGCTGGACGAGCCCTCGCTCGGCCTCACCCCGAAACTGATCGACCTGGTCTACGAGCAGGTCACCACCCTCGCCGGAGAGGGCCTGACGACCGTGATCGTCGAACAGAACGTCCGCAAGGCCCTCTCAGTCGCCGCCCACGTCGCCGTCCTCGTCCTCGGCCGCCTCCGCTACCAGGGCGACCCCCATCGGCTGGAGTCCGAAGTCGACCTCGGCCGCCTCTTCCTGGAGGGCAAGGCGTAGCCCCTGGACCGGTCGGTCTTAGCCGTTGAACGGTGCCAGGAGCTTGGTGAACTCCCAGGGCGCCTGGGTGACGCTCGAGCAGGTCCCGGAGGTGGGGCCGCCCTCGGGCGGGGTGCACTGGCGGTCCCGGTTCACCGCCCAGTACGACAGCCGGCCGATGTGGTGGCTCTGCGCGTAGCTGAGAACGGTCTGGAAATCGGACTGGCGGTAGAACTCGCCGCCGTCGGTGCGGCCGTTCATCAGCGACAGGCCGAGCAGGCGGTAGGCCTGCGCCGAGGTGATGCCCGGGAAGAGACTCATGAGCTGGGCGTGGAAGGCGTCGGCGGTGCTGACGGCATTGTCGCCCATGGCGTTGTCGCCGCCCATGTCGAACGGCATGATGGTGAAGGAGTCGATCGGGACCGCCTGGTCCCGGGCCTTCTGGATGACCCCGCTGCCGAAGAAGTTCACGCCGGTCTGGAGGGTCGGCAGGGTGACGAACACGGTCAGGCCGGGGTTGTTCTGCTTCAGCAGCTTGGCGGCGCCGAGCTCGTTGTTGACCGCCTGGTCGTTCTCGATCTCGGGCTCCTCGATGTCCAGGTCGATCGCCTTCAGGCTGTAGCGGTCGATCACCTGCTGCATGGCAGCGGCCGTGGCGGTCGCGTCGGCGCAGACCTGGGCGAGCTTGGTCCCAAGCGCACCGCCGAAGGCGACCACCACGTCGCCGCCGAGGGCGCGGGCTCCGTCGATCTTCGCCTTGATGGCGGCGTCCTGGGCGAGCGGCACGGTGCCGTCCCACGCCGGCTGGCAGGCGCTGCCCGAGGCGAGCACGAACGCGAACACGTAGTGGGTCTGGCCGCTGGCGGCGGCCACCTGGGCGAGATCGGGCGGGTCGTTGTCGTTCGGCATGTAGTACGGGGCGGAGGCGAACGAGCCGCCGCCCTGGCCGGGCGGCTGGGTGGTGGTGGTCACCAGCGTGCTCGATGTCGTGGTGCTGGTGCCGGTGCCGCCACCGGCGCACGAGGCCCCGTTCAGGGTGCAGTTGGAGGGGTCGGTCCAGGTGCCGCTATATGTGCCCTCAAAACCCACGGTGACCTGCGCACCCGGGGCGATGGTCTGATCCCACGACTCGTTGCTGAGCACGTCGTGGTTGCCGGACGACGACAGCACCGCGTTCCAGGCGTCGGTGACGTGTTGGGTCGCGCTCAGGTCGAACGCAAGGCTCCAGCCGCTGATCGCGGTGGTGCCGGTGTTCGCGATGGTGTAGTTGGCGACGAAGCCAGTACCCCAGTCGGAGGTCTTGGCGAAGGTCGCGGTCGCGGTGGCGGCGAGTGCGGTGCCGCCCGGCAGCCCGACCAACAGGCCGAGCGTCAGGAGCGCCGCGACGACGATGCCCGTAACCCGGGACGCGCGTGGGGTCATGGGGGATCCCTCCTCAAGAGGACTAGGCCAGATCTACTTCTCCTCGCGAGGACGGGGCGCAAAGGCAAGTATTGGTATAGTCCAATACTTGTCCAGACTTGTCCAGACCCGGACGCCCTTCTAGGCCAGTTTGGTGCCTGGCGTTCTGGCCGCTCCGCCGGGCGTTGCGACAGTCAGCGGTCAGGCCACGATCGAGCGACAAGGAGCCTTGGGTTGAGAGAAGAGGCCATGAGCCTTCTTCGTCTACTCGTCCTTTGCTGGCCGCATCCAGCGGTTGAGCAGCTCGCTTGGAGCGCAGATACGCAGGCTGCGGCTGTGCTGCCGACCGTTGAGCATCGCGGGCAGTAATCGGAGATAGGAGGCGGCGACGCGAAGCCGCAGCAGGGTGGGGCGGATAGGTGGGCGGTGGCGTTCGCGCCGAGCGCGAATGATCGTGCGGGCGGCCATCGAGATGGTGGTGGCCTGGTAGTGGAGGGCTTCGCGGGCTGCCAGGGGGAGGGGAGCGTTAGCCGCCTGAAGGCGCCAGGACAGGTCGGTGTCCTCGTAGTACATGAAGAAGTGGTCGTCGAACACGCCGACTTGGCGTAGCGCTTCGGTGCGCAGGCAGACTGCGGCGCCGCAGAACAGGAAGACCTCTTCGGGGGTGTCGTACTGGCCGTGGTCGAGTTGCTGGTAGCCGCGGTCGGCGCCGTAGCCGGGTGCGTGGAAGATGCCGCCGACGTTGTTGATGATGTCCGATAGCGGCACCTGCTCCGCGACCTCGATGGTATGGAGTTGATCAGCGGTGGTGAGCTGGAGGGTGGCGTTCCCGCCGGGCCAGGAGACGCTGAGCGGCTTTGACCGCTCGGCTCTGGCGGTAATGGTGATGCGCATGTCACCCGGGGTTGCTTGGCAGTCACCGATCGGTATGAGGAGGCTGCCCTGTGGGCGGGTCCAGCGGAACTTTTGCCCGCCGATGTCCTCAGGCCCGTAGGCAGCGCGCTCCCAGAGGACTTCCTCGGTGACGTCGTGGTCGTTGCTATCGGTGTGGACGGTGATGTTGCTGATGAGGGCGCCGAGGTCGCGGCCGTCGCCTGGGGGGCGGAAGCCGCTGGTGGTGAAGTCGAGTGGCAGGAACTGCGGTTCGAGGAGGATCTTGCTGGTGGTGGCGCCGATCCGTGGGCCGTCTGGGGTGAGCATGGGAGCGAGCAGGCGTCGCAGCCAGTCGGGTTCTGGGTGGGCGTCGTTGTTGAGCAGGACGATGAAGGGTGTGGCGGCGGTTCGCATGGCGGTGTTGTTGCCGCCGGCAAAGCCGAGGTTGGCGGGGTTGTGGACCACGTGGACCCAGGGGTAGTCGCGCGTCAGCAGGTCGAGTGAGCCGTCTGTGGAGGCGTTGTCGACTACCCAGGCCTGCCAGGCTGTGCGGTCAAGGTCTTGTTTGGCGAGGGCGTCGAGGCAGTCGGGGAGGAGCCGTTGGCCGTTCCAGTTGAGGACGACGACGGTCGCCAGGGGCCCCTGGTTGGAGGTGGTGACCATGGCGGCTCCTGCTTCGCTGGTGATTTCCGAATGGGCGGGGTGGGGAGTTTAGGATGCTACCGCAGCCGGCCAGGTCGCCGGTGCCAAGCCCCAGTCCCTGTCCCAGTGCAAGTCTCGTCACTGCGTTTGAGGATGCTGAAGGAGCGTGTGTGTCCGGCCAAGCTGATCGCACCGACCCAGACCCAAGCCCCGACCCGGGTGCTGAGCCGGTCGCGGTCGTGCTCGTGACCTACCAGAGCGCGGCAGATTTGCCGAGCTGCCTGGACGCGCTGCCGGCTGCCGCCGGGCCACATCCGCTGGAGGTGGTCGTGGTCGACAACGCCTCCCGCGACCACAGCGCCGAGATCGCTCGCTCGCGGGGGCTGAAGGTGTTGGAGCAGCCCGCCAACCTGGGGCTGTCGCGGGCGATCAACCTGGGCGCCGCGCAGACGGCGGCGCCGTGGCTACTGGTGGTCAACCCGGACGCGCGGCTTGCGGCTGGGTCGCTGGCCCACATGGTGGCCACCGCCACAGCGGACGAGCGCATTGGCGCGGTCGGGCCGCGGCTGCGGAACTTGGACGGCTCGCCGTATCCGACTGGGCGGCGGTTTCCCTCGATCTTGATGGGCACGCTGCATGCGGTGCTCGGCACCGTCTGGGCCGCCAACCCGGCCACCCGCCGCTATCACCTGGCGGACCTGGAGCGCGATGCCCCGGCCAGGGTGGATTGGGTGTCGGGGGCGTGCATGCTGCTGCGCCGTCAGGCGTTCGACGACGTCGGCGGGTTCGACGAGGGCTACTTCATGTACTTCGAAGAGATCGACCTGTGCCTGCGGCTGGCCCGGGGCGACTGGGCGGTCGCCTACGATCCCGGCGCGGAAGTGTGGCATACGGTGGGGGGCTCGACCCGCAGTGCACCCTTCCGCAAGGTATGGAACCACCATCGCAGCGCGCTGCGCTTCTACTGCCGCCGCTACCGGCGCGACCCAAGGCTCGCCCTGGCCCCCCTCGTCGCGGCTTTCCTGGGACTACGAGGGGGCGTCTCTCTTGCCCGAACCGCCATCGCCAGAGCCACCGGCGGGCCCGACGCCTCGTGACCCATCCAGGAGCCGGAGGACCCGTCCTGGAAGCTCGGCTGGAACGAACTGCTCCTGGCTTGTGGTGAGCTGGTCGAGCGGCCACCAGCGTGCTTCCAATAGAGCGACTCGTTCGATGCCACGCCGTGCCGGTGGCGCCTGTTCGGCGTTGTCTGGCAGCCAGACGAGGTAGACCCGCTCCTCCTGGTCGACAACCTGTCCGTTGAACTGGAAGCGGGCACGGCGGCGCCAGACGCACGGCCCTACGGCGTCAGGGTCCAGGCGGATACCAGTCTCTTCAAGCAGCTCGCGGCAGGCAGCTTGAGCGGCGTCCTCGGCTTCCTCGATGGCACCGCCGGGCAGTTCCCACCAGGAGCGGCGGGTGGGCTCGCTCGGGTCGCGGACGTTGAGCAAGAGTACCCGGCTGTCGGCTGCGAGCAGCAGCACCCGGGCGGCCAGCCGACGCTCTGGTTGGGTGGTCACGCCAGGCCGGAGGCGAGCGCGGCTGCTTCTCCAGCTACTTGCTCTCGGGTCGTTTTTGCCGGATCTCCCGGTACGGCTGCGGGTGAGTTTGTGTCTACCGAGTGGAAGAAGGGCTGGTCGGCGTAGCCGAGGCCGCGCTGCCAGTCGGCCAGCAGCTTGGCATAGACCGCGTTGCCGGTGCGGGAGCTTGGCATGCACTGCGCGCAGCGGTCGGGGATGAAGTGGTCAGGCAGCGACGCGACCAGCTCGCCGACCGGCTGCCGGGAGACCATGCCCAGGTTGAAGCGGCTGTCGGCGAAGCGCGGCTCGGCCTTCAGGTCGCAGGGCGCGAGGATGCCGAAGGGGCTGATAGTGGGCCGGAAGTACTTGGCGCGGCATTCCGCCATCCGGCCGCGCCAGACCCGTTGGCCGTTGGCGAGGCTGACCAGCTCGTCGCTGAAATCGACCACCAGCGAGCCGTACTCGCCGTGGAGGGCTGCCCCACGGACGGCGTTGAGCTGGTCGCACACGACCCGCAGCTGATCGGGTGTGAGCCCCTCGGCGACATCGACTTCGTCCTTGCGCAGGTCCAGGTAGTCGACGCCGATCTTGGCGGCGAAGCGGGCCATCGGCTGGATTTGGTCGTGGTTGCGGGGCTGGATGACGAACCCGATGCCGACCCTGGGGCCGCATTGGTGGCGGGCTCGTCGCTGCAACAGGCTGGTGATGTGGTCGACGACGCGAGCCAGCGCGTTGAGCCGGTTAGGCAGCCCGGTGATGGCGTCGTAGGTGTTGGCGAACGGCGAGTGAATGCTGAAGCGCACCTGGTCGATGCCGAGCAGCGCCGCCCACAGGTCGGTGTCGTGGGGGTGCAGGTTGAAGCCAGTGGTGTACAGACGCACACGGAAGCCAAGCGCACAGGCTGCGGCCATGATGGTAGGCACGTCCCGGTTGAGCAGCGCCTCGCCGCCGCCCGACAGCACCAGCGTGGCCGCGCCGCCTGCACGGAGCTCCCGCAGGACCCTGAGCCAGGCGCCGGTGGTCAGCAGCCCGTCGGCCTCCAACGCCTGGGTGGTGTAGGTGAGGGCTTTCTTATCGGACCACAGGCACATCGCGCACGAGTAGTTGCAGGTCCCCTTGGAGGGGTGGATCTCGACCGTCCGCGACAGCACCGGTTGTCCGGCAAGCAACCGCTCGAAGCGCTCAGGCTCCTGCGCCCATTCCCTCACCGTGGCGGCTGCGAACGCGTAGCGCAGTCGGTAGGGATAGAACGCGGAGGAGGCCAGATCGCTGACGATGCGGCTGGTCTGGCACCAGTGGTATGCGTGCCGGACGACCGACAGCGGGCAACCCGTCCGCCTGGCCAGCTCAGCGGCTGGGACGCTCGGGTCGGCAAGATGGCCAACCAGCGCCGTCAGCACCAGCGACGGCAGCTCTTCACTGGCCAAGCGCTCGTGGAAGACCGCCAGCTCTGGGCAGGCGTTCCAGAACAACAACAGCGCGCGGTCAGTGTCCATCGCCGCACAACGTCGTTGTGGAGCTGTCCACCCTTGTGAGCCCGGCGGCGAAGGAGTTCCATTCATCGGCGGTGAGCAGAGTCAGATGCGATCGGCCCTTGTCGAACACCAGCACCACGCCGCTGGCGTGCCGTACGAGCCGGAACCCAGTTGGTGAGCGGCGAACGCACGCTGCCAGCGCTGCCAGCTCCCCCGCCTCTAGGGAATTGGCGAACAGCCAGTGCTGCGACAGCGGCTTGATCGGCACCAGCTGAACGCGGGGGGAAGGTGTGTTGGGATCCAACAGCGCGTTGGTCACCCGCTCGTCGGCGCCAGGGCCGACCTGGAACTTGTGGCGTGCCTCGACCTCGCGAGGTAGCTGCCCCACGCTTCCGTCGCCCAAGCGACGGTCAGCCTCACCCAGCAGCACCAGCGGGTCATGGTCGTGGACATTGCCGATGACAGCGTTGCCGACCATCTCCCGACCCCAGGTCGCCGCGTTCAGGCGAAACTCCCCATTGGGCCGCACGTTGACCAGCGAATCCTTGACCTGCTCAGAGACCTGCTGCAGCGTCATCGTCCGGCCTCCGTTCACCACCAGCGGGCGCTGCCCGGTCGCCGGCCAAAAGGAGTTGAACGCCACGTAGAGGCCTTTGGCCGCCAGCTCCGCGTGGAGCTGATCGACGGTGGCCTGGACGGCGAAGAAGTCATCCCAGCCGAGCTTGAGCTCGGGGTAGTGCTCACGGGCCAGCCCGGAGAAGCTCGGCGCACACAGGTGGTGCTGGCTGGCCAAGCCCTCATTGGCGAGGAGCCTGCTGAGCTCGCCGATCCGCCGGAAGTTGCCCTGGTGGACCACGGAAATCACGGTGATCCCGCAGCCCACCACCTGGAGGCGTCGCAGCCCGTCAAGCACCCGCGCGAGGTTCTTGCCGCGCGCCGACCCGTGGGTCTGGTTGTCTGTCCCGTCGACGCTCACGCAGATCCGCGTCAGGTTCGAGGCACCCATCGCCGCCACGGTCTCGGGCGTGATGCGCGTGGCGTTGGTGATCAGCGTCGAACCCGTCCGCCGGAGCAGGTGCGTCGCCTCAAGGATCTGCCCAAGCTCCGGGTGCAGGGTGATCTCCCCGCCGGTGAGCACCACCTCAAGGCAGCCGTGCCGCTCGGCCGCCGTGAACACCTCGGCGATCCGCTCCGATGCCAGGCGCTGCTGGACCCACACCTTGCCCGGATGGCAGTACAGGCAGCGCAGGTTGCACTCCTGGATCCCGTCGACCACCAACCGCAGGACGCGCAGGCCACCGCTCCCCACGCCCTCCTCGACTCGGGGCAGCCCACCGGTACTGGGATCCTCGCGCACGACGGCGCTCGCCATGGCGGTCACGACGGCACACATCCTGGTTCGGCGACATGACGTTGCCGCTCAGCCGCAGTGGTCCGCAGCCGACCAGACCAGATCGCCAGCGCCTCGGCGACTACTGGGGTATCCCGAAACAGCGATGGCGGCTGCGCACTCGCCTCGGCGCCGCGTTCGTGAAGCAGGGAGCACAGGTCGGCGAGGCCGTGCAGCACGATCCTGAGCAGGTCCGGGCCGAGCGGCGCTGGCTCGTCCCGCAGCGCCGCCGCGATCTCGGCCAGGTGCCACTGGACCTCCTTGAGCAGTGGTCCGGGGCGGTCAGCGCCGATGCTGCTCACCGGGTTCGGACGAACCTGTCCACCGGCGCCCTCGTGCTCACGAGGGGAACCGAGGTCCAGCGTCCAGGTGGCGAGCCCTTGGATCATCCGGTCAAACTCGGGCGGCGGCGCGACGCGGCTGGCTGCCGCAGCTTGGCGGATGGCGATCAGCAGGTCAGCGAGCCCGGTCGCTGTGGCGATCAACATTTCGACCTTCTCGACTACCGTGGCCTTGGCCAGTTCGCTGATCACCTGATCGAGCAGCGTCCCCAGCACGAGCGCCAGATTGCTCGGAAGCCATGACGGGGGAGAGAACTCGGCCAGAGAGGCCGCCCATCGGTCGCAGCCGTCGATGCCGACGGTGACCTCGCAGGGAAGTGGCACGCCGCGGCCGTCGCCCGCGCGACGCAGAAGGCGCACCAAGGTCGCGACCTTGGTCGCGGTAATTCGCAAGCCATCGAAGTCGGTGCCGCTACGAAGTTCATCCGCGGCATGACGGAGCAATCCGACACTGCCCCTCACGGCTGTTCGCCTGCCCAATCGCCAGAGGCGATGAGATGGCCGATGGGAAGCGGAGCAACGAGTGCGAGCTGCGCGGGAGCAAGGCGAGGCAAGGACGGTCCTCCTCGATAGAAGCGGCAGCTCGCTGGAAATAGGACGTGGGTCGTCCGTGGTAGCGTCTGCCTTGCTAGTCCTACTCGAAACGATGAGCAGACCTTGACCGGTTCGTGAGGTATCGTTCCAGTGGGCTTGCGGTTCAAGACGTTCAACATGGTCGCGGTGACCGATCACCGCGACCGAGCAGGCCACCCCGACTCGATGCCGTTACCGGGCAGCTCAGGGCGGCGAAGCGATGGAGAAGCAGCCAGGCAAGAACGCAGCGCTTGCTGAGTGCCTTAGGGAACTCGGCTGGCCACCGTCGATGCTGGCGCGGAAGATCAACAAACTCTTCGGCGTCGGCACGGTCTCGCCATCCGCGCCCTACCATTGGGTCCGCAACGGTGGCGTGCCTCGTGCTCCATTGCCGGCGCTCACGGCCCAGGTTCTCTCCCAGCATCTCGGCCGCCCGATCCGCGTTGGGGAGCTATGGCAGGAGCGAGCTGCCAACTCCCCGCTGCTGTGGCCCGCCAACAGCGGGATGGAGATGCCCTGGTCGGCGGCGGGTACCTTGCGGATTCTGGAGGACTGGCTGTTGAGTGGGCTCATGGACCGGCGGATCTTCCTGGCGGTCTCAGGCGCCGCGCTCACCGGGCTTGCCTGGGAATACCTCGGCCTGGAGTCGCAGCGCCTGCTCGCAGCCATCGAAGGCGACGGCATCGGCGCCGAGCTCATCACACAGCTTGAGGGCACCATTCCGGCGCTGTGGGCGCTGGACGATGCCCATGGCGGCGCTCGTGTCTTGCCCCACGTCAGCGCCCAGTTCCAGACCGCGGCCCACATCCTCCGGCAAGGCGCCCCCGGCACCCGCGTGGCCCGACAGCTCTTCCAGATCGTCGCAAAGCTCGGGCAACACGCTGGCTGGGCCGCCTTCGACGCGGGTCGGCACGGACTCGCGCAGCGCTACTACTTCACCGCGCTGCGTGCCGCCCACCAAGCCGGCGATCGGCGGCTTGCCGTGCACATCCTCGCGGATCTGGCGTTCCAGGCCGCCTCGCGAGACGAACGACAGGACGCGGGCGAGCTGGCGGAGATCGCCATGCGCGCGGCCGCGACCACCCCAGCCCGCGTCCGCGCATCGGTGGCGGGGCGGGCCGCCTTCGCTCACGGCGTCGCCGGCGACGCCGATGCCTTCGCCGCCTGCCGCGACCTCGCCTACGAGCAGTTGGACCACATCCAGCCGCAGGACGGCGACCCAGACTGGATGTACTACCTGACCACGGGGCACGTCGACGCGTTGGCGGGCGCGGCGCTGGTTCGCCTTGCCCAGACCGCCAAGACACAAGGCCGACCTCGCCAGGCGAAGATCTGGGTTAGGGAGAGTGTCGGCTTGCTGCGCGGCAGGGACGGCGCCGCCCTGCGGGACGCCAAGCATCCCCACCAGCGCCGCGCGGCGGTCGAAGGTGCCTGGCTCGCACTCGCCCACACCCTCCATGGCGATCTTGAGCAGACCTGCCAGGTCGGACGGCTGACGATCAGCCGCCTCGGTGCGGTCCAGTCTGACCGCTGTAGCACCGCGTTGACGGCTTTGCGAGGCGAGCTTCGTTCGGGCCGGATGAACAATCCCGACGTCCGCGAGTTCGTCGGGGAGCTGGACAGGACACTCCATCGGCAGCCGCCTCGACACGACGCCGTCTCGGCACAAGGCCCAGGCGGATGAGCCTTGGTCGTGCGGACGTGCTGGTGATCGGCGCAGGCGTCAGCGGGCTGACCACCGCGGTCTGTCTGGCCGAAGCCGGGGCCAAGGTGCGGGTGGTCGCCAAAGAGCCCCCGGAGGCCACCACCTCGGCAGTGGCTGGTGCGGTTTGGGCGCCCTACCGGATCGGCGGTGATTCCGAGCGAATCAACTACTGGAGCCAGCGCAGTCTGGAGGTCTTCACCACCTTGGCACACGCTGACCCCGCCGGGGCGGGCGTGCGGCTGCTGACCTCGATGGAGGTCTCCCACCGGCCGATCAGTGCGCCAGAGTGGGCGCCGCTGTTGGATCGGTCTGCGGTACGCCCCTGTACTCCTGAGGAGCTACCGACGGGCTACAGCTACGGCTACCGGTTCACCATTCCCGCCATCGACATGCCCACCTACCTGACCTACCTGCTCGCGCGGCTTGAGGCCGCCGGCGGCAGCGTTACCCAGAACACCGTGATGTCGCTGGATGTTGTCGCGGAGGAGGAGGCGGTAGCCGCAGTGGTCAACTGCACCGGCATGGGCGCCCGCGACCTCGCCCATGACCCGGCACTGCGGCCGGTTCGCGGACAGACGGTGGTCGTGGAAAACCCGGGCGTAGAGATCGGACTGGTCGAGGCCGAAGCGGAAGGTGCGGGCAGCACCGACCTGACCTTTCTGATCCCGCACGGCGACACGCTCGTCCTCGGTGGCACCGCCGAGCCCGACGATGAACGCGGTTACCCGGACCCGGCGACCACCAGGGCGATCCTGGCGCGCTGCAGTCGCCTTGACCACCGCGTCGGGCGAGCGTCCGTCCTTGCTGAGCGCGTCGGATTCCGTCCCGAGCGGCCAGAGGTCCGAGTCGCCACCGAGCGACGCGGTGCCACCATCGTCTGGCACAACTACGGGCACGGCGGAGCTGGCGTTACCCTCTCATGGGGCTGCGCCGAGCAGATCACCGCGAGCCTTGTCACCTGACATCGAGATTTCCCAATACCCGTCTACATTTGGGGGACCGTGCTGTGTCAACTGCCTACACCTGGGCCCTAAATTAGCGGTCCGGCCAGCCGAAGGTGGGCTCGGGATGGGGGAGGGGCGGCAGCTCCCAGGTGGCCGCCGCTGGGAGGGTCGCGTCGGCGTCGACGATGACGTCGATCACCGTGGGCTGGGCCGAGTCCAGGGCCGTCTTGAGCGCGTCGGCGAGGTCGCTGGGGGTTTCGACCCGGAGGCCGGTGGCGCCCATCGCGCGGGCCATGGCGGCGTGGTCGGCGCTGTAGGGGGCGCCGGTGGCGTCGTGGCGGAAGCTGGTGGCCAGGCCGTGGGTGGCGCCGAAGTAGCCGCGCTGCTGGTCGCGGATGGAGATGTAGCCGCCGTTGTTCCACACCAGCCAGACCACGGGGAGGTCGTACTCGACGGCGGTGGCCACCACGCTCGGCAGCATCAGGAAGCCACCGTCGCCGACCACCGCCACCACCGGGCGTTGCGGGTCGGGAGCGGCGAGCCGCGCGCCGAGCACGCCGGCCATGCCGAAGCCCATGGAGGCGAAGCCCCAGCTCTGCAGCAGCGTCCCGGGTCCGCCGCTGCGCCACTCCTGCACGATCCAGTTGTGGTGCACGCCGACGTCGGCCAGCAGGATGCCGTCGCCGGGCAGCACCGCGCGCAGGTCGGCGAGGACCCGCTCGGGCCGCAATGGGACCGCCTCGGAGGAACGGTTGGGCGCGACGTGGCGTTCCCACTGCTGCCGCCAGGCCGCGATCTCGCCGAGCCAGCGGCGCCGGGCGGGGACGTCGGGCTGTGCCTCGGAAGCCCCGGTCCCGGCTCCGGCCCTGGCCTCGGCCGTGCGGTGGGCGAGCAGGCCGTCGTGGAGCTGGGCCAGCAC
>WNFX01001678.1_pt1 | contig 22640 bp, 17 predicted proteins | sample 5400111 | NCBI WGS metagenome assembly WNFX01 (sample SAMN13153363, study PRJNA577476) | soil metagenome | isolation source: 40 cm soil or saprolite under grassland replicate 1 | place: USA:California | collected 2016-06-15 | reverse complement strand
GTTTCAGATCGAAACGGGCGGAGAAATCGGCTCTCTCTCGGCTCGGCGCAATGGAGAATACCTTTCCGGCGAAGTTATCGAATTTTGCAGTAAAATTTTTGATCGGGGCGGCGCAATTCTGGCCGGCCCGGCGGGAGGCCGGTTCGTTTACGACATGCGGCGTCGATTCAATCTTTATTACAAGCTCAACCCGCTGCGCTCGTATCAAGAGCTGCGCGATGTCTGCCGGATCAAGCTTCCGGCAAAACCAATCAACGTCCTGCTGGTGCGCGAGAATCTACAGGGAATTTATCAAGGCGATTCAGTCGAGAACTCTTCCGAAGATGGGCGTGAGGTTTCGCATACCTTCGTTCACAACGAAAAGCAGGTGCGCGCGGTCCTGGAAGTGGCGGCGGCGGTCGCGCGCTCGCGGCGAAACGTGCTCACGGTCGTTGGAAAAAACTCCGGCGCTCCCGCGGTCCATGCTCTTTGGGGCGCGTGCGCCATGGAAGTGAGCCAGGCGGCCGGCGTCGAGTTTTCGATGCTGGATGTCGATTATGCCGCTTACAAACTGCTGCAGGAACCCGAGTCCTTCGACGTCATCGCCGCGCCGAATTGCTTTGGCGACATTCTCTCGGATCTCGGCGGTATTCTGGCCGCCTCCCGCGGCCTCACCTTTGGAGCGAGCTATTCCGCGAAAGGCGCCGCGGTTTATCAGACAAATCATGGCGCCGCGTATGATATTGCCGGAAGTGATATCGCCAATCCGGTCGGACAGATTTTTTCGGTGGCGATGATGTTAAGAGAAACGTTTGGTTTGCGAACGGAAGCGCAGTTGATTGAAGACTCAGTGCGCGGCGTTTGGCGAAATGGCTGGAGGACAGCCGAACTGGCCGAACCGGGTTGTCAGATCGCAGGCACGCGGCAATTCGGAGAATTGGTGGCCGAAGAAATTTGTAACGCGGCCATTCAGGATGAAGCCTGTTCCGTTATCGGTTGATCTCGAGAACGGTGTTTTGCCGGGGGTGGGGTCGGAGATCGTAACTCACCGGCCGCCTTGCTCCGGGCAAATCCAACGATGGCCCGCTGCCGGCAAATCGACGGTCGACTCCGCGATCGCGACGGCAAGAGAAGCTCTCGATCCATGGCGAGCAATTGGCGCCCAGGAGCGATTGAAATCGCTGCAAGCTTTCGGAAACCAATTGAAAGATCACCGCGAGGAGATTGTTGATCTTTTGGTTGAAGATATCGGCAAACCGATTCGCTATGCCCGCGCCGAGTGGGCCCGCGCGCTGGCTTTGATCGACGCCGCCGCCCAACAGGTCGACACGGGGCAAGATCGCTCTCCAACTGAAACCGGTTATCGACGCGAGCCACTTGGCGTGATCGCGCTGATCGGACCGTTTAACAATCCGCTGGCAATACCGAGCGGCAAAATCGTTCCGGCGTTGCTTTACAGCAATGCTGTTATTTGGAAACCGGCGATTCCCGGAACACGGATCGCGCGAAGAACCGGCGAGCTGTTCGCAACGGCAACGAACCGTCCCGAGCTCCTGCAAGTTTTGTATGGCGGGGAACGGACAGCGCGCGAGCTAATGAGCAGTTGCGATGCAGTTACGCTTTCTGGTTCGTTGAGAACCGGACGCGTCGCCCAAGAAATTTGCGGCGCTCGTCAAACTCCGTTGCAGGCGGAGTTGGGCGGCAACAATGCAAGTATTGTCTGGCGGGACGCCGATCTGCCCGCAGCCGCGTCAAGCATCGCCGAAGGCGCTTTTGCTTTTGCCGGCCAGCGTTGTACCGCAAACCGCCGCGCCATTGTCGAAACGGGTGTTTACGATCGTTTTCTGGACGCACTTGTCGCAGCGAGCGCCAGGCTTACCTGGGGCGATCCCACCAACGAACAAACGCAAATTGGACCCTTGATTTCATCGGCGTCCTGCACTCGCGTCGCAAGCGTGATCGAGCGCGCGAAAAAGTCGTCGCTAATAGTGATGCGGCCTTTGCAAAAATCGCAAACTCCGCCGGGCGATGCATGGCTGTCCCCTGCAATTATTTGTTGCGATGATCCGGCCGACGAAGTCGTGCAGGAAGAGACCTTCGGCCCGGTGCTGGTGGTGCAGCGCGCGAAAGATTGGGACGAGGCTATTTCACTTTGTAATTGCGTCGAGCAAGGTTTGGCGGCGGCGCTTTTCTCCAGCTCGGGAAAACTGATCGAGGATTTTCTACGCCGCGCCAAAGCCGGCATTCTCAAGATTAACTGTTCAACCGCCGACGCCGCTGTCGATCTACCATTCGGCGGTTGGAAGGCGTCCGGCATTGGTCCGCCGGAACACGGTCCGGCCAACCGCGAATTCTTCACGCGGATGCAGGCAATTTATTTCCCATGAAAATGTGTCAAGCCTCGGGTTTACACGCGGCAACCAACCGATTCGCGTCTGCGACGGATGGTTCTGACGAAACCTTCTCGTGAATGCCAGCGGTCGCTGAAAAAGAAAACACGCTGGTTGCGCAACTGGAAAAAACGCTGCGCTCGCGCGCGTCGCATCTTGCGATCAAGAGCAAATCGAGCGAGCTGGCCTACGCGGACTTGGACAATCTGTCAGCGCGCTGCGCCGGCGCGCTGCAAGGCGAATCGGCAAATCGCTTCGGGCCGATTGCGTTGATGATGAGTCATGACGCGCATCTTATTGCGGCGATGGCCGGCATTTTGCGAAGTGGCGGGTTCTATTTTGTTCTGAATCGCTCGCTTCCACCGGCGCGTTTACGGGAAATCGTCAAAGAAGTCCGGCCATGGGCGATCATTGCCGGTCCCGAGCACGCCGAGCAAGCTGGGAAACTAGGTGGCTCGGCGGCGAAATTTTTTTTGTTCGACGAGCTCTTGACCAAAGCAAGTTCGTTTTCATCCGCGCTGGCAAACGAAAATAGTCCGTTCGCTATTTTTTATACCTCCGGCTCGTCCCAACGGCCACGGCCGCTTGTCTACACCCACGGCGGCACCTGGCACAACGTGACGAACCATTCCCGCTCGTTGCGGATTACCGCTGACGACCGCATCACATTGCTCTCGCCCTGTTCCGCCGCGGCGTCGGTATCGGCAATTTTTGGAGCACTGCTGAATGGCGCGTCGCTTTTCCTGTTTGATCCGGTCCGTGAAGGACTACCCAAAGTCAGAGACTGGATCAAAACTGAGCGGATCACCGTTTATCATTCGGTGCCGAGTCTTTTTCGCCGGTTCGCTGAAGCGCTTGAGCCGGACGACATCCTTCACTCCGTCCGCACAGTCAAGCTCGGCGGCGAACCGGTCTTCCCGCCGGATGTCGATCTTTTCCGTCGACATTTTCGAAGCGACGCTGTTCTTGTTAATGGGCTCGGCTTAACCGAAGCGAATGGCAACGCCTGCCATTTTCATATTAAACACGATACTCGGATCCCGACGGCGACCGTGCCAGTCGGCAAACCACTCAATGGCATCGAAATAAAATTACTCCACCCGGACGGAACCGACGCGACGTCCGGCGAAATAGGCGAGATCGCGCTCCGCGGTAAATACATTGCCCCCGCTTTCTGGACCGGAAGCGACGTTGAACAATACGGGCTCGATGACGACGGCTGGTTTCGCACCGGAGATCTCGGCCGCTGTGATCTAGACGGGATTTTCGAACATCTCGGCCGCAAGGACGACCAGCTCAAATTGCGCGGACAGTGGATCAGTGTCGCCGAAATCGAAGCGGCGCTGATGGACGTGCCCGGCGTCCGCAACGCCGCCGTGCTCGCGACCGAACGCGACACAAATGCAAAGAACATCGTCGCCTTCGTTTCGTGGACCAATGGTGAATTGACCGAACAAGAGCTCCGGTCTGCACTTCAACGGCGATTGCCGGTCTATTCTTTGCCGCAACGTGTTTTCAGCCTTTCGCAACTGCCGCTTCTTCCCAATGGCAAAATCGATCGCGTCGCACTTTCGTACGAAGCGGAGCGGCGAATAAAAGACAAAACGCATTCCCCAGCCGTACCTGGCGATGCCCTTTCATTACAGCTTGTCCGAATCTGGGAAAATATTCTCGGAAACAACAGCGTCGAAACGACGAGCGATTTTTTTGCTCTCGGCGGCGATTCGCTCGCAGCGGCAACGATGTTGGCAGCGGTCGAAACTTTTTTTGGCGTCCATCTGCCTGTCTCGGTGTTAGTGGAAACTCCGACGATCGAGAAACTCGCCGACGTCATCCGACGCGGCGGCTGGTCCGAAGCGGAGCTGCGCCTTGTTGCTTTGCAATTACGCGGAACAAAACCTCCTCTTTATTGCGTCCCAGGCGCCGGATCCGAAGCGCTCGCTTTTCGACAATTAGCCGCTTATCTCGGCGACAACCAACCATGTTTCGCGTTTCAACCGCAAGGTCTCGACGGCTGCGCGCCCTACCTGCACTCGATCGAAGAAATGGCAACGCACCACATCACTTCGTTACGCCGCCACCAACCGCGCGGACCTTATTATCTTTGCGGCAGCTCGCTTGGTGGAGTAGTTGCCTTCGAAATGGCTCAGCGCCTGTCCCACGATGGGGAGGAAGTGAAATTTCTCGGTCTGCTTGATACTTACGGTGGCGAATTTCCGAGAGTCAGAAAAGGGTTATCGGTCGGGCAGAAGTTAAAAGCTGCCGCTCAGTCACTCGTTCCCGTCGCACAACGAGACGATCTGAATTTTCGATCTCTCAAGAAAGGAATTGTAGATTGGTTTCGGCGGCAGCTGGTTCATCTTGATTTGCGCTTGAATTTTCGTAGCCGGCCACTGCCGTACCAATTGCGATTCGTTTATCTGCAGGAGGTTTGTTTTGCGGCCCGCCGTCGTTACCAGTTGCGACCATTTACAGGCAAGATCGATCTGTTTCGCGTTGAGCACCAGCCATCGGCCGACCTGTTTGAGCAAGACCCTTTTCTAGGATGGAACGGGATGGCCCTCGGCGGAATCGAAGTTCATGACCTGCCCGGCCACCACGGCCAGCATTTGCGGGAGCCGAACGTCAAAATTCTCGGCCAGAAAATGCTGCAGTGTCTCGACCCGGACCGGAGCAGTTGACGAATTCGAAACTCGCAATTCAGGCCGGTCGATTTCATTCTAAAGCGATGCAGGACGCGCTCACTCCGATGATGCAACAGTATCGGCGGCTGCGGAAAAGCATTCCGGCGGACACGCTCCTGCTCTTTCGGCTCGGCGATTTTTACGAACTGTTTTTCGAGGATGCGAAGGAGGCGTCGGTGTTGCTCAACGTCGCTCTGACCAAGCGCAACGAAGTTCCGATGTGCGGCGTTCCATATCACGCGGCGCAGGGTTACATCGCAAAGTTAATCAAAGCCGGGCGACGTGTTGCGATTTGCGATCAAATGAGCGAACCGCAGCCGGGCAAAATCGTTTCGCGCGATATCACTCAAATCATCAGCGCTGGGACCGTGAGCGAATTGAATCTGCTCGATGCCAAGCGGGCGAATTATCTCGGCGCCGTTTACACCGACAACGAAGGTTTCGGTTTCGCTTATGCCGATCTCACCACCGGCGAATTTCGCCTCACCCAACTGCAAGATCGACGATCGCTCCTTGATCAGCTTGCGCGAGTATCGCCGTCGGAGTTGTTGGTCAGCGCCGAACAAAAGGATTCGCTAGGCCAGATCGATCACGCAATCGAGTACGACAGCTACGCGTTCCTGCCGGAGCACGCAAGCTTTACCTTGTGTGAGCATTTTCAAGTCAAATCGCTGGACGGTTTTGGCTGCGCGCACATGCCGCAGGCGGTCGCGGCCGCGGGCGCGATCATTCATTACCTGAAGCACCAGCTTCGGCGAAAGATCGATCATCTTAGTTCGCTGCGGTGCGGTGCGCCGAGCGATTATGTCCTGCTCGATGCAGCGACGCAGGCCAATCTTGAACTGGTCGAGTCCCGAAGTGCGCGCGACACAAGCTTGCTCGCAGTGCTCGATCGAACTGTGACGCCGATGGGCGCGCGCAAATTGCGCTCCTGGATTTTGCAGCCGCTGCGCGATCTGACCGAGCTCGGATACCGTCAGCAAATGATCGCCGATCTTTTGCAGGAGCCGGACTTGCTTGACTCGATTCGGGCGGAATTGAAATCGATTCGCGACATCGAACGCGCGGTCGGACGGTTGAGCCAGGCTTCCGGCAACGCGCGCGATCTGGTTATGCTGAAAGCGTCACTTCAGCAGATCCCGAAGTTGAAAGCGAAACTGCAGAAGATGCTCGATCGCCTCGCCTTCGGCGCAAACCGCGCAAAGGAAGAAGGCGAAGTCGAGTTGCTGGCGCAACGATTGCAAAACGAAATCCAGGAGATACCGGCGCTGGCCGAGAAATTAACCAACGCGCTGGTTGACGATGCGCCGCTGGCTTTGAAAGAAGGCGGAATTTTTCGCGACGGTTATGATGTCGATCTTGACGAGCTGCGGAACGGTTCGCGCGAAGGCAAGAACTGGATCAGCCAACTTCAGGAGCGCGAGATTGCGGCGACTGGCATCAAGTCGCTCAAAGTCCGTTACAATTCCGTGTTCGGTTACTTCATCGAAATAACGAAATCGAATTTGGCAAGCGTGCCGGAGCATTACACCCGCAAACAAACGACAGTTGGCGGCGAGCGCTTCATTACGCCGGAATTGAAAGAGATGGAGGGCAAAATTCTGGGTGCGGACGAGCGCGCCCGAAATCTCGAGTACGAGCTTTTCCAAAAATTGCGCGAGGAAACGCTGCGCGAACTCGGACCGATTCAACGGACTGCGGAGGCGATCGCGATTGTCGATGCTATCTGCTCACTGGCGGAGATGGCGCGTCTTTTCAATTATTGCCGGCCAGCGTTAAATGAATCGTTACGGCTCGTAATCAAGGACGGACGGCATCCGGTGCTCGATCAGAACCTGGTCGAAGAGAAATTTGTGCCTAACGACACAACGCTGGATGGCGAAAACATGCGGCTGGCGATTGTGACCGGTCCGAACATGGCCGGCAAATCGACTTACATCCGGCAAGTCGCGTTGATTGTATTAATGGCGCAGATCGGCAGCTTCGTCCCAGCGGCGAGCGCGGAGATCGGACTGGTCGATCGCATTTTCACGCGCGTCGGCGCAAACGACGATCTCGCGCGCGGGCAATCGACGTTCATGGTGGAGATGAACGAGACCTCGAACATCGTGAACAACGCGACCGAGCGCAGCTTGGTCATTCTGGATGAGATCGGCCGCGGAACATCGACCTTCGACGGGTTGTCGATCGCCTGGAGCGTGGCGGAATTTTTGCACGACAAGATCAAGGCGCGCGCTCTGTTCGCGACGCATTATCATGAGCTGACCAAGCTGGCGGCGGAGCGCAAAGGCGTTTGCAATTTCAATGTCGCGGTGCGGGAGTGGAACGAGCAGATCATTTTTCTGCGCAAGATCGTGCCCGGCGGTGCGGACAAAAGTTACGGGATCCAGGTGGCGCGCTTGGCCGGTTTGCCAAAAGAAATTTTGGATCGGGCGAAAGAAATCCTGTCGCACCTGGAAAATCCGAACGGGGTGACGGAACGGTTGAAGGCGCGCAAGAAAAGATCGACATCTGCGCCTGCGAAACCCGAAAAGCCGCAGCTTGATCTGTTGTGATAAATAAATCGCGCGATGGCCGTTAAAACCGAAAAAGAACTGAACGAAACGCAGCGCAGTCTTTGGTTGAAAGCGATGGCCGCGATCGAGCTGCGCAATTTTGGTTACGCGATTTCGCTGTTGCAGGGGATCCTGAAACAAGAGCCGGAATTTTTGACCGGGCGCCAATTGCTGCGCCGGGCCGAAGTGACCAAACAAAAAGCTGGCAAAAAAAGTTTCTTCAACATCTCAACCGCGCCGATCGCGGTGATGAAAGCGCAGCGCGAAATCAGGAAGGCGCCAAAGCGCGCGGTGGAAATGATCGAAAAGGTTTTGGAAGAGGAGCCCTACCATCGACAGGCGAACCTGACGTTGAAAGAAGCCGCGGTCGCGGCGGGCTGGCCGGAGATCGGCGTTTTCGCGCTGCGAACTTTGCTCGAAGAAAACCCGCGCGATGTGAAGCTGCTGCACGAACTGGGGCAGCTTTATCATCAGACCGGTCAAAGCGAGGAAGAGGTGGAGGTTTACAATCGAATCACAGAAATCGATCCGCTCGACGCGGCGGCGCTGCGGTTGGGAAAAGACGCATCGGCGCGTGCATCAATGAGCAGTGGCGGCTGGACGCAGGCGGAGAGTTATCGCGAATTGATCAAAGACAAAGATGTGGCGATCTCGCTCGAGCAACAAAGCCGGATGCAAATAAGCGGCGAGGCGCTCGACCAGCAGATCGCGGAGTTGCAAGCGCGGCAGAAGGCGGAGCCGCAGAATGTCGATCTTGCCCGGCGACTGGGCGCGTTGTGCGAACAAAAGGACGACATCGAATCGGCGATCAAATGGTATCAGCGGGCGGTCGAGTTGACGGGAAGCAGCGATTCCGGGCTCATCCGAAAGTTGTCTAATTTGAACATGCGCGGCGCGGAGCGCGAGATCGCGGCACATGAGGAATTTCTCGCTGGCCACACCACGAAAGATGCGGTCCATGCGAAAAGAAACGAAGAGCTTCAAGCCGCGAAGAAGAAGCGCGCTGGAATTTTAATCGAAGAAGCGAAAAAGCGATTGGAGCGTAACCCGACCGACCTTCAATTACGTTTCGAACTGGGGGAGCACCTCGTTAGTGCGCAGCGTTTTCGCGAAGCGGTGCCGGAATTGCAACGGGCTCGACAAAACCCAAACGCGCGTTTGAAAGCGATGAATCTTCTCGGCGTTTGTTATCGCGAGCTCGGCATGCTCGATCTTGCGATGAAACAGTTCCAAGATGCGGCGAAGGAAATTTTGATAATGGACGCGATGAAAAAGGAAATCGTCTACAATCTCGGAATCGTTTACGACAAAATGGGTGAGCGCGAGAAGTCGCTCGATTGCATGAAACAGATTTACGAAACGGATTACGGCTACAAGGACGTGGCCGAGCGAGTGGAAAGCTCATATCAAAAGAGCAAAGGCCGGGATTGAACCGAAAGATCGCCAGGGCGAATCCGTCCTCTGGCGGATCGATCTGGCCACATCGAATAGCCGGCTTGCATCCACGTCCAAAGCTGTGTCAAGATGTGAATCTCTGATGCCGAATGGCAGCGGCTAACCTGCAAACACTTATGAATAAAAACCTTATCATCTCACGAATCTCGGTTCTCGCGCTGGCAGCCGGAGCGCTTTGCCTGCCTATGACAAGCAGCGCGCTGAATACGTATCCACCGCTTAGAACCGGCGCAAACGCACCCGCGCCCACTGCCAAAACTACCGCCAGCCCGGCGGGCAAAACCGCTGGCAAATTGAGTGCGGCGGACAAGACTTTCATGATGAACGCGGCCAAAGGCGGCATGATGGAAGTTGAATGGGGCAAACTGGCGGCACAAAGCGGCCAAAACGCCGATGTGAAAAAATTCGGCAACCGAATGGTGACCGATCATTCCAAGGCCAACAGCGAATTGATGGCACTGGCGAAAGAGGAAGGGGTCGCGCTTCCGGGTGCAAAATCGCCAGGTAAGTGGAAATCGGACAAGGATTACATGGATATGATGGTGAAAGACCATCAAGCGGACCTGGCCGAGTTCCAAAAAGAAGCACAGAACGGAACTGATCCGGACCTAAAGGCGTTCGCGTCCAAGTATTCCAAAGTCGTACAGCAACATCTCGATCTTGCCAAACAAACTCAGAGCAAACTGAAGTAATCACTGCGATTTAGTTTACGCGCGGCACGCCATCACGGCGTGCCGCGTTTTTTCGGGCTTTGCTTTCCTTCGGTCAAACTGGAGGCTCTAACCGATGCGGAAGACAAAAATTATCTGCACACTTGGCCCGGCGACGGAGAAACCTGAAACGATTCGGCAATTGATTGCGCGCGGGACAGATGTCTTTCGATTGAACATGAGTCACGCGTCGCGCGAGTGGGTGCGTGCGATTGTTCCGCGCATCCGCAAACTCGCAGACGAGTTGACGCGCCCAATTGGAGTTTTGCTCGACACCCAAGGTCCGGCGATCCGGACCGGGCCAGTGAAGACAGCATTGGAATTGAAGAAAGGCGACGTGCTCGAGTTCACCGTGCGTCACGCGAAAAAGACGCAAAAGAAATCGGTCGCGGTCAATTATGACAAGTTCGCCGACGACGTGAACGTCGGCGATACGGTTCTGGTCGACAATGGACTGATCAAACTCGTCGTTATCGAGAAGAAGAAAAACCGCGTTCTTTGCAAAGTGATTACCCCGGCTGCACTCGGCTCGCGGCGCCATATCAATTTACCCGGCGTCCATGTCAGTCTGCCACCGCTGACAAAAAAGGACATTGCCGACGTCGGGCTCGGGGCAGAACTCGGGGTCGATTTCGTCGCGCTTAGTTTTGTCCGCAAACCCAGCGACCTGGTCGAGCTTCGTAATTTGCTCGGCCACAAAAAAAGTAAAGCCCAGGTGCTGGCGAAGATCGAGGACCAGGCGGCAGTCGAATCGATCGACAACATTATTAAGACTGCCGACCTGGTCATGGTTGCCCGCGGCGATCTTGGGATTGAAGTGCCGATGGAAGAATTGCCGATCATTCAGCGTCGAATTGTTAAGAATTGCATCCGCCTCGGCAAACCCGTGGTTGTTGCAACGCACTTGCTCGAGTCGATGATCAAGAATCGCGTGCCGACGCGAGCGGAGATCACTGACGTGGCCAACGCTGTCTTCGAACAAGCGGATGCGATCATGTTGAGCGGCGAAACCAGCATCGGCCAATATCCGGTCGAATGTGTCGAGGTGTTGAATCGCGTGGCCACGCGGATCGAACGGAGCGGTGGAGCGGGTTATGCGGAATCGGCTGTCCTGGAGGACGCGCGACAAAAGACGGTTGCTTCCGCGGTCGTGCTGGCCAATTCTCTCGCTCGGTCAAAGATCATTGTCTTCACGCGACATGGAAGGATGGCGCGCAACACCTCGAACTTGCGGCCAGCGCGGGCGACAATTTTTGCATTTACGCCGAGCGAAGACGTGCAGCGGCAGTTGTCGATCTGCTGGGGCGTTTGCCCGGCCCGGATTGAATTCAGTGATGATCCGAATGTGACGATTGAGACTGCCCAGAAGTACTTGCGCGATCAAAAGCTAACTTCTGCGGGCGACAATCTCGTCATTATCAGCGACGTGCGCGCGCGGGACGCATTGGTGGATTGCGTCCAGTTGCGCACAGCAAAATAAAATGTGGGAGGAATCTCAGTGTCCCAACGACCGCGGCACTAAGGCTGTTCCCAAATCGAAGGTGTCGATGTTGCGTTAAGCTTCGACCGGCAACTCGACGTCGATCGGCTTTTCTTTCTTGCTCAGCGCCCGGCGCAATTTCGAAAGCGCAATGTTCTGCAGCTGACGAATACGCTCCCTGGTCACGCCAAATTTCTTGCCGACTTCCTCGAGTGTCTTTGGTTTTCCGCCATCGAGGCCGAAGCGCTGGAAAATAATCTTCTTCTCGCGATCGTCGAGGACGTCGAGCAAACCGCCGACTTCGTTGCGCAAGTTTTTGTCGCGCAAAAGCTCAAACGGCGTCTGCGCATCCTCATCGCCGACGATTTCGCCGAACTCGGTCGAGTCGTCATCGCTAATCGGCGCATCGAGTGAAGCCGGCCGAATCGACACGGTCTTGAGCTGCGAAACCTTACCCGCAGCAATTCCGATCTCTTCGCCGAGCTCATCGTCGGTCGGTTCGCGACCGAGTTCTTCGCTCATCTGCAACGAGACACGGCGCATCTTGGAAATTTTATCGACCAGATGGACCGGCAAACGGATCGTCTTTGATTGATTGGCCAGCGCGCGCTTGATCGATTGTTTGATCCACCAAGCGGCATAAGTGCTGAGCTTGCCGCCTTTGGCGGGATCGAAACGTTCGACTGCTTTCATCAGGCCGATGTTTCCTTCCGAAATCAAATCGAGTAGGGGCAGGCCGAGATTGGCGTAATCGTGGGCGATCTTGACCACCAGTCGCAAGTTGGAGCGGATCATGAGCGCGCGGGCCTCCCGATCGCCCCTTTTGATCTTAGCGGCGAGCTCAATCTCCTGCTGCGGCGTCAAAAGCGGGATTTGCCCGATCTCGCGCAGGTAAATCTTTATTCCGGTATCGCTATCTTCAGCGGCCATATAGCCTTTCTTCATGAAAAATTGGGGGTAGTTCCGACAAGTTGCCGGCTTTTAGTTTCGTAGCTGGCTCCTTAAACGGATTTCCTAACATGAGGGAAACTACTTAACAAGGTTAAATATTCCGAATATTGACATTCCTCCAGCTGGCTTTGTTCAAATTTTCTCAAAATATTCGCGAAGAGTCACTTCGGCCTGGTATCCCCCCACAGAATTAGACATTTGCCGCTTTTCCACGTTGCGATTTTTTGCAACGCTTTGGCCAATTGTTCCCTCCCATGCTAGCAAAGATTTATTCGGCCGCCGTTTATGGCGTCGACGCGTACGAAGTGGAAATCGAAGTCAACGCCGGTGCCGGCGATCCGAAGATGGTGATCGTCGGCTTGCCGGATGCTGCCGTAAAGGAAAGCAAAGATCGCGTCCGAACAGCGATTGCGAACAGCGCGTACAAATGGTCGCGCAAACGGACCACAATCAATTTGGCGCCGGCCGACATTAAAAAGGAAGGGCCGAGCTTCGATCTTCCGATCGCGCTCGGAATGATTGCCGTCGCGGAAGGGCTGAATACTTCGGCGTTCGAAAAATTTAGTTTCGTTGGGGAGTTGGCCCTCGATGGCAGTGTGCGTCCAGTCAAAGGTGTGCTCCCGGTCGCGTTGGAAGCGCGGCGCCGCGGCAAGCAAGCGCTCTTCGTGCCGGAAGCGAACGCGCTCGAAGCCGCCATGGTGAACAAGATCGACATCTACGGCGTGCACAATTTGCGCGAGACATTCCAATTTCTTCGCGGCGAACTTCCGTTGCTCCCAACCCGTGGCGATCTTACTGGATTTTTCGCAACCCACCAAAATTACGATGTCGATTTTGCCGATGTAAAAGGACAAGGTCACGTCAAACGCGCGATCGAAGTGGCAGTCGCCGGCGCTCACAACATTCTCATGATTGGCCCGCCGGGGTCGGGAAAATCGATGTTGTCCAAACGCATTCCGACAATTATTCCGCCGATGTCGTTGGATGAAGCGATCGAGACAACCAAGATCCACAGCATTGCCGGGTTTCTCGATGGCGAAAAATCTTTCGTCGCGACGCGACCGTTCCGCTCGCCGCATCACACCATCAGCGACATCGGATTGCTCGGCGGAGGCACGTTCCCCACTCCGGGCGAAGTCAGCCTCGCCAACAACGGTGTGCTTTTTCTCGATGAGCTCCCGGAGTTCAAAAGATCGGCGCTCGAAGTGATGCGACAACCGTTGGAAGATGGAAAAGTGACAATCTCTCGCGCGGCCGGCAGTCTAACTTTTCCGAGCGAATTCATGCTCGTCGCAGCGATGAACCCCTGCCCGTGTGGATATTTTGGCGATCTTAAGCGAGAATGCCGGTGCAGTCCGATCCAAGTCCAACGCTATCGTCAGCGAATTTCGGGACCGCTCCTCGACCGGATCGATCTGCACATTGAAGTGCCGGCGGTGGAATACCGAGATGTCTCGAGCGAGCGCGCCGAAGAAAATTCGACCGCTATTCGCGAGCGAATTGCTCGGGCCCGACAAAAACAGCACGAGCGTTTTTTACGCGACGCAAAAACAAATTGTAACGCACGGATGACCACGCGGCACTTGAAAACGCACTGCAAACTGAGCGCCGATTCTCAGGAATTGATTCGCGTCGCGATGACGGAACTGAACCTGAGCGCGCGCGCTTACGATCGAATCTTGAAAGTCTCGCGAACCATCGCCGATTTGGACGACAAGATCGACCTCGCGCCGGAGCACGTAAGCGAAGCGATTCAATATCGCACGTTCGACCGAACGCTTTGGATTTAGTTGAACACGAAAACAATTTTTTCGATCGCCCTGATCGCTTTCGCGGGCTGCCACCGTTCTGAGGAAAAGACTTCCGAGCCACTGAAACAACGCGGCTACATCTGGCAACGCGACTGGACGCCGGCAGTGATCGACACTGTTACCGAAGCTGAGCGACGAATGGATGGAGTCGTTCTGCTGGGAGCGGAAATCAATTTCGCCGGAAAGAAACCGGAGATGGTCAAAGCGTCAATCGACTGGCAAGCGGTGCAGCGGCAGACCAAACATTGCTCGATCGCGCTTCGGGTATCGCCTTTTGCGGGGCCGTTTCGCGCGGACGATGCGCCCGCGCATCTGATTGTCGATCTGGCAAAGGAACTTCTAGGCGAAGCGCGCGATCACGATGTGAAACTCGAGGAGTTCCAATTCGATTTCGATTGTGCGCGAAAGAATCTCGGCGCTTACCGAACATGGTTGCGAATGTTGCGCGAGGCTGTTCATCCGACTCGTTTTGTCATCACGACGCTGCCGGCATGGTTGGACGATTCGCAATTTCGCTCGCTCGCAGGCGAAGCGGACGGTTACGTTTTGCAAGTTCATTCCGTGCCGCTTGCAAACGCAAGCGGCGCGGCCCTGTGTGACGTGCGCTCAGCGCGGCAATGGATCGACAAAGCGGTAAAATTTGGCCGGCCGTTTTCAGTCGCGCTGCCGACTTACCGTTGCAGCGCCGGCTATGGGCCGGATGGAAAATTGCTCAGCGTGGCAATGGACAGTGTTCAACCATCGTGGCCACCGGGCACGCGCGTTTTAGAATTCGCCGCGAACGCCGATGATCTCTCGGAACTGATCGATAGCTGGCAAAAAGCGAGGCCGCGACAATTGCGCGAAGTGATTTGGTACCGCCTTCCAATCGCCACCGACATGCGCAACTGGCGCTGGATTACCTTGTCGGCGGTGATGGCCGGCCGGCATCCGGAACACAGACTGAACATCATCCAGGAAGGCGCCAACCCCATCGATCTGTCGATCTTCAACGCAGGCGAAGCCGATGAGCAATTGATCGGAAATGTGATTGCGAGCTGGAACGACGCGGGATTAACCGCCGCTGATGCTTTGTCGGGCTGGAACGTTCGGCCGGAAAATGATCACGCGACTTTTGGCGTGGTTGCGTCGCGCGGTTTTCGATTAGCGCCGGGCGCAAACCGGAAAATAGGTTGGCTTCGATTCGATCGAACCATTAATCTGCAGACGAAATTCGAATCAAAGTGAGTCGCTTCGCTAAATTTCTGGCGACAGTTGGGGCGACGGTGTGCTTCACGGGCGTGCTGCACGCGACGGGGGATTTTGGACCGGAGGTCTACCTGGATGATGGCGGCAAAAATGTCGATGGGTCGCCAGAGTTCTATTGGGATCTCGAACTCAAAAGATTGGCGCAGGATTTTCATCCCCCCGAGAAGCTCGTCGTGCCGCAGGGAACGCCAGCCCCGATGAGCGACGAAGAAACGCCCGATACCGGCGGCAAGGATACGGAAGCGACCGATGTGAAAGATTTCGACGCCGCATTGAAAGAAGGCCGGATCAAGCCTTCCGATCCGGCGAAGGCGAGACAGCAGCAGATCGATGCACGCGGCCTGGTCGCCGGAACCGCGCCGCTCCTTGCCGAATTCGATTCCGAATTTTCGCAATATCATCGCGGCGCATGGGCATACCGAAATAAACAATGGGATGAAGCGCGCAAGGAATGGGAAAATTTGCTCAAGCGGCCGGAACAAGATCGACATTATCGGACGGTCTGGGCGACGTTCATGCTGGGAAAAATCGGACTCAAGACCGGCGATTATCAAAACGCGAACCAGTGGTTCGCGCGCGCGCGGGAATTCGCCAAAGCCGGATTTGCGGATTCGTTAGGCCTGGCGGCCGACAGTTATGGCTGGGAAGGCCGCAGCGAGTGGAAACAGGACCATCCGGACAAAGCGGCACCGCTTTTTCTAACGCAGCTCGCGCTCGGCGATCAAACCGCAGTCGTTTCTTTGAAGGCGCTGATTCCAGATCGCGAACCAGTGTCGGGATGGTTGAATTACGGTCCTACATCCGCAGAAGATTTCGACACCTGGACTGAAGAACAAAAAAGCGAGGAAGAGCAAAAAGAGATCGCGAAATTAAGGACGGCGGTGAAGGACCCGCTGCTGCGGCGGTTGGTGACGGTGCACATTTTGGCCACGGCCGTTTCCCCCGATCTCGAATTTCCGGAGCAGACGAACGCACCGGTGAATCGATGTGCGCGCTGGCTCGACATCATCAAGGCAGAAAAGCTGGCTCGAGTGGAAGACGCGGAATATCTCGGTTGGCTCGCGTATGAGAATGGCGATTACAAAGGCGCGGGGCACTGGTTGGAATTGAGCAAGGGCAACAGCGCGGCGGCTCTTTGGCTAAAGGCAAAGTTGCAGCGACGAGCCGGAAAGCTGGCCGACGCGACAAACACTATGGCGCAGGCGATCGAATCGCTGAAGGCCTCGCCTCATTATAATGAGCTGCCTGACTCCGGCGGTCGTCATTGGGGCTTCAGTCAAAGCGCATTCGGAGATCTGGGCGGCCTTCGCCTGGCGCGGGGAGATTTCATGCAAGCCTTCGATGCATTGTTTAAGGGCAAACTTTGGGAAGACGCGGCCTTCGTGGCCGAGCGGATTTTGACCGCTAACGAACTGAAACAGTACGTCGATTCGCTCCCGCCGACTGAGAAACCGCAAGCAGGCGAAGATTACAACGTGAAACTTCGTTATCTTCTGGGGCGGCGTTTGGTTCGAGAAGATCGATACGCCGACGCGAAACAATATTTGTCGCCGCCCTACGACAAGGTCCTGGAAAAATATGTGAAGGCGTTAAAGGACGGCGCGAACGAAAAACTTTCTAAGGTCGAACGCGCCCACGCCTGGTTCACCGCGGCCTGGCTCGCGCGCTACGACGGAATGGAATTGATGGGGACCGAAACCTCGCCCGATTCATTTGTTTACGGCGGAGATTTCGAAAGCCCCGACCTGGCGAAACAGCGCCGCGCCGGCGTTTATGAGACAGTTTCTTACGACAAACACGGCAACGAGCAGAAGAAGAACCTGCCCGCCATCTTGAAAGCGACGCCAAAAGAAATTCAGCGATTAAACTCAAACAAGATCGAGCCGGACATCCGTTTTCATTATCGACTCATCGCCGGAGCGCTTGCGATGAAAGCCGCGCCGTTGCTGCCCGATAACTCGGAAGAATTGGCAGACGTCGTAAACCAGGCCGGCATGTGGGTGAAAGATCGAGATGAGAAAATCGGGAATCGCTATCACCAGGTTATCGATCGTCGTTGCCCGAAAACGAAAATCGGACAGGCCGATATCGCGAAGCATTGGTTTGTCGACACGGAAGGCCCGTGGAGCAAGGCGGAGCATGAAGCGCGTGAAGCTTTCCACAAGGAGTTCCAGCCCGATCGATTGGAGACAACTCCCGAGACCACGCCAGAGGAATAGCTTTTTCCTGTTCTGGCGGGCTCTTCGGACTTTGCGAAATCGGATTTTGTGAGAATGTTGAATCGGAGTTTGAGACTGGCTGCGTCTTATAAGAGGAGGGCACGATGAAACCGAGCTCCAACGATTATCGGAGACTCGGGGAGTTTCGGCCCCGGCAGCGTCCGAGATTCCCGAACACCGATTGCGCCTACCAGGCGCCGTTCTCGCTCGATCGGTTTCATGGCGGCCCCGCCGAAGACCCCGGCGCATCGTTTCTGAACATCAGCCGGGAATATTTTCGTTACGAAGCGCGGCGGAATTTTCTGGCTGAGGGTGCGTTCTTTCTCGCCATCGTCGCCATCCTGGCGGTGATGTTCATCAGCGGCGCGCTCGCGATCATTCATTTCCTCCATCTTCCCGCGGCTTGAGCCGGACACAGGAAACGACGCGCATGATCAAAGCAGCTTGTTTCGTGTCGGCCTTAGTAGGTTTTTGTTTCCTTTCGGGTTGTCGCCCGGCGGTCGATCGAACATTGGAGGAAATGATCGACCAGAGCTATCCAATCGAGCCGACAGCGACTCTCAGTGTGACTAATCGCGACGGTTCCATTCGCGTTTACGCGGCCGGCGCCGAGACACGCGCCGTCCGGGTCGAGGCGATCAAGAAAGCGTACAGCGCTGAGCGGTTGAAGGCGATTTCGATTCAGGTCTCGGCGAAACCAAATTCAATCTCGATCGAAACCATTTACCCGGCCGATTCCGATGTAGGATTTTCCGACCGATCCGGGACGGTCGATTATGTCATTGTTGTTCCGCAAACAATACGGATTGCAAAGTTGGAATTGGCCAACGGCGAAATGCAACTCGATGGAATGCGGAGCGAAGAAGCACGTGCACGACTCGGCAACGGCCGATTGTTCGCGCACAATTGCTTCGGCAATCTTGATCTCAGCCTCGAGACCGGCAATCTCGCGATCGTTTACGAATGGTGGGAGGATCTTGAGTTCTCAATTCACGTTGCCATCCAAAGCGGAAACGCCTTCGCATATATTCCGAGCGACGCCGCCTTTCATCTCGTCGCGCACACGGCTACTGGAAAAATCGCCAATGATTTTGCGGAGAAAGAGGAGCGACATGCCGAGCCGATCAACCAGATCGACATGTTGGTCGCCGGCGGCGGCAAAACGACCTTTGAGTTCAAAACGCGAGATGGCAACGTCAAAATTACCGAACACAATCCATAACCAAATCGTCAACGATGCCTTCGTTTGATATTGTTTCTGAAGTCGACGGACAGGAAATCGATAACGCGCTCAATCAGGCGCGCAAAGAACTCGCCACACGGTTCGATCTCAAAGATGCCAAGACTGAGATCATTCGAGAAAAGGACAAGATTGTACTCGCGGCCGATGATGCCGCGCATTTGAAGGCACTCCGTGAGATTGTGATCGGCAAACTTTCCAAGCGCGGCGTCGACCTCCGCAATGTGAAACAGGAGGAGCCGGCGCTTTCTTCAGTTGGTCACGCCCGGCAGGAACTGAAAATTCAGCAGGGTCTCGAAGGCGAAAAAGCCAAGGAAATCATTCAAGCGATCAAATCGCAGACCTTCAAAGTGCAAAGTCAGTTGCAAGATCGACAAATCCGCGTGACCGGAAAAAAGAAGGACGAGCTCCAGACCGTCATTCAATTTGTCCGCGGCCGCGACTTTGGCGTCGCGACAAATTTCAAAAACTTTCGAGACTAGCCGCCCTGCACCGGCGGCATGATCGAAATCTCGTCCTCGGGTTTCAGTTTGTATTTGCGATCGACAAAATCGACGCCGGCGCCGATTAGAATATTTTTATCGTGCGATCGCAGCGCGGGAAACTTCGCATAAATATTTTCCAACAAATCCGAAACCGCCGCGCCGCTGTTTAGATCGACATCGGCTTCCTGAGTGCCGGCCAAATCGCGCAGGTGCGAATAAAATTGGACATGGAGCTTCATCATTTCGGCGAGGTAATTAATTCTTTCCGCAGAACTCCAATGCAGGGCAAATTACGATACCGCTCGTCATAGTCGAGACCGTAGCCGACCACAAATTCGTCTTCGATTTCAAAGCCGAGATAATCGGCGTCGACCTCGCGCGCGCGCCGCTTCTTCTTGCTCACGAGCACGCAGATGCGAATGCTGCGCGGCTGCGCCGTTTCAAGTTTCTCCCGAATGGCGGCGAGCGTGTGTCCGCTGTCGAGAATGTCGTCCAGAATGAGAACATGTCGATCTTTCACGTCCGGCGGCGCGACTTGTTTGAAAATCACTTCGCCGCTGGTTTGCGCTTTGCCGTGGTAACTCGCCACGCTCAAGCAATCGAGCTTTAGCGCGAGCGGGATTCGCCGAAGCAAATCGGCCATGAACATTAAGCTGCCGTTCAAGACTGCGATGACGGTCAGTTCCCGATCGCGATAGTCGTTGGAAATCTGGGCGGCGATTTCGTCGAGCCGCCGCAGAATCGTTGGCTCATCAAAGAGCACACGCTCAAGATCGCCTTGCACCGTTCATAATTAGGCCATCGCTGACGGCAAAGATCAACGCGCGACTCACCCGTGCCCAAATGCTAATTTCTGGCGATGCGAGTGCAGCACGAAAAATTCGAGGTCGGCACGAACGGCAAAGGGACTTACGAAATTACCGATGACGTTCAGGATAAGATAGACAAATCGGGTGTGCGAAACGGGGTGGTGACGATTTTCGTCCAGCACACGAGTTGCAGCCTGACCGCGATGGAGAATGCAGCGCCGGCGGCGTGTCGCGATGTGGAAAGGTTCTTCGAGCAGCTCGTTCCCGAAGACGCCAACTACGAGCATGACGACGAAGGACCCGACGACATGCCCTCGCATATTCGCATGGTCTTGACCCGCACGAGCGAGACCGTGCCGATCGTTGATGGGAAGATGCAGCTCGGCACCTGGCAGGGAATCTTTCTTTTCGAACATCGGCGCGCAGTGCATCGACGGAAGATTTCCATCGCAATCATCGGGGAATAGGTAGGGGCCGTTCACCGAACGGCCCGCAACTGCCAGTCCGGCTCGGACCGATTGCGGTTCAATCGCCCCTACCCGTAAATCGCGTCCATGGCGCAACAGCTTCTCCGATTCTCCTAACTTGGGTCATACTCCTGCCCCGGCTCAGAGCATCTGTTTCGCCGGTCGTCTCCTCTTTTGTCCATTTCGACTTGCTTTCGCGCGACTTTTTACTTGGATTCCGGCGTGCCAGCGGTTGATAACGGGGCATCGGGGGATGCGATCGATCGGGCCACTCAAGCTGACCCCGTTGCTTTTGCCACCACGCATTGGAGCGTGGTGCTGGATGCTCAAGGCGAATCGCCTGCAGCACAGGAAGCGCTGGAGAAGCTTTGCCGCACTTATTGGCGACCTATTTATAGCTTCGTGCGGCGACAGGGTATTCGGCCAGAGGAGGCGGAGGATCTCACCCAGGGTTTTTTTGCGCTGTTATTGGAGCGAAGAGATCTAAGTACTGTCCGTAAGGAAAAGGGGCGACTTCGTTCTTATCTGCTTGCATCGGTGAAACATTTTCTAGCCGACGAATGGCGCCATGCGATGGCGGTCAAGCGAGGCAAGGGACACTGGCTGATTCCGTTGGAGGAGCTTCGCGAGAGCGAGCGCATCGACGCTGAGCGGAGCGACAGATTGACGGCTGACCAAATTTACGAACGCCGCTGGGCGTTGACAGTTCTGGAGCAAGTGCTGGCGCGGCTGCGGGACGAATATCGCATCGCGGGCAATATACGGTTCTTCGATCGGATGAAGAAAATGCTCATGGACGAACCGGGTCGACCTTCGCAAGCCGAGATCGCCACTGAGTTCGACATGACGGAGAACGCGGTCAAACAAGCGTTTTACCGATTTCGTCAGCGTTACCAAACGTTATTGCGCGCAGAGATCTCCCATACGGTTGCGATGCCCAGCGACATTGAAGATGAGCTGCGCCATCTAATTGCTGTGGTACGGGCGTAACCTCTGATAGAATTTTACGCAGTAAAAGAGGGGAGAGTGCGAGGGACTCTCCGATAATGACTAGCGCACTCAGACTTTGCCCAAAGTGCGGCGCGGAAATCCCAGCCGACGCGCCAGAAGGAGGCTGCCCAGGTTGCCTTCTCGCGACTGGCCTTGGTCTCCTCACGGATTCACCTGTAGCTGTCGGCGGATCGTCCGCCGTAGCTTCGGCGAAGGCGGATGACAGCGGCTCCGCTGAAATTGTTGAAGCGAATGCTGCGGCTGCAGCTCGCCAAAATAAAAAAGCAGCGCGCGCTGCCGCCATACTGGGAGAACTGGGCGACTACGAACTGCTGGAAGAGGTCGGTCGCGGCGGCCAAGGCGTGGTGTTTCGCGCGCGGCAAAAAAGTCTCAGCCGCACTGTTGCATTAAAAGTTATCGGCTTAGGCCAGTGGGCCACGAAGGCACATCTCAAGCGTTTCCGTCTGGAGGCAGAAGCCGCCGCCAGTCTCGACCATCCGTGCATCGTTCCAATTTATGAAATCGGCGAACGCGATGGCGCCTGTTACTTCAGCATGGGATTCGTGGAGGGCGGCCAACTCGATGCCGTCCCGAAGCGCGAACCGATGCCGATCCGTCACGCGGCGGAACTGATCGCCAAGCTGGCCCGGACCGTTCATTATGCGCATGAGCGCGGCATCCTCCACCGCGACATCAAACCGGGGAACATTCTGCTCGATCAAAAAGGCGAACCGCACCTAACTGATTTTGGCCTGGCGCGATTGGTCGAGACTGAGAGCACCGTCACGCGCACGATTGAAGTTTTGGGCACGCCTAGTTACATGGCACCGGAACAAGCTGTGGGAAACAACTCGGCCATCAGCAGCGCCACAGATGTGTATGGATTGGGCGCAGTGTTTTACCAATTGCTGACAGGTCAGCCGCCCTTTGCCGGAGGAACAACCTACGAGACTATCAAATTGTTGCTCGATACGGAGCCGAGGCAACCGCGCCTCTTAAATCCGAAAATTGACCGCGATCTCAGCACAATTTGCCTCAAGTGTCTCGAGAAAGATCCAAAGCGCCGGTACGCCTCCGCGCTCGCGCTCGCCGAAGATCTTGAACGCTGGCTAAAGCATGAGCCGATCCGCGCCCGGCGCACTGGACTCGTCACCCGTGGCAGAAAGT
>WNFX01002118.1_pt1 | contig 22641 bp, 22 predicted proteins | sample 5400111 | NCBI WGS metagenome assembly WNFX01 (sample SAMN13153363, study PRJNA577476) | soil metagenome | isolation source: 40 cm soil or saprolite under grassland replicate 1 | place: USA:California | collected 2016-06-15 | reverse complement strand
TTTAAATAGCACAGATGGATATCATTGGATTAATGGAAGAATGGGATCCAGTTGTCAATGACTTTGTATTAAGATGCAATAGCTGCTGGAGAACAAACAAGGATGTCAAAATTATCCGTACCTCTCGGGAAAAATATTATTGTGAACAGTGTTTGAGTATCTACGATCTATGCCATAGCTAGATGGTAAGTAATTAAAAATAACGATTTAGAACACAGAGCAAAATAAGTTTCATCACGTCATAACTATCCTTTGCTAAGAAATACTTGCTACCTTCTTTTTATGTTTTAACTCTGCTTGTATCCATAGAGTCTCAAATATAGAGGCATATGATAATACAGTTGATTCGCTGTTAGAATATGTCGTCAATCCCTGTATTGGTTCCGCTAACGCACAGAACAGCACCCCAAGTAACTAGTTCATTTATCAGGAGCATTCTTGCAAAGTATATCGACTCTTTCATAGTCAGCAAGGAACTCTCCATTAGAGTATCTGCTGCGTGCATTATCCAACTATCTTCCGCCTATGATTAGTGCATCACATGTTCTAGATTTAGTCATGAAATTTCAACTACCTATTCTAGAATCTAGTATAAGATTTCTCTCCCAGATTCAAGCCATGTGAACATTTCTATTGCATCTGCTTTTTTTTAACCTATTCCACATAGTGTTGGTGAACAAGCTGGTCATAGAACCTAACTGACTTGATATTGACAAACTCTAGCATTCCAAACCTTGATAACTCTCTTCCAAATCCACTCTTCTTCACACCACCAAAAGGTACTCTTGGATCGGAAATTACTACATTGTTAACAGTTACTATACCAGACCGAACCATTTTTGACAATTTATCTGCTTTATCAAGGTCTTGCGTCCATATACTTGCTCCAAGGCCATATTGGGAATCATTTGCAAGTCTCACAGCGTCCACGTCATCTTCGGCAACTATTATTGGTGCAGCTGGGCCAAAGACTTCTTCTTGCGTCATGCGCATATCTTGGGAAACATTCTTCAGAAGTGTAGGCTTATAAAAATATCCTTTGCTTCCTATCTGTTCGCCCCCTGTCAGTATTTCGGCTCCCACTTTAACCGAATCTTTAACCTGAGAATCTATGGTCTTCAGGCCTGATGCGTTTACAACAGGTCCCAAATCTGTATCTTCTGATAAAGGATCTCCAACCCTAAGTTTTTCTGTGTTTTGAACAAACTTTTCAATGAATTTGTTTGCAATATTTTTTACCACAATAAATCGTTTAGAAGCTATGCAACTCTGACCATTATTAATGAATCTACCTTTGACAGCCCCAGTTGATGCTTTTTCAATATCAGCATCTTCACACACTATGAATGGATCACTACCTCCTAACTCAAGCACACATTTCTTTATTTGAGACGTTGCTCTTTGGGCCACTTTACCCCCTACAGGAACACTCCCTGTAAATGTCACAGCATTGACATCTTCTGAATCAATAAGTATATCTGCAATACTGGAATCTCCAACTATCCTTTGAAAAACTCCTTCAGGTACTCCACTCCTGCTAAAAACCTTTTCAATTTCTATTCCACATCCCATAGTCGCACTTGCCGGTTTTAGTACGATAGTGTTACCAGCCATCAGCGAAGGAGCTGCAAATCTTAATGCTTGCCAATAAGGAAAATTCCAAGGCATTATACTTCCTATTACTCCTAATGGTTCAAATATCACAGAGCTCTTTCTAGCATCTGTATTAACTACCTCATCAGTTACAAACACACTACCGTTATCTGCAAAATAATCCATTACCCATGCACATTTCTCGACTTCAGATCTTGCTTCTTTTATAGCCTTTCCCATTTCTTTTGTCATTATCCTTGCAAGCTCTTCCTTGTTCTTTCTAAGTTCCTGAGCAAAATCATGAATATGATCAGCTCTTTTCTGGATATCTGCTTTCCACTCAGAAAAGGCTAGCTTAGCTTTCTTTGTTTTTTCATTTATCTGTTCTTTAGTCATTATCTCATATGTGTCAATGACTTCTTCTGTTGCAGGATTTATTGTAGAAAACTCTCTTGTCATTGTTGAACTCGCTCCTTTTAAGGATTTATTACACCTCTACCTAGTATCTTGCCTTCTTTTAGCATTGTTAGTGCTTCTGTAGCTTGATCAAGTTTGAATCGATTTGAAACAACTGGTTTGATTACTCCTCTTTCAGCTAACGAAACCAATTCTATCAAATCAGTTAAAGTTCCAGTATATGATCCAATTAACCTGTATGCTCTTGTTGGCATGGTGACTAGACTTAATTTCAGTTCGCCACCAAAGAGTCCTACTAATACTAACCTTGCCCTTCTTCTAAGTAACTGCATATCAGTTTCTACAGTTTTAGAAGCATTAACAAAGTCAATTATTGCATCCGCGCCCAATTTGTCAGTCAACTCTGCTATCGCTTTTACAGGATCCTCTCTCTTTGAATTTATAGTAATATTAGCACCATTCTTTTTTGCGACATCTAATTTCTGATCATCTAAATCTATTGCGATCATATTGGCGCCTGTAACTGCCTTGACAAGTTGTATGGCCATCAAGCCTAAGCCACCTGAACCCACAATCACAACGTTATCATCTGGCTTTAGATTGGCATTTTTTACTGCACCATATGATGTAAGTCCAGCACACGATAAAGGGGCAGTCGTATCTGTATCCATATCATTTCCTATTTTCACTAGATACTTGTAGTTCGGTACTAATACGTATTCTGCATAACCTCCATCGTTGTAGATACCTAATGATCTAGGTTTGTCACACAGATTCTCTTCTCCAATTCTACATGCAGGACATAATCCTTCACCTATCCAAGGATATACAAGGACTTTATCGTTTTTGCTAAATCCTCCCACTTGTTCGCCTAAACTATCTACGATACCTGCAATCTCGTGTCCTGGAGTAAGGGGATAATTTACACCTCGATCTGTAGTTTTTAATGGTTGCCCGCCTATACCTTCATAATAGCCTTCCCATACGTGGACATCGCTATGACATACACCTACAGACTGAACTTTAACTAGAATCTGTGTACCTTTTGGCTTTGGTGTTTGAAGTTCTTGTACTTGTAGAGGTTCATTTACTTTGACAATTCTTGCAGCTTTCACGTAATAGATTTAATGACATCTAATATTTACGCAATTCTAATTGCAAAGCATATTTTGATAGCGTCTACTCCAATCAAAACCTCAATAGATCTGATTCTAATCCTTGTATTGTAAGTGCCATCGAAATTAAGGTAAACTCCAATAATGCTTGTGCTGTTTCCCTCCTTATAAACAAACATCTTTGCTACACCATTCAGTGGTGTTTCTGTTTCAACAACATTCATGTAGGTCTTAATCTCTTCTATTTATCTACATAACTACATTATTATGCTACTATTCATGATAGGAAGCCATTTACAATAAATAGTAACGATAGGTTATACAGAAATAAAGAGTTTGTAGAAGCACTTGAATCTACGAGTACATAGAGAATAAACTAATCTTTCCTAACGGATTGGAGAAGATAAAAAATGAACTTCAGAAACTTCTTTTACAGCTCTGAAGATATGGTTTGGAAATACAATAACTTTAGGAAGACTAGACGAGGCTAAAGATTTGCGATCTTAAAGGTGTTTTTCTCCATGAATCTGCCTTCAGATTTGTGCTCGACGACCATCTACGAACAATTCAATGCCTGTGATAAAACTGCTGTCATCAGAGGCTAGGAACGAGATGGCTTTTGCAACTTCGTTAAGAAGAGACAACAATAATAACGATAACAACGATAGTTTAGTATTTCTATACAAAAATTATAGTCATAATTTTTTATAATGTATTGAAAATTACTTAATTTGCGTGCTATGTAAGGTTTCCTTTGTTCTCTTCTGTTCTCTTCGTTTTCTTATTGCTTTTCCAATGAGAGCAATATATTGTGTTTGTCATTCAGATAGTGAGTCTTGCAAAATATTTTTCTTCATGCTCTTTTTTGACGTGCCTCATTTTATCTATAGTATAGATGTTTTCATTGTCTGTGACCTTATGTTGATTTCGATAGTAATATCAAGTTAACGCTCCTTCTGTCCTCACAAGTTGTTCGAATCATATCGTTTCGTCCTCCCAGCGGTTCCGCCGCTTCGATATGTGCTATCTTACAAATACATAAAAGCTAATTTCCACAAAAAGAATTACTACTAGCAATAACATCTAAAAGTTGTCAGTTCAATAATCATCAGAAAATACATGTCTGAATATCAGATGTTTATGGAAGAGGCAATCGGAAGCTGATGTAGGCACTCAGCTGCTAGTACATGGATAGAAGATAGGGATAGAAGTACTGCTATAAGAAAACTACTGACCGAGAACTGGAATCTCTGAACTGCTAATGGGGATGTCACGGCTGTGCCACAAATAATCCAAACCTTACTTTCATAAACTATGCCTTGACCATCTTTTGTTATTGCAAAAGGTTCAATTACCTTATTGGTATTGTAATAGCCAAATTGACTGAAAATATGAATATAGGATCTAAACGCTCTTGTGATGTTCTAATAATAGGTGGTGGCTCTGCAGGTCTTCGAGCTGCAATTGAAGCTCATGATGCCGGTGTTCACGTTCTCATAATTAGTAAGAGTAGAAAAGCAGATCCTCATACAGTACTTGCAAGAGGTGGTATCAACGCAGCACTTGGTACTATGGACCCAGAAGATAACTGGATGATACATGCTGTTGATACTCTAAGAGAAGGGGAGTTTCTTGCAGACTATGAAAGAGTTGAAGTACTATGCAGGAATGCACCTGGCGCTGTAAACGAACTAGTTAATTGGGGTGCTAGGTTTCATAGAGAGAAAGATGGTAGATTAACACAACGATTTTTTGGCGCCCATACTTACAGAAGGACTGTATTTTACGAAGATTGGACTGGAGAGGAAATAATCCGTGTATTGATAGACCAAGTAAGTCAGCGCAAAATCGAAATTGTAGACGATGTTTACATCACAAAGTTATTAAAATCATGCGATGTAAGTGAAAAAAAGATACAGCAGAAGAAGTCAAAGGAGCAACAGGCATAGATTTTAAAAAGAAAGAAATTGTGATATTCGAATGCAAATCCTTAATACTTGCAGCCGGTGGATATACGCGAGTCTACGCCGTTAGTAGTTCTAGAATTTTTGAAAACTACCGAGATGGTGTGGCCCTAGCGTATGAAGCAGGCGCAGATTTAGTAGATATGGAGATGGTGCAGTTTCATCCTACAGGAATGGTTTGGCCAGAGAAAGCATTAGGTACTCTAGCTACTGAAGCAATACGTGGTGAAGGAGGCATACTACTAAATTCAAAAGGCGAGAGGTTCATGAAAAATTACTATCCGGAAAGAATGGAGCTAGGACCACGTGACATAGTAGCCCGTGCAAATTATAATGAAATAGTGGCTGGCAGAGGTACGGAACATGGAGGAGTTTGGTTGGACGTAACCCATCTATCAAGGGAAAAAATTCTAGACAGACTGCCCACTATGTATGAACAGTTCAAAAAAATTGATGGAATTGACATCTCCAAGGATAAAATGGAGGTTGGACCGACCGCACATTATTCGATGGGCGGAGTAGTGGTAGATATAAAGTGTAGAACAAAGATCAGAGGTTTATTTGCGGTTGGGGAAGTAATAAGTCAGATTCATGGTGCTAATCGTTTAGGTGGAAATAGCTTACTGGACACAGTAGTTTTCGGAAAAATTGCTGGTGGTGAAGCCGCCAGATTAGCTAAGGAAGTAGCGGAAATAAAGAACACCGAACCATCACAGCTAGGATCTAACGAAAATAACCAAAAGGAGTACAATGATGAAGTCTTTATAGTTAAGGAACCAATTACATTTCGCGATAAAATACAAGAATTAATGAAACTGAATGCAGGAATAATAAGAGAAGACACAAAGCTGCAAAATGGATTGAAAAGAATCTTGGAATTAAAGAATGAGTTTTATTCTAAAGACAATATTTCAAAAGAATTCAAAATTGATGATGGTAATGGTGAAAATATTTTTTTAACTTGGGAAGTGAAGTCGTCGCTGGTTGTTTGTGAGGCCATAATAAGAGGTGCCCTGACGCGACAAGAGAGTAGAGGTTCTCACTACCGGTCTGACTTTCCAAAGCTAGATGACGAAAAATGGAAGGTAAACATCTTTTGCAGGAAGGAAGGAAGAGAGATGGTATTGTTTAAAGACAGTGTTAAAGAAATCAAAGGACCATTGACAGATTTGCTTGAAGCACATGTCAAACCAGAACATCATCGTGAATTCGAATAATTAGAAAAATCACTGGTTAATTTACTGTATATGAAGAAAAGGAATCTGCCCAAAATATTTTATCTATTTGTTCTTATTAGGAGCAGAGTTATGGGTGAACAATCATAGATAGTGGATTGCAAACAAAAAGTGTATAAAGTATAAATAAAGATAATTGTCTTTGTTTGTTTGGCATATATTCATGTCTTTTTTTGGATAGATCTTGCCAATAATTAATTTAGTCAGTCTCATTTTTAGAATGTGAATGTATATTTTTTAAACTATTATGTACTTGGTCTCTGAACAAAGTTAATCCTATTCTTCTGGTATATGGCTGTCCTTTCGCAAATGATTTAGCTAGATTAGTAACAAAACTCATTTCAACTTTTGGCGGCATTGGGGGCTCAAATGGATCAACATATGCTTCAATTATGGTTGGTTTTCTTTCTTTCATACCTTGATGCATTTTGGATTTTACTTCAGATGGCTCCTTTATAGCATAGCCTTTACCACCACATGCTTCAGCAAACTTTACCTTGAATTCAGAAGGAGTTCCCGCAGATCTATTGACGCTTGTAGTTTGATAGATCTGCAAAGCAAATTTACTTGGTAGAAATATGGTTTTGTTACAAACCCAGCCGCCTTGTTTTACTAATTCTTCTAATTCTTGAATTCTTCTATCTTTATCTTCATTTAACTTAATATCTTGCGTCTCTGGTGCGGAAACTCTAGTTGATAATTCTTGCTCATTATGAAAAGTCCTTGATTCTGCCTCATTTTGACTATTGGAGTCATTTTCTGCTGGATTGATTCTAGCACCGTCTTGAGTTGCTAGTAACTGCAACTCCTTCTTTTTTTCGACTCCAAGTTTCCCAGCTTTCTGCTTTTTGGTATCTTTAGCTTCTGGGGAAAGGTATTTCCTTATAGTAGCCTTGGACCATAGGTCAATGCAGTCATGTTCAATCTTAGATCTGCAGACTTGAGGTGATAGTTTTTCTTCGTCTCTCAGAATATTGTATAACTCTACTATGTATTTGTTGGCTAGGATTTGGCCCTTCCGTCTTAATTCCTGTAGGACATCATCATAGTGACTCAATTCTGATCTCCAACATTATCAGAGAAATCAAGACCCACTCTTCCTGTTACTAACATTAGTAATCTGTCTACTTTCTTATTCAGTTCTGCAATTTCATTCTCAAGCTTTTCATTTGGATTGAAAATATTGTTGATAACCTCGATAGCAGATTTTTTGGATGTAAATGCTTTCGACTCTTCTACTCTCCACACTGTATCCTTACCCATTTCTTTGATGTAGACTTTAAACAGATGATCAAGGTGTTTTACTTGAATTTTTATTGAGGTATAATGAAACCAATCACTAACTTTGATGTCCTTATTGATGTCGCATTCTGTTAGATACCACTCCATTATATCTGGAACTAGTCTTTCATGTTTATCCATCAGAAAAGCAATCAAGGCTTGTTTGAGCTGCCCAAAGAATGTGAAAAGGCGACTACGATCAGTTTCAGTTTCAAGTTTGAAGGGATTATTGCTACATCTCGTTTCAACATTCAGTATTCCGCTAGGGTAAAAGGTGTAATCAATGCGGGTAGTTCCAATAACCTCAAAGTGTCTCTTTCCGGAATTACCTGGTACAGTTACTAGTTTCAGTTCAGAGTAGCATTCAGTAGGGATATTGAGCTTAAAGTGCATATTGTGTATAAAGAGTGGTGCTGAGGGAAGTAATGGAAGAACGTATCCTTCGAGTGTCTGGATGATTGAGGCTTCAAAACAATTGGAAAAAGGCGCATTGGATGAAATGTTAGAGGTAAGACGATTCTCATGCTGCAAATGACTCGGTGTTAATTTGCTGGCCCCTTGGGGCTTATTGGGGTAATGTTTCCTAATTTGTTTTTCATAATTTTAGATTTTATCTCAGTTAAATAATATTCCTGTGGCCTCTGGTCACTTAGTGTAAAAAGAAAGTTTCTTTCGCGATAATATTTTAATATATCCTGGGCTTGTTGTTTGTGTAGAGTTATTCCCTCTTCCATCAAATCACAGTATTTTATCCCTCTACCATTGTGCTCATGAATTTTAGTGGCTAGATTCCTAATTTCCTCCCGCTTTCCGGAACTGTATCTTCTCTGGCGATGTCTATAGTGCCCCTCTAGCTCTAATGGGGTATTATTGTTGATGGTTAGTGGGATGTTTTGAAAGGTTTTTACCATCAAACTTTAACCTTCTTTCCTTGTTGCTTTTGATGACATTGGCAAAGACAGATCCATTTGTGGTTTAGCATCTCATTACTGTAAGAGCCGGTGCAATCGACTCAGTCGGTGGTCAGACACCGAGTTATTGTATCATACAGCAATTCCTTATGTGAATTAAAATCTTTAAATCCCTGACTGCAGCTATCTGTTTCACTCATGGGGGGTGACTCCTTTGAGTTCATTTGCTACAGGTTGACCAGAGTTTGGACACTTGCGGTCAACCTGTAGTATTATTTTGTTTTTCCTTATCGATAAGGTGGTTCTGCAATGTGGACACGTAGCCACATAATTATTCTTACCATTATATGCCCAGGAATGAGAACATCTAGGACATTTGATAGGTGTAACTGTCGACATATTTGTCTAGGTATAGATGTCTGTCTGTCCTTAATAAACATTGCAAATTCTATATTAAAATGGCTAAAATATTGTATTCATTGCATACATTGCATGGATTGTCTGCACAAAATTGTATACATTCCGTGCATTGTGCAAAATATGTATATTGCTACCAAAAATATGTATATTTCTACTAAAAATAAATGCGTCTTCAGGATTATTATGGCTATTTCAAGATGGATCTTGTTTATAGATCTTGGCATTAAACAATTGTTTAGCTAGCGCATTTTTACTTGACTGATCTATACATCCTATTGCAGAAATTAGTGCCTGAACCTGGGATTGCAGTAGATTTTGCTGTTCCTTTATACTATTTATTTCATGGTTCTTTTCCTGCTGATTCTCCAGAGTTTCACTATAAGCATCATACGTTAATACCATCCTGCATTTAGCACAGAATTTACTATCCGGCTTATTTGGTTCATTGCAATTGGGACATTGTTTTGGTCTTAATGCATCTCTTAATTGTTGGTCTTTTGGAATTATGCCATACGTCTCTAATATACTCTCGCTTGACTCATTGCCAAAGTAATGGAGATACTTCAAATGCATTTGTGATCTAGGACTCCACCCTGCATGCTGCCGTAGAACATGCTCCTTCAAGATCATGGACTTCGCTGTGAGCGCTGAATGCCTTCGTATATAAGGGTTCCACGGTTTCTTTAACAGTTCCTTAATCTTTATTTTGTCCTCAGGCTCAACGTTTGGATCATCTAATAGTTTTGGGAAGAGTATTATCTTGTATTTTCTATAGATTGATTCAAGGGCATCTATACTAATAACCTTTCCAAAACTCTTCCTGTTACCAGATAGAAACACAGAATTTGGATAGCCTGACTGTGGATGCTCATGGTCTAGGTAATCTTTGACATATGGAATAGAATCAATCAATGGTATGTGTCTACTACCTGTTTTACCATTGACTAGAACCTCTGCATACTGGTAATTTCCACTAGCTTTGAAGACAATATCTTTTATCCTCAATTTCAATAACTCATGGGGTCGACAACTGGTATCTCTGGCCATTGCATGATAACATTTCATCCTCTTAGATGGACAGTACTTAAGGAACAGCAGATCATCTTCTATAGTCCATAGATCAGTTGGTTTATAGATTGACTGTTCTTTTCTTTTCAATTGGGGTATGTTCTCAATGATGCAAGGTTTAGACCTCTTACTCGGTTCAGTGCTAGGATTATACAGCCATTTGAAGAAACGCATTATATATGTAAGATATATGTTGTAAGTTCCTATCCATCTATGTAGTGGATCAGACAGTTCAGTTTTTCTAAAACTGTCTAGAAATGCAAGCGCATCTTCTCTTGTTAGTTCTTTGAATGATTTATCCTTTGTCTGTTTTGAGAGTCTGCACAGAAGTAATATCAGATCTCTTGTATAATGGAGTGATGGATTGATTTCAGTTTTAATTGATGCGATATAATCTGCTATAGTTATTGCATTTTCAGGTGATATCTTTAAGAGAGATTTATAACACTCTGGACGTAGACCTAAGGTAGCAGTTTCTATCTTTCTTTCAAAAAATGGGTCTTGAACTGTAGTAGTGACAGAAGTCATTATTATTACACCGATGGCTCAGGTTGTATATAAGTCCGTATTATATCACGTCTTAGGAATTATGAATACGAATTTTGCCTATTGTATATAATCTGTCTACCGATCTATCCCTTCACCTCCATTCTCCAAAGCATTATTGGATGAGCGAAAACTTCAGGATATGTTGAATGAGGAGGTTTTCACATGATGAGTTTCAATTTGCTTGAGATTCGTGGGTGCATTTAAATCTTCAATACAGCGTGAAATTAACTATGTCAGTGGAAAATAACTCTATTGACAAGACTGAGCATCCTAAAAGTTCGACAAAGTATTGTGTTGAATGCGGCGCAAAAATGTCTACAGCACAGCTTTGTCATGCATGCGGTGGAAACTCAAAGGTGAACGCTTAAACTTCACACCTTTTTATTAGAATTGCTTTTATCAGGTTTATCTACTCATATAACCTTAATGGCTGGACTGACTTTAACTACGCCGATGCATGGTAAAGAGAGGTACGGTGATCTCGCTCGAAATATAGATATAATATCAGCCAAGCACGTTGGAAAATATAAATAAGAATTTAGGCGAGCCCATTAGTTTTTAGATACTACTAGTTTTTATCCGTGACGACTGTATATACATATTTATGAACTTTAATAGAACTTTTTGCGATAATTTCTCTGAGAAAGAAAGATCGGCACTTGAAGCACATTTTTCCAATACTGATGGAACAGTTTTTGCAATAATTACACCTAGGCAGGTAGATAGAGGGGCATTAATGTCAAGGTATTCTAGAACAGATAAAACAATGCGGCGTATATTCCTAGACGAATTTGCAGGAAATCCAAACAGAGGTGAAGAATTCTATGAAAGAGTTTTGTTAGAATATGGCGATGATTCTGTAGCTGAACTAGGAGAAGCACAAGTTGCGATGGAATGGCTTTCAAATATTGCTGCTAAGAAAATAGAAGATCATAGGATTGGATTATCGTACCTTGAAAAATCTTCTCGCTATGTAGCATTTGACCAAAAGATCAACGGTCAATACAAATATTGTCAAGAAGAGGATATTATGGCATCGCCTCATGCTGACCGATATATACAGGCCTGCGATTACGCCTTTGAAATATATAGCAAGAATATTCAGCCGGCAAGAAAATTTATTTCAGAATTAGCACCAATAGATAACTTTTCCTTTTTTGATTCGATCTCAAAACGTGACACACTTTATAGTAATTTGAAAGCCGATAAAGACATTGATTCCGCAAAGAGGATTTATAATGCAACAATCAAAGCTAAGGCATTAGATGTCCTCCGTGGGCTTTTGCCTGCTTCTACCCTTACGAATTTAGGCATTACAGGAAATGGCAGGGCATTTGAATATTTGCTATCCACAATGTTCGCCTCAAATTTGAAGGAGATAAAATCACTGGCAAATCAGCTGCATATAGAGCTAAGCGCAGTCATTCCAGCCTTTGTAAAGCGAGCAAACGACAAGTATGGGCAGATGCTTCAGGCATATCTTGCAGATACTAAGAATGCGATATTAGAACTGATTCAAGATCATATAAAAAATATTAAACCAGATAAAAATCCCCAATACGTAAAGCTACTTAATTTTGAAGATAATTTTGAAGCTGAGATAAAAGTAGCGTCCGCTATTTTGTATGAATATGCGGAAGGCCAGTCTCTTGAAAGCCTTACCCAATACATAAGATCTCTTCAACCAGAAGACAGGTATAAAATAATTCAAACGTATTCAAAATTTCGGAGTAATCGTAGACAACGTCCAGGGAGGGCCTTTGAGATGGTAGAATATACATTTGAATTGTTTACAAATTTTGGGATGTTCCGTGATCTACATCGTCATAGAATGCTTACAATGGAAAGACAGCTGCTCTCGACTAGACATGGATATGACATTCCTACTGAGGTTATTAACTTGGGCATTGCTAAAGATTTTAATGATTGTATGTATAAGTGTAATGAGGTCTACCAACTTATTTCAAAGAAAATGCCTGAACAAGGACAGTATATAGTTAACTTTGCATATAAATATCCATATTTTATGAAGCTCAATTTGCGTGAAGCATGTCATATGATCGAACTTAGAACTATTCCTCAGGGACATCCTGATTATCGTAGTATATGCCAGAAAATGTTTAGGCAAATAAAGCAGGTTCACTCAGTCCTTGCTAATGAAATAAAATTTGCTGATCTAAATAAATATGAACTAGAAAGACTTAATGCTGAAAAAAATGCTGAAAAGAAAAGGCGTAAATTGAATTAGGTTAAATATCAAAACCATTTTTCTAATGATTGACTACGATTCGCAATTGATTTTTCTAGTTTCTCTAGAGATCCGTTCACACGGTCTGCAGAAAAATTTTTTTCTATACATAGAAAATCAATGATACCATTGTGATTCACCTCATTGAATTGAATATTATCTACATCTGGAACTTCTGGTTTTAAAAAGATATTACGTATTTCCTGATATGGAATGTCCAATAATAAGTCTTTAACTTTATCAATATGTTCTAAATCGCCATATTCTCTAATTAACTTCAAAGCGGTCTTAGGTCCAATGCCTGCAAAACCTCCTGGATTATAGTCTGTTCCTATCAAAATTCCAACATCGACTAGTTGTTCGTTTGTTAATCCAGTTTGCTCAAGTACATGTTTATATTCAATAATTTCCGGTTCAATATCTAAGTATATATTCTTGTTTGGAACTTTTCTCTTCCCACTGATTGTGAGATTACGTATGAGTCTCTTAGTACCGAACAGTATTGAATCATAATCCTGACTTGCACATGCAAATGCAATACCAAGTTTTGTTAGGAGGGCGGCAGCGGCTTCCCCTTCGGATGGGGCCTGGATATAAGGAACTCCTAGTAAAGTCAGAATCTTTTTTGAATCCTCTGCCATTTCATCTGTTAAAACAGATGTAGCCTGGCTGTACTTTCGTGCGTCTGTAAATCTACCCCCTATCAGTGCTTCCTGATATTTTTCATAAGCCTCATGTTTTATTTGGCGCCTTCGTTCAATCTCTTTTGACTTTAAGGGACTAGGCTTACCATCGAAAACATATATCAATTTTATATTATCTGCTAGTAAATTGACATTACGATAAAACAGACCGCTTAGATGGCTTGTTATTTCACCCTTGCTATTTGTAAGTAATTCGCCCGTAGGTCCTCTAATGGTTGCAAGAAATTGATAGATCGCATTGTAGGCGTCGACAGCAATTATATTATTTGATAGTTCAGATATAGAAGCAGCAGATGGTGTTATAAGTGGTTTTAGATCTAATCCCATTTATATTAGTGAACAATAGAAAGATTTTACTTTTTCTAAAAGACTTGTGAACTATCTCTACTGCTACTTATTTAGTTATGTATAGGCAGCAGCTGTAGGTGGCGTTTCTTCTACTACCTTTTTGTCCCAAACATGCCTTCCATGTGGGAGCGGGTTTTTTTGTCTATACTTGGTAGTAATATTCCTTGACCAACACAGTGAGCTACATTTACAGATGGATTTTCGGAAGGAAATGTTTAGGTTCTTACCTTCATGAGTTTAATATGTCCAATAGTACAATGATTCAGTCCACCTACATGGGAATGCAAAAGCTCCTTTGCTTTTTTCTCTGATAATTTTTCTGCAGATATATATCCACACTTATTGCATGTAACAATGTAGCTCCAGCTAACCAAACTAAACTACATAATATGTTATAATATTTGTTCATATATTTATCTATAAGATATCTTTCATCTAGGATTCTATCAAATAGTATTTTTTTGTGAAATTGTATACATGAATCACAATTTTTTTCAGTAAACTTTATTGATATAAGCACATATTATATATAGGTTATGAGCTAGAACACATAAAGTTATGAGCTCTGTTGGAAGAGTCGCCTTTATTATACTCCTTGTACTAGGAGCAATTACCGGAATTCTATCATATTACTTGTTTGCGAAGTTCACGCCGACTCCAGGGATAATAAACTCAGTAGACAGGACAGATCTTGCACCTACGGAATCAGCTACTCAGAATAATGATAATAAAAATAAACAGGTATCAGTAGTAGATGAATCTAAATTCACCACCAGGGCTGCAGTAGTCATCCTAAAAGGATCCTCAATACAAGGTAATCCAAGCTTTAATCCTGATGTTGTAAAGGCGAAGACTAACGCCTTAGTTATATGGACTAATGATGATACTGTACCTCATAGTGCTACTAGTGGAAGTGGTCCCACAGACCCTAACGTAGGTAAACTATTCGATTCAGATATCTTGAATTCCGGTCAAAAGTATAGTATCCCAGCAAGCAAAATTGGACTAGGTGAACATCCATATCACTGTAAAATTCATCCTTACATGACGGGGAAAATTACAGTAGGATAAAAATGAGTCAGACAATATTAGTATGAGATGGATTCATTTGTTTGTCTACCCAAACTAACTTAACTTCAGTTAATGGTAAGATGAGTTCTTATCGACGTTTGGTTTCCAAAGTTGGGAGAAGAAATAAGGCCAAAAATCAGACTCAATCTTCCTTATGCAAGTGTCAATACATTCTTTGTAGCTAAGAAAGGCCATGTACAAGAGCCTAGAAAAGATCCTGTCGGAATTAATAGAACCTACCCGAAAAGAACCAGGTAGCATTTGTTTTACACAAATCAACTAACTTTTTTTTGTTTATTTAAACAAACGATAATTTTATCCATTAAAATATTTGTAGGACTTTATTACTATAATGATATCTTTAAATTTAATAATTTCAATAATATAATAATTTATTACCAAGTGCTAGTAACATTAAATAAGTCAAAGGCCATATATTAGTACGGTATGCAAGAATACCTCCCAAAGGCACTTCCAGTAAATACGAGCGATGCAAGTCTTGTAAGAATTGAACGGGTTCATTTGCATATGAAGTATGGTTTTTGCTGGAGCTGTCACTGGAACTATTAGTGGAGGTATGATACGATGAAGCAAGATTACAATATCAATAAGAAGCATTTTTCAAGAAATAAAGATGAATATAATGATGGTATTGATTCTTTATCCAGATATAGAAATAAGATTCGCCAACTTCTTGATGTATTAAAACTTAAAGAAAGTGAGGAAACTTATAAAAAGGTCATGGAAGATTTACAGATTAAATTCACTGTAAATAATTACATACCATGGATTACAATCATTAAAATAGTCGCCGACTCTTGTGTGGTTAATAAGCACATTTTTTCTCAATCAGAATTATGTGATTTTCTGACGATAGCTACAAAGGGCATAGAACAAAAAGAAGAAAAGCTTGCTGTAACAAGAATGGAGACTGATGTAACGTTTAATATTTACAAGGATATCATGGAAAACTATCAAAACTTCCAAAATAGTTTGATGGTGGATTATCCTAGAATTATTGTCGATGTTCTTTCGATTCTTGAGCGAGGAACTGATACTAAAGGTAAAAAAGTAGGACTCTATGGTGCAGAAAGATACTATCAAATTAGAAAATCAGAAGCTATGGCGAAGGTACTTCTTCAAATTCCTAGTACTCTATCATACCCCAACAAAGATTTTGACGAAGAGAAAGATGGACTTATAGAAAGTCTTAATCAGATTACTAGTAGGAACAAAAGGGAGCTAGCAGAGTCAGTTGCCAACTTACATAATTCAGATACCAAAAAATTAAGTGATCTTTGCCTTAACCACAGCAAGTTACAGAAATATTGTGAATTAATAAGAAACGAAGAAGAATTTCGGTGTGAAGTTCAAAAAGAACTTGGAAGAGAGCTTACAGATAACCAGCTTCAACATGCTATTATTTCAATAAGAAAGATCAAAACATACATTGAAAGCATTCTCGATGGTAAATTTATACCACATGATACACATGGAATCAATCATGTAAGACATAACCTTGAATATGGTTACAAGTTAATGGGCCTAATCGAAAGCAAGAGACGCAGACAACAGTAAAAACAATGTTTTTAGAGCAGTAAAATTTCATATCCTTCGAGGCGATTGAGATTCCGTATGTGGTGGTAATGTCTTGTATGTTGCATTAGCAACGCCACTATTTGGTTTGGATTTTAATTTAAGTCTATTCGATTTCTAAGATCCTTGAATCTGTTCCTGATAGTCACTTCTGTTACTCCTGCTGCCTCTGCAATATCCATTTGAGTTATATTTTCGCCAGAATTCTTAGAAGATAAGTAAAGGACTGAGCCCGCTAGACCCATAGGATCTTTACCAGCAGATATTCCACTTTTTGTAACGTTGTGCATGATATCCATTGCTTGACGTTTTGTTTTTTCGCTTAGGTTAACCTTGTTTGCAACTCTTACAACGCATTTTATTGGATCCAGTATCGGGATCTTAATGTCAAGTTCTAATATCAGCAGCCTAATGGTTCTAGCAAGTTCTTTGCGTTTGATGTTGTTAAGAAATGCTACATCATTTAATGTTCTTGACATAGCCATTTCTCTACATGTAATATATATTGCTGCTGCCATTACCGAGCGAATAGTTCTTCCTCGCACCAAGCCTCTTTCCTGAGCTTTTCTGTAGATATATGCAGTCTTTTCAATTATTGTAGCTGACAATCCAAGCTTGTCTTTTACTCGTTCGAGCATACCAAAAGCCTGCCTTAGGTTTCTGTCGGCAGGAGAATATACTTGTATTCTAGAATCCCAGGTCCTCAATCGTTCCATGGTAGAACGCATAGAAGCATCCAATCCTCGTCCACTAGCATCCTTATCAGTTCTTCCTATGATTGTAGCAAGACCCATGTCATGACGTGCTAGGGAAGTAGGTGTTCCTGTACGACTTCTTTGGTTCGCTTCCTCAGTTTTGAATGCACGCCATTCAGAACGATTTTCAGAGATAGCCTGTACCATTACCATACCGCAATTACTGCAGATAACCTCACCAGATTCAGGATCTGTAACTGCTTGACCTTCTTTCTTGTTACATATTGAACATATGATTGAAGTTTTCATATTATAAATAATAAGTATTATTATTATGGCATTCCTGTAATATAAATATTACAAGCCCGCTTTAGAAGCCATTTTTTTAGTATAGTTATGGAACAGATACATCAAAATGTTTGATATCGATCCAAAAGCACGTGACCTTGGTCTTACGTTCAAAATAGCAAGGTACTAAGAACAAGGGAGTTTTTTCCTTTACTCATTTATGAATGACATTTATTATTATTACAACTTGCCTGCTGTGTATTTTTACAAAAAATTAAAAATGGTTATTGGCGCTGGTCGTCGTTAAAAGTTCAACAGCTTCTAAAACTTCACGCTACACTGTCAAGATAAGATCTGTCACGAGCAAGCAATTCAGAAATGGGATGCGTATATGTCTCTTTATCCTGAAGCGATTTTTGTTTGCAATACAACTGTATTCTTAATGTTTAAAGCAGTTTAAATGCAATTATTTCCTATTACTCCGTAATATGATAGAAGCTGACGACGCTATCAAAGTGGTGGATACGGTATCTAAAAATCTTATGAACGTGAGTAGAGGAAGATCTAATTTTGAGAGGCTTCCTGATTCCTTCTGGGGATATTTTGCAAGAGGCCATGACGATAAAGGCAAATTTGGTGTGATACTTACATATTCAGAGAATGGCACTGACGTGGATGAATTGATAAAAATGTACGAACAATGGGTTGCCAATAATAAGAAATAGACATTAATTAGAGTAAAACTATTTGGTGCTTGTAAATTGTTGCAATCCTAAAATCAACCTTTGAACTACATTCTGTGTGGGGACGGAAATGAGATCTAAGACTTTGTTTCAATATATAGTCAAAGGTTCTTCATTCTTGAAAAGTAGAATATTATAGACAATGTTGTGATTATTCCTAGTGCTTCATCAAGGACTGATTAATTCAGGCAATAATTCAAAGTTATACATATATGCGAAATATGAGACAGATCTGATTTTAATCATACCTATAGAAAAAGTCTTGTAGACAAGTGGAGATTGATTGTCAACTCAAAAAAATAATCAATAAGGATCCTTGATATACAAAGAGTAAGAAAATTACCAAATAGATTGGTACTCCTCTACTTCCATTTCCTTTGTTTATGACTTTCACTTGAGTTGTAGAGTCTATAATTTTATCATTCCTTTGAACACTTTTAGAGTTGTGTGAGGCAGAATTCTATGCATAAACAAGCCCCGGTAAGTCTAGGTTCTAAATACTTACTAATTTGTGAAGTAAATCTAACTTTCTACTTGATACCGTTGCATATGGTGCAAAAAGATAGTAGAGCATATGAAAAGATGTGAACATTGTGACGTAGATGCCTATTACAAACTGACTTTTGAAGATTTTAATGACACAGAAATATTTTCAGTTGATCTATGTATAAAATGTGTAAAGATTGAAAGCAAGAAGCTGATTGACGATTTCCCAGCAATAAAGTCGTTAAGGATCGAACCGATATATCCTGTAATAGTGACTCATAATAATTTTTAGAAGATCAGATAGCAATGAAATAGTAAGTGGCTGGTGCAGATCAGATGATGCGTCATTTAATGAGCATCATTTTATAGTATGATTGTTTGTTCAACAGATGTTGTGATTATAGATGGCGGAATTACAGGTTTGACTACAGCTTACATTCTTTAAAAGGCAGGAGAAAGTAATTTTAGTGGAAGATGGTTATATTGGCAGCGGAGAGACAGAGCTTATTACAGCACATATAACCCATACTTTAGACTACATATATTATAGCCTTGAGAAAATACATGGAAATCAAGGAACACAAAAGCCTGCAGAATGCCATGCGGCAGCGATAGATCTTATTGGATCTATAACAAAGGAAGAGAAAATTGATTTTCTAGTCAGAGTTTTCAGCAGAAACAAGGCAAATTTTCCGTAGTTAGATTCTAGTATACTATTATAGTAAGATGGTCAGTTGTACTAACAAATAGTTTTATTGAAAACACACTGTCCTAAATGTTAGTATAAAGACAACCATTTCATATATACTTCAGATTCAGCTTGTCATATTATTGTCAAACGAAGAATATGGACTCCTGAAGAAAATTTGTTTGGGCACACTATTTACAGATAAAAGCGTAAGATATGTAGGTGTGGTAGATAGCAAAAATGGGAAGTTACTTGCGGGAGAATATAACAAATACAGCTATTTTGATAGTACTACTACTATCATTGAATCAAATAACTTTTATCGTACTTATTTGCTTCCTGCAATAAAAATAAGAAAGAAAGTTAAGACAGGTCTTATTCTTCAAAGCGGGGCAGTTCATTTTAAATTAGTAGATCTTGGTGACAATGTATATCTTGCTATTGCTCCATTAACAGATTTACAAGATAGATTGCTTTGTATGTATGTGGAAGGATACCGTCATCAACCGAATCTTGAAGACACTATAGCTAAAATAAACAGAGGCATGAATTAACTATTTTTATTTATGGATTATAGAAAAAAACAACCTGTATGAACAGCTAGTTACTAGGTCAATTACTACTCCTCATGATATGCCCATTATTGCGATATCACTATATCCTGGTAGAACGAAAGAGCAAAAAGATGCGTTTGCTAGAGCAATAACAGATGCAGCTATACAAATACTAAAAACGAAACCTGAACACATTATTGTTACGTATGATGAAAAACCAAAAGAAAATTGGTATATGGCAGGAAGTCCACTATGATAAGAGTCGAGAACCAATAAAAGAAGTGCAACACACTGGTTCAGAGAATGTCTTTTTGGTAATAAACTGCTATAATTATGCTAAGGTCAATGAATTATTTTATACTGGTTAACCAACATATTCTGTTAACGGGGAGATTTATTACAACAGACTCATCCATCGATATCTATAAGACAAAATATGTGGGTTGTGAGTTGTTATACCCTTGGTGCCTTAACTTTAAATATAGCAATCCCACCTGCAAACTCTCTCCCTTAACTATGTACATGTCTTTACATCCATACTATGAACAAGTATTGATATTTTATGGCATACCTTTTTTGTTTTGGTACAGTTCTCTAACTAGCACAAAATAACATCTTGTATTCACAGATCAATATAGGATGTTGGTTAGCTAAATGTACCTCAATATTAAATATATACCAAGCCATTTTGTTTCTATATGAGATACCTGGGCAATCTAAGGCTAGGCTGCTTCGATAATCTTTGTATCACCTATTTTTAGGAACGAAGATATCAGGATATGACACATGTAGCAGATGTTCTCAATGCAATTTCTAATGATAAATCTTTAACTATTTTCAAAATTATTTCACTTGCTAAAGGAGAAGGCTCTAAAACAAGCGATATAATAAGTCAGACAAAACTTACTCGTAAGCAGTATTATTCAAGAATGTTTGATTTGGTAAATACAGATTTAGTAGAAAGAAAAAATATTGGAAAGTATGTTATCACTTCATTTGGTGAGCAAATCTATAGAGGTCAAAGAATAATCGAGGACGCTCCCAACATCTTTTGGAAACTCAAAGCACTTGATGCAATTGCCTTGTCTGATAAATCTACAGGAGAAGAGATTATTGAAAGTCTAATAGACAACGAAGAGATAAAGGAAATCCTAAAAAAAATTCTTTTGATCTTCTATATTTGAGCAAAAACTATTTCGGTTACCAATTTCAGTAATAATAATGGTGCTTCATTTGGACACCTACCTACGCTTGCACTAGAGCGAACTTTTCAAATACAGTTGAGTTACGTTCTTCTACGATTTATATATTTGATCGAAGGCAAGCTAGGCCCTCTTGAAGGCTTCTAGCATTACGATCGAATAAAATATGCATGATTAAAGATAGGGATACGATACTTATAGACAATCTGAGATACGTATCACACACATGTTCTACTAGGCTACAATAGTATCCTATGGCTGCATATGATTGTATATGAATATGAACAAACAAAATACAAAGTATGTGGTTCTTATTGCGTTGAGTGGGACGTTAGCTATATTGGCTACAATAGGTTATGGCCTATACGCAAATACATTTCCTTCCTATACAGTAAATCTCAATTTAGATAGTGAAAAGACAGCTTGCGTCAATAAAGTGCTGAGTTTAGCTGCGGTAGGAGAAGTTAGATCTGTAAATGATTACGACACAGCTATTGTCTCATGTGGTTAAGAAAGAAAGAGAAAAAGGATAGGAACAGTGAATAGGGTTAACCTTGCAATACGACGATTGGGTATGTCAGGTACAATATCTTTTTAGTAAAAGCAAGCTATATCTTTTCGGTTAGAAACCTGGATAGAGAGATAGCGAATTAGGATTTGGCATACCAGATTCTGTTGCCCCTGGGGCTTTAACGTAAAGATGATTATTATTTTGGTCATATCCTATATTATGCATAGTTAGCACTCTAAATCCATTATCATATAGATATTTCATCTCTGCAGCAAACAAATCAATATCTGTGCTAGAAGAAGTTCTATCATTATCTATACTATGGTATGCGATCAAAGGAATTGCATTTATTACTTCATATTTATTATCATTATATTTGAATTGACTGTCTACAACATTTACAAATTTATTAAATATTGCAGTGCTATTGTAATCATATTTTTTATCATTAGCGTTATGACTCCATTCTCTAATAGAATATCTATTTAAGTTTGTCAATTGACCACTATCAGAATATATTGAACAACCTGTATGATACCTACCAATATTTTTGGTGTCACGATGCTCATTACAGTCCAATATCATTAAAGGGCTAAATCCATTAATGGCGAAATCGAAATATCTTGCAATACTTTCTATAACAGTAGAATTATCAACTGCATTTCCTTGAGGTACTGCAAACGTAGAAGTATTATTGATTCCATGATCTAATAAGCATTGCTTTGATTGGCCAACTTGAAAGTTCAATTGATCAGCTGGTAGTTTGATAAGATCATCAGCACTTTTAGCTTCAATATCATGACCTTCATGATGTAATGTGTCTATTTCTTGCCAGTCCATCTGTGAATCCTTACCGACCATGTCGCAAGTTACGAAGAAACTACCCTTAAAACCGTACTGATCTAGTATTGGCTTAGCAGTCATATATTGACTTTTATGAATATCGCCAAAAGT
>WNFX01001677.1_pt1 | contig 22644 bp, 16 predicted proteins | sample 5400111 | NCBI WGS metagenome assembly WNFX01 (sample SAMN13153363, study PRJNA577476) | soil metagenome | isolation source: 40 cm soil or saprolite under grassland replicate 1 | place: USA:California | collected 2016-06-15 | reverse complement strand
ATTGCTTCTGGGAGGTACGTTCGTCTGCGACGAGGTAAACGGCCCCCGATGCTCCCTGACCGAGGAGATCGATCACCCTGTATTGCCTTCGTAGTAAGTACCCCGGATGGAAAGTGGATTGCATGTCATTCATTGGATACCTCTTACACCCCATTCTAACTATAGATTACCGTATCCAGGCAGTCCTGGAAAACAGAGTATCTCGACAAGCTAAGGAAAACTGGAACGCGGGAGGTTTACATCCCTGGCCCTGCTTACCCAGGTCATTACTTTCCATAACGTATGACTGTTGGTAAAGTAAGTCTGAGTTCCCTAAATTGGCTATGCCACCTGCGACCTGAAAGGCTCTCCCTCTAAGTAAGTTTGCTTGCCTCGGAAACAACTCTCCTTAACCTTCTGATCGAGCCAGAGTAAGCTAACATTTTTTATAGCAAGCGACCTCACTTAATTTGAGGAATGATCGCTCTAATTGACTTTCAACAATAGTTAACTTCTAACGCCCCAATACGCTTTGCATGCAGCAATACCGCGTTGAATGCCCGCATCTATCTCAGGGCTGCTCATCGGCGTTTGCGTTGTAGAACCAAATCCCGAATTGTCCCATGCGTAAAAAGCCAGGCCCGTTGCTCCATGTTCACAGAAACTTCTGCTTTGTGTTTCAATATCTCTTGCAGTTGGTGTGACCCAGTAACGATCTGTATTTGCTATTGGTCCACCAAAGGCCTGTCCTATGCCAATAAGCGGTTCTTTTGTAATATCCCAGCCTCTTCGTTGTAAGCTTGCAAACATAGCGGAGAGTACTCCTGACATTGACCAATTATAGGCATCTGCTGATGAAGTTGGTACGGTATTTGGTAACGACGAGGTATAAATGTAAAAGCCTACTTCGTCACACCCCTGAGAAGAAAAATTATTGGCGATCCAATCTTCCCATCCATATTCCTGATGTATCCCTATGCTTCCTCCAAATCCGCAAATGGCTGGACGACCTGGAGTATATTGTTGGATGAGATCACGAATTTTTATCAGGAGCTGCCGCGCACTTCCTGCATCCCATTGCACCCAGTCATCAAGAACCCAGTATCCTATGATCAATTGATTATTTTTCACCTGTTTCAAATGGGCTGCAATTGTTGCGAGAAGCACATTTGCATTAGCTAGATATGGATAAGGATCAGCCTGGCAATACTGCTCTGACCCTAAGAGGGATGGCTTCAGTTCTTTTGTGCGATGGCATTCATAATAATATAGCAAACTCCAAATATATCCATCTATCACCTTCATGTGCAATGATTTTAGCTTTTGCCCCAGTTCGTCCTTCTCAGAAGGAGGTTGGCCGTATTCAAAGACTACTTGAACACCATCAGTTGCTGCTTTCGCTGCTTTCTCAGCAGTGTCTGTCATAAACCCCCCCAGAATATGTGCCTTGTAAAACTCATTCGATATGTTCGTTTGTGCATGTGGTGATACATACCACATGAAAAATACAGGCGGAGCAAGGAAGATGAGAATGAGAATAAGGACAAGAAAGATGAGTGATCGCTTCGTCATTGATCCGCTTTCCCTTTCTTTAATAAGTTCAAAGTCTTCCCATTCAATATCATTGTTTATATACATGGCCTGGCTGTGCATTGGGATGAAAAAACGTGCTCAAAAGGCGCGCTTGCTCTACTTCTCGTTGAGGTGCTTTACTCATAGCTTTTGCTGCTTTCTCCTGTCTTTGTCATGGATATATCTCCGAGCATGGAGGCTACTGCTCCGCCTGCTTTCTTAAAACGGCGATCCTGCGGTTTCAGCTGAAGTACTTGATTGATGCCCCAAAGCGTCAAGCGGTTGACGAACGGGCGCAGGAGCGGATGAGGCACAAATGCTCGGTACACTGGGCGAGCTTCGAAACCGACCTTCAACTTAAATCTATGCAGTCCGGCGGCATTGCTTTCGGCCTGTATCGAGCTCAAGCCGTAACTCACTACACGACAATTCCGTTCAACCAGATGGTGGAAAAGTGTGCTATACATCAAAGTGTCGTTTGGTCTGTACTCTAGCAGTGCATCCATCGAAAAGCATCCGATTTCCGCCCAATCTTCAACCTCCGTGATGGTCAGGAAGGCCGCCAACTGGTTTTCCTTCCAGGCACCGAGAAAAACCATCTCCGGCAGGCTGGTATTAGAAGTGAGGAAGTGACGAAACTCTTCAGGTGTTCCATCGCTGAGCCCTGCCCGGCGGCGGGTATCGCAGAAAGCCTGGGACCCGTGAGCGAGCAGTTGTTCGGGATTGAGGGGTGCGATCGTCAGTTCCTTGAGACCTCGACGGACGTTCCGACGCATAGCTGGAGCAAGCTTATCCAGGGCATAGTTGGAGTCGGTACAAACATAAAGCCAGGCGTTAGCAGGATGGTGTTCATCTGGCTCAAAGAGGTAGCTGGCTAGGGCAGCCGATGTGCTCCATAAAACCTTCTGCACCTCGTGAGGCGCAGGACGTCCTGTATAGAATGTTGGCCTGCGCATCATCGCACCAGATTCATGCCTGGTCCAAAAAGTCCCTGATGCACCCGGAAAGACTTTGATCCCGCTTCTCGCCAGGTCCGCTCCATATTCCGTCAGCGACCTGGATTGAGTTTTGTAACCTGTAATTTGTGCGTCCATTATACTACTAGCATCTCCTTAAAAAAGTTGATTTAAACCGGCTGGAAGTAAATTGGATGCCTCAGAAAGGCCCACAATTGTTTGGTAAAGCGTTTCAAGCTTTGCTGAAAGAACACGGTAGTCATGATTGCCAATTATCCATTCTCGTGCATTTCGCCCCAGAGTTGCTCCCACTTCTGGATGACGAAAGAGATTTTCGAGATGTTGATCAATCTCCTCAGCAGTTGTTGCCTGACATAATGGTGGTGGATTACTATATGCATCTTCATAGATGAATGAGGTAATCACCGGTTTTGCACAACTCATTGCTTGTAACTCCGATAGCCCCAATGCTCCCAAAGCAAATTGCCCGACTATGACATCCGCAGATCGTATCAAGCGGACTACTTCATTTGGTGCAACAAGTGGTACAAACTCAAAACGCTCTCCATACCACTGCTTATACTGCTCTCGTAAAGGCCCCCAATCAAGTAAACATACACGAACATCCGAATGTCGCTGGACAAATCGCGCTATTCCTTGTGCCGCGATATCAACTCCTTTGATTGGATCGAGACGTGCAAAGAGCAAGATTGTCCAGGGCTGTGATAGATGCCGCTGATAATCCTCTTCTGGTACGAAATGTTCAGTGTCAATGGGAGCTGGAAAGAAGATCACGTCCGAGCGCATCGTTTGGATAGTGGGTACTAAATCCGGGGTAATGCACATGACTGCAGCAGCTCGTTGAAAAATTGTAGATAACATTGAATGAAATAGTGGATATTTCAAACGGTCCCGCACATCGGTTCCATGGCAGTGCACGATAAATGGTACTCTACTTACTAATCCGAGCACGCCATAGCTAGCCCAGTTGATATGCGCTATGTCAAAATGACTCAGGTTGAGTTGACCAGCGGTGTACCGCATGTTGAGTATGCGCCCGGGCATCATAGCAAGCTTTATAGGTAGCGGTGCAAGTCCACCAGCAAGGCTTGGTTCGTATAATGTTACAGTGTGGTTGCGTTCTGTGAGGCCATTTCCATACATTTTGGCCACTTCATTAATATTGTTTACGTATAAAATGCGCATGATCATCCTCACTTGTACATAGAGATTGGACTATGCCATTCTCGCTCTGTATGCCATACTCCGCTTACTAACGATATCCTGATAAAGTTGAAGAAGAAACCGACTTTCCTCTTCCCAGCAAAGTTCTCGTTGGACAGCCTTTAGCGCGTTGTTGTGCATACGGTCTAGCGCAACACGATCTGCTAGCACAGTATTGATAGAAGTACCAATTTCTGTTGGGGTAAGCGAGGATATGATTTGTCCAACATCGTAAGTGTTGAGAACGTCCACTACTGCATCAAGTGGTGAAGCTAGAACGGGTAGACCAGCCATCAGATATTCAAAAAGTTTGTTCGGTAGGCACATCCGCACGTTAAGAGAAAGGTCCGGCGAATAGATAATTAAGCCAACATCTGCTGAGGCAGTCCAGTGCAGTAGTTCAGCATATGGTACAGCCGGGATAATCTTGACGCGATCGGCAACTCCTTCGCTTACAATCAGGGCTTCAAGTTGAGATTGTGTTGCTCCGATTCCTTTGCCCATCATAACGATCACTATATCAGGTTCGAGGAACGACGCTGCATGTATGAGCCTATCAAGTCCACGGTCGGCCTGTAAATTGCCTTGATAGAGAGCAATACGTACATCTGGACCTAAGCCAAGATATTGCCGTAATCGATCGCTCCTGGAAACAGTCTGATATAGAGGAACATTGCGTATCAACGACACATCAAGAGGGTGGTAGTGGCTGCGAATTTCCTGAGCAATAGGAGGTGAAACCGTAATAACGCCAGCACATCGTGAAATGATGATAGCAAGTATGTATGCAAAAAGCTTTCTAAACCGGTACCAGAGAGATCCTTCCAATGCTTGCAAGGGCAGTTCATGTGCATCAAAAATGAGGGCTGTCCGGTGAAACTGGGCCGCGATGTAACAGGCGGGTAGTGCTGTTAGATCATGTGCATGATAAATATCTGCTGGTGTGCGTATTAGTTGAAGCGTGCTGTAAATAAGTTTCTGTAGTGTTCTTACAAGTATCCATGGTTTGAAGCGAGGCGAGATAAACCAGTCAGGCCTGATTATATGTTTCACCTTAATGCCGCAGATATGCTCTTCGGTTGGTAGGGAACGCTCACCTTCGACATCTATGATAGATAAATCGAACCCAGCTTCTGAAAGCGCAGAAGCTTCGCGCATTACACGACCATCCGTACGAGCTACCCCGCGAACATGCATACAAACTTTAAAAGGAATGTTCGTTGTAGCCGTATCCTTAGTAACTTGAGCAGCTATATCCAACTTTGTTTCCATTTTGCTAAATCCTCCAGCGTTTGTCTTTTTTTAAGCTACATTTCTGCACTTGAGCCTCCCAAGGAAAACGAGGCAGCCACCATACAGGGCAAAAGCAAAAATATAAATGCCCCAGGCCACGTATGTTTTCTGTATTTGTGCCAGAAAAAAGCTTCCAGTGTAGAGAAAAATGCCTATCAATAGTGCGATGAAAAAAATGCCAATCTCAAATGGCACAGGATATATTCGCTGATTTACGATATAAGCAATCAATGCAAGTACTGCATAAGCAAGAAGTGTTGATAAGGCCGCCCCCATCGATCCATATAGAGGAATCAATATTAGATTCAGACCAACATTTGTAAGAGCTGCGATCGTAGTAAAGATCACGGCGAACCATGTTTTTCGTTGTATCGAGACTCCAACTGTTAAAACGTTATAGACTCCAAAGAACATAATAGAGGTCGTAATGATTGGGATAATAGGTGCCGCTGAATGATAAGAAGGAGGAAAGAATAAGTTGAGTATAATCATACTCAAGAACGACAGACCGAAGGTGGCTAAGAGTAAAACGATGCTGAACCAACGAAACACTAGCCGAAAAATATCTGCTGCATTGTCTTTCTTCGCGATGGTATACATTGTGGAGGGCCAGGCCAAAGAGAATGGTGCTATAACCACAGCAGATAATACTCCACCCAAGCTATAAGCTACTGCATAGCTTGCTGTTTGAGTCAGCGATGTTAAATGGCTGAGCAGATAGCGGTCTGAAAGTTGTAGTATCCATACAGATACGAAATTCGCAACATTGGGCAATCCAAAGGTCAAAAGTCCCCAGGCAATATCGAAACGTAAACGAACGCCAGCGCGTAGGAGCAAGAGCGGCAAAGTACAAACTACTACACTCCCGTAGCCCAACCCTATCGCAATAATCGAACCGGCAATTCCCATGTGTATTACACCCACCAGGACTATAGTGGCACCTAAGGTAATTAAGAGATTAGCAATTGATAATATCGAAAAGAAGCTGGCACGGTTTTCTGCACGCAACCAGGCGAACCCTGGTATTGTGAGATTCTGTAAAAGAATAACCAGACCAGCCAGCCTCAAAGGGAGACTGAACGAAGGACTATTCAAGAGAAGGATTGCCAGCCAGGGAGCGACCATTACCATTGCAATGGCAACAGGTATTGAGATAAATGACAAAAGTAGAATGGTAGTTGAAATAACACCTGAGCGATCACGTGAGGTATCATAATCGTAATTATAGGAACGAAAAAAAGCAGATCCAAGGCCAAGCTGAGTTATCCCAGCCATTAGAGCAATAGCAGTATTAAGAACAGCAAAAGCGCCATAATCAGCACGAGTGAGATTACGGGTCAGGAAAGGTGCGAGTACCAGCGTGATAAGCGGAGACGCCAACGAGGACAGAGCATAGATACCCGAACTCCTGACCAGCTTACGAATATGCAAAGTAAAGCCTTCCGCTCCTAAGTCAGGTTCATTGAGCGGAGGTTCGGAGCTCGAAGGTCCTGCTACAGGGATAATCAATGTTTCTTGCCTATCAAGAAGTAAATCATCCAACATACCGGTTTTTTGTGAAAGTGATGATTTGTCAACAGCATGGAGATCAGCTTGCGTCGTTACTTCATCAATACTGATAGGGAGAGGCATGACAGGCGATGCAGACATGGAAAAACTTTCGAACCATAACATTGACGCATAGCTTCCCGTGCCATCATAATGTTGTTTCGCTTCCCATGATATAGGACGCAAATGAATTCGTCGCGCCATCCTTTTACCTTTGGCGTCTCGATAATTTCTCGGTTTGTCAGATGTTAACGTCATGTCTGCTTTCTCTCTCAATGTGCAAAAACTCATCCAATGAAGACCAGTAAGTTACTCGCATCAGACTTCTTCTAAATGTATTGGCACTATGTTTTACTGCAACATAGTTTCTCGCTGAACTACCTATGTTACGACATAACTCTAGATCACTTACCAGCTGTACAATGGCTTTAGCAGTACCGTCTGCATCACCTCCAGGTAGGACAACTCCACGTCCTTCGGCCAACATTTCCAGAGTCGCCAGAGATTCTGTTGAGGCAATAACAGCACAACCAGATGCCATTGCCTCTAATACAGTTAGCGGATACCCGGCTGCCCGCCAACTTGTGAACAGGAATATTTCACTGAGTCCAAGAATCTTGATGACCTCCTCTACTGAGGCTTCACCCCAAAGTAAGCAGATTTGACTCAAACTGTGCAGACGAATGTCTTCTTCTAAATGCTGGCGCAGTGGCCCATCTCCTGCAATGATGATACGAAGATACTTGCTCATAGTGGAAGGCAGTGCTGCAAGAGCCCGGCTTATTGCCTCCAGTGCAATTTCTAAGCCTTTTTCAGGTGCAAGCCGACAGATGATAGCGATAACAATGGCCTCAGCTGGAATACCATATTTCTCTCTCATTTCAGCTTTCAGCGCAGTATCGAGGGCAATGTGCTTCTCAACATCGATCATATTAGCAAAGCGAGTAATACGACTTGGATGCACTCCAATACTTTTACATATCTCTTCTACGCCATCACCAATAGCGCCTGGGATAAAGTAGTGATCAACTAAGTGAGCACCCACCCTGGCTAGTAGATACAAAGAAGGCCAATAACATTCATACCGCAGTCGAGCTAATAGGCGGCGGGGATGACTCCAGTTCGTTGTTGAGAGGGCTTTTAGGCGCTCAGCACGAAATGTACGGCTCTTAAGTACGCTTAAGTTGCCATGATCAATACATATAGAGCGTACGCCTGCAAACTTAGCTACCAGCGCACCAAAGGCAGCCGTGTATATACCATCTTGTAGCAAAATAACGTCATACGGGGCCTCACGTCGGAGAAGAGAAAAAAGCTTCCAGAAACCCGCAAAGACGTAAAGCCAGACAGTGGGAAATTGCCAGGGTGACATTCTTCTTGTACCAAAACGATGAATGACAAATTCATCTGCATTTGGCCCAACACATTGCGTTAAGTACTCTAATTGCCAGGTTTCCTTCGTGACTAGTGCTATTTTAGATAGTACGGAACGCATGCCTCCAGTAACAGGAAACGCAGAGATTGGGACGCAAACACGTAGAAAATCTTGCTGTATTGATTTATTGGTTCGATGCAACTTCTGCTTATGGAAGAGTGCGTCTCTCACTCGGCTCATTACAACATGACCAAACTGGGTACAACGGCTAATCACCAGATGACGCAATCGCGTGTCCAGGCGTTGTTGATAGCTCCTCCAGCGGGACGCCAGAGCTAAACAATGACCGCAGCCCGAACATCTTGCAAGCGCATCAAGCAGCATTGTTTGTAAGGTGAGATCAGAATAAGATGAGAGATCTCTATGGAGAAGATCCGAGCAAGTCCAAAAGCCGACATCAAATTCTGCAAGCAAGTCATGCAAAGTGGCAAGGCCCTGGTGAACCAGGGATTCGCTCTGAGCATCTCTAGTTAGTCTCACATAGTCAAAGAGCCCAAAGAGCCCAAAGAGAAAGCCTTTTAGACCATGAGTCGCTGGATAGACAGCTATCTCTTCAAAGAAGATACCACTTTTACCAATTGGCGTACTAACGCCACCATCGAGAATATCACATTCAAAGGTGCGAACTGCACGGTGTGCTGTCTCAAGGAATGTCTCCTGCTGAGTAAGTTGATATGCGCGTACAAGTACCGAAAGAGCGATACCTTGTATTGAGCCAGATAATAGTAAATCTTTCTCAGCAGTGTTAGAATGAAAAGAAGAGATGGGCCATCCTCCAGCGTCGTTAACAATGCGAACCTCATGTTCGGTGAGCCATTGTGCCTGCCTCAAAAAAAAGTTTTGATGACTTTCATCATTAGTTTCAAGGTACTGGTTCCAATGGACAAGAGCACGCTGTGCACCAATGCCTGGAAGATATTCAGCCAAATTCATATGTTTCGATGCATTTGCAATATTGAAATCTGGGTACGGAGACAACTGAAAGAAAGACATATCAATAGGATATGAAGAAAAAACGAAACCCTTTTCAGTAGTATCATGTATGTTCATGGAAATTCCTCCAAATTTAAATAGAATTTCGCTTTGTATCAATACTATCTTTTTGTGTATTACTGCTCTTTTCTCTCGTTCTAAGTAAAGGAGATGAAATTAGACCGAGTATCATCCAACCAAAGGCTGCTAACGGAGTAAATGTCCATCCAGCATCGCTCAGACTATAGAAACACAATACTGTTGCAACAGCTATACCGACTCCAAGCAAGGGACGACCATGTACATCGGCTAGTCGCCAATTATGCAAAGCTAGGCACAAGGCAATTGAAAGGAGCATAATAAAGATGATCAGAATAGGTATGCCTCCTAGAGCAGCCCATTCTAGGTATGCATCGTGAGGATGATTTAAAATACTATGTTGCGCCAGTACACGATAAGGCTCTGCACGTAACCGATAAACATCATTGCCCAAGCCCAATCCTGTTAGCGGAAATGCTTGGATAACGCGTATACCAGTTTGCCATGCACCGACACGTAGTTGAAGCTCACTGGGCGTTTCTGCATGTTGCAGTAGAAGATGGATTTGAGTAGGGACCGAAATAAAGATTACTATAGCCGCGCCACTTATTAGCAGAAGAAGAGATACTCGATAGCGCATTCGTCCAACAAGTGCTAGAAGCACCAGACTACCTGATATGGCTCCCGCCATCCCTTCTGTGCTGAAGGTAAAGAGTAGTGCAAGTGCCGTAAGGAGGCTTCCAGCAAAGAAAAAAACTTTATTCGTGAGTGAAGGACTCTCAACGAGGAGTCCGAGGCCAATCATGAGCACCATTGCAAGAAAGCAGCCGTTTGGGTCAGGGTTTATCAAAAATGCTCCAGCGCGATTAATACCAGTTGCCCCTAGCTGATAACCTGATACAGATTGCAGTTGAGCAGCGTAGCGAGGTGTACCGAACAAAAGCTTACCAGTAGTTACCTGGATAATTGTGATTATGGCAACAAGTACGCCGAAAATATAAAGCATTCTCAACAGGCGACGGATACTGGTAATGTCACGTGCGAGTAATGTTCCTAGCCAGAATATAATAAAGGCACTAAGGAAGACTCTGAGATAATATTGTGTACTATCAAAGAAATCAATACCTTGGGTAGCCGGAAAAATAGCTAGCACTAGCAATAGACTCCATAACCATAATGCTGGTGGTTTTACCCAAAGGTAGCGTGGGGAGCGGGCTAGAAAGAAGGTCAATAGCAAGATAAAGGCTACTAGCAAAGAAACGAAATATAGCCCTAAATACAAATCGATGATGATGCTACTTGCAATGACGATAGTGGCAGCTAATTCATCCTGACGAAGTACTATAATAAGGGTCATTATTAAGGTACCAATAACCCACCCCCAGAAGACAGGGCTGAGCGTCACAATGCTTCCTTCAAATCTATCTACTGCCGGTGACACCTTGGGTATGATTAAAGGGAGAAGCATTCCAATCCCTCCCCCTGACAACAACACAACCACTATCAAAGGTAAAGGAGGAGATATCTTTCTATCTCTCGTTATTTTTCCAATCCATCTGTTACTTTTTATCATTGTTCTCTTCTTTTTTATATCAGCTTATTGTTGTTCAACCGAACTAACTTACACAAAGCATACTTCGTTGTTGATAATCGCTGCCGGGCACGTGTCTATCAACTGACAGACACGCGCATGACCAAGCAATTCTGCCGCACGTTGTAGACCACGAGTGATACCAGGTGGTCGCCTATGAAGGCCATGTGCATCAGACGCGATGCAATGAACTAGTCCTTTCCTGACCAGGTTTTCAGCAAAGAGACGAACAGTATTGCCTTGCATGCCTATTAAGCTAGACACCGTTAATTGAGCTAACGCTCCTTGCTTCAGTAAGGAAGCAAGGTGTGTGGGATTCTTCTGAATGATACGGTAACGCTCTGGATGAGCAATAATTGGAACGACACCCAAAGCCCTCAATTCAAAAATCACTTGCTCAGTTTGAGGCATCCAAGCATTATTCCACAGTTCTAGCAAAAGATAACGGCTGCCATTGAGCGTTGCAAGTTTTCCAGTTCGAATATCTTCGACCAATCCAGGGCTGATCAGGGCTTCATGACCTGGAAAGATGCGCAATGGAATGCTGTGGCGAACAAGCTCTTGCTGCAGATCATCTACACGTCTTCTAATCTCTGCCATTGAGAGGTGAGCGAATTGATCATTGTAATGGGGAGTGGCAATAGCAGTGTGAACTCCCTCCTGCACTAACGCTTTAGCTAGGGCCAGTGCCTCTTCTATTGTCTCAGGCCCATCATCCACTCCGGGTAAAATATGCAGATGTGTATCGATCATGCCGTCAATCCTTGTAAAAGTTCTCAGCTAAACTGAATATGAAAGCTTATTTGTAAGCATAGTTAATACCTACATTCATGTCTCCAGTCAGGGTTTGAGCAAGCTTCTCGCTCTGCACGTTATTTGGCGTCAGTCCACCCCATTTATTGGTTACACTCGCATTTGCTGGTAATGCTACCTGAAAATTCAGTTCTCTCAGAATACCTGCCTGCCGCTGAACAGTGTACTGGTAGTGCCAGCCGTTTTGATCCTTGTGAGCTGCCGCCGGTACCTTCCACACGAGAGTAATAGTACCAGTCTGCCCGTAGTTGAGTGTGAAATAGCCCATCCATACGTCTCTATTGAAAGCGTTACTCATTCCTCGAGGTTGCCATCCATCCTGCGTCAGTAAGATACTGCCGGGTGGCACATAGACATGGATAAAATCTCGATATTGGGAACCACCGTAGACCGGGCCAGGAATGGTCCACACGTAGTGAATACTGGCGTGATGAATGGCATTTCCTTCACTATCAATCGTCACCTGGTCATCCAACATATTGGTGATAAGGCTATTTGACTTATTCCCTGAAACGTTGGCGTCTACCACAAAAAGGCTGTCACCAGCAGGCGATTGAATGGTCCCATCAAGCTGAAGGCGATGGAGCACGCTTTCAGCTGTATCAGAGTTGAAGTAAAGTTGAAGATCCTTTGAGCGCACCCCGTTGGTTATCAACTGCAAGATTTTGGAGAGATCGGAAGATGGCAACTGGCGGATACGGTCCAGAAGATGTTCTGCCAGCAATTCCGTGAAACGCTTACGCAGCGACGAATGGCCATCGGGAGACGGAATAAGATCACTTCCCTCACCTGCAGCCCTTCCTCCCAACTGGTAATAGTGGATGCGGGCAATCAGGTTCTCTGCCGTGATCGTCTCATGATACTCCGGAACGGCGATGGGGCCTGTAATCGCAAGCACGCGCTCAATCAGGGCGGGCGTGATGGCGATCACTCCTTGAACCGGTATGCTGCCGCCTTCTTTCGTATAGTTCTGCTCACCATAGCGTGCCGCCGTGGGAAAGTCCGCATCGAGATTAGAGTCGCGTAGACTCCAGCTCGGTACCAGGTTAAACCACGAGTACGCTGGGGGATAAGGAATAACATGACCGGCAGCTTCAAATGGTCTATCGAGCAGGTCAACATCTGTAATGTGGGCGGATGCCAGCCGCCCCCCTGTTAAGGAGACAATACCATAATTGCCGATGAAACCACCACCGGGCCGCAGTTCGGTCGAGTCGAGCATCTCAATCAGGTAGTTCGTCGGCGCACCGATGCCAAGGAGTGTGGGAGCAACGGGCAGGAGTTGCTCGACGCTGTTCAGCCACCCCTGGATCACCGGCAGATCCTTATGAAAAGTACCAACCAGTTTTGTGATACGCGAATCGAACTGTATATCAGTCAGCTGTAATTGATTGACCTGACGGGCAGCTAATACGAGCACGGAGCTTAGCTCTTTCACATCCCGGGTGATAACGGCAAGGTCCGACTGGGTGATACCACGTCCCTGAGAGGTCAACGGGTCGTGAAGTCCTGTAGCGAGTGTATGCAACATGTCGCTACCCGCTACTCCAGCCTGAGCAAGAGTAATGGCAAGTGGGACAAGGTGCAAAGCAGCAGTCAAGCTCTCGCCATATATTGGAACTTGTACGGCAAGTCCTGGTATTGACTGCAGGTCATTATTCAATGCATCGAACGTTTTCAATGCAGTAGCAAACTCATTTTTTGCCTGGCCCGGAGGCTGTGCATCAAGAGGTTTCTGTGACCATGTTCCCAAAAGAGCCTCTGCCTTTTGCAGGTGCTGTACTCCTGTTTGTGCTAGAGAGAGATCGGCGTTATAGCGTACGTTGTACATCAGGTAGCCTAGTGCCGAGGAGACTGAGCCAGCCAGAAACAAAAATACAAGAATGCCGATGAGCACATAACGCTTATCGGGCCTCCACTTCCTACCCCCTATCCGTATCAGTTGTCTGCGCTCTCTCTCAGTATGGTCCACTCCTTCCCCAGGGAGATGAACCAGGCGTACTGGTGGCCGCACGCGTTTGGTCTCCGTTGTACTCATATACTCTACCTTTCCCATCGCATAGTAGACCTTCCTAGTTAGACTTCTTTCCCTGCTCAGATGGAGAGGGAGATACAGGTGACAGCGGAGTACCAGGCACATGAGACATCTGCCCGTTTCTTGTTTGTTTCCCGCTGTCGTTCTCCTCCTCCATTTGATAATAGTAGTAGGAGGTGTAAGCTGAATCATTGCGGCTGCCGTGATATTTGTTGGCCACGCAGCCGAGAACATTGACGCCCGTCTGCGCCAGCGCGGCTTTCAACAGTTTGAGCTTATTCCTGGTGGCACGCGTTATATCGATTACAGCCAGCGCCCCATCAACCTTGGATGCCAGGATACTCGCGTCTGACAAACCGAGGATAGGCGGCACATCAAAGATCACGACCTCAACGCCGCAATTGGCAATCACCGTAAGGAAGTGCTGCATGGCTTTTGAGTCCAGCAGCTCCGGGGGATTCGGCGGCAGGGGACCGGTAGGCATAACCCACAAGTTCGGAACGCTCACGGCATGGACGAAGGGTCCGAGCGATAAACGGCTTGTCGCTGTCGGATCCAATGGTTGGAAATCGGGCCGATGGAACAGGGGGTTAGAAGGAGTTTTGGATACGCTCATACCCATTGAGCTAAGTGCCAGGACGGCGTTGCTCAAGCCCATTGCATCGGCTGGTAGGTTAAATAGAGCATGCTGAGTTGGACGGCGCAAGTCCGCGTCGATAAGCAGCGTTTGTTTGCCGGCTCGGGCCATAAAAATCGCCAGGTTAGCCGCAATCACACTTTTGCCATCGCGCGGCTGGGCGCTCGTAACCATCAGGGAATGTAACGGCTTGTCTAGACCTGCAAACCCTATATTTGTCCTCAGAATACGATAGGCTTCAGCGTTGGTGTCCCGCCCGTCCGGATTGATCACATCCTCTTTGTTCGCAGTTTTAGCGAGACGGACCGTCGCCAATGTCGGCCAGTTCAGTAGAGCGGAGAGGGCTTCTGTAGTACGGATGCGAGTATCTAATTGCTCGAATAACACCGCCAGCAGCATACCCAGTAACAGGCCTACCAGGAAACCTGCGCCCGTATTGAGTAGGGTCCTCGGCTGCACAGGACTGCTCGTGGGTTGGGCGTGTTGAGCCACCTGAAGAGGATTGCCGCCTTGCGCCTGTGTCAACTCAAGTTGAGCCAGATCGGACTGCCACTGGCTGTAGCGCTGCTGTAATCCGCTCAACTGCGTCTGTAAAAGGGCTATCTGCCCTTGATTCCCCCCTTTTGCCTGAAGGGTGGAAATTTTCGCTGTAGTAGCGTTAATCTGCTGGCTGGTTAGATCAATGTTCTGCTGTATCTGCTGCTGTGCCTGAGCATTATTCTGTTGCGTCATCTGCTGCTGCTGTTTGATCAGAGTCGTGGCAATATCGTTCGCGAGACTTGCCGCTCTCGTCGGGCTTGGATCGACGACATCGATCTGGAAAAGCTGTGTATTGGGTTTGGTAGAAGAGGAAAGCTCGCTCTTAAGCTGGGTTGCCGTCAGATCTGGGTAATGAGACGCAACCTCGCGAACTACGGGATCACTTGTCGCCAACGTCGCCTCTGTTTGCACGAGCTGGTCACTTGCCATCAAATCATTGTATACCGACTGGTTGTTATTACTGGAACGAATAACTACCTGGACAAGCGCAGTTGACTGGTAGAGCGGTTTCATAAGTTTGCTTTCGGTGAACGCTCCTATGCCCACGACAACGAAGCAGACTACAATAAGTTTCCACTGCTTTAGTACAATGGTCCAGTACTGTTCAAATGTCATTGTCCATTCCTTCCAATGTGGCGATTACAAGCCGGGCGCTTCTCGTGTCCAGTCTCGCCTTAACTGTTCAACTCGTGCCTAATTCACTGATACACTTAGCAACTTTTGCTCGCGAACGATCTCGAAAAGATGCTCCCGGTGCTGCACAACATCCCCACGCTGTAAGCTGTTCTCTAAAATCTCTATCCACTGGACAATCGTCGCCAACGTCGGCGTACCGTTCTTGTTCGTAACGCAGAGTATTTTGCTATTAGCAGTGGGGTTTAGCTCTTCATCCGCTGCTACCAATGTTTCATGTAAACGTTCGCCTGGACGTAGACCGGTATACACAATACCAATGTCATGCCCCACACGCAGGCCAGACAAACGTATCATTTTTGATGCCAGATCTAGTATCCGTACAGGGTATCCCATGTTCAAAAGGTAAAGCCCTCCCTGATCTGCGATGGCAGAGGTGAGAATCACCAGTTCACAGGCTTCGGGGATGGTCATAAAGTAGCGCGTAGCCTCGGGGTCCGTCACGGTCAAGGGACCTCCCTGTTCGATCTGCCGGGTAAAAACAGGGACAACGCTGCCACGGCTGCCGATCACGTTACCGAAGCGTACGGTGCAGAACCGGGTTGGGCTCTCTGTGGATTTTGCCAGGGCCCCCACAATCATTTCTCCCACCCGTTTTGTCGCCCCCATAACGCTGACGGGTTCGGCCGCTTTATCAGTCGAGATAAACACGAAGCGAGCTACCTCGTATTCCTGAGCCAGGCGGCACAAGTGATAGGTCGCCAGCACATTCGTTCGTGTGGCCAGGTCGGGATATTGCTCGAGTAGAGGGACATGTTTGTAAGCTGCTGCGTGAAAGACGATATCCGGGCGCTTCTCTGCGAACAGGCGCGTCAACCTCTGCACATCTGTGATATCGCCGATAAATGGATAGATGTTTGCTATGCATGGATGAGCACGAGAGCGCAAACCCTCGACCAGGTCGAACAGCCCTGTTTCATTCGTGTCCAGAGCAATCAGGAGCGCAGGCTCATAATTCAGCAATTGCCTGCAGAGTTCCGAGCCGATTGATCCGGCGGCTCCGCTGACAAGAATGACCTGCCCTTGCAGGACAACACGCGCTTCGGTGGTCTCCAATGGCACCACCTCACGTTCCAGGAGTTCCGCGACATTGATCTCATAGGGCTTACGAATTCGTACTCTAGGTGAAGCGGTTCCGATGCGACCAAGGAGAAGCAAGAATAGCACTAAGGCGCTGAGAATACAACCCAACAACAAAATATACACTCTGATGAGGAGTTGTAGAGCAATCGCTATGTTAAAACACAGCAACACAGCAACCGCATACGGCTCTATCGATATGCCTCGTTCCTGTAGAAACTGAGCGATATTCCGATTCATCGGCGCCTCTTTAAACATACGAAACGCTGTGATTGCATTGATAAAATATTTCATAATCTCCATCCATATAAAGTAAATTGCCCTTCCTTCCCACATCTGCCCTTCACTTCCTGTGTGTCGCTATAATCTGTTCTACTGCGGCGATGACATCTTCGACATCGCCATCGGTCATGCCTGGATAGATAGGCAGAGAAATAACCCGCCGGTAAGCATCTAGCGCCGCTGGAAAGTCATCGGCTGCCAGGTGATACGTGTTGCGGTAGAAGGGATGCAGGTGCAGCGGAATGAAATGAACGCTGGTCCCTATATTCGCCTGCGTAAGCGCTTGAATGAATGCATCCCTCGTGATCGCCAACCGTTCCGTGCGTAACCGCAACAGGTACAGGTGCCAGGCGTGTTCAACATGATTTGGATTGGGCGGTGGCTCGACCTCAGGCCACTGTGAGAAAGCTTCGGTATAACGTTGCGCAATGGCTCGGCGGCGTCCCCAAAGCCACTCGCTCCGCTCTAATTGATGCAAGCCAAGAGCAGCCGCGATATCTGTCATGTTATACTTGTAGCCTGCCTGCAATACCTCGTAATACCAGGACCCTTGAGCAGCATAGCGCTTCCAGGCATCGCGGCTGATGCCATGTAGCGCCATTATGGAAGCACGCTCAGCATACGCAGGATTTGCCGTAGTGAGCATGCCGCCCTCACCCGTAGATAACGTCTTTGTCGCGTAAAAGCTAAAGGCAGTTAGATCGCTGATAGTACCTATCATGCATCCACGATATCTGGCGGGGAAGGCGTGGGCGGCATCCTCGATCACTGATAGGTCATGCGCTCTGGCAATGGCACGGATGGCATCTAGTTCGGCAGGTAGCCCCGCTATATGCACAACTATAATCGCACGTGTCCGCGATGTAATGTGCTTTTCTAACTGGGCAGGATCGAGATTGCAGGTCACGGGATCGACATCGACAAGGACCGGTCGCGCTCGAAAGTACACAACGACCTCGGCGGTGGCTGTGAACGTATAGACCGGAACGATCACCTCATCGCCGGGTTGCAGCCCGATAGCGTCAAGCGCAAGATGCATGGCTGCCGTAGCAGAGTTGACGGCGAGGGCGTAGGGCGCTCCCACTCGCGCCGCAAACTCACGCTCAAAGCGCTTTGTCTTTGGGCCGGTGGTTAACCATCCACTGCGCAGCGTATCCACCACTTCATCGATCTCCGCCTGCGTGATATGCGGCAAGGCAAATGGGAGAAACGTCTGGCGTGGTAACCTTCTACTCTTGATGAGACTGCTATACTCCATGGCAGAGCACCACCTCAACTATTGTCTTCAGCATGATTAATATATCAAGGAGAAATGACTGGTGCTTGATGTAGAAGAGATCGTACTGAAGCTTAACCAGTTCGTCCTGTTCTCCGTTACCGTAGCCGTACTTCACCTGTGCCCAGCCCGTTAATCCGGGTCTGATGCTTAAGCGATAGCAGTAAAATGGAGTGTTCTTTTCCAGTTCAGCCACGTAGTCTGGTCGCTCAGGTCGTGGACCGATCAGACTCATATCCCCTCGTACAATGTTGAGCACCTGTGGTAACTCATCCATGTGTGTTGCTCGCAGCAGGCGTCCGACTCGTGTCACACGCGTATCACTCCTGGTCGTCCATGCTCCACCTTTAGCGCGCTCTGCGTCATTACACATGGAGCGGAACTTCAGAATACGAAAAGTCCGTCCGCGATACCCCGCTCGTTCCTGTCTGTAGAAGACTGGGCCCGGCGAATCGAGCTTAATTAACACTGCCAGAAGAGGCAACACTAAACCTAACACCACCGTGCCACAGATCCCAAAGGCGAGATCTATTGCTCTGTGCCAGCACAAATAGAGCGGTGTGACATATTGCTGCGTCGGCAGCGCCGTGTGCCATTGATCGCCGATGTCTTCCACGGGAATCTTGCCGCTTGTGCTCTCATAGATTGCGGTAACAGGAACCACCGCGATCCCGCGTTGCGCTCCTTCAAGCGCTTGCTGAAAGAGTTCCGGGTTAGCTTTATAGTCAATGGCCATGATCATCATGTCAACCATGCCGTTTTGCGCTAAAGTGCGCAGAGCGCTTTTGCCACCTAAGATAGGCAGTTCATCTCGCTGCTCTTGCAGGTCGATCCCCTCGCCGATGTACCCCACCACATTTGCAGCGGGGTGTTTCGCCCTCAACAGTTCCCTGGCAACGCTCTTCCCGGCGGCATTGACTCCAACGATCACCGCCTGGCGGCGAAAACGCGGTAAATTGATGATCTCGGCCAGGATCAAGCGCCATGTACCAAAGATTGGTGCTGCTACTAGTAGAAAGACAAGCGATGGTCTTATGTAAGAAATAACCCCGTCACCGATAAAGAGGTACAAGAACACATTACAGAAAATAAGCATCAGCACAAGCGAATACAGCGCATAAAGTGGGCCCTGTAGTACGCTCGCTGCACAACGCGGTTGCTGCGCCCGTGTGATACAGGCTGCAAAGCTCCACGATGCAAGGGCCATGCACAGCCAGACGAAGTTCGCGTTCCACGGTCCAAGTACGCTATTTGATGCATGCAATCTTAAATCTGGCGCTGGGAGCAACAGTACAAATAATGCGGTGAGCAGCATGCCATCACCGAGCAGCAGGGCAAGATGCCATGTTGTTGGCGATGGCCTCCGTCTCTGCCGCCGTTTACCGACTTGTGGCGCTTGTAGATGTGTCATCCCTGCGGAGTTCTCCACATCTTCTGTGTGAGCACCAAAGGGTTCTCTGTATTTATCCGCCGCTTCTGCTACCTGGAGTGAACTATCCTTTGTGACCGCTAACACCTCATGTTCGGCTTCACATTGACCCTGCCAGTCCCCCGCTGGCATATCAAATACGAGATCAGGCTGCATATAGAACGCTCCTCTCCTTTGCAATCTTCCCCCCTTTTATCCCCACAAATTTCCATTGATGTATGGTTGCATTCAATAAATATCATGGTTATCGGTCTACTCCGCCGAGTAAGATTGGCTTATCTCAACCCCAACACCTACAGGAGTAGGCGTCACGCCTACAGTGGCAGGTCGTTTCTCTCCAAGCAACTCAGCGATGCGTGTTTCGAGTTCTGCCGTTAGCTGCGCACGATCGAAGCGAGCCTTTACAAAGGCGCGACCTCGCCGTCCCATGGCTTCTGCTTCCTCAGGGTGCTCTCGCAAATAGAGGATCGCCGCTGCGAGAGCATCTGCATTCTCTGGTTCCACCGCGATTCCTGCACCAGCCTCCTCGATCATGCGGCACGCCTCACCTTCCGCCCCCAACACCACTGGGCGCGCACAGGCCATCGCCTCGTACATCTTTGAGGGCAAAGCCCCCTCGAATAACGGGATCTTCCGTAGGGGAACCAGGCAGATATCCGCGCTCGCCAGAAGGAGCGGCATGCATTCGTGGGGCTGCGGATCCAGGAACGTAATGTTCTTCAGGTCTCGCTTCTGTGCCTGGATAATCAGGTCCGCCTTCACTGCCCCATCCCCCGCGAGCACAATCCGTATATCCGTATGATCCCGCAGGCGTTCTGCTGCCTCAAGCAGGGTTGTCAATCCCTGAGACAGCCCATGCGTACCTGAATAGAGCACTATAAACTGATCTCCCCAACCAGGTTCGGCGCGAGCTTGCATCTGTGGCAGCGGTTTAAATTTCACTGTATCCACGCCATTTGTCAGCAGAAAAACATGTTCTGGGTGAAGACCACGTTTGATAAGCGTCTCGCGAATCCCTCTTGTTACGCTCCATACCAGACCGGCCCTCCGATAGGTTGACCACTCTAGCCATTCCGCAAGCCGGATCATCAGGCGATTGCGTAAGACTCCCAATTGCACCGCAGACTCAGGCCATAGGTCAGAGACAATGAAAATGAAGGGACAGCGTTTTAGCCAGGACAACATACGAGCAGCAATCGCATCAAAGAGCGGTGGTGACTCAACAATAATGACATCAGGAGCGCCTACCGCTTTTCCCCCCAGGATAGGTGCCAGACACCCAAACGAGATTTGAGCCATAATACGACGTAAGAATCCTTTATTCGGACTGACATAGCTCCACACACGTACCACCTTGACTCCATCATGTACCTCTTGCTGAATGATCTGTCCTCGGTATTCTGCTGGCACAATTCCTGTTGGATAGTTTGGGACTGTTGTTAGCACCGTTACTTGATAGCCCTGTCGTACAAGCCTCACAGCGGTTTCACTGATACGCACAGCAGGAGCAGCTTTTTCTGGCGGATAATAAGGTGTGATAAAAAGTACATGCTTCATAACTCGTATCCCTTGTTTCACAATTTACCAACTTTGCACAATACGCGTTGCTGCATCACCATGACCAAATGGATTAACACGCGGAAACGCAGGAAGAGGTCTATTAATAGCCCGGAGGATGTCTTGACTGCGCGTACCAGCCAGGATATTCCACCCCGCCTCGACCGTCTCGACCCATTCCGTCTCTTCGCGCAATGTTACGCAAGGCACTTTGAGAAGAAACGCTTCTTTTTGCACACCGCCAGAATCAGTAAGGATATGGGCGGCATTCGCTTCAAGTGTTAACATATCGATATATCCTACAGGATCAATTAACTGGATGTGCTTCTCCCAGGTAATGCCATAGCGTTCCAGGGATGTAAACGTACGTGGGTGTACAGGGAAGATTACAGGCATCTCTAATTTGTTCAAGCCACGAGCAAGCTCACGCATCGCTTCAGGATCATCGGTATTCGCTGCCCGGTGTATTGTCGCCAATATATAGGTATGTGGAGCGATGTGAAATTTTTGCAGGAGTTGTGGCGCGCGCTCCTGTAACCTGGGCTGCACTTGTAGGAATAAGTCGTACATCACATCGCCCACCACTTCGACACCCTGTGTGATGCCTTCGCTGTTCGCCTGCCTGCGCGCTGTCTCGGTTGGGCAAAAAAGACGATCAGAGAGATGGTCGGTGACCACCCGGTTGATCTCCTCCGGCATCGCCCGGTTAAAGCTCCGTAGCCCCGCCTCCACATGGGCAATGGGAATATGCAGCTTCACAGCCGCCAATGCGCCAGCAAGCGTGGAGTTGGTATCACCGTAAACCACTACCCAATCCGGGCGCTCTTTCAAGAGCACCTGCTCAATCACTTCCAGCATGCGGGCGGTCTGCACACCTTGCATTCCAGAGCCTACCCCCAGATGATAGTCCGGAGTAGGAATGGCGAGTTCATCGAAAAACTGAGCAGACATGTTATAATCATAGTGTTGCCCCGTATGAATAATGAGCTCCTCATGTTGCTGGCGTAGGGCTTCACTGACCGGCGCAAGTTTTACAAATTGCGGGCGTGTCCCCACTATCGACGCAAACCGCATCAGTACTGCCCTCCTATATGCAATGTCGCGGGAACAGGCATTTTCGCTTCCTGGTCACTTCCCCGATGGGGTCTCTCGCGATACCCATCGCCAATAAAGAATTTAAGATTATCTAATTGATCTCGATAAAAAAGCTGTTGATGAATAGGCAGAAGGTAGTGGACCGCTGTCCCAATCCCTTGATCGCGCAAGCATGTTGCAAACTCATCCCGATGTTTAGAAATCCGAATGGTATATTGATGATAGACATGCCGGTATTCAGGATGTTTGATGGGCGTTTGAACTGACCCATGGCAGACTTCTGCAAAGCCTCGTTCAAAAGCCGCAACATTCTCCCCCTGGGCCAATTGACCTGATGTGAGAACACGCTGTACGGAAGCCTCTTCTTCAAAACCGAAGAGTGGGCGTGCGATAGAGATCATAAAAATATTCCCCCAGTAATACCGAAATTGAAGTCTTGCCTTTTCTTCATTTTCGGGCATGCTTGTACTTTACCGGGTTGTTCGCTCTTGTGCAAGTCTCTAGTGCTCCTAAATGGCTACAAAGTACTGCTTTTTATAAATTTTTTTTATTATAGTTTACTACTACATTTTGGTAGCAATCGAATTACTTTGACTCA
>WNFX01002128.1_pt1 | contig 22650 bp, 28 predicted proteins | sample 5400111 | NCBI WGS metagenome assembly WNFX01 (sample SAMN13153363, study PRJNA577476) | soil metagenome | isolation source: 40 cm soil or saprolite under grassland replicate 1 | place: USA:California | collected 2016-06-15 | reverse complement strand
CACTTTGGAATTCAAAGGAGCGTGGCTACAATAAAAAGGTTCCCTTCTTCTTGCAAAACCGCAACATCAGTTTATTTTAGTAGTACAGTATTGAAAAACTAATGCAATACATTTTACCAACTGGGTGTAATTCAATTGATAATCTCCTTGGAGGCGGGATTCACTATGGGATGGTTACAGACATTTATGGCGAAAGTGGTACAGGCAAGACACAGCTATGTTTTACCATCTGCGCACGAAGTGCAGAATATTTTGAACACAGTCAGCAGGCGAGGGTCGTCTTTATCGATACAGGGGGAACCTTCCGGCCCGAAAGAATTAGGGAGATTGCTGAAATAGGAACAACCAAAAGTGACATACTTGAAAATATTCTGGTTGTGAGAACGTTTTCATCTACCGATCAATTAAACAGTATCTATAGACTTGCCAAAATCAATCCCCGTCTGTTAATAATAGATGGTGTTGCGTCTTTATTCGCAATCGAGTATCGAGGCGCTGCAAGGCACCTAGCTCTTATGAAACATCTTCATGAATTGTCGCTAGTGGCTATTAATCTTCGCTGCGCCGTAGTAACAACAAATATGGTTCGTACTATGGCAACTGCTGGAAATCAAGTAAAGAGTTCCGAAATAACTACAGAAAATCCCAATATGTCAAAGACGCAACAATCCGATCACCAACGAGAGCTTATGGGGACTTCTGTTTCAATTTATGCGCACATGAAATTGGTACTAAAAGATGTAAAATCGGATAAATCTGTCTTCAAGGCAGTCCTATTACAGCCTTCCAGAAAGCAAGAGGCATACTACACAATTACAGGTAAGGGCGTAACCGACCTTCGCTAGCATTAGATGTACGAAATGGATATATTATATATTTATTACAATCAACGTAGGAGATATTATCGAATGATTCCACGGCTGATAGAAACGTTTAAGGAAAGTAGTCTAAGGTAATCTCATAGCTTCATCGCGGCCTTTGCCTGTAAGGCGGATCTCACCTCTTTTTTCGCATCGTTCTATTAAGCCTTCTTCTTCGAGGTCTGCCACTAAGTATGGAATGATGCCTTCCAGATAACCACCCAAACCCGTGTTTTTAAGCGCTTCCGCCTCGTTTGCACACTTCGTATTATGAAGGTGAGAGAGATCTGAGAGTGATTTCAAATATTTCGGACGCAAGATTTTCTTATCCCGAGAGTTGTAGACATCAGCTATAGCAACTCTTGGGAATGTGCTCTGTGTTGATTCAGCTAATCTTCTATACTTCTTTGTATCTCTTGACATCATATCTTCCAAATCTCTGAGTGATTTAATTCCACTAGATTTTAACTCGTTAATAATATCCTTATCAACTAGTTCTTCACGCTTTTGCAGATGTTCGGAACTAAATTTTTCTCTTAAATACCCCTAAATGGAAACAGGATCAATATTAGCACCTAAGTTTCCCTCTCTAGTCTGTTGTGATATGCTATTGCGATATTTTTCCGTATTATCTACTAATTACTGGAAGCGTTCGTCGATAGATTCCAATTCCGCTGCTAACTGAAAAAATTCCCGACGCAGGTCTGATGGTAATTCGCTAACCGATTTATAGTTTCTATCATGCTCTATTTCGGCCCAGGCGTGCTCTAGTGTAGTTCGTATCTGTATTTCAAACTTCAAATCTTTATAATATTCATATTCAGGTAATTTCTGACGGCCTTTCGATATTGATACGATATAATGAACAGATCTGTATCCAAATCTATCACTTCCAAGAGCCTCTGTTTTGTCATCCTTCTTTACAACAACACTAAAATTTTTTTCTATTACTTCATTTACCTTTTTGGTATCAGAAAGTATAAAGCATATAACCCGTAATCCAAGTAAATCATTAATTTCTTCAGGGTTATCGATATCCTTTCTTAAGATTTTGCGTACAAAACTGTCATATTCTTTGACTCTCCCTTGTATAACCATATAATGTACTTCGTTATTAGAAACGAGCGTTTCTAGTAGCGGCTTGACGACCGCCAGAAGCGAGGTATATGTTGGTATGCGTTGGTCATACCACTCTCGAAAATTTATCATTAGAACAAATCTCCTCAAAGTAAAAAATCATAAATATTTTTCGAATCCTATATGGGGAAAGAAATGAATACGGCAAGTATACAAAAATTGAAAGTAGTCTTTGTTGCCAAATTTAGAACAACATAAAAAGACAACTCGGTTTGATTCCAAAGCAATTTAATGATAAAAAAGGAGATTTAAAGGATAAGCAAGTTAGAATTATCATAGATGATGAGCAATATGAAATGACCCATCTAGCAGAATGGCGAGGCCATCGGCCCTAGAACACATAAGAAAGCCTTGAGCTTCACGCCTTTTGAAAGCTCAAACTAAGCGGTTCCTTGAGTTCGACAAAATCACACAGGCAGTTTACACAAGATTTTCAGTCAGATTGTAGAAGAATTGGAAGAGTATATGCAGAAAGCCAAGAAATAACTAAATAGTAAAGTAAAAATAGGTAATACAAGCATAGTCCCTAACCAACACATATCAGCTAAACGATAGGGAACCTCCGTATGATACGGCAGCCTTATTCCCCTGCTGTATGATAGGAGGACTGGCTCTATCTGTTCTATTAATTATGTCAAAAAAAAGTTTTTCGGGTGCGTTGATATAGATTAACCAACACATATCAGCTAAAAGATAGTGAACCTCCATATCATGCGACGCAATTTGTTCCTGCTGAACGATTTGCTCTATCTGTAAAACTGCAAATACGAAAGTTGGTGACTGATTATATTTTTGGAAATGCGTAATTATCAGCGTTTGCTTTGATCTATTGCCGACATGTTCGTAAAGGTCGAGTCTGTAACTGAGCGACTAGTAAATGTGACTATTTTAGATATCGATGACTACGGTGTAGTAATTCCGATAGGGGTAAAGGAATTCCGGGTTGAAGATGACGCGGTGCTGCAAACTTTGAAAAATACTACCCATGCAGCTATTTTTACTGGAGATAATGACGAGATAATAATCCTGGCTAGTGGTATTAGTAAGGATGAACTTAACAAGGAAAAAACGAAAACGGTGAACGCAGTAGATAAAAACAAGGAATAGGATTCTTATTAGTTATTTTTGGAAATTAGATTCTGCAAGTCGGGCGCGCCCGAGTATGCTCTAAAGACATTATGTCATCGCGCTTATCCAACACTAAGGGAGCTAGTTCCGTGGCTTTTCTGTGAGTGGCTACCCTGCTAACACTTGCAGTAACAGCATGCACTCGTGAACTATGATCAAGATTTTGCACTTGTATCTCCCACATTTACCTACACTTTCCCAAGAAGATCACTTCGCAAAGCTCAAGGAGGATTAGTGCATTGCTTATGAAAACCAATTTTAGGAACGTCATCCTATCAATACTAGCGGCATCAACATAGCACCTGTGATGTTGGTCAAGACCAGCGATAACGTCCACATGTTTCAATTTCACATCATAGGCGTCAAGGCGCCACCGACAATTTCGGTAAAGGGGGAAGGCCAAACACGGAGGTGGCTCATGATACCCTGTTTGCCACGAGGTGATTCGAATCATGATATTATTCGTTGCAGAAACCTCCCGTTAATATTTGCCCACGACTACACGACCGTCAGCTCGTTCTAAAAATATACTTTTGCGTATCTAGATGCAGAGGGGTCGGACTCTACCGAAAAGCTACTGCAGCCCAATAGGCCTAACTCCAAACTTCCCAACTTACGTCTTCGAAAGGCCGCTTCTTTCGCCAATGGTGACAAATTTTTCATTTAGCTTTTCTCTCAGGATGTCGAGCCTCGCCACAACACCAATCAACTTATTCTCGTCATCTACGACAGGTACAAGGACAATAACCTTTTGGAGCATGACATCAATTATCTCGTCTATCTCAGTATCTCGCTTTACTACAGCCGGGTTTCGGGTCATTATATCTGTAGCGTGAAGGTTATCAAGGTTCTTGCCTTGCCGTACTGCTCGCAAGATATCTGCTGCAGTGACTATTCCTGTAACTTTAATATTATTGTCGATTACAGGCACGCCGTTAAATTCCCCAATTAGAAGTCTAGTACTTATTTCAGTACCCGTAGTGCTCTCTCTCGCAGCCACCACATTAGTGGTCATTAAATCAAAAGCTTTCGTTATTCAGATTTCACCTTCTTTCATAAGCACCTAAAGTGGTATATCTTTGTTTCCTGATTCAGTTTTAAAACCTTCACGATAATCCTCACTTTTCGACAAAGCACTAATTCAAAACCTTAGCCACAATCCTAATAGAATCGAATGTTAAATGAGTTACCTAAGGATGTATACATTGTACTTCAAGCCTTGTGTGGGTCAGCATCACGCGGTCTACGTGCCAAAGCATTGCCGGTTGCAATATTTTGTTTTGTGGGTTTGTAATGCTCTTTGCGAATATTGCTTTACTAACACCTAGCCACCTATTCTATGCATAAAATTTAGCGTTGGCTTGAGCGATTTTGTCCTTATGATCTTTATTATTCCTTCGGGTTTTTTCTTCACACTTTGGAGAATATATTCAGTGATCTCATTTTCTGAACTGTTAGAGCGTAACATGCTTCTAAGATCATAACCAGGATTTTCATAAAGACACGTAAGTAACCTGCCATCAGAACTTATCCTTAACCGGTCACAATTCCCACAAAATGGCTCTGATATTGACGGAATAAATCCAACAGTACCAATTCCATCCACAAAAGAATAAAGCGTTGCAGGTTCAGACCTATTGTTATCGTTGTTGGCAACCTGTACGAGATCGTTTACATCTTTTCTTATTCTGTGAATCGTTTCATTCTTAGTAACAACGAGATTTGGTTCCCATATTCCGGATCCGTCTAAAGGCATGAATTCTATGAACCGCACAGTATAGCCTGTGAGTCTGGCAAATCTGGCAAAATCCGCAATTTCGTCATCATTCCATCCTCTCATTATGACTGTGTTTACCTTTATTTTCAATCCCGCATCATCAGCTGCTCGTATGGCATTCATTACTTTGTCGAGTCCCCGCGCCCCATTAATTGCCGTGAACCTATCTTCTTTGAATGTATCAAGACTGACGTTTACGCTTGACAGTCCTGCATCTCTCAGCTTCTTCGCTTTATCTTTCAGTAACAGACCGTTCGTAGTCATACTCATAGCCTTTATTTCATCAATATTTGAGAGCGCCCTAATTAGATCTTCTAATTTAGGTCTAACAAGAGGTTCACCCCCTGTTATCCTTATCTTCTGAATTCCTAGCCTAGCTAGAATAGAAGCAAGTCTGACAATTTCATCGTAAGTCAAAATATTGCTTTGTTCAAACCACTCGGCATTGCCATTTGGCATACAATATACACACCGCATATTGCATCTGTCTGTAATTGAAATCCTTAACTTTCTCGCAATCCTACCGAAACCATCAACCAGTTTATTTTGCAAATCAACCATGGACTCCCATAAGACTTATCTATTTCAGATATTCTTTTAGCTGATCACGGAAATGTAATCTCCATCCTGCAGGCAGGTCTTTAATTCTTGCTGCTCGTTGCATCATCTCGATATTCTTGTTGTCGCGAGTATACAAGCGCACTATGTCTTTGACTGTAATATTGTTTGTATTTCTATTAATAAGTTTTATCGCATCACCGGCTCCAACTTTACCTTCTTGCAATACTCTAAAATAGACTCCAGGACGACCACTAGCTAAAAACTGTCTAATAATATCAAGTCGCCCAAATTTGACTCCGAGCTTATAGCAGGGCATTCGAGGTTGCGTCGCCACCAATTTCGCAGATCCAATTTGGAATTTGTCTCCAATATTAACAGCATCTTCCATTAACCCCTCGGTAGTGAAATTTTCTCCAAACATGCCCCAAGACATTCTTGTATTAGTTAATACCTGTCGCCAGTACTCATAATGTTCTGCTGGATATGAGTAAACGGCCTTGTCTATTCCGCCATGTACGGTCAAATCTGCTTGTTTATCACCATCAAGGTTAAGTTTGTGAAGATTAATACGACCCCGTACAGGTTCTTTGAAAATTCCGGTCGTAACTATTTGGCCATTAAAGAGTACCTCACGTGGAAGAGATACATTCACAGAAACTATCTTCATTGGTTTCTGTAAATAAACTAGCCCTTAGTAGTATATATATTCAAGTCGACTTCAGTAATTTTTGCGCTGCAAATAGGCTTTAATGGATACTAATTAGTATAATCGTCCTGCGCATATCTTGTAGAGCGAACTACAATTTGTCAAGAACTTCGTGTTGAATTCGACTATGTCGGTGAAGGGGCAATGGACGAAACTTTGAGAAATACCGCCAACCAGCCTACAGAAATGGACATCATCATACTGGCTGTTGACATCCATTGGCAAATTCCTGGCGTTTTCGCTCGTAATAAAATAAGTATATCGTTCAATTTAGACATGATCGAGAAAGGATATCGTTCTTGGTATCTTGTGCAGACCAACTGTGTGGCGCTGCACGTGTGAGCACTTATCAAAATTGTTTTGATATATGACCGGATTCATGGATCGCTTGAACGCTTGACCCTTTTGCTGTCTCAAACTAAGGGCTCAACGTCGGAGGCGATTTCCTTTTCAGCGGCGACGTTGTGTCTGGGACTAAACAGCATCTCCTAGATCTAGGCGTATCAATGATCTTGAAAACGAAAAAAAATTCGAACCGAAATTCCGGAGTTTCAACGAAGTCGATTGCTTTAAGTTTCGAAGTGCATCGAACAGCCTTTCCAATTAATTTTTGAGCTCCATAAACAACTTTACCAAATGAAGTAAGAAAATACCTGAAATATCAACGGATTGCAAATACTGGACAATGCGCGTGATGAATGACATTATTGGCAATGCTTCCTAGAAAAAAACCTTCAACCGCGGTCATACCCTTAGTACCAATCACGATTACATCCATATCGTTTTTCTTTGCATAATCAATTATCGATTTTGCAACTGAATCAGATTCTTCAACAACTTCTTTTCTTATATTCACTCCTTCTTTCCGTGCCAATGGATCAATCAACTGAACAAGCAATATTTCTGCTTCTCTTTTTGCTTCTTCTTCTCTCACCCGTTCCTTTTCTTTAACTCTACCGCCAGGTATACCGAGGCCTGGTTCAAAAACATGAATAGCTGTTAATTCCGCCCCCCATGCTTTTCCTAGTGATATTGCATACGCAAGAATTTTTTCCTTATATCCAGATCTATCAATTGGTGTCAATATCCTTTTTACTGTCACTAGTGCTCTTTCATCAGCATTTTTCTCCATTTAATGAACCAAGTGTTGTAGTGTTTGTCGCTATTTATAAAAGTGTGTGGTGATTAGATTCTAACAAATATTTAGATGCAAGTAGAAAATGCTGTTTGACGTGGGCAAGTAACCGCTTTCATAGACGGCGAGGGGCCATATTTTCGACCCTATAACAAAATGGAACAATTCAATTTAGAGATTGTAAGAAGAGCAATTAAAGTAGCTCATAAGGAAATGCCGAAGCAACCCGCATCGATTTATCAGAGGGTGTGGGCAATACGGGAGTCCAATGCTCCTAGGATTCAAGTGTGGAAGCGTATTTCTACTAATTGCAGTCTCAGTTCGAAATGTTACGGCGCCTTTTCCTATATAGTATAACACCTGCCGCTATGATAACTGCGGCACCTATTCCTAAAGCTGCGTAACGAATAACGTGTGGACTAGACGATGCGGTCGGAGTACTCGCGTTGGCAGGATTAGTCCATCCTGTTAGTATTAGTATTAGTACTAGTGCCGATGTCAAGATTGTAAGGACAAAAATGATCATGTTTTCTTTGTTTCTCAAATGAATACATCACAAGGCACTATAATATATACCGGTACATTTGGTGCGTGATACTGATACTGGTACATTTGGTGACAAACCATCAAGTTTCAAAACACGCGAAAATGGTTGACGGTATTATTTGATCATTCCATGTTTGAAACTCCGAATACAAGCTGAATTGTACAAGCTGCAGAGTACAAAACAAGCATATTTTCAAATGCCATGTCAAAGGACCCAAACTCAAAGACGAATTTTACATGATGATGGATCGTTCAAGCAAAAGAAGGAAAATTAAAGATCTGGTGTTACCTAAGAAACTTAATCTAGCGGGTGGTTTTGTATTTTTTTATAACAGGTTAGAGATAGTTTTTGTTGACGCCGTCACAAGCAACCTCCAATATAGAGATTTTTTTTCAATAGGAGAAACGAAATTTTCGAACACATGAAATTATTCGAACACAACCGAGATAATAAATTCATGAGAGTTCACACGACTGGCTTAGGCTAGACGTTAAGGCTTAAGGATGCACTGGAGTAAATTATGAGTTATTTGGCAATTGAATCGGTCCATGTTTTTAGGTTTCGTATGCAGAATCTTTCATTATTTTGTGCGATTGTTGGTGTTGGTGATTAGCTCGCGAGTGTTAGGAACTGGGGTAACTAGCATTAGACATTAAAGTTTAAGAAAAGCATGCATTGAAAAGATAAATAATTGCCTACCGGACAAGAATGAAGCAGAAGGAGATATAATGATTACAAGCAACAATAAAAAAAATATGCATCAGCAAAATAACCCTTCGAGGGGTAGTTTCGATGATTTTGTGTTTAATCCTAAAACGGCGACACTTGAACCAAAGTGCAATCCAATTCTTCGTGGAGATCTAGTAAACAGGGAGAATACCGATTTAAAAGATTATGACACGATCTTAACATGTGATCGTTGTCAGAAGGCTGTTGGTTTCTTTAGTATAGCTGATGTGAGACCATATATTAATTCCCCAATGTTTCTTTGTATAGATTGTCTTAGAAAGTGTGACCGTGCTAGCCTTAGTGATGAGGCACAGGTATGGTTTGAAGATGAAAACAGTAATAAGTGAATGTTGGAGACGTCAACATGACAACATGCGATTATGTACTCGACTTCGCTGAGGACTTAGAATATGCGCAGCTAGAGGTACCAATATAGAGAACAATAGCAATCTACTTCATGCCGCTCCGTATCAAAATAAATATTCACTGCAATGCTATTATATAACATTAACATCCCATCAAAAGAGCCGAAAAATTGCACAATTGCTAAACCACAAAGTTGAATAGCCTATAAATATGGTCTTGGGAACAAAGAACTATCTGAGAAACGATTACGAAGGTACGATGACAACTGAAAGAGCTTTGTTTAAGGTAGTCTACTATAACTATACTTGCACCAGTTGCAAGTCTATCGTTGAAAAGCAACTAAAGGATGAGAAAGGAGTAATGAAAATTGATATTAACAACATGACAGACAGTGTGATAGAAAACTTTGATCCCTCACTAATTACCAAGGATGACTACCATTTTGTTCGAGTGTCTCAATAAATAGAAGATGTTTCAATACAGAACTATATTCTTCATAGAGATAGTATGAACAATACTTATTTTTGTCGAATATTTATTTAATCCATAAAGGTCGCGAATTAAATTTGCCAAGGCAGATGACCGGATAAAGCCACTATCGAGAAAAATTCAAGTCATCAAAATTAGTAAGCGGATTGGCTAGCTTTAGCTAATAGTGGTAGCCAGTAATCTCAAAAATCCGACGTTAAGAATAGGTAATAACCTTGTTGTCACCAATTCTAACATAACCATGAAGAGGCCTAACTTTAAAGTTTTTGGATATTTACCATTCTGCATGTGCTTTTCTCAGGGCATTTACGTCGGCGATTCTTTATTAAAATAAGGAACTAGGAGCCAGCCCTATTATTATGATAGCATAAACTAGTCGGCATGCAAGAAATGAGATGTTTATGGCTTTGCGGTACAATATATGATACCAGTATGAAGGGCACAACTGTTCTTGATAAGACGAAGAAGGAAGGCGTGCGCCTGGCACTGTTATCGTGGGAGAGACAACAATTGGTGTTCTTCTTTGCTAAGCGATTCCCACCATTTTTTGTTATTTGCTTATCATCGGGTGTTTAGAGGTGATCTAGTTTTAGTCTAGATTTAAATAACGTTGTATTTGTTAATTTCTACTGACAACAAATCATTAAATTCATAAACAATAGATAACTAACATATGGCTACCTTTTTTAAAGAAAGTCTGTTTGTTCTTTCTAAAAATCCCATCCTTTTCCTGTTACCCTTAGTCGGTTCAGTAATCTCGATCATAGTCGAGGTTATTTTCACGATAGAACTCTACTACAGCAACGGCAACAAGGTCTTTTTCCCAAATATAATACTCTTTGGATTATTTTTCGCTGGTTTCATGATTATTTATTTTCAATTAAACTTATCAAAGAAATCCGTCAGATTGACTGCACTTAAGAATAATAATCGCAGTATAGGAGTTTTAGAGCTCTTCACTATTTATTCGATCTATTCATTAGTACTTTTTTTTATTGGCGGTTATGAGGGCCAAGTCCGTGAGACTTATAGTCTAAAGTTAGATCCATTTTCGCTTTACACATTTAAGATTACAGGTTACCACGATATTATCAACATTATTCCTACTGGTGTTGTCATAATCTTGCTATCCACAGTGGCTTCTTTCTCATTTGGTGCATGGTTGGTACAATATGTGGTGATAAAAGGGCAAAATATGCCATACGGGATACTAATGCCCTTAAGGAGATTAGGTCATGATAGTGTATTCAAAGAAATAAGGAAAAATATGCTCTTACTTTTTCTTGTTATGTTAGTTACTTCAATTCTTGATTTCGTTCTTACAAATATAGCAGTAGCCCATATCTCGAACACCTTGGAACTATACCTATACCAATTCGTGATTTTAAGTATAATAGATTCACTTTATGCACCATTCTTTCTGGTATGGCTATTCTTAATTTTACTATCAGGATCCTTGTCATTAGCTAAGAGATAGCTATATTCATCTTAATGTAGATGCTAATAGAATGCTATCTTCGGCAGCCGTCAATTCATATATTACCATGAGCGCATCTAGGAAATTTTGGCTTATTGCTTCCTTACTTTCTAATGTTTGTCACATGGCTTCAAACAAGTTACTTTGTTAATTAGTACATCTCCCTGAATCGAATCGACATAAATAAGTCTACACACGCATGGCTAATCTATGTTGTTTACATTAGTCAATCTTATAAGTCTAGTATCTTACGCCTCATCGCCCTATAGACAGATCCAATAATAGAAGCCTAAATCAGTCGGGTCCATGTCAAATACTACTAAGATGATGGGTTCAGGCAATCAATCCTCGGCGGCGGTCCTTTCTATCAAAGTAGCAGAAAAAACTGGACACACAGTGAGTAATCGTTGCCTTAAAGGCACCCTAGCTACCGGCGTTCGGTCAGGATGGAGTGTTATGAAATCACAAAACACCTACTTGAAGGAGCAACAGCCGATTAAGACTAAGCTTTGATAATTAAGGACATTGTACAAAATAATCATACATGGTATGGACCGGAATCAGGGCGACGCATCTGAAGCAATATCTGACTTGGATCTAGAATTTTGCAGAGAAATAACCGTCGGTTAACTGGTTGTGTTATATGAGCCTATTTCAAATCTTGTAGAGAAAGAACCGGATTCTGGTGTAGTTTATTCTGTAAATAATTCAAATCGGCTCGATAGAAAAGCGTAGATAACATAATTTGTAAATCAAATGGTTTATGAATGAGTTGATCCATGTAGTATAGATGCCTATTTCGAAAAATTTTGAAAATATTGCTGATGGATTTAGTGAACCAAAGAAGAAGCTGCTGTATTATCTTAAGGTTATGCAACAAGCAGGGCTGGAAGAACTAGCTAAAGCTATGAAAATATCTAGAATGGCTGTTCATAAACATCTTGCACTTTTACAAGAAAGAGGTTTGGTAATGAGTGTAGAAACCACGGGACATGTTGGCAGGCCAAGAATGATTTATAAACTGACGAGTCAAAGCAAAACCATTTTCCCAAAATCATATAGTGCAATCGCAACCCATGCTCTTGATTTTATTGAAAGGAATATGGGCAAAGCAGCAGTTGAAAAGGTTCTACGTGAACGTCAGAGTGAACTTTTCGATCAATATTATAAGCGTCTCCGGAACTTGGAGTTTGATAAAAAGGTCAAAGAATTAGCCAATATTAGAGATGAGGAAGGATACATAGCTGAATCGAGGAGGGAACCAAAGAATTATGGAAGACATGTTCTTTTAGAATACAATTGTCCAATTTTGCATATAGCTGAAAAGCACTGGGAAGCGTGTTCCACTGAAACAGAATTATTTGAAAACCTTCTTGGTGCTGAAATAGAAACAACGCATAGAGCTGCCAAAGGTGACCTAGTTTGTAAGTTTGTAATCAAAGAAAGAAAAGAAGGCTATTTGTGAGAAGGATTTGTAATGGTGTATCGAGAATTTGTAAAATCTGTAAACCTTCTCTGTTATTAATGAGATAGCATCTCATGAATCTTGTACATGATACAAACTCCTTGGAAAAAGTGGGCTACGAGTATCTGAGGTATGTCTAGGGACTATGACATTTGGATGTTACCTGGAGCCTCTAAGGAAGAATCTAAGAAAATATTTGACTTTTTTGTGAGCAAGGGTCGAAATTTTATATATACTGCGAAGGTTTACCAAAATGGCACAAGTGAGAAATATGTTGGTGAATTCATTTCGTCTGAACGAGAGATGTTTGTCCTAGCGACAAATTACACTCTCATGACAAGTCCAAATGATCCTAATGCAAGCGGAAACCATCGTAAGAATCTGGTTCAATTAGTTGATGCAAATCTTAAACGGTTAAAAACTCGCTAGATAGATCTACTTTGGGTGCATATATGGGATCCTGTGACTCCAATTGAAGAACTTGTGAGATCGTTAGATGATTTGATAAAGGCTGGTAAAATCCTTCACATAGGCATATCTGATGTCCCGGCCTGGGTTATTTCACATGCAGATGCTATTGCAGAACTGCGTGGATGGACACCTTTCATAGGAATTCAGATAATGTACAGCCTGATTGAAAGATCGGCCGAAAGAGAGTCATTGCCGTGGCCCGTGCCTTGGATATTGGAGTAACAACATGGTCCCCGTTGGGTGGTGGGGTTCTGTCAGGAAAGTATAACAAGCAAAATAGTAACGAACTAAAAAGATTCAAACTTAATAATCCCATTAGTGCTTCGTTCGTAAATGACAGAAATACTTCTATCGCAGCAGAGGTACAAACCATTGCAAATGAAATGAATAAGACTCATTCACAAATAGGGTTAAACTGGATAAGACACCAGCATGACAAAGGAGTCATAATACCTATAATAGGAGCTAGAACTGAAGCTCAGATAAAAGATAACTTTGCATGTTTAGATTTTGAACTTACCACAGACCAGCTGAGAAGATTAGATAAGAAAAGTAAAATCCAACTAGGATTTCCTCATGACTTTATATCGGAAGCAGCTAGGATTTTCACATACGGAAATACTTTTTCACTCATAGATAATCACAGAGCATGAATTGTGTTGTGTGTGAGTGTATGACAATTGGCTTATCGTGACCATAATGTTTGAATCACTTGATTTTCTTTATGTCCCAGCTCCCAATATCCAGGAATCCATCAGATACTATACAAAGGTGCTTGCTGGTGAATTATTGTGGAAAATACATGCATACGGAGTTTGGGTCGCATGTATTAGGCTATCTGATAAACTGCCATACATTCTACTTGCTGATCACATAGAAAGAAAAGATTTGAAGATGATTTATCGGGTTAGCAATTTAGAGAATGTGGCGTCAGAGCTTAGAGCAAGAGGGTGGCGAGAAGAGAAAAGCTTGGAGATCCCAAATGGACCTTGCATGACGTTTCGTGATCCTGCAGAGAACTCGATTGTAATATATGAGAATCGACGCCCGCATGTCATGAGTGACTTTGAAGGGCGAATTGACAATGATCCCTCAGAATCATAATTCGCATATTTTTACACCAGTAGTGTGTAATTCATCAGATTAAGTCATTGTGTGCGAATTTCCCGCTTTATATTCTCAATTATTGCCCCCTTGTGGTTGGTGAGCGAGCAATTAAAATATTCTCGTACGTCATGTTCGGGATTCAGTATAACAGGAGATTATAACCATATTTATTAAGATATAAAACTAGCCGTTCTCTTAAGAGTATAAAAACAAAAAACGATTGTTCTATGTAGATCCCCCGATTCATTTAATGGATGTTGATGTTAGCATTGTTGCTCCCGAAGTTTATGTGCGTACTACCACTTGAACAATCATTTTCTTGTGCTAATGACTGGCTCAAATCGATGTGGAAGGAGCATGTCATTTGACTAATATCATATTATTTGCTTCCAATTTGTATAGGGCCATCATTGATAATTTCATCTACTCGTTTTATCAGCTCCTCGTTCCCTATAGGCTTCCGGATGAAGTAGTTAACAGGCAATGAAGAAAATATATCTGAATATACTCCGTAATACATTTCTCCTGCTGTAAGAAAACAAATCCTAAGATTCTTGTCTAATTTCTTAAATTCCCTGTAACATGAAAAGCCATTCATTTCGGGCATCTTAATATCAAGAATTGCCAGATCGTAATAACAAGGCTTGAAATTATCTAGAGCCACAAGAGGACAATCGTACGAATCAACCTTGAATCCATTTTGTTCTAACACTTTCTCGAGTGTTGTGTTAATGTCTGGTTCATCATCAACTACGAGAAGCCTCCTTGACATCAATACCCTGCTTTTGTGTCTTTTCTCTCCATCCACTCAACTTCCCTCTTCGTCATATTTCTATGTGCTCATTAGAACTAACCTTATCTGCTAGTACTTACGTGGATTTATTGTCTTGTCTGAAGTAAAGTGCCAGGCCCCTTCAAGTCCTACCAGAGGTTCTAGAAACCCAATTGCGGGATAGACTAGATATTCAAACACACCAAACAGAGTATCCGGCTTCTTATTTTACTTTGATAAATCATAAGGCTTGTTTAGAGTGTTTGAAAGCTACAACCGTGGAAGAAATTCAGAAATATCATAAAAAGGTTGGTCTCAGGTGCGACTGGATCAAGGAAATAAGGACGAAGGCTTCAGATGTTTCTAATTACATACTCGTATTCCTACAGACGTTATCATGAAATGGAATATTATTATTAGACATACAATCAAAATCATTACTTGCTCTGAACAGAGGGCGAGTTCCAGTTTATTTGTGTGCCAAGTAAAGTATACATTATTTCAATTGGTGCAATGTATCGTGATCTCATTGGATCCAAACACTTCCTGATTCAATTCCACCAGCATTCCCTCTAGTATAACAAACGAAAATGGTATAGATGTAATGTGACGAGCAATCGTAGAAGTATCAACCTACAAACTCTTAGGCCGGATCTACATCAAAATCTTTAATCCAAAATACTAGAATAAATGGATTGCTAAGTCTACACGCTAACTTGAATCGATAAAAGATATTTGTCATGCTAAACGCATTATCCTATTTGATATGGGAAAGCAGGATCTAACTATCATGATTCTAATGAATATATCAGGGTATGAATATATCGACAAGCTCTTTTATTTTGTTAGCGGTCTTGTGAAGCATCTCAAATATAGGATAGGTTGAGATAGCCTTTTTGAGAAATGAACCACAACGTAACTTTAGCGATCGTAGCAATCGTAGCAGCTACCGCACTGACTACAGCATCATTCGCTATACCCCAACAGGCTTTCGCACATTACCAACACCACAACCACAATAGCAGCAACAGCATAAAAGTCGATCAACAGATCAATCAGCTAATTAATTGTACATTTGCATTCTGCCAAAACGCTGATCCTAACCTAAAAGGACGCAATTGAACAAGAGAGACATCTATATCTCCATTATTTTTTTCGACCTTGCAGCCTTTCGTTCACGAATTATGTTTTTAAAATCGCCAATTGAGAAAGATTTTTATTAAGACTTTTAACAACCTAAGATATTTTCATGGTTAGTGACAAGCATGTAAAATTCACAAAAAGTGAAGTTTCATTTCTTTTAGAAAATGTAGTGTGCAGGGTAGCTACTTCACATAACGATATTCCACATATCGTACCCGTTAATTACATACACGAAAACAATTTCATTTACTTTGCGACTGATTATGGTACTAAAAAATATCAAAATCTTCAAAAAAACAAAAGAATCGCTGTTGTAGTTGATGTCTATAACTCATCACTAAACAACAAAGCATTAGTAATCCAAGGCACAGCAGAGTTAATTGAAAGAGGAGACGAATTCAAAAGAATGTATAAAATATTTGAAAAAAAGTTCGAATGGGTAAGAAATGATCCGTGGAAGGAAGGCGAGGCGCCATTTGTAAAAGTACAGCCAGCCAAAAAGGTTAGCTGGGGTTTGGAAGAACCACTAAATTAAGTAGCTAACAATCTTTTAATGTTTAATTACTCTGAAAATAAATAATTCAAGAGCATAGGAAATTACAGAGTCCAGGTGTTACTTATCCCTCCATCTGATACCCTGGATGGGCGTATGTACTTCTGCCAACAAAAACTAGACTTGGTAGGCTGTCATGGTTCGAAGCAAATCTTTTGGCCATAAAATTGAATTACTAGATATTGGAATGTGTTCTTCGCTACGTGTGAGGTATTAGAGGTATATTACATTGTCTAGTCGGTGCCTTTCTTGGCGATGGTGTAGTAGGTGTAGTCTGTTTTGAATGTGGTAAAGGAATGGTCTGCCTTGTACGTTTGTGATACATTTGACGATTACAAGAGTGAAATAGTTGCGCTAGAAGTAACCAACATCAGGAATATTAGTAAACAATTTAATCTGATGCTAGATTTTATGGATATTAGATGTTATATATCTCTAATCCCCCTGCTTTACGCATGGATGGTCCGACCGATTTTTCAAACAAAAATCTCGAATTTCATAATAATGGTTCTTGCCCTGGTAAGGACTATGGTTCTAAACCTCCCGTTTTAATTGTCCGCCACGCAACGTATTTCCAGCTGCTGTTATTGATGCATGTGCTTTATCCGGTGTTTTACTAACTGTTTTTTCATTGACGCTGATCCTTGCAGAAAAAAGATTCCAGTAGACCGTGTAACTATAAGGCCGGACAGTGTAGTGCTTCCTCACGAAACGTACCGATCAAAATGTATCAACGAGCATGGCCTCTGATTTGCTTAGTTTCTTTATGATTTCTTTGTTAACATACGCTATCCCATTGTTTGGTGCGCGTGCTGGTTTTAATATTCTCCAGACAAGACACATATAGGCATTCGACTTATAAGGGTAAATGAGTGCAGCTATCACCCCAGAAATAGAAGTAAAGGAACACCCAAACTTTAGAACAATCAACGTAGGCGGAGTATACGGTATGCCCCTTGGTATGCACTTTGAGGTAATCGTGTATTCAGAGCAATTTGAAGTTGCTGGCGCTCTGTCATCGGCTCAAATGACTATGCCACCCAGAGTTAATAGGACAATCGAGTGTAGACTTATAATAGATCCTTTTCAGGCAAAATCAATTGTTCAATGGTTGACAACACAAGTTAACGCTTTTGAAAAACAATTTGGACACATTCCGTCAGCTGAAGAGCTACAACAAAAAGCAGCAAGTACAGAAGCAGACAACGAAAAGAAAAACAAAGGGGTTTACCAATAAATAAAAAACTACCAAATGCCGAAATAAATAGTAGCAACTAGCGCATTAATTACTTGTCTTAGACAGCGCCTATTTTAGCCCAAAATTTAGTCGCCCAGGCTTAAATAATCGATTCAAAATGTCTTCTATATTTCCCCATCTTTCCGTCTGATTGAAAACCATTTTTGTAGGTCCTTTTTACCAGTGTATACTCAACGTTCTTAATCGCCGAGGAGTCGGTCCATAGAGGACTTCTCTCTTTGGGTAGATGCACATATTGTTTACTGGAGACAAGGAGCTATAATTATTTGGGGGTATGTGAGCCCATGCCCCCAATTATGTATTCTCGTGGTTGTCTGGTTGCTCTTCACACTATCGAAATTAAAATATATAACAGTTTCTAATTCGAGTAATAATTTTAAATATTATCCGATTAAAGGAACAATTTGTTTGTCGGTCTTTGTCTTGATGGTCTTCTTGTTTCCTAACTGGTCTACTTTAACAGTCAATTATATTTCCCGAGCGTATTTTTCCTGTTCTAAGGAAATAAATTATAGAACCTTCTGATCACAAACTTATTAGCCTTTTGCACGATGTAATTGTTTAAATCTCAAAAAGTGTAGACCGGCTTTTATGAAGAGATTTGGGATAGGGGAATTATTAACCACATAATAGCAAACTATCACCAATCCTCTCTTTTTTCTGAGCCAAATCTACACTCAAATCATTGTTGAGCACTAATAGGATAAATGGCATTGCAAACTTCACAGCATAATTCTAATCTATAAGGGGTATCTGTGCTGCTAAAAGTAATATTCTCTTTATAAGATCGAGCGAAATTCTGACTATAATCTTTCTGAGGAATTTATCAGAGTTTGAATATATCTAGAATTTCTCCTATAGTGTTAGCAGTTGTTGTAAAGTAGTTCAAATATACAATGGTGGAAGATAGTCTCTGAGAAATGAATCACAAGAACACCACATTAGCAATGGCAGCAATCGTAGCAGCAGTAGCTATAACTGCAGTAGCATTCGCTATACCACAACAGGCTTTAGCGTACGGGCATCACAACCATAAAAGCAACAGCATAGAAGTTAGTCAAGACATAAGCCAAGCAAACGTATGTAGTAACTCGACTTGTATAAATAGTGCCAGCAATGGTGCCCACGTACACCGCTGATATAACCTAAGCCTCTTTTGACACAAATAGACATGAACTTTAGTGTTACGTCAAGTCTACAGTAGATACTTCATAATATTGCAATACGTAGTTGTTAATGAGGGTATTACGAAAGCTACATCTTCGAGAAAATATCGTTCTACTTACTATTGCAGGGGTGGTCAGTGCAGCTATAATCATTGTGGCTGCTGCTGCATTTAATGCACACTATTCTAATGTAGCTTCAATATCTGACGCTCAAAATCTTAATTCCACTTTTTGGGGCTGGCGCTGGAATTGTCTTTGTCATTACTTTGAATTGCCATCATCTGGTATTTCCTCTTCGGTTGTGGGACGTTGGCTGGTCAAGCTGTGATAGAAGGTCTATTGGGTATGAAAGTTAACATCTGGTTAAGACGCATTGTAACACGGTTTATCAATGTAATTCCTACTACGATAGCTTTATTGCTCGGTTTTGATCCTCTCAGTATATTAGTATATAGTCAGGTGATACTTAGCTTAATGATACCGTTGTTCACGATTCCTGTGGTATTATTGACAAAAAACAAAGGAGTGATGGGTGAATTTGTAAACAGAAATATCACAACAATAATTTCAATTGTTTTCGTTGCAATAATACTAGCATTTAATTCTTATTTAATTGCAACCACAATCAAGTTGTAATGAGGCTATTATTGACTAGCATATCGCAGCTGACTTTAATTGTGCTCCTTTGTAGTGAGGAACGATCGAATGTATAAACTGCACAAAAGAGAATCTTTGGCATAAACCTCTGTGAATAGTGATGCTGATGTCAATTTAAACTAGACCCAAAATTATTTTGAGTTGAGAGACCGATAATGTTAAGTCAACTGGAGACTTTCTTATGAATAGCCCTATTCAATTTGGTTATTTGATTGATGCTCTGTAAAAACGCTCTTACCAACAAACGTCACCCTGTCATCTATTCGCTCCCTAAAATCAGTCGAGGGATTCTTTCTCAATTTCCTATACTTCCTTAGTAGTTGGTCTTATACCTTCCCGATGGATAGAGATAGAAGAGTAGAAGTGTGTTAAGCTCAAAAGCAGCTGCCAATGGAATAACCTCACCCCCATTCAATTATCTCACAGTATAAGATAATAGAGTGCTGCAGAATATAAATGACAGGATAATAGAACTGGGTGATAGATGGGTGAACTTCTGTTAGGCTGTTCAGGATGGAATTATCCTGAAACTGCAGACAAAGGTGGATGGACTGGAGTATTCTACCCAAACAAAAATACCGAAAGACTTCGATATTATTCTCAATTCTTTAACACAGCTGAGATGAACTCTACTTTCTATGATAAATTTTATTCAGATGCCGAGAAAGGAGCTATCGTATTATTTGAAGAATTTGTTGACAAAATATCTCTATTAAAAACAGCTAGTAAATTAGATGCAATCCTATTCCAGCTTCCTCCAAACTGTACTGATAATGATTTTAAAAACATAGAACAGTTTCTCGACCGATTGCCATCCGAAAATGGATGTGATTGCTCAATGAAGTTCAGACATCCTTCTTGGGGAACAGAAGGTCCATGGGAGACGCTCAAGCATTATAATATCGCAGTCACCGTAATGACTGACTCTCCAATACAAGAGAATCTTCAATTTATACCAGATGTAATAGTTACGGCTAATCATTTATTCATAAGATATCATCGGAGAAACATTAAGGACCACTATTGGTACAATTATCTTTATTCCGAACAAGAAATGGAGGTATGGGTAGAGAAAGTAAGTCGCATAAGAAAACAGATAAAGCTTCGTCGGGAATATTTTAACAATCACTATAGAGGAAAAGCCGTAATTATTGCGATGCAATTTAAAGATATGATCGGGAAAGCGTTAGCCGCAGATGAAAGAAAAGTATTGGAACATGCATAAATACACATCTCTGGAAATGAGTAGATCCCATTCGTGAGAGATCATCGACTAAAGCATCAATCCAAGGAGTCAGAAATACAGTACTTTGCTTTAAGCCATAAGTGGACTATTGTTGCCGCCTGTCTTGCAGGGCTGATGACGCTGTTGATTTTGATCTTAACACCAATTTGACATCAGAAGGAATCTGAAGAAGAGGAATGTTAATTAAAAACGAGAGATTGAAACGTGCAATTCTCGCTGCTTTAGCTGATACCGAATTACAAAAGATTTTGGACGCATCCATGTATCAATCCAAATCGGTAAACGATATCATACTCGAAACTAATGTATCTCATACTACTGCTTACAGAAAAATTAAATGGCTCGTTGAAGAAAAGTTGCTGATCGTTGATAAGATCGAAATTACAGAGGACGGTAAGAAATCAAGTTTATTTCGAACTATATTAAAATCATTCAATGTCAGCTATGACTACAATAATGTAGTTATCGAGGCCGAACAGAATTTTGACACCTTAAGAAAAATCACAGAAAAGTTCTTTTCGTTAGAGTAGTAGGAATAAGAAGCAATATACTAATAGCAGGAGGAGTAAAAAACATAATTCATTTCCATCTCACTACCTACTGACATCCGTAATATCTTCAATCATCTTTTTCCCGCTTCTTTCTGAATAGTAGTATCTGAGCCACAACATCATACTAAAAAATACCATCGAGACAACGTGAATCTCTAATCCAATATCGCCTTGAACGGGGGAAAGTACAATGATTCCGCTATCTTGAAGAATCCCAGCTATCTCTCCTGAAATCCAAATTGTTATAAATATTGAAATTTGAAACTGAAAAGTCTTGATGTTCTTAGAGCGCACTGCCAGCCATACAAACATACCCAAAGCTATCAAAAGCAGCATTGTTGTAATGCTATTCATAAGAATGAGTATAGTTGCTGGATTCCATGCTACAACCATGTTTTTTATGCTCATATTCTTCGGCTTAGCAATACCAAAATAAACAAATCCAAAGATGATCAACACTGCAACCGAAAGCGGCTCGAAGACTCCTTCCGCTAATAAAGTTAAGCCAAGAAATCCGAGTATATGGTAAACTGAATGTGTCAGCAAGAAGAGAGATAGTATTGCCACTAATTTTCTCAGATTGTCTTTTAATCTTATAGTCAGATAAATTGGGACTAAAGCAGCAAGCAGAATAACAATGGCACTTATAAAATGAAGCTGAATTTCTAACATTTCTTAATATGCCATTGGAATTTCTAGCTTAAAATAAATTTTTGATCTAATACCCGTATTGCGATGGAATTTTCTATCCTCGTCTGGCAGGCTTCCTAATGTTAATGAATGTACCCTAGTGCAAGAGTAGAACAAACAAAAAAAGAACAAGAAGATGTCATCTCTTGGTTACGGCACACGGAAATAGAAATGTCGTTGGGGCATAAACAGCTGACGCTCCTTTAAGAGTCCCTAATACGGCTGTGGAGACCAAGAAATTCGCAAATGCATAAGTTAACTTGGAGATGATGAAATTGCTATTTTTGATTAGCATCTCAAGCTTGGGCAAGCAAAAATTGAGTATAAAAATATAACTATCCCAGAATAAACAATACAGTATAAATCCTAAAAAGTACATTTAAGATAAATCTTGATATAATAATAGAATATTAGAATATCTAACAATAATTGGCAAATATTAGAAAATCCGTTGTACTCCCATTGCGTAGTTCAAGTTTACTCATACTTATGATAATCGTTTATAAGTAATTGTTATATGGATATCCAAATGTTGAATAAATACTTTGTGGCTTCTGTTATTATTCTTGCTTTATTCGTTCTGATTGCCGCCCTGGTTTCTCCAAGAGTGAATCCTTATGTCAATTCCCCTATTGCTAAATCAGATTCTATAGCCTTTT
>WNFX01003287.1_pt1 | contig 22660 bp, 18 predicted proteins | sample 5400111 | NCBI WGS metagenome assembly WNFX01 (sample SAMN13153363, study PRJNA577476) | soil metagenome | isolation source: 40 cm soil or saprolite under grassland replicate 1 | place: USA:California | collected 2016-06-15 | reverse complement strand
AATATGATGGCTTCCATTATATGAAGCGTGCGCCTCATTTCGTAGATTGGGTCAGCAGTCAGTTAGAGAGTGCTCTCGGCAATGGAGATGAGAGTCTAGGAGTACACCTGTTCCTGTCAGGCGGCTTCAATATCCGCACGACGATTGACCTCAACCTGGAGAATTATGTCGAAAATAACGTGCGTCATCACCTGCGCGACCGCGAATTTCAGATCTTTGTAGGTGACTGGGGACCGCTCAATACGGTTCATAATGTCAATGACTCCGCCGTTGTGGTTATGAATGCGAAAACAGGCGAAGTCCTGGCAATGGATGGTAGTGCCGATTACAATGATCCTACTAAAGATCCCAAGATTGCAGGCGAGGTTAATGCAGCTGTTAATGCCAGGCGGCAGCCAGGTTCATCCTTCAAACCTATCGTCTATGCAACAGCTTTCCAGATGGGTTGGTATCCTGGTATTGTGTTACCAGATAAGAAAACTTACTTCCCTGATAGTGCTCATGATCCTAATTGTGGCAATATTAATACAACTGCCTATTGTCCCACTGATTATGGTGGTGGCTATAATAATATCAATTCTAATATTGTGCTTGATATCGCTAACTCATTTAACATTCCAGCGATCAAGGCCCTCAAATTCGCCGGTTTCGACAATGTACTCAATACGGCGCGCCGCTTCGGTATTAGCGATATCGATCAAGATGCTGAAGCCTATAGCGCAGCGTATAATGCTAAGTATCATACTCATTTTCATTTCACTGTTGCTCAAACGGAAGGCCCCTCTCTGGCGCTTGGTACAGCAGGTATTTCTCTGCTTCAAATGGTAGGGGCTTACCAGGTCTTTGCCAACCAGGGCATGCGCATACCTCCTCAGGGTATACTAGACATCTGGGATAATTATGGTCACCACCTGTACCACTACGATCCACCGCACGGAATCCCGGTCATCAGCCCACAGATCGCTTTCTTGATGTCATCGATACTTTCGAATAACCAGGCGCGAGCTATTGAGTTTGCTGGTGATAATGTACTTACCATGCAGGATGATTGGGATAATCGTCCTGTGGCGGCCAAAACCGGCACCACCGACAACTTTCAAGACAACTGGACGCTTGGATATACGCCTGATCTCGTAGTCGGGGTCTGGTCTGGAGGCTATACTACCTATATGCTTGATTCAGATACACCACAGCAAAGTGGCTTCACAACCAGTAATGGGAATGGCAATAGCACACCAACGCCGACACCAACCCCATAAGCGTCAAGTTAAAGCTTCCTGGTCATCGATATAGATAAACTCCTAACATCCACTCATACAGGGAGTGCAGAGGGCAACGCCCTTTGCGGGCATTTCCGTCTCAATCGTGCCATCTGGATTCTGTTCCATCAAGGGAGTGCAGAGGGCAACGCCCTTTGCCGGGAGTGCGAGGGTGTCCCTCGCTTCCTTCTTCTCCCAGCGGGCCGCAGGCCCGCAAATAGAGTGATGAGGGGATGTCAGATAAACTCCTCTTGACAATCCACCATACGAAGTGCTATTCTGTATTTGCAGTCTCAAGGGGAGACTGCTAGCAATCATCATTGACAAATGAAGTATCATACGAACATAGCTCTATGTTCTGGGGTTGTATCAGCGAATGATACCATTGAGCCTGCGCAAACAACAAATTCTGCGCGCCCTTGTTGAAGAATATATTCATAGCGCAACACCGGTCGCATCCGAAACTCTGGTGCGTAAATATAGCCTGAGTTTCAGTTCCGCTACTGTTCGTCACGAACTGGCTGGACTCGAGGAGGCGCATTTAATCTATCAGCCTCATACTTCTGCTGGGCGTGTCCCCACTGACCTGGGATACCGTTACTTTGTAGAGTACCTTATGGAAGAATCGGCGCTCTCACTCAATGAGCAACGCCTGATTCGACATCAGTTCTACCAGGTGCAGGACCAATTGGATCAATGGGTACGGCTGACAGCTTCCGTTATGGCGCGTTTGCTCCATAGCGCAGCGGTCATGACCCCTCCACGGGCCGATGTGGGACGGCTCAAGCATTTTGAGGTTCTGTCAGTAACTGACCTCTCTGCGCACCTGGTGCTGGTACTGGTGGATGGCACGGTGAAACAACAGCGATTGCTACTTGACGCCCCCATCGACCAGGAAGAGCTAAGCGCCTCTGCTGCGCGTTTGAATAAACTCTTGCAGGGTAAAAGCGCGAAACAGGTGGAGGCCCTCCTGGAGCAGTATGATTTTTCTGCGGCAGAGCATTTAATCTGTAGTACGATCCTTAGCATTCTGGAGCAACATGGCGACCCGCTGGGTGATGTTTTTTATCGCGAAGGAGTGGTCAATATACTTGAACAGCCAGAATATAGTCGTATGGGGCCGGAGGAAGAGCGTAATGAGCGCGTGCGCAAGGTGATGGAGATATTGGAGCAGCATCGCTTCCTGCCAGCGCTTGCATCTCACCTGCGCGAATCCGATGGCGTACAGGTACTTATTGGTGGTGAAAACCAATGGGACGATATGAAGGATGTTAGCCTGGTGGTGGCGCGTTACGGCCAGGAAGGTAAAATAGGAGGCTTACTGGGTGTGATTGGCCCGACCCGTATGCAGTATGGCCGTGCCATCGCTGTAGTGCGCTACATGACACAGGTAATGAATGAACTGCTTGCTGAAGTATACGGATACGATGAGTAGGGTCGGTTTTCCGCCTCTACACAAACAACAACAACAAAAAATCATTAATAGGAGGCAATTGTGCCAAAGGTTATTGGAATCGATCTGGGAACAACTAACTCTTGTGTCGCTGTCATGGAAGGCGGAGAGCCTGTCGTCATTCCTAACGCGGAAGGTTCGCGCACCACACCCTCGATTGTGGCCATGAACAAGAGTGGCGAACGACTTGTTGGCGAAGTAGCGAAACGCCAGGCTGTTACCAATTCTGAAAATACGGTCTACTCCATTAAGCGCTTTATGGGCCGTAAGTACGACGATCCCGAGGTGGATCGTGATAGAAGGCTAGTACCCTATAAAGTTGTCAGGGCCAGTAATGGCGATGCCTGGGTAGAGGTTCAAGGCAAACAGTATAGTCCGCCGGAAATCTCTGCGATGATCTTGCAGAAACTCAAAACTGATGCCGAGGCTTACCTCGGTGAGCGGGTGACTCAGGCTGTTATCACTGTGCCGGCTTACTTCAACGACGCACAACGCCAGGCTACCAAGGATGCTGGCAGGATTGCGGGACTGGAAGTGCTGCGTATCATTAACGAACCGACCGCTGCTTCACTGGCTTATGGACTGGATAAGAAAAAAGATGAGCGTATCGGCGTCTATGACCTTGGTGGCGGTACGTTCGACATTTCAATACTTGAGTTGGGCGATGGGGTTTTTGAAGTGAAGAGTACTCACGGTGACACGCACCTGGGCGGTGATGACTATGATCAGCGTATCATCAATTGGCTCGCCGATGAGTTCCGCCGCGAAAGTGGCATTGACCTGCGACAGGATCGTATGGCACTGCAGCGTTTGAAAGAAGCTGCTGAGAAGGCTAAGAAAGAGCTTTCCAGTTCGATGCAGACAGAGATTAATCTACCCTTTATCACAGCAGATGCCAGTGGCCCCAAGCACTTGAACATGACGCTCACCCGTGCGAAACTCGAACAGTTAGTTGAGGACTTGATTGAGAAATCGCGTGGCCCTGTCATGAAGGCGCTCTCCGACGCTGGCATTCGCCCTGGTGACATCCACGAGGTGGTGCTTGTTGGCGGTCAGACACGCATGCCTGCCGTCCAGACTCTGGTTCGGCGCATCTTCGATCGCGATCCACATCGCGGTGTGAATCCAGACGAGGTGGTTGCAGTTGGCGCTGCCATCCAGGCTGGTGTCTTGACGGGTGATGTTAAAGATGTGCTCTTGCTCGACGTCACTCCACTCTCGTTGGGTATCGAAACGCTGGGTGGAGTCTCTACACGCTTGATCGAGCGCAATACCACTATTCCGACTCAGAAGAGCCAGGTCTTCTCTACGGCCAGCGACAACCAACCAAGTGTCGAGATTAATGTGTTGCAGGGTGAGCGTGAATTTGCGAAGGACAATCGTTCCCTGGGAAGCTTTATTCTCGATGGTATTCCGCCCGCTCCACGCGGCATTCCTCAGATCGAGGTAACATTCGATATCGATGCGAACGGTATCGTGAATGTGTCCGCACGAGATAAGGGTACGGGACGCGAGCAGAAGATTACCATTGTGGCGTCGAGTGGCCTTTCTAAGGAGCAGATCAACCGTATGGTGCGTGATGCAGAGGCGCATGCAGCCGACGATAAGCGCCGCAAGGAAGAAGTTGAGGAGCGCAACCTGGCTGACAGCGCAGCCTATCGTGCAGAAAAGAGTATTACTGAACTGGGCGATAAGCTCACTTCTGAACAGAAGAGTGAATTGGAGACGAAGATTGCCGATATTCGCGCTGCACTCTCAACCGATGATGTAGCCCGCATCAAATCAGCTCGCGAGTCTTTGGAGCAATCTTTCCACAAGATCAGCGAGGCGATCTACAGTCAAGCTGGTGGCCCCAGCAGCGCTGGTGGTACCGACTTTGGCGGTACCACCCAGGAAACACCACCCGACCAGGGTGGTCCGAACGATGATACCATCGAAGGCGAATACAAAGAAATGTAAGGATTTCAAATTAGACCGCATCCTGTTTATGACGGTAGGTAAAGGACCAGTGAATGGCCAACAACAAACGAGATTATTATGAGGTACTTGGCGTATCGAGTAACGCGAGCGACGACGAGCTAAAAAAAGCATTTCGTCGCCTTGCCAAGCAATATCACCCCGACGCCAACAAAGACCCGGGAGCGGAAGCACGCTTTATCGAGATCAATGAAGCCTATGAGGTGTTAAGCGATCCACAAAAACGAGCAGCCTATGATCGCTACGGGCATGCAGGCGTAGGCAATGGTGTAGGGGCAGGCTTTGGTGATTTCGCAGGCTTTAGCTCAATTAATGATCTCTTTGAGACATTCTTTGCCGGCGCGACAGGTACGCAGCGCCGTACCGGAACGCAGCGAGGCGCAGATCTGCGTTACGATCTTACCATCACCTTTGAGGAAGCTGTTTTTGGCTGTCAGAAAGAGATCGAGCTACCTCGTTGGGAAACCTGCCCCAACTGTAAGGGTAATGGCGCACAGCCCGGCACATCAACGACACGTTGTTCCTCCTGCCAGGGAACTGGCGAGATTCGCCGCGTACAGCAGTCCATCTTTGGGCAATTCGTCAATGTAACGATGTGCGAACGCTGTCGTGGTGAGGGTCGCGTAATTACTACTCCCTGTGAGAAATGTCGTGGTCAGGGACGAGTGCGTAACAACCGCCGTGTCGTCGTTAATATTCCTGCCGGCGTAGATGATGGCATCAATGTGCGTGTCACTGGCGAGGGCGAGGTAAGCTCTCGCGGTGGTACACCAGGCAATTTGTACGTGATACTCACAGTCAAACCTCACCCATTCTTTAAGCGCTCGGGCAATGATATCCTTTATGAACTGCCCATTAGCTTCACGCAGGCTGCGCTTGGTGACGAGGTAGAGGTTCCTACTGTTGATGGTAAGACGACGCTACTCAAGATTCCCGCTGGCACACAAAGTAACCGTTCATTCCGCCTCAAGGCAATGGGCGTACCCGTTGTACATAGCAGCGCTCGTGGCGACCAGCACGTTATCGTTAAAGTGGTTACGCCAACCAACTTGACGTCAGAACAAAAACGTCTGCTTGAAGAGTTTGCTCGGCTCGAGCGTGAACAGGCCGAGCAAAACGACAAGAATATATTCCGTAACCTCTTTGAGAAAACCAAAGACGTCTTCCAGTAAAGGAGTGGCAACCTTATTCTTGTCAAACTATTCGAAAGGCCTGCCCGTGGCTATCCCGCGCAGGCCTTTCGCTTCCCTCTGTATCCTCCCCAAATTCGGCAACAATAGGCAGGTGATCGCTCGCCTCGTCACTGTGTAATCCATTCCCTTCCGTAATCACACAGCATCTGGAAAGACGTCCGGCAATTTCTGGACTGGCAAAAATGTAGTCAATCCGACCTGCGGGAGCGGCTGCTGGACAGGTAAATCCCGGATCATATGGATTCGTATAGCGAAAACAATCGATATAGCCCGCTTCGCGCAACATGCTAATGCTACCGCGAGAAGCATACAGTGAGCCAGCCTCGTCGATAAGAGCGCACAGCACCTTGCTGCGTGGAATCGTTTGCAAAAGCGGATAGAGGAAGCGCAGTGGCTCTGGTACTACAGCGTCCAGGTTTGGGTGCCCAAAATCTTCATGAGGATTGCGTCGGTACTGTAGATCCATTGTTATCAGGTAGCGCAGTAGTGCGCTTGCTTTCAAGCGATCACCAGGGGCAATCGCATTGAAGTCACCCATTAGCAGATGTGGTATTCCTCGTTTTGGCGCCATGATACGCAAGATTTCGTGCATCTCACGACGTCTAATACCGTCACCACCTCTAGCCTGGTAGAAAGAGGCTGATAGGTGTGCGACGAAGACTGTAAGTTTGCGACCATCTTTTTCCTCTATACATGCCTCTAAGATTGGCTTTGTAAGTATATCAGCATGAATATGTGAATACGTTTCTACAATTTGCAGGCGGCTGAGTAGTGCGATTTGCCAATCCTTTTCCTTAGCAGGATTTGCGTTCATACGATACTGCATACCTAGTCGACCAGCCAATTCCTCAACAGCTTGAAGACTATTAGCTTCGACCAGGCCAACGATATCGGGGTTCGCAGAACTAATGATTTTTGTTAATTGGTCAACGCGACGGTTCCCCCCTGCCAATATATTATAGGAGAGTATGCGAGTCATCGATGAGTATCCTTCTGTTCAGTTTCTCTTATATAACTATAACAGACGCAGGAGGAGCCATAAAAGATACGACCCTACTCGCTCATTACAACTCGCTCAATGTTGAGATTCATCGCCGCTAGCCTTGGAACAATGTTGCCATACCCCCGCTCAACTAAGTCAATACCAGTCACTGTTGTTGTCCCGTGAGCGACCGCCGCCGCGATCACATAGGCTAATCCAGCGCGTAAATCAGGCGTGGCAATCTCATCAACTGCCATGAAAGGCGTTGGCCCCATAATAATCGCGCTATGCTCAAAATTTGACTCGCGATAACGACACGTTGTCCCACCTAAACAATACGTCGTTAGCTGCGTTTTTGCCCCCAACTTATCAAGCGTTTTTAGATAGCCAAAACGATTTTCGTGTACAGTCTCATGGATGATCGAGATGCCGTTGGCCTGCGAGAGCAGAATGGCAAAAGGTTGTTGCCAATCTGTTGAAAATCCAGGATATACATCTGTCTCGATGATCGCCGGGCGCAGCGGCTCTTTGCGGAAAAAGCGTAAGGTATTTGAATTAACCAGCTCAACGCCGCCTCCCACTTGCTGGAAATAGGAGAGGAAATTACCCAGTGTTTCCGGGCGAATGCCATCAACTGTAATATCACCGTCGGATGCGCAGGCCAGGCAGGCCCACGAGGCAGCTTCGATACGATCTCCCAGTACTTTCATATGTGTACCGGCGAGACGTTTCACTCCCTCGATTCGAATCTCTCGTCCTGAAGAGGTGAAAATAATCGCCCCCATCGCTCGCAACATCGTGATTAACTCAAAAATTTCTGGTTCAATTGCGGCATTGGAGATTGTTGTGCGCCCTTCTGCCAGCACACCCAGGTACAGACATGTCTCGGTTGCGCCCACACTCGGATAGGGCAACTTGATATGTGTCCCTTTTAACGAATCTGAACGCTGTGCTAGAAAACCATCGTCCGTTTCGCGCACGTTGCCACCAAATTGACGAATGGCATCCAGGTGAAAATCAACAGTTCGAGCGCCAATTTGATCTCCCCCTACTATTGGAACAGAGACTTCATCAAAGCGATGCAGTAACGTCCCCAGTAAGAGAATAGGTATGCGATTACTGCCTGAATGAGGCGTCCGCACACCGGCTAAATTCAATGAAGAGGGATCAATAATCATGGTTCCGCTTGTCGGAAACTCAACTTTGACCCCGATAGAGGTGAGCATTTCTTTTGTGATCGTTACGTCACCGATAGGAGGAACATTCGTGAGTACTGTCGGCGTTTCACCCAGCAGAGCCGCCACCATCGCCTTCGTAGTGAAATTCTTAGCTCCCAGGCATCTAATCTTCCCTACAACTGGCTGTCCCCCCTTAATTATATAAGCATATTTGTGCTGATTTAACATATGAACCCTTTCTTATAGCCTAAAAGATCATATCCATAGCATAATCTAATAAGTTGCTCCTCGTAAGCAGAGTATACATTATCGGAACTGTAATATCATTGCTTCTCGCAATATTTTGCTACATATCTGATTAAACTGTGTTTGTGAGGGAATTGTTCGCGAGTTATTTCTACTGAGGAATGACGCAATTATTGCATAGAATTTCGCCATTGATTGTCGGTATCTCTCCGGAATCTCCCCACAATTCCCTCACGTCTTCTTTTTTAGGGGCAATGGCGGAATTATTTGAGGGAATCTGTCATAGATCATCATAGTCTACCAAAATCTTCTCGGAATTCCGCCATTATTCCCCCATAATTCCGCCATATCACAGATTTATGGTGGAATTTGGCGGAATTATCTTGCCTGGAACCATCCTTATTGCTATACTCTAAGTACCAGCATGTCGTGAGATGCAGAAAGAAGGATTCGGAAATGGATAAAGAGGCATTGGAGAAGCTTATCCAGAGTGGTGAAACATCTACTATAGAATTTAAAGTGGCCGCGCCGCGTGCGGGGGAATTAGCTGAGCGAATTTGTGGATTAGCCAACTCACTCGGTGGTCTCCTTATCATTGGTGTGGAAGATAAAACCTGGCGAGTGGTTGGCGTGAAGAGCGCTTCAGAAACCATAGATTCGCTCTTGCTAGCTGCTCGCATCTGCAAGCCGACTGTTCAATTCGATCCCCTGCAACCGCAAGGGATCGAACTCGATGAAAAGCAGTTAGTACTCGCCTATATTCCACCCAATAACGGCACGCTTTATCAGGCTGGCGGGGTTTGTTGGAGTCGACGTGGAACACATACCGTACCGTTGGACGTACCAGAAATTGAAGGATTCCTCTACAATCGTGGAACTTTGGTCTGGGAAACGCAGTCGGTGTCGAATGCGACACTCGACGATTTAGATATGACGTTGGTTGAAGCCTATCTAGAAAAGCGTTCCGACAGGAGCAAGGTTGGGGGCCGCTTCTCAAATCTGGAAAAAATGCTGCTGAATATAGGGTGCGCTACAATAAGAGAAGATGAGAAGCGAAAGAAAGTCGTTCGACCTACCAACGCGGGTATGCTACTGTTCGGCCACAACCCTCAACAGTTCTTGCTCCAGGCTGAAGTTGTGTGCGTACTCTACAAAGATAACTTGGGGATGCGTCGCTATGCTGATCGCCGTGTCTTGCAAGGTACTATCACCCAACAAATAGACCAGGCCGAGGCTTTTTTCAAGCAGTATGTACCGGTTGCTGGCTATATGGAAAGCTTTCATCGCCGAGACGAGCCGGATTATCCATTAGAGGCATTGCGCGAGGCCGTTGTAAATGCTGTGGTTCATCGTGACTACAGCCTGCGGGGTGAAGCCATACGTATTTTCTACTATCTCGATCATATAGAGATTCATAACCCTGGTCTTCTTCTGCCAGGTATCAAGTTGGAGGATATACGACGAGGAAAGGTAGGGTCAAAGCTTCGTAATCCTGTCATAGGAACAGTTCTACGTGACTTCCCAGGTGGATATATGGAGCGAGTTGGTAGTGGTATTAGCTACATGATTGAGCAGATGCGTAAGCTTGGTCGCCCTGATCCTCAATTTAAAGAACAAGGCGAGATAGTCGTTATGTTTTTGCGTGCTCGCGAATCCGGCGGTAACGTGGTCTCTTCTCCTCAACCTGAGTTATGGTCAGATCTTCCTTTAGCCGGAAGCGGTTTAGGAAAAGAGAGTAATTCCTCAAACCGAATTGCTGGGGTTGTTTCGACAATAGGAGAAAGGCAGCGGCTGGCGTTACGCTACGTACATGAGCATGGTTCCATTACCAACAAACAATACAGGGCTATAACAGGAGTCTCTGAGAATACTGCACTTCGTGACTTGGATGCTTTGGTAGAGCAGGGATCGCTTAAGGCTATTGGTAAAAGGCGTTCGCGACACTATAGATTGCCATAATATACTTTTCGATTGCTGAATAGTATACGAGGTTATTAGCAGTTGTCTAAGTAGGGCGGGAGGGAATCGAACCCTCATGGGTTGCCCCCGGGGATTTTAAGTCCCCTGCGTCTACCGTTTCGCCACCGCCCCAAACTGGAAGTGTTGTTATGTGTGCATGATAGTAACATGCACTAGCTCATTCGTCAATCATTGCTCATAGACCCATTGATTTTGCCACCCACTTAGACTACGCTTTCTCACCCAATGCCGTAAGAGGAAGCATGAGACCTCGGAAATCTTCCTGCAGCATCTCGAGGAGCATCTGATCATAGAGCCTATCCAGTTCTTCCTGAGTGGCTACTCCCATACGGATGATAAATGGTTGGAATAGTTTGAAGACGACTGATGCATCACGGCGAAAGCCCTCATGTGCTTCTGTTCCAAACGAGTAGTCAATCACGTGAGAAACAAGGTTGATATTGATACAGCCTACATCACGCAGTAGGCTGCCCAAAATAGGCAAGATGCCCGTAAATCGCCCCGTTTGGGAATAACCTCCCTGGACCTGGATGGCTTTTATGACCATGGAGTTCAAGGTTTCCAAGGCGGGACTGGTGCTGAAGTACCACCATTCACTCTCAGTCAGACGGATGAAGCCTCCGGGGCGAGTAACCCACGCAAGCTCTCTCACAAACTGCGGCCAGGTTGCTGCTGGGAGAAAGTTAACGAAACGCACATTGACAAGGTCAAAAAAGTTATCAGGAAAATCCAGCGGTTTCAGTAGATTCATCACCCTAAAACTGGCGTTGTCTAAACCTTGCACTCGTGCTTGTGTGTTCGCATAATCTACCATCGCCTGGCTAATGTCAAAGCCAATCACTTCGATTTCCGGGTGGCTATAGGCTATCTCCAATGCCCACCCTCCAGGTCCACAGGCGCCATCAAGTACCCGATGAATCCCGGTGAAGTCGTTTGACCGTTCGGGGAGTAGTCCATCCATACCTCTGGTGATCAGACGATCTTGATCGATCAGGCGCGCCATTTCTGCGCCACTCTCGGAATCACTAATGTAGACGTTGTCGCTTTTTGAAGAATCACCTGGCACTGTCATTGATAGATCCCTCTTGCATGGTGTGTTGGAATTTCCTGCTTTTGTTCTTGATAATCTTGTAGGCTTAAAAGTTCTTCTTCGAACTGTTGCCAGACCATCTGCTCAGCCTGAATAAGGGTGAGAGGGCGCTGGTTCCTTGCAGCCTGCATCATAGTCTCAGTGAGGCGTTGCCGGAACCCAGATAAATACGCTTGCTGTACTTCTTGAAAAGGCACAAGACCTAGCTCGACGAACCTGACTTCGTAGAACTCATCTGGCTCAAAAGCCAACGCAATCAAATCTGCGTAGCTCTCTATAAGTGTCTGTCTTGATGGTACAAAGTAGCCGGGTTGTGTGCTGGAGACAAGCAGGCAACCAGCAACATTACCTTCAAGCATGATGGGAGCGGCAGCAGCGCTTTCTTCCCAGAGTCCATGATAGCCAGGGGAGAGACTTTGGTTCTCTGACAGATTCTGATTAACAACAAGGTGTCCCAGAGTGACAGCATGTCCAGCTAGAGACTCTGCACCCAACAAGATTGCCTGCTGTTCCAACTTTCCTTCCCATGGTGGTGTGCCACGACCCACATTCTCACGCAAGCTGCGAATCTTTCCCTCGCGTGAAGGCGGCATGCACCGCACTACTATAACTGCCAGGCCTAAACGCTGCGGATCAAGTTGTTCAAGCGATTGCTGCAAGATAAGATCGCAGAGAGATGAAAAACGCAGCACCTTTGGAATTGTAGCGCGAGTATGTAGGACACGAATGTAGAACTCGCTCGGGATCTTAGTCTGCAGATCCTCTGTCAGCCCATCTTCTGCTTCGGGAGCAAATCCTTCAAATTCATGTACAAATGCTTCAGTCAGTGCCTTACGATGCTGGGGGAGAACCTTGAGCAGCCTGTGCAGGCTTTGCGAACGTGGACTTGCCTCCTTGTTCACCCAACGTGTCAAGGTAACGGGATTAATACCCAGCTCATTAGCAATCCGTCGCCTCTCTTGTGGATCATGAATGAGCTGTCCTAGCAGAATGCGCCAATCTGGTGGCTCTTGCATCATCGATTCGCTCGGCTGCCTTAAATATCGCATTTATACATTCGCTGTGCTAATAATACCAGCTATTACCCTTAGCGTCAACATTTTCAGGTCACAACATATCCCCTTAGTTACTACACAGATAGGTTACAATTTTTAACCAATCGTGGAAACATTCTTCTCACTCATATTGACGTCAGACTTCATCTGCGTCATAATACGAGTCGTTGATATGGAAATAATCGTTCATCTGGAAAAGCACACCAAATAGGTCGAATATACATGAACAACGAATCCAGGAGCAATGCTCTATCGCCAGAGCAAGTTTTACGGGGGACATATGAGGTAATTGTCGTCGGCGCAGGTCACGCGGGATGCGAAGCTGCGCTGGCTTGTGCACGTATGGGACGCAAAACGCTCTTATTGACGATGAATCTTGATAGCGTTGCGCTCATGCCTTGTAATCCCTCTATGGGCGGACCAGCAAAGGGTCATTTAATCAAAGAAATAGATGCCCTTGGTGGTGAGGTTGGCCGCAATACCGACCGCACTTTTATCCAGATCCGTTTGCTCAATACCAGCAAAGGTCCAGCGGTGCAAGCCCTCCGCGCACAATGCGATAAACAGGCTTATCGTCTTGCTATGAAATACGTCTTGGAGGGCCAGCCAAATCTGGAGCTGAAACAGGCCACGATTGCGCGTTTACTCAGTCACATTGGAGACGACGGCCGCCCGGTAGTCATAGGCGTCGTAACGAATAATGGCTGGCAATACGAAGCGGGCGCAATCATCTTAACCACTGGCACTTTTATCAACGGGCGTCTCGTTGTTGGCGAGAAAACCCAGCCAGGAGGTCGTGCAGGCGAAGGCCCTGCCCTGGGCATCTCAGATTCACTGCGTGCTCTGGGACTTGAAGTACGCCGTTTCAAGACAGGCACACCCCCGCGTATCGATGCCCGCACCATCGATTTTAGCAAGACAGAACCACAACCTGGCAGTCGTGTACCGCTCTACTTTTCTCAAGATATGTCGGCACGCGAGGATGTACAGCTCCCCAGTAGTTGTCCCAATCCAATATATCCAGTTCAAGACGAAGACCTGCATGGATGGCGACCACAGTTGCCATGCTACCTGGTGCATACGACAGAAAGTACCCACCAGATTATTCGTGACAACCTGCATCGCTCACCCCTTTATACCGGCATCATCGAGGGTATTGGCCCGCGCTATTGTCCTTCCATTGAGGATAAAATTGTACGTTTCGCCGATAAGAGCAGGCATCAAATCTTTTTGGAGCCTGAAGGGTGGCGCACTGGCGAAGTCTATGTCCAGGGTATGAATACCAGTCTCCCTGAAGATGTGCAGCTCGCTATGTTGCGCAGTATCCCCGCTCTTCAGCGTGTAGAAATGATGCGTGTTGGGTATGCGGTCGAATACGACTATGTACCTCCTGAGCAGTTATATCCGACGTTGCAGACAAAAGCCGTGTCCGGACTGTTCCTCGCGGGTCAAATCAATGGCACCTCTGGATACGAAGAAGCTGCTGCCCAGGGAATTATGGCCGGTATCAATGCGGCGCTGCATGTTCGCGGCGACGATCCATTCGTACTCGGTCGTCACCAAGCATATATTGGCGTGATGATCGATGATTTAGTGACACGACCTATGAGCGAACCGTATCGCCTGCATACTTCACGGGCAGAGTATCGCCTGCTCTTGCGTCCTGAGAGCGCTGATCTACGCCTGAGCGATTATGCATACAAGTACAGGCTTATCGATGATGCACGCTATGCACAGCTCATTCACAAACGTGAAAGTATTCAGCATGCACTTACCCAGTTGGATACCCTGGTGTTTACCTCTTCGCGTACAACAGAATCTTTCGCACAAGAAATTGGCCTCGCTCCTCTGGGACAGATGCTCTCAGCCCGTGAACTCTTACGCCGGCCATCGGTCACCTATCATCATGTTGCCCGCCTGGCACAACACGTGGTCAGCGCCACACCCATGGCAGAGTATAGTAGGGGCGACCACAAGGGTCGCCCTGATAAAACTGACGGTCGCCCTGGTAATCCTGATGATCGCCTTTATAATCCTGATGGTCGCCCTGATAATCCCGAATACATCCTTCCTCCTCTAGCCGAATCAATTGCAGAAGAGGTGGAGTTACAAGTGAAGTACGAGAGCTATGTACGCAAACAGGAGCAGATTGTCCACCGTACCAGGCGTATGGAAGAGCATCTCATACCAGAAACCATAGACTATAACGCTGTGCTACATCTACGTACCCAGGCACGCCAGAAGCTCATGCGCACCCGTCCTCGCACTATTGGACAGGCATCACGTGTAGAAGGCGTAACACCGGCCGATATCGCCATTTTAATGGTCTACCTGGAGAAACTACGCCAGATGCAGGTAGCAATGTAGTTATCTGGGGGAAAACAATGTACATCCTTGTGGTAGATGATGATCAGTTTGCAAACTCTCTCGTACAGTTTGTCCTCAGTAAAGAGGGATACGAAGTTGAAGCGACAGATAATCCTCGCGGTGCTCTGCATATGATTCAGAAGCGCGAACCAGACCTGCTTATCGTCGATGTCAAGATGCCTTACATAAATGGCTTCGAGTTTGCTGCCAGATTACGAAAAGAAGGATATGAAACCCCAATTATTTTTATGACTGCTCAGGACAGCCTCGAATCAATACTACAGGGCTTCAATATCGGCGCGGATGATTACATTTGTAAACCTTATAATCATCAAGAATTGGTGGCGCGTGTACAGGCAGTTATACGCCGAGTCAAAAAAAATACTGCGAAGCTTGGAAATACTAGTATCCGCTGTGGTCAGTTTGAACTCTTTCCTGGGGAGCTCAAAGTTGTAGTATCTGGTGATAAGACTATTACACTCACCCCCACAGAGATGCAAGTCTTGCGAGTGTTTATGGTTTCTGGAGGTCAGGTGATAGATCGCGATCAACTACTTTCGGAAGTTTGGAATGACAGCGAAAACAACAGTAACATTGTAGATGTCTATATACGCCGTCTCCGATTAAAGTTAGAAGAAGATGCCGATAAACCTCAGCATATTATCTCGGTACGTGGTATCGGCTATAAATTCGTAGGGAAATCGTAGTGAATAATCATGGGTACCTGGAAACCTTATTTACCAACACTCCAAGTGCAGTCATAGCGGTCGATGAACATTTTCATATCTTTGATATCAATCCTGCTGCTGCCACCATTCTGGGTCAATCTTCTGAAGATGCAAAAGGACAGCATTGTGGCCACCTGTTAATGTGCAGAAACCTGAATGGCACATTGTTATGCGGAACATCTAACTGTCCACTAACACATGCAATCCAGCAAAAGCAACCCATCACACAAGAAGAATTAATTTTGGGACTGGCTTCAGATCGGCCATGTGAGTTCACTTGCACTATTATTCCTATCGAGCATCAGAAAGGTATTCATGTTATATTTGACGCTCGCAATACCTCTGTCCTCAAAGTGACCAACCGTCTGCGGGCAAATTTTGTCTCAATGGTTTCGCATGAGCTACGCACTCCGCTGAACTCTGTTCATGGTTTCATTGATCTGTTGTTACAGGGCTATATGGGTGAATTAAATGAGGAGCAACATAAATATCTTGGCTTTGCCCAGGAGGGTGTGCAACAGCTAGTCTCCATTGTTGAAGACATTCTCTTTTTGACACGTTCAGATTCTGGACAATTTGAGATAAAACAGCAAGAGATAGACTTCCGTGTGCTGGCACGCCAGGTTGTTAATGGCCTGCAACCGCAAGCTCTCAAAGCAGGAGTGAAACTCATTGAAGAGATTTCTACGCCCGCTCCTCTCCTCTTTGCAGACCCTCAACGCATGAAGCAAGTCCTGAACAACCTGGTGACCAATGCCATCAAATTCACACCGCCTGATGGAACTGTAACCATTCGTGTTCATCCATATAATGAGCGGTTTGTAATGATCTCCATTTCAGATACAGGCTATGGGATTCCTATAGAAGATCGACCGCATATCTTCGAGCGTTTTTACCAGTCCAACCACACCCTGCAATCCAAAATAGGTGGCTATGGCCTGGGTTTATCTATCGCAAAATTAATTGTCGAACAGCACGGCGGTGAAATTAGCTTTGACAGCGCCAACGACAAAGGCACAACATTCTCTTTCACCGCACCCCTTTTCACTTGATTCCACTATCCCCACAACGTCTCCTGCTCTGCTTCTTCATGCTTGTGCTCGCGCCATACATTATCCTTAGACAACTTATCAGCCAGCCGTGTTGGCTCTGGTAAACGGTATCCCCTACAACAGGCAAGCACATAACGCAGGCTCGTTTCCAGGCTAATACGATGCCCCAAAGAGATGATCATTGGTTTAACATGCGTCCGTGTTCGCAGGACTGCCCCAATCACCTCTCCATCTGCTTTCAGTGGAACCCACGATCCTGCCTCCTCACTTAATGATCCGTGGTGTCCCGTCAAAATCGATTTGGCGCACCCAATAGACGGCAAATCCAGCCATAGCCCCAGGTGAGAAGCAATTCCCAGTCGGCGTGGATGCGCAATACCCTGGCCATCAACCATCACCAGTTGGGGCTGTTGTTTCAACAGTTCGAATGCGCCCAGGATACACGGCACGCGCTTTGCCAACTCACTCTGTAATGCTTTTGCCTCGTCCTGCTTAATATTCCACTCATGTAATGGTTTCGTTCTCATAGCCTCATACTTCTATTTCCGCGCTTCCGCTATAAAAATCATGCGCGGGCTATCATGCTCGAAAGAGCTTAACTCATAATCTCCATATACATCGGTGATTTCAAAGCCCGCCTCTTCCAATAACAATTCAACCTCGTTGCGCTCGAAGAGATAAAGATGTGTTGAAGTTACCGTACGCTGTACTGCTTCACCTTGCCGGTGCTCCTCGTAGAAGTGCGTCAATTCAAGCAGGTGCTTCGTAAGAGACGATGCGGGACTGACAAAGTGCGATAGCAGGCTGCCATCCTCGCGTTGCCATGTCCCCTGGTGCAGCATCTGGCCGCTTAAATGCTCCATGTAACGCACATCCGCGTTGCTAATATCCAGAATAAATCTGCCCCCGGTGATCAGGTGATCGCGCACTGCCACCAGCGTTTGCCGTTGCTCCTGCCGCGTGCAAACATGCCCAAATGAGCCGAGCGCAATAAAAGCTAACCGGAACTTCTGCCCCAGGCGCAATTTACTCATGTGTTCTTGCACCAGAGTGCACCGTGCTGCCACTCCTGCCTGCTCTAAAGCCGCCTGTGCCAGCTTCAGCATACTTGCAGAACTATCAACACCCGTCAATTCATATCCTTCGCGTGCCAGGGGTACCAGCAAGCGCCCGCTGCCACATGCCAGTTCCAGTAGCGGACCACTGCACAACTCCGCAAAGTTCACGTACAGGTTCAGGTCTTCGTCGAAGTGTGCATGCTCTACATCATAAAAAGGTGCGATCAGGTCGTAATCTTTCATCGGCTAAATGTTATCAAACGATATAATTTTCCAGGAGCCATTCACTTGCTGCAATTGGAGATTGACGTTATATGCCGCGGAATTTGTACGGTTGACTGTTACGGTTACGCTTGTGATTTTGTCAGTCCCTGAAATGTTTCCAACTGAAAAGCCCGTAACCTTGCCCTTACCAAAGTCTAATCCCTGGGCAAACACAGTGTACGCTTGTAGATTGATCGGTTGGCCTCTGAACGTGGTCGTGCCCGGCTCCATGTACGAAAAGGCTGTATCGTAATGCTGGCCCTTAACAGCGTTGTAGTATTGATCCACTACAATTGCTGGTCCAGCAACTGTTTTAGCAAAGAAGGCAGCTCCGTTTGCAAAGAGTATGCCGCACACTGCACAACTCAGCACAAGCACCCCTCCAATAATACCGAGAGCAATCCACAGTCCGCGTCTTGACCGCCTTGGCTGCTGTGGTGGCGCGTAACCCGGAACTGGCTGAGCGCCGTAAGCAGGTGCTACATACTGTGTTGGAGCGTAATCCGGAGGAGGCTGCTGCCCCCATTGTTGCTGCTCATAAGGAGGCTGAGGCTGCTGCCCATAGTACGGAGGAGGTTGCTGCCCCCATTGTTGCTGTTCATAAGGCGGTTGAGGTTGCTGATAGGGTGGTTGAGGTTGTCCGTAAGGCGGCTGTGGTTGCTGATTCGGATCTGGCTGCTGCGGTTGGTTTGGATCATAAGACATAAGTAATTCCCTCCTGTCAGACATGTTGTGATTTCTGAAAGACGCATTTCCTGGGCAAGCCTCACTCCCTCTGGATGAGTCACAGCTTCTTCATTTTGTTCACTATTCCTGTCTTCATTGTTTCCCCGGGCTGATAATATCAATAACTGGTGCTGAACGAAGCAATGCGCTATACCATACTACAGGTATGGGAGCAAACCGTCAAGTTGAGAAGAAATCAACAGTGTTCTTATTTTCGTTAAATGGCCATGATCGTCTCATTGAGACATCCAACTGGTTATTCTTAATGACCTGGTTTCTGTATGTGCACATGCTATAATACAAGCTGTGATCTTGTACAAAGATGAACAACAAGATCTGCTCTCACAATGCTGACCACAAAGCGCTCGCCTGCGCCGAGCGCACTACCCAACAAGCCTTTTCAGGGGTACCGATTCGCGAGCGCGAGGTGTCGACCTTGATTGTTTAGGGAAGTCGACGCACGAGATCGCCTCGGACTCGTGCTGGTACCAACGTTCGCAAGGAAGCCTTCCTGCGATAGGTGCGATTTGAATCATCATTGTCAGTAGTGTGAGCACTTCTCCGAAGTGGGTAATCTTACGGATGAATATGTCCTCTCGATTGGCTACTATAGCAGAGAGGTCGATGCGGCTCTGCGACCGGGAAATTTGAACACATAGGCGGAGAAGAAAGGAGCTTGTTCACATGGATACCTAAGCGTTTATTGTGCGGCGAATAGCCACATGAACCAGCTACAAGCACTGGCTGCAAGCCTTTTCAAGCAAGTCTGGTAGCTCAGAAGAACAGCATGTAAACAAAAGAAGGAGAAAAACAATAAACACCAACACAAACATCGGACCGATCAGCCTAACAGATCTGGAACAGCAAAGCAAATTGCACGATTTGCATTCGATCATCGCCAAAACTAATATACAACTGGGACGTGGAGCAGGAACGGTTTCCTTCGAGCAGCGTACGCTCTGGTTTTTCCAGCCAGCGGTAGCATAGCTGCGACTCCAGGAGTTATATCGCCGGAGCAGAGGGCAAAAGAAAGGCTTCACGTTTGCACCTGCGCAGCAACTCACCCCAGATGAGGCCGCTAAGCAGTTCCAAATGGCTCTGGGATGTGTTATCGGCCAGTTTGCAGTCATGCCGGACGTTGGCCGACAAAATCTTTTCGAGAGCCTGCTTCAATCGATTGAGCACACGAAGTCATTTGATGGCCTTGAATCCGTGTTCCTTACGGGTTTGAATTCAATGGGTCTGATGGGAAAGACCGATCTTGTCACCCAGGGACTTACTCTGTGGGACCAGATTGGGATATCTATCCCTTCCGATGGAGGTTCCACTTTGACACCATTCCTGGATACGAGCACGAATACTGCCAGTTTTCTTGGCTCCAATGCGCTCTCCAGCCTTGGTCCTCAGGGAGCCAATCGAGCGGTCCTTTCTCAAGGGCCAGGCCTGGGCCTGGGTATACAATCGCTTGCGGAAGGCGATGGGGATGGAGGAGGTACAGGTGGGAACGAACCCTCTGGTGGAAACGAGCCTACCGGCGGGAATGAACCCTCTGGTGGGAGCCAGCCCCCCGGTGGCGGTGGAGACCCAGAACCCTCTCTAATAGAGACGATTTTCCAGGCCGCAGGAACGTTAGTCGGAGCAATAGTTGGACTCATAACCGGAGGAGTAGCGGGGGGACAAGCTGGGGCAAAAGTTGGCGGGGCTATTGGGCAAGCGATCGGAGGCCTCATCCTCGGCGCGATCACCGGAGGAGGAGGTGGTGGTGGTGATAAATTGTTGCCTGCTGAAGATGGCACGTCAGGTCCCTTAACCGTGGGGGGCGTGAGTGTCATGAGCTCAACCTATCCTACAGGATCAGGAGTGGCTAGCTATATCGGGCAGACCCGATCTGGTAGTTTCATCATCCAGGGAATGCCTCAGCTTGCGCTCTCAAACACGCGTCTCCAACTGAGCCACCCCGGTATCCTGGCGGCCCTTCCAACAGTGGTAAGCGCGTTCTCAATCTCTTCTCAACTTGGAGCGAATGCACTCAGCAAGGCAACTAACGTCGGCCGTGATCTTAGTGGCATAGGACAACAAGAGGCGCTCCATAAGCTAGGTGAGGGGACGGCATAAGCGCTTCTTGCTCCTTGCTGCCAGTTAACGTAGGTCTCTTGATACCATAGCGTCATCTCTGCCCTGCAGAAGCCAGGGCAGAGATGATAAAGGACTGAGAAAGTCTGGGCGTTCTATCACCAGGGTTACATAAGGAGGATACAGATGCAATGTAACAGCTACTTCCAACCTTTCATCGATCACCTGAAACAGCCTGCCACGTCTGCTCACACCCCTATCCTGACATTTCTCGCGGCCGGAAATCGTGCGGAAGCGAACCGCTTCGTTGTCTACATGGAAGGAGAGCTTGGACTTAGTAGCACCTTCCAAAAAGTCAGTGCTTCCCCAGGAACGACACCGACTGGATTGGAAGTCCAACAACTCATCGGCATTTGCAATGCGTACTACAGTGATAGGTTGGCACCGGAACGAGCAAAGGCCATATCTTCTGCACAGGGAGTGCAGCCAGGTTCCGGTGAGATCTCTATCCCTCCGAATGCCGTTTCTGCAGATACTGAGATCTCTATTCCTCCGAATGCGGTCCCTGTCACCACATCCCATCCTGAGACATTCCAATTGAGTCATATTCAGCGTTTTGATGTGAACCATTTCGATACGCTGAATGTTTCCTTGTCGCTTCCTAACGGCCCCCTGATATTTAAGGCAGGCGGGAATATAGTGTCGCGATTCAGTGCCCTTGAATGCAGAGATAATGGACTGCTCGTTTGTACAAGCGATCTGGATCGCTCAATCCTTGTACTCAGTTTCCTGGCAGGGGTTCGCTCCCTTGAACCATAATATGGTTCTTGCGCTCCACAGGATCAAGGAGCACCGCACCCGCGTGAGCTTCGCGCTGCAGGTCTTCCCAATTGACACCAAAACCACCGGGTCTGCTGGCCACTGGTCAACTCGCTGAGGCGCTGGGATTCGATGCATTCTTCACTGGTGATCACCTCGCCTGGGAGCTGGAGGGTTGGATGCACCTGGCTGCTCTTGCGGTCAAGACGAAGCGTATCCGCCTCGGCTCTAATTATCAGGAACTCGTCGATGCGGGCATCCAGTACTTCATCGTCCAGATGTTGGACGCCGCCGACGAAGAGACAATCCAACTACTGGCAGAGCAGGTGGTACCAGCAATCAGGAAATGATACCATCTAAGGAGACCATTCAATTATTCGGACGACACGGGAGTAAGCGAAACTCGCTTAGTCATTGGAGAAACTCAGTCAGGAGATCACGATGGAGCCAACCTTTCACATTCGATTGCTCGGCGATTTCAGCCTGATCTACGCTGATCAGCACGTGACCAGCCTCAACACCATGCGCCTGCAATCATTGCTCGCCTACCTCGTGTTGCATCGCGATGTCCCCCAACAACGCCAGCATCTTGCCTTTCTCTTCTGGCCCGAAACAACCGAGGCCCTGGCTCGCAATAACTTGCGCCAACTGCTCCACCAGTTACGCCAGGTATTTCCGGCAGTTGAGCAATTCCTCTCTGCAGATACGCACACGTTGCATTGGCACCCCGTCACGCCTTTCTATCTCGATGTCGCTGAGTTCGAAGAGGCGCTCACGCTCGCAGAAGCGGCCAGACGGCGCAATGACCAGCACGCATTACAAGCCGCTCTCGAGCAGGCAGACAGCCTGTATCGAGGCGAATTACTCCCTGGCTGCTATGATGAATGGATCTTGCCTGAGCGGGAGCGGCTCCGCCAGCGCCACTCGCAGGCACTTGAACAACTGCTGCGCCTCTTTGAAGTGCAGGGCGACACCGTCACTGCCATCCGCTATGCCCAGCGCTTGATCGGACTCGACCCTCTCTCCGAAGACCTCTATCGCCGTCTGATGCGCTCGTTTGCGCTCAATAACGATCGCGCCAGCGCATTGCGCGTGTACCATACCTGTGTTACCACCTTACAACGCGAAATGGGCGTCGACCCCGATCCGGCAACCCGCGA
>WNFX01001671.1_pt1 | contig 22679 bp, 28 predicted proteins | sample 5400111 | NCBI WGS metagenome assembly WNFX01 (sample SAMN13153363, study PRJNA577476) | soil metagenome | isolation source: 40 cm soil or saprolite under grassland replicate 1 | place: USA:California | collected 2016-06-15 | reverse complement strand
GTTGGCGAGCGGCGCGCCCGCCATGCCAGCCGCCCGGCCAGCACTGCCGCGGCGCCGATCACCAGGGCGGTCGGCCACAGCACCAGTGGGGAGACCTGCACTGATCCCTCGAACAGCAGCAGCCCCGCCGCCGCCAGCGCGATCGCCCCGCCGGCGGCGAACACCCCAACCCCTGGAATGAGCACCTCGCCGACGAACAGCGCGGCGGCCAGCCCGAGCAGCAGCAGGCCGGCCAGGTTGACCGGCAGCACCGACAGGGCCACGAAGCCGAGCACGAGCATGATCGTGCCGAGCACCCCGCCGAGTCCCATGCCGGGGCTGGCCAGCTCGTAGATGAGTGCCAGCGTGCCGATGGACAGGAGCAGGAACGCCAGGTTCGGGTCGGCCAGGCGCTGCAGCAGCGACCGCAGCGGCCCCATGCCATGCTCGACCACATCGGCCTGGGCGGTGCGCAGCGTGACCGTGCGGTCCGGGCCCAGCTGGACCTGGCGGCCGTCGAGCGCGCGCAGCAGGCCGTCACGGTCGGGGGCGAGCAGGTCGACGACGCCCAGTTGCTGGGCCTGCTCGGCGGTGACCGAGCGGCCCTCGCGGACCGCCTGGACGGCGAACTGGCGGCTGCGGCCCCGCTGGGCGGCGACCGCCTCGGCAAACGAGGCCGCGTCGTTGACCACCTTGTCGGAGATCTCGCCACCTTGCAGGTCGACCGGGGTGGCGGCGCCGATGGTGGTCCCGGGCGCCATCGCGGCCACGTGCGCGGCCATGGTGATCAGCGCGCCCGCCGACGCCGCCCGTGCGCCGCTTGGGGTGACGTGGACCACGACCGGGACACGGGCGCCAAGGAATGCCTGGATGATCTCGCGCATGGCGGCGTCGAGCCCACCTGGGGTGTCCAGCTCGACGACGAACGCGGCGTGCCGTTCGCGCTCTGCGGTGTGGACGCCGTCGGCCAGGTGGTCGGCGACCACCGGGGTGATCGGACCGTCGATTCGGCTGACCAGCACGCTCGGATGCTGCTCCTGCGCTTTGGCGACGGCGTGGCCGAGCAGCGGGCCCAGCAGGGCAAGCGCGGCGGCGGCAAGGGCGGCAGCGGCGAGCGGGCGACCGGGGCGGCGCGGCCCTGCGCTGATCTGTCGAGGCCGATCGTGCCGGCGGACCTGGCTGGTGTGTGGGGTAGGCGTTGCCGGGCGCATGCCGGGCCTCCCAGGACGGGACCAGATTCAGCCGACCAGGCTTCCCGGCGCACCTGCGACCATTCTAGCGCGCATCCTCCGGGTTGGTCGGAGGACCCGAGCGACAGCCGGGTAGGCACCAGCCCACGGATGGGTGGAGGACCCCATATCGCCACGGTGACGGGCGACCATTTCTCGAGGGCGCCTGATAGGGTGTCTGCGGTGCGCCGGGAAGCCTGGTCGGCAAGCACGGACCCTATGACCAGGAGCTTGCCGTCCATGGCCAAGATTTCGCGCACCATCGTCTTCTCCCGAACGTCCCCGAGCCCGCCTGCCCACGTTGCTGGCGACGGCCACCGGGCGAGGTGAGCCGGAGATGCGCGCACGCCACCTTGCTCTCCCCCTTCCAGTCCTGTCGGCGGCCGCGCCGGCTGCTGAGGCGGCGCGGTTGCTGGCCAGCGAGCAGGTCGACGGTGTCCTGGTCGTCAATGAGCAGGATCGGCTGCTTGGCGTGGTGACCGACACGACCACGCTGGGATGGCTGCTGCCACGCTACGTCACCGAGGACCAGGCGCTCGCCCACGTGCTGGACGAGCACACCGCAGACGTGCTGTGGCGCCGGCTCCAGGACCGCACAGCCCAGGACTTGCTGCCCTCTGGAACCGCCCAGCCCTGCGAAGTCGACGCCGACGCGACTCTGATCGAGGTCGCCGCGGTCATGACGCAGACCGGGCTACCGCTGGTCGCGGTCCGCGACGCCGGCCAGCTTCTTGGTGGAATCACCAGCTCCCGGCTCCTCACCCAGCTCCTCACGCGGCCATGAGCGCGGCCGTTGCGGTCGGCGTGTTCGCGCTGGCCTACCTGCTGATCGCCACCGAGAAGGTCAACCGGGTCGCGGTCGCGCTCGGCGGCGCCGGGCTCATGCTGGCGCTGCGGCTGGTGTCCTCGGCCGACGCGTTCCACTCCGAGCGGCTGGGGATCGACTGGGACGTCATCTTCCTGCTGCTGGGCATGATGGTGATCGTGGGCGTGCTCAGGCACACCGGACTGTTCGACTACCTGGCGATCTGGTCGGCCAAGCGCGCCCGCGGCCGGCCGGCGCGCATCCTGGCCGCCCTGGTCCTGATCACCGCGGTGGCATCCGCGCTGCTGGACAACGTCACCACCGTGCTGCTGGTCGCCCCGGTCACCGTGCTCATCTGCGAGCGGCTGGGCGTCCCGCCGGTCCCGTTCCTGATCGCCGAGGCGCTGGCCTCCAACATCGGCGGCACCGCCACCCTGATCGGCGACCCGCCCAACATCATCATCGCCAGCCAGGCGGGCCTGTCCTACAACGACTTCCTGGTCCACCTGGCTCCCCTGGTGGTCGTGCTGCTGGCGGTGTTCCTGTTGCTGCTGCGGCGCCTGTTCGGCCCGGCTTTGGCCTCGAACCCGCAGCGCGCGGCCCAGTTGCTGGCCCTGGACGAGCGCGAGGCCATCACCGACCCGGCGCTGCTGGTCCGCGCTCTGGTGGTGCTGGCGGTGGTCACGGTGGCGTTCGCGCTGCACGGGATGCTGCACTACGAGCCGTCGGTGGTGGCGCTGCTGGGCGCCGGGCTGCTGGTGCTGTTGGCCCGCGGCGACCCCGCCCGGTTCCTGCGCGAGGTGGAGTGGCCGACCCTGGCGTTCTTCATGGGCCTGTTCATCATGGTCGGCGCGCTGGTCAAGACCGGCGTGATCACAACGCTTGCCGAGGCGGCCGCCCGCGCCACCGGGGGGAGCCTCCTGGTCGCCAGCGGCCTGCTGCTATGGGTCTCCGGCGCGCTGTCGGCGATCGTGGACAACATCCCTTACGTCGCCACCATGGCGCCGGTCACCGGCGCGCTGGTCGAGACCATCCCAGACAACCACGATCCCAGGGTGCTGTGGTGGTCGCTGGCGCTGGGCGCCGACCTCGGCGGCAACGCCACCGCCATCGGCGCCAGCGCCAACGTGGTCGTGCTCGGCCTGGCCGACCGCGCCGGCCACCGCATCGGCTTCCTGGAGTTCGCCAGGTACGGCGCGCTGGTCGCCGGCGTCACGATGGCGATCTCCATGCTGTATCTGTGGCTGCGCTACTTCCTGCTCGCCTGAACGCTCCCCGGCGTGGACAGGTCACCGAAAGATGGGGGCTGCCTCCACTGGAATCTACATGCCGCCACCCATGGTCGGCCCCACAAGCCGTCGGGATGCTGGGTGGGTGATCCGCGCATCGCACCATCCAGACCGCGCAGAGCCCGGAGGCGATCCAGGCGAGCTCTCCACCCAACGACCGGTCCCCACCGCATACACCGATGCGGCAGGACCAGCCAGGAGGCGAGGGCGAGCAGGCGATCGGTTCGCCGGGCTGGTGGCTGACGCAGGCGCCCCAGTTCCTGGTCGACGACGACGCCCACCAGCCCGTCGGCGTGGTCGACGACGTCCACACCCACCCCGACACCGGCCTGCCTCACGAGCTGGTCGTCGTGCAGGGATGGGGGCGACGCTGGGTGGTCATCCCGATTGACGCCGTCGCCGAGATCACGCCCGCCGACCGGCGGCTCATCGTGCGCCGGTCGACCCAGCAACGCTGGCGAACGCACGACCGACGCCGCACCCGCGGCATCCTCCGCTTGTTCGGCAGGCGCATCCGATGACCAGCCACACCGAGGTCGCGGTCTTGACCTATGGTTCGATGAGGCCGCGGCGGATCGCGTAGCGGGTCAGCTCAACCCGGTCCCGCATGCCGAGCTTTTCGAGAATGTTGGCGCGGTGCCGCTCCACCGTCTTGACGGAGATCACCAGCTCGGCCGCGATCTCCCTAGAGGTGTGCCCCTCGGCGATGAGCTTGACGACCTCCAGCTCCCGCGGCGTCAGCACGTCGAACTCTCCGCCGTCGCGGTCGGTCCTGCTGACAAAATCGCGGACCAGCGCGGTGACCGCCGAGGGGTACAGAAAGGACTCGCCCCGCATGGCGGCGCGGCACGCGTCCACGATGTCGCGGTCCGCGCCGGACTTCAGCACATACCCCGAGGCTCCAGCCCGCAGCGCCTCGAACAGGAACTGCTCGTTGTCGTACATCGACAGCATCACCATCTGCAGGCCCGGCCGCCGCCGCGCCAGCTCACGCGCTGCCTGCAAGCCGGACATACGCGGCATGGCGACGTCCAGGATCACCAGACCGACCTCCCCCGCCAAGGCCTTCTCGACCGCCTCAGCGCCGTCCGCCGCCTCAGCGACGACCTCAAAGTCCGGCTCACGGTTCAGCAGCAGCGCCAGCCCACGCCGCACCACAGCATGGTCGTCGGCGACCAGGACCCTCGTCGGTGGCGCCTCGCGCATCACCGTTCCTCCAGGGCCGGCACGTTCACTCGAACCTCGACGCCGCCAGCCCGCGCCGCGGTGATCGCCAGCTCACCACCCACCACCATCGCGCGCTCCCGCATGCCCCGCACGCCACCGCCCTCCCGAAGCGGGCCGTGCACGCCCCGCCCATCATCGACCACCCGAACCCCGACCCCGCCCTGCCGCGGCCCCATCGACAGCTCCACGCGGGTGGCGCCCGCGTGGCGGGCGACATTGGTCAGGCTCTCCTGCACGATCCGATACAGCGCCAGCTCCACGTCACGGTCAAGTTTCAGCAGCTCCGGCGCGAACCGGCACTCCACCTCGATGCCCGTGCGCGCGGCAAACGTCCGCGCCAGCGCCCGCAGCGCGCTCACCAACCCCAGATGCTCCAGCAGCTCCGGCCGCAGCTCCTGCGCGATACGGCGGACCTCCTCAAGGCCGCCCCGGATCGCCTCCTGGGCGTCAGCAAGCTCCCGCCGGCGTTCCGGCACGACCGCATCCTGCAGCCGCGCCAGCAGCATCAGCACCCCGGTCATGGCCTGCCCGACCTCGTCGTGCAGCTCGCTGGCGACCCGCTTGCGTTCGGCCTCCTGCGCCGCCACCGCCCGACGGCCGCTCTCGCGCCGCTCCGCCTCCAGCCGCTCCAGCATCTGGTTGAACGCCGCCACCAAGGCCAGGATCTCTCCCCGCGCGGCCACCGCGAAGCGCTGACCCGGACGAAGCAGGTCCACGTCGCCCATCCGCCGGGCCAGCCGCTCCAGCGGCTGGAACGCCGGCCGCAGCAGCAAGGCGTTGGCGACCAGCATCGCGACCAACCCAAACGTCAGCACGACCGCCTCGGTCAACGCGATCGGCCAGCTCACCGTGATCGGCGACACCCCAAGAACAATCGCCGCCACCACCAGCAGCGCGGCATTCGTCACGAACACTCGCCAAAACAGTGACATCCGCCTCGCCCGATCAGGTCACCTGCAACCAACCTCCCTCCAGTGGAGCATGACCGACGGGCGAACGCGGCGCGGCAGCCTCTCCGACCTGTGCGGTGCAGGCGGTGGGCACAGCCGGTGCCTCTCCGGATACCATCGGGCTGATGGAATCGTGATGGAACCCGCAGCTTGTCTGGTTTTGCGTGGTGAACGACCACTTGGACCACGCCCTTCATTCGGTACCCCTACGCGTTGTCGGAGGCCCAACAAGCGTCGCAGGTCTGGTCCGACCCCACGATCCGAACCTGCAAATGCCCGCCGTCGCCCGTCACGTCCGGTCTGCACGATAGCCATCGCGGCGGACCTTGCCGTGGTGGCCTGGCAAACGGATCAGTGGGCCGTTGACCAGCGGTGTTGCTGGTGGTGGGATGTTCGGATTGTGGCAAGTTGGGTGCACCGACCGAGCCATTGTCCGAACACTTCCCTGGGGTGGCCGTGTCCTGGCGCCCAGCCCTCCACAACAATACGAACCCAACCCGTTGGTAGAGGGGTCGACCTCAGGTCCTGCAACGGCTCGTAGCAGGATTCGCAGGCCAAGGAGCTTTGCGACGGTGCCGGGCTGCCCGGGTGAGCAGCAGCCACACGGTGCTTGGCGCGAGTGTGTCGCCGAGCCGGGTGAGTTCACCGTGCCACCGCAACAACGTCTCCGGCGGGCGGACCGGCGCAGCCAGCGGGCGGCTATGCGGTCGCGGTGCGGGGGTGGTTGTCGGCCGCGCGGGTACCGGCTGGGGCAGGGCTCGCAGCTCGTGGAGGGCGACCAGAGAGAGCCAGATCCAGCCGGTGACGATCCCGACGCGCTGGAGCAGGCCGGTCGGTGGGTTGGTGAGGGTGCCGTTCTGGTCCAGCGTGGCGGTGACGTTAGCGACGATGAAGAGCACGACCTGCAAGATGCCGATGCTGAGCGAGTAGCGGGCCCAGCCCCTCGCGCCGGGCTCGGCGGCGAAGCGGCGGGCGAACACGAAGCAAGCGACCGTCAGGGAGCCGAAGCAGAGCATGCCGTTGAGGCCGTGGATCCATCCATGCCAAGTCTGGGGGGCCAACCGGAGCCCGCGGGGGTGCCAGGCGGGTAGCCAAGGGCGGGATCGGTCACGAAGGCTCCTGCGATGAACGACAAGATCGAGGCCGAGCAGGTCATCTTCTACGCGGCTCAGGACTGAGCGTACACAGGGACCGGGGCGGCACAGCCCTGGCCCCCTCCGGTCATCGGGCCGGCAGGGGCCTTGAAGTCACGAAGAGGACCCGCGGTCGTAGTTCGCCGGTCCTGCCGGTCGCTGTTCGTCCAGTGCCGTGTCCCACAGTACGGTTGGTCGCAAGGCGACCCCGGTGCTCCGCGACCGTGTTCTGGTCGCATCGTTGCTGTCGCAGTGCGGCGAGGTCGCCGGCGCTCGGGGGTCGCCTTCCGCGCGCCGTGCCGCCGTGCGTGCTGGATTGCCGCGGTGGTCGCATGGTCGCCCGGCACGACCGTGGCACGGTGCCGCGTGGTCGCCTCCGACACTGCCGGTGACACTTAAGCAATGTCCCATTTGCCGCAAAGATGGCATAATCGTAGAATAGGCCATGGCCTACAACTTCCTGCGTGGCGACCGCGACCAGCCCTTCCTGCTGCCCCCCGACCTGCGCGACTGGCTGCCCTAAGGCCACCTCGCCTGGTTCATCCTCGACGTCGTCGACCAAGTCGACCTCCAGCCCTTCTACCTGGCCCACCGCGACGACGGGCGCGGCCACCCCGCCTACGACCCGAAACTGCTGCTCGGCGTGCTGCTGTACGGCTACTGCATTGGCGTGCGCTCCTCCCGGCAGCTCGAACGACGATGCGTCGAGGACATTGCCTTCCGGGTGCTGGCCGCCAACCAGACCCCCGACCACGTGACCATCGCGCGCTTCCGCGTCCGCCACGAGCAGGCCCTGGCCGGCTTCCTCGTGCAGTCGTTGAAGCTGTGCGCCGCTGCCGGCATGGTCCGCGTCGGCGTGGTCGCCCTCGACGGCACCAAGCTGGCCGGCAACGCCGCCGACAAGGCCAACCGCACCCTGGACCGGCTGGAGCGCGAGGTCGCCGAGATCCTGCGCCAGGCCGCCGACGTCGACCGGCGCGAGGACCGGTTGTTCGGCGACGCGCGTGGGGACGAGCTGCTCGGGGCGCTGACCAGCAAGGCCGGGCGGCTGGCGCGGCTGCGGCAGGCCAAGGCGCTGCTGGAAGCCGAGGCCGCCGAACGGGCGCGGCGCTTCGCCGAGCGGGTCGCCGCCAGCACCGCGGCAGCTGCGGCGGAGGGCAGGCCGCCGCCAACCCTCAAACCCCGAGCGCGGGACGAGGCGCCCAACCCCAAGGCGACCGCGAATGTGACCGATCCTGACAGTCGGCTGCTGCATACCCGTCGTGGCCGGGTGCAGGGCTACAACGCCCAGGCGGTCACCACCGTGGAGCAGGTGATCGTCGCGGCCGAGCTGACCCAAGACGCCAACGACTTCCAGCAGCTGGAGCCTATGCTCACCGCGATCTCACGCACGCTGGCCGCGGCCGGCATCCCCGAGCGGCCTGGGACGCTGGCGGCTGACTCCGGTTACTGGTCGATCGCCAACCTGACCGAGCTCCCCAACGCGCCACAGCTGCTGATCCCGCCGCCCAAGCACGGGCGCCACGGCAAGCCGCGCAAGGACGGCAAGCCGTCGCAGTCCAACAGTGACGGGCTGCGCGCGGCGATGACCGCCAAGCTGCAAAGCGAGGACGGCAAGGCGTGCTACGCCAAGCGCAAGGAGACCGTCGAGCCGGTCTTCGGCCAGATCAAAGATGGCCGCGGCGCGAGGCGGCTCCTGCGCCGGGGGCTGGCGGCGTGCGAGGCCGAGTGCAAGCTGCTGTGCGGCACCCACAACCTCCTCAAACTATGGCGGCACACGCGCGCATCGCTAGGTCCCGAGCCGCTGACAACCCGCTCACCCCTGTTGAGCAACACGCTGGAACCTGTCAACGCCCGGACTTGGCCCAACCTTTCTTGACCGGCCGCGGGTCGCGCTTGCTGAAGTACTTCCGCACCGCTGCCCACTCGAAGATCAGGCTGCGGCCAAGCCTGCCGACCTCGGGCGGGAAGGCCGGGTCGGTCTCGTGGAGCTGGCGCACCCGCTCCTTGCTCATCGAGGTGGCCAGCCCATCGGCCACCACTCGCCGGGCGATCTCCGCGTAGTTGACCGGGTCACTTCCCATGCGCTTCACGTCCTCCGTCCAGACATCTTCCCAGGTCAGCCTACCTTTCCTATTGACTCATGGCAAGAGGAGGCGATACTATCATCTTGTCACAAGACAAGAGGATGTGGGAGGCGCACGATGCCAGGACCCCACCAACAGCGACGCCGCCAGCCGGCTGGTTGCCACCCTCGAGCGCACCTGGACAGCTATCCAGCACCACCACCCCGACCTGCCCGACGTGGTCATCATCACTGGCGCCGGCGCCGGCCGCGTCCCCGGCCGCCTGGTGCTTGGCCACTTCGCCGCGCACTGCTGGCAGGTCGGCGACGACGACCGCCACGAGCTGTTGGTCGGCGGCGAGGGCCTGCGCCGCGGCGCCCGCGACGTACTGGCCACCATGCTCCACGAAGCCGGCCACGGCCTGGCCGCCGCCCGCAACCTCAAGGACACCTCCCGCCAGGGCCGCTACCACAACGCCAAGTACAAGGCGCTGGCCGAGTAGCTGGGCATCCAGGTCGCCCACCATCCGATCATGGGCTACAGCACGACCACCCTCCCCGACCGCACCGCAGAGCTCTACGGCGCGGAGCTGGCGGCGCTCGAGAGGCGCTCACCCTGCACCGTCGCGTGGTCGGGATCATCGACCCGGACGACGACAGCGGCCCTGAGAACGTCAAGGTCACGCCGCCACCCGACGATCCTGACCAGCCCGCCAAGCGCCGCACGCCCGTCTACGAGTGCGGCTGCCAGGAGCCTCGCCGGCTCCGGATGAGCAAGCGGGCGTTTGCGGCTGGCCCGATCACCTGCGGCGTGTGCGGCGAGGCGTTCGAGGACCGCGAGGACCCGGAGAAGGAGGCACCAGAGCTGGCCGCCTGAGTCGGCGCGTCTCACCACGTCATTCCATGGAGGAGCGCAATGGCAACGATCCAGATCACCATCGAGATCGATGACAGTCGACTCGCATGCCACTCAGACAAGCACCTCGCGCCGCTGTGGCACGTCGCGCAAGCAAACCCGGCCGACCAGTTCGAGGACCAGACCGCCGGCCAGCTCGTCGAGCGGATCGGCCGTGAGATCATCCGCCGCTGGCTGAAGGCCACCGAGCCGGAGCTATCCCACCACCAGGGCCGCCACTACTACTGGAAGCAGCTCTGCAAGTTCGCCCGGGTACGAGCCGGGTTCTCCCGATCCCAGCAACCCGGAATGGCATCACGGGGTCTGGGTGCCCCGCACCGCCAGTCAATCGATGGATCCGGCCCCATGAGATCGAGCACCTGATGCTCACGGCGTCTCCTGCCTCTAGCCGAAGGTGAATGCGTAGGCCTGGACGCCAGGGTCGAGGAAGGTGATCTCGAACGTGCGGTCGGTGATGGGGCCACGCTGGCGGATGAGCTGGTAGAGCCGCGGTTGGGTGACGGTGCCGTTGCCCTGGTCGTCGACGTCGGTTCCGTGCGCGGCTCCCGGCGGCTGCCCGTCGATGAGCACGCGGAACCGCACGGACGTGCCCCGGACTGCCGGCCCCATGACGAGGTGGAGATCGCGGGCGTGGAAGCGGTAGGCGATCCGCCCGTTGGCCGTGTTCAGCGTGGTGGCCTGTTCCTCCATCGTCCAGTCCCCGGACAGGGCCCAGTGATTGAGTCTCAGCTCCGCCGGGGCCGTATAGGCGTGACGCTTGCCCAGTACCGCGCCACCGGGGGACGCGAAGTTCTCGGTGCGCTCATAGCCGGTGTAGTTCTCCGGTGACCGCAGGGTGGCCCAGTCGGCGGGCGCTTCAGCACCACGGGCATCGACTGACACCAGCTCATGACCTGCGCCGGCGGATCCGGCCTCGGCCAGCAATTGCTGGATAACCATCTCCGACTGCTGGTATTCGCCTTCGCCGAAGTGGTGATGCCGGATCAGCCCGCTGGCGTCGGCGAAGTAGATGGCCGGCCAGTAGTGATTGTCGAAAGCACTCCATACCGCATAGTCATTGTCGATCGCGACCGGGTAACCGACCCTCATCTCCCGCACGGCCCGGCTGACGTTCTCGACGTTTCCCTCGAACGCGAACTCGGGTGTGTGCACGCCGACGACCACCAGTCCCTGGCCGGAGTATTTCCCGGCCCAGGCGCGGACATAGGGAAGCTGGCGTAGCCAGTTGATGCAGGTATAGGTCCAGAAGTCGACGAGGACGACTTTCCCGCGCAGGCCGGCCACGGTCAGCGGCGGCGAATTGAGCCATCCTGTCGCGCCGCCAAAAGAAGGCAGCTCACCCTCGACGGGCAGCCGGACCGAGGCCGTGTGCAGCCCGGCGGGCACGGGCCAATGTGCTGTCATGACAATGCCTCCCCTGTGGCTGGATGTCCCGGCCAACGGGCCCCGGCCGGTGTCGCCGCATGTGCCGGTGGACGGCCGTTGCATCGGATCGGCCGTGCTTGGCTGGCGATCCGGCCTCAGGCACGTTGAGTACCGGACGCGGGTGCCCCGCCCCCGGGCCGTTGGCTTTGACGAGCGCCTTGTGCGGCTCGGGGCGCGCAACCCCGCCACGTGCGGGGCGAACGCCAGCTCGCTGAATGCCGCCACGTTGTCGGTGAGCGCCACGCCCTTCTCCGACCCGGCCACCACCGACCCCTACGCCGACTTCGGCAGCCGCTTCTTCGTACGGCGCTCTGCCACCGCCACCGTCTCGGACCATGGGTCGCTCATTTGATGCCTCTGTTGTCGGTGTTGATTTCCGCTGCTGACTTGCCAGCGAGCGGTCACAGCTTACCCTTCTCCGCGGTCCCCGCCGGGTGCGGGGTGAGGACCTGCAGGTCGAGATCTCTGCTGAGCTTTCCTTTCAGGCTGGCCAGCAGGTCGGCCAGGGCCTGCCTCTTCGAGTGCTCGGCCCTCGCCTGCTCCGACGCGTACTTCTCGATCATGACCAGCCCGTCGCGTCCCTCGTGCAGCGCGTAGAGCTCAACGCCCGGTTCGTCGTGGACGCGGACGACGCGAGCTGGCCACAACCGGCAGTAACAGCGCGGAGGCGCACCGATGACGCCCGGGCCGAGTGGCTCGGAGTTGAGCCACTCGGTCGCCCCGCCGAGCGAGGGCATGTGCAGACGTTCGAACACGCGCATCTAGCGAAGTGATCTGAACGCAGCTCGGACCTCCGACGAGAAGAGTTCCGGCTGCTCCCAGGCCGCGAAATGGCCGCCCCTGTCGAGCTCGTTGTAGTAGATGAGGTTGTGGTACGCCCGCTCGGCCCAGCTGCGCGGGGCTTGATAGAGCTCGTCGGGAAAGACGCTCACGGCAGCCGGGATGGAGCCGGTCTTCGCGTCGAAAAAGCCGAACTTGTTCTCCCAGTAGGGACGACCCGAAGAAACCCCCGTATTCGTCAACCAGTAGAGCGTGATGTTGTCGAGGATGTCGTCTCGTGTAAGGTCGCCGAAGGGATGTCCGTCAAAGAGGTGTGAGATGTTCTCGTAACTGCGCTGTTCGTGGTCAAGAATCCAGGCTGCTAGGCCGACGGGTGAATCCGCCACCCCGTACAACGTTTGCGGGCGCGTCCCCATCTCGATTGCGAAGCCTGTGTGCTTCGCATAAAAGTCGCTCAGCTGCTCGTACGCGCGTCTTTCGTCGGCTGAGAGACCGGATGGCGGCGGGCCGCCGGACGGGAGCGCCTTTGCAACGTCGGGTGGAACAGTGCCAGGCATGTTGGAGTGCATGCCGAGCAATTCCGGAGGTGCCTGTGCAGCCATCACATCCGTGACAATCGCACCCCAATCGCCGCCTTGCGCCACAAATTGTGTGTATCCGAGGCGCTTCATCAGCACGACCCAGGCACGTGCCATGCGGGCGGGATCCCAGCCGGTGTCTCGCGGCTTGCCTGAAAACCCGTAGCCCGGCATCGACGGAATCACCAGATGGAAAGCGTCCGATGCGCTCCCGCCATGTGCCGTGGGATTGGTAAGCGGATCGATGATCTTCAGCTGTTCGATGACCGAGCCGGGCCATCCGTGCGTGACGATGAGCGGCAACGCATTTTCATGGTTCGAACGAACGTGAATGAAATGAATGTCCAGCCCATCGATCTCGGTCATGAACTGCGGTAGGGCGTTCAGTTTCGCCTCGCACTTGCGCCAATCGTGTTCTGTCGCCCAATAGCGCGCGAGTGCCTGAATCGTCGCCAACTGCACGCCCTGCGACTGATCTGCGACGGTCTCCTTCTCGGGCCACTGTGTCGCCGCCACGCGTCGGCGCAGCTCGACCAGTTCCTCTTCGGGAACATCGATCGAGAAGGGGCGGACTTCCTCCATGGTTGACATACAACCATCTCCTTGGAATGGGTGACATGGCGGCGGAAGGCGCGCCTGCGTCGGCTCCGGCCAAACGTTGGAGGGGAGCGGCGGCGTGGCGGCGCCGAGCAGGAAGGCGCCGATCGAGGGGACGGTGGTTGCGCCGGTGAAGCCGTCGCTGGCGGCATCGTCGGCGTGGCGGCGCGGCATGCCCACCAGACCCAGCCGGTGGTACACGAGGAACGTTCGGCCACCGGGATCGTCAGCGTGAGCACGCCCTGGTCGCGGTCGGCGTCCATGGCATCGGTGCCTGGCCAAGAGCTGCCGGGTCTGCTGCCACCTCAGCAGCAGGGCAACTCGAGCCATCTCCCGGAAGGGTCGAACCGCATCAGCATGACTGTCCCCCCTCGTGTCTTGGCCGGCCGCGGACCGGACACGCCCAGCCACCGCGACGGCGCCCTGCGGCCTGGCCGGCGTCCGGCACGCTCGAACACGCCGGTGCTGGCTGGTCGGGCCACGCCGGCCATGCAGCCCCCACACTGATCGGGTCAAGCGTCGCCACCCATAAGATCGGGCCGGGTGTCGCCACCCTACAGCGGGTAACCCGAAGTTCTGCCCGTAATCCGCCGGGTCCGTCCCGGTCACCGCGCCGAGGTACGCACAGCTCTCATGAGATGCTGGTTAGAGCCTGCTCAATCGGGCAGGCCCTTTGACTTACGGCCGTTCGGCGGTGCGTCGCTCAGGCGCGTTCGCGAGCCGGCCAAGGATGTGGGTGTACTCGCTGCCCAGCACGTACGGGCGTAGGCCCCCCAGGTCCAGCGTCCACGGTCCCTGGCTGCGCTGCGCCCACACCCCAAACGCCTCATCGATGTAGGCGTCAGCCCGCGCAAGCGTCCAGCCGTTGACCCGGGCCAGGTGCGCCCGGGCCTGCGCGCCCCTGCCCTGGACGTTGGCCAACCCAAGATGCTTGACCTGATGGCAGGCCGGGCACAGCGCGATCATCCGCACCAGCGCCTGCACACGGGTCCGGTCGTCGTAGCGCCACACCTCGTGGCACTCCACCGGATGCTCCGGACCCCGGCCGCCGCAGATCTCGCAGCGGTACTCAGCCTGGCGCCACACCTGGTGGCGGATGCGATCCCACGTCATCTCGTCCACCAGCGCGCGGACGTTGTGGTACCAGCTCGTCTTGGGCACCAGCTCCACCGTCAACCGCACCGGCGGCACCACCACGGGTGGCCGAGGCGGCACCGCCGGAGCAGGCGTGCGCTTGCGGGCAGCGCGGCGGCGGCCGGTGGGGATCAGCCGGTTCAGTCCACGGCGGCGAGGCCGGCTGTCGAGCACGCTGCCGGGCTCGGGTCCGAGTTCCCTGGTGGCGGTCATGTAGCCCTTGGCGAACGCCAACGCCTTGTCGATGTCGCTGGCGCCAAGGTCGGTGAGCTTGCGCGGGGGGAACTGGCGGCGAGCCTCGTCGGCGCTGATGGCGCGGATGTAGGACCCCGAGCCGAAGGTGAGCGTGTCACCGATCCGGCTGCCGAAGTCGGGCAGCTCGTCATCCTCACCAAGCTGGCGGGGCAGCTCGTCAGGCGCCATGTTGCAATCCCCCTGCTCCACTCCGGCCATCCAAGCCGGGCATACCTGCCAAGAGTGTAGCTTTGCGTCCCGACAGCCTCGGCGGCTCGTCCACACCCCCGCTGGTTGACAGTGACCAGGGTGTCTCCCTTTCGCGACGCATCGGTGAAAGCGCTACCGTCATCCCTGACACAACCCCAGGGAGGCCGCGGTGAGTACGACCGAGAACCGCAGCAGCGACGCGAGTGGGACGGCGAGCGTCGGGAGCGTCGACGTGAAGCTCGAGGTGGTCACCATCCCCGTCTCGGACGTCGACCGCGCGAAAGAGTTCTACGCGAGACTCGGGTGGAGGCTGGACGACACCCCGCCCGGCGTGATCCAGTTCACGCCGCCCGGCTCCGGGTGCTCGGTCCAATTCGGCCCGAACCGCACGTCGGCCGCGCCCGGGTCGGGCGAGGGCCTGTACCTGATCGTCTCCGACATCGAGGCCGCCCGGGACGTGCTGGTCGCCGCCGGCATCGAGGTGAGCGAGGTCTTCCACCCCGGCACGGACGGCCGGGTCAGCGGTCCGGATCCCGAGCATCGCAGCTACCTCTCGTTCGCCTCGTTCAGCGACCCGGACGGCAACCGCTGGCTGTTCCAGGAAGTCACCACCCGGCTTCCCGGGCGCATCGACCCTGCCGCGACTTCGTTCGGCTCCGCAAGCGACCTGGCGAGCGCGATGCGGCGCGCGTCGGCCGCCCACGGCGAGCACGAGAAGCGCATCGGCGCGGCAGACCCGAACTGGCCCGACTGGTACGCCGACTACATGGTGCGCGAGCAGGCCGGCGAGGAACTGCCCTCGTGAGCGACTATGACGGATCGTTCTCGGCGGCGGGGCGCCCCGGCGAGCACTGCGCTGCGGCGCTGGCTGTGCGCGGGCTGCGCCGAGGCGCTCAGCTCACGCATAGGGCAGATCTCTCCGCTGCCGGTGAACCACGTCGGCATGCGCGTGGAAGACATGGACGCGGCGATCGCATGGTACCGGGCCGTCCTGGGCTTCGATCTGATCGAGGGGCCCGTCCAGGCGCGGGTCAGGCCGCGTCGGCCCATCCATCGCCGAAAGGTCTTGGGTTGACCGGCCTACTAGAGGGTGTCATCGGCGGCGGCTAGGAGCCGACGGGCCGAGGCTTCATCGGAGGGGGCAACCAGCACGCGAACACCCTGTATCTGCAGCTGCGGGTACTGTCCTCCGGCATCGTCTGCCGACACAGCTGCTCTCAAGCCGTGACTGCGCAGCATGCCGACGATCAGTTCCGCCTCTGTGCGGCTGTCAACGACCGCCACAGACACAGTCGCGCCGTCCACGATCTGAACTCCTCTGCTCCTGTTACTGCCTGTAGGCCGTTACTGGCATCATGGTCGCCGCGCCCGGAGCCGCTGCGGCTGAGGTTGGCGCTGGGCGACCGGATCTTGCTGTACACCGACGGGGCCAGCGAGGCGCGCGCCGGTGGCGGGTTCTTCCCGTTGCAGGCGGCGGCTGCGTTCGCGCTGGTCAGCGCCGACTTGGAGGCTGGGCTGGAGTCGCTGTGGGCCGAGCTGCAACGCCATGTCGCCGGGCATCTCCACGACGACGTTGCCCTGCTGCTCGTCGAACGCAGCAGCTGACGCCGCCCGCTTGGGTAGGTTGGCCGTCCAACTCCCAGAGTAGACCTACAGGCGGTGCTGGACAGCGACTTGACCCGCGACCGGACGGCCACCCTGGTCACGGCGAGGCGGTGGCGATGAGGAGGCCGACATGGACGGTGCCGAACGGCTGCGGCGGTCCTTTGACCGCGCGCAGCAGCGTACCCGGTGGCTGGGATTCCCGTTCGCGGTCATGCGCAAGCTCGGCGACGACAACGGCGGCGCGCTCACCACCGTGGTCGCCCACAACGCGTTCCTTGCGTTGTTTCCCCTGCTGCTGGTCGTGGTCACCGTGCTCGGGTTCCTGCTCGGCCGCGACTCCGGCTTCCAGCAGCGCGTGCTGGGCTCCGCTGTGGCCGAGTTCCCCATCATCGGGGACCAGGTGCAGCGCAACATCCACGGGTTGCGGGGCAACGGGGTCGGCCTGGTGGTTGGGCTCCTGGCCTTTGCGTGGGGCGCCCGTGGCCTGACCCAGGTCGCCCAGCACGCGATGGCGGAGATCTGGGACATCCCCAGCAGGCAGCGGCCCCCGCTTCTGGGCCCGGCAGGTCCGCGGGCTGCTGCTGCTCCTGGCTTTCGCCGTTGGCCTTGCCGCGTCGAGCCTGCTGACCTGGCTTGGCAGCTACGGCGGGCGGGCAGTCGCGGTAGCACTAGCCAACCTCGCGGCCGCGGCGGCGGTGAACGTCGGGCTGTTCCTGCTGATGTTCCGGGTACTTACCCCTCGGCAGATCCCGACCCGGCAGCTGATCGCTGGTGCGCTGGTCGCTGGTGTCGCTTGGCAGGTCCTGCAGGCCGTTGGTGGATACCTCGTCGGCCACTACCTGCGCCGCGCCAGCGAGGTCTATGGGTTGTTCGCGATCGTCCTTGGCCTGCTGTTCTGGTTATACCTGGGCGCGCAGCTCACCCTGTACGCCGCGGAAGTCAACGTCGTGGCCGCGCGACGGCTCTGGCCGCGCAGCCTGCGGCAGGACGTCGATTATCCGTGTCGCGAGCGCAACCGGGCCAGCACCGACGACGCCTGGCGCTCGGCGACCCAGAGCGGGGACCTCGCGGACCTTCACAGGGCCGGGCGGTGTCGTTGACGGTTGCGCGGCGGGGTGATCACAGTGGACGCATGGAGAAGCTGTCACTTGAGGCGCTTGCTCGTGAGCTGATGAAGTCGGCAAACGCCGCTCCGGCGGGCCGGAGCGCACGCACCGTCTACGGCGGGCACGAACACGTGCTCCGGCAGACGCTGATGGCGTTGACCGCTGGGTCGTCGATGTCGGAACACGAGAACCCCGGCGAGGCGACCATGCACGTGTTGCATGGGCGGGTAAGGCTCGTCGCTGATACCACGGAGTGGGAAGGGCGCGACGGTGACCTGCTGATCGTTCCCCAGGCGCGGCACACGCTGCATGCACTGGAGGACGCAGCCGTGCTGCTCACTGTCGCCAAACTGCCATAGGAGCCGGGTCAGCGCGTCGGAGACTCAAGCGACTCGCGTAGATGCAGAAGCGCGTTCCTATAGCCTGTGGTGCCCTACCCTAGAGTCAAGACCTTGGCCCGATCCCTGTTGACGGCTCCTGGCATGCCTGCTCGGCTAGCGGCGGCGCTTCGCCCGTCGCCATGGCGTGTCCACGAGCGGCGCCCGCGTGGCGAATTGGACCGATTGGGTGGCGCAGGTCTGGTCCGTGCCCTCCCCACGATCCGAGCCTACACAGCCCCGCGGTTCAGCCCGGTCAGTTCTTCCGGTAGCCGTCGCGGCGAACCTTGCCGTGCTGCCCCGGCAGGCGGATCACTGGGCCGCTGACCAGCGGGGTTGCGGATGGTAGGGTGTTCGGATTGTGGCAAGTTGGGTGCACACAAAGCATGGGAACGCGCACGAGCTGCGGATTCTCATACCCTCGATCAGCGCGAACTCGTCGTGGAAGCCACTATCGCGCTGCCTTGATGGGATTACTGGCTGAGCGGCAGCCAGGCTGGACGTTCGTGTCGGCGGGCAGCCTCCGATCGAGAATGACGCCGTCGCCACCCACCAACGGCAGGTGACCTGGTGCGGCGAATCAGCCCGGCCAGGTCGTAGGCGGAGCTGTTCGCGACCTGGCCGGGCTCGTCCTCGTCAAGCTCGATGAGCAGGGACTGTAGAAGCCTTGGTCTTCGGCTCCCAAGACGGTCAGCGCCGAATCCCCGCTGCCCAACTCGACCGGCTGGTCTCCAAGGCCGCTCCCGGGCTGGTCGCCCGGTTCGGCGTCGGCCCTGACAGCGCTGGTGCGCTGCTGGTCGCTGCCGAGGACAACCCCGACCGGCTGCGCTCAGAGGCCTGCTTCTCGATTTGTGGTCGTGCGGCTGTGCTGGCACCAGCGGACCCGTGACTACATGGCACGGCGGCTCAAGCAAGGCAAGTCCAAGAAGGAGGCCATCCGCTGCCTGAAGCGCGACCTCGCCCGGGAGATCTTCGCAGTGCTCAACCAGATGGCCCACAACACCCGCACCCCAGCCGCTTGATATCTTTACGAGCATCGAGTATGAGCTGGCAGCGTGAAGACCTGAGCTCTGACCCCCACGGGGTTCATCGGCGCGTGTCGTCATCGCGCACCTCAGGGGAGAAGCTGACCTCGATGGTCTGCTCGGGCAGGCGTTCCTCGGTCTCGGCCAGCGCGGCGAGCACCTGCCGGTCCGGCCCGGTCAGCGGCGGCTGCAGCAGGCTGCGGGGCCACAGCCGCCTGGCCAGCACCACGTTGACCTCCGCAGCGTACAGCAACAGCTGGGCGCTCAGGTACAGCCACCCAAGCAGCACGATGACGATGGCGAACGCCCCGTAGACCAGGTTGGCCCGCGCCAGCTGGTGGCTGACGATCCAGGCCCCCAGCGCCTGCAGCACGCTCCAGCCGACTGCCCCGGCCGCCGCGCCCGGCAGCAGCCCCCGCCACGGCAGCCGTGTCGCGGTCAGCACCTGGGACAGGGCGGCCAGCAGCAGCAGGTTGAGCAGCAGCGAGCCACCCAACCCCAGCCGGCCGAGCACGCCACGCCCCACGGTGCCCAGCTGGGCCAGCGCGGTCGCGGCGAACACCGCGACGACCAGCAGCAGCAGCGAGCCGAGGCTGCGGGCCAGCCGCCACCACAGGTTGGGGCGGTCCTTGCGGGGGATGTTCCAGACCGCGTTCATGGCGTCCTGGGCGCTCTGGGTGATCCCCAGCCCGCCCCACAAGGTGCCCAGCACGCCGGTCACCAGCCCGATACCGGAGCCCCCGATGGTGGTGATGCTGGCTTGCAGTTGCGGGCCGAACCCGGGGAAGCGGGTGGTCACGGTGTCGATGAGCTGCTGCCGCAGCCCAGGGTTGTTGGCGATCGCGTAGCCGAGCACGGTGACGAACACCAACAGCAGCGGAAACAAGGAGAGGAAGCCGTAGTAGGCCAGCAGCGCGGCGTGCTTGCCGGCCTGGTCGTCGCCGAACTTCTTGATCACGGCGACCGGGAAGCCGAGCATGCCGTGCCGCTGCTGAAACCGGTCGGTAGCCCGCAGCACCCGCTCGATCCGCTTCACCATGGCCCTCCAGTCCGCTCCGGCCCTGCCTTCGCAAGGGTGCGACGCAAGCGCGGTGACGACAACTACCGGGCCACCGCCATCAACAGAACCCGAAGCCCTTATGATCCGCCTTGTGATCCAAGCGAAGAGGAGCTGGCCAGCCGACTGGCGACACCTTTGGAGGGGTCACTGCGACGGCCGAGCGGGTCAGGCTGAGATCGGTTGCGGCCGTCGCCAAGGGCCTTTGCGTCGAGCACGACGAACAGGATGGTCAGAATCGCTGCGTTGTGCAGGGTGAGCCAGTGCCTGAGTGATCGAGTCGACTCTCTCGGCCTGGTCAAGGCGCGGCAGCCGTCAGGTGACTGGCGCCGCTGCCGTGGCAACGGGCCTGGACGGGCTGCCGGGACCAATGATCATGGCGGTGAGATGATCGTGCCTCCTTTGGTTGGTCGCGAGCGTGAGCTCGGAGTGCTCAACGACATGGTCGACCGCATCGGCGAGCACACGGGCCACGGAGCACGGCATGACGGTCCTGACCACTGTGGGCGTACAGACAGAGGCCCACCTTCCCGCCGCTGGGCGCGGATCGATATCAGACTGATCGGCCTGGCTGCTCGGGTCGTGGTTTGTCATGGTGGGTGCCCCGATTCTACGGATGGGTTGCCTGGCCTACCGGCCGATGATCCCTCCGTCGCAGCGCAGGCCAGAATCTGCCACACGACGGCCTGTCTTGGACCGTCCTGCCATGCGCGGACGTGGTCAGCGGGAGCGACGGCCGGCGGCACGACGCGATGCCGAGACGCGCTGCCGGCCGGTGTCCCAGTGAGGAAGGAGCGCTCAGTGGGGACACCGGCCGGTGCACCCTCGGCGCAGGCTCAGCTCGAGCCGCGCGCCGCGGCGACGATCAGGCGGGTCGGCGGTGCCGACCAGCGCCCAGGACGGGATGGTGAGCCAGGCGGGCGGTCCGGACGGCTGGGTGAGGGCGGCGGTCGACAGTGGGCGCTGGGTGGCGGCCAGGACCGCTGCGGTGCTGGCCGGCAGGTCGTTGGCGAAGCAGGAGGGGACCAGGCTCGGCTTGAGGTAGGCGTCGACAGCGCCCGCCGGGGCGCCGGGATAGGGCACCAGGTTGAAGGTCTGGACGGGGTCTCCCCCGACGCAGGATCCGGGTTGGGCACTGACCAGCTGCAACAGGGTCTCGTCCTGGGCGGGGATGAACGCGTCGACGTAGACCAGCGCGGTGACGTTGGGGTTGCCGGTGGCGGCGTTGGTGATCACCGCGCCGCCGTAGGAGTGGCCGACCACGACCATGGGGCCGGGGACGCTGGCCAGGAAGGCGGCCAGGTAGGCTGCGTCGTCGGGCAGCCCGCGCAGCGGGTTGGGTGGCGCGGTGACGGTGTAGCCGCCTGCTTGCAGGCGCGCCACGACGCCGTCCCAGCTGCCCGAGTCGGCCCAGGCGCCGTGCACCAGCACGATGGTCGGCTTGGCCCCCGATTGGGTGGTGGCTGCGCCAGCCGAGCGTGTGGCGGCGGCGTTGGCGGCGGCGAACTGGCTCACGAGCAGGCTTGGGACGAGTGCCATGAGCACGGCGATCACCATCCAGCGCGGCCTGTTCTGCCGGATTGCTCGAACGAAGGTCATGTGGTTCCTCCCGTGGCTCGGCTTGCGCTTCCGTGCGGGTGTCGAGGGGGGAGTGCGTCATTCGCTGTTGTTTGGGTCGGCGGTGCTCAAGCGGTGGGGATCGGTCTCCGCGTGCTCGACGGCCCACCTGAGGGCATAGTCGGCCACTTCCTCCCAGCCGGGCTCACCGAGGGTGTAGTGCGAGCGGTCGGGGAACTCCTTGAGGTCGGTGACCGCCTTGGACTTGCGGTACAGCCGGTAGTTGGCCTCGGTGACCGAGGCTGGGGCGACGTGGTCCTTGCCGCCGGCGATCAGCAGCAGCGGCGCCCGGTCGTCGTTGTGGAAGTCGACCGTGGTGGGGGCGTGGGGGTTGAAGTTGGCCAGGCTGGCCTGGAACAGCACATGGTCGGGGCCGGGGACGGGGACGGCGTAGCGGTCGTAGGCCGCCTTGGACGCCTCCTCGCTGAGGTTGTTGCCGAAGGCGTAGTGGAACTGCTCAGGGGTCAGCGCCATCGCCCGGTGGAGGTTGGCGGGGTTGCGCAGCGCCGGGTCGGTTCAGGGCGCCGCGGTGGAGCACCAGCGCCACCGCCAGGGCTGGCGGCAGGGCGGCGAAGTACAGGTAGGACAGGTGACTGATCGCCCCGCCGAACAGCAGGGCGACCCAGGGCCACAGCAGGACCGAGGCGGTTGCGTAGAAGACCAGGGCGCGCCCGGCCGCCCGGACCAACGACCAAGCGGAGCCGCAGCCTTGCCGCCGGGCCTGGCGGACGATCCAGGCGGCGTACAGGCTCCGCAGGGCCAGGACCGCCGCGAGCTCCAGGCCGAGCAACAGCCAGGAGTCGTGGTAGGTGGCGACCCAGCGGAGGTCGTGCAGCAGGTCCAGCGGCGGTGGCGCGGTGACTTGCGGGCCAAGGGCCGCCGCACCGCGGGGTCCCACGGCAAGCAGCAGGGCCGTCTCCGCAACCGGCAGAAGCACCGCGGGGACCCAGAGGCGCCGTCGGAGCAGCGCCCCGCCGCCGGGTGCTCCTCCTACCCTTGGCGCACCGTCCAGGGCGCTCAGGAGGTCGTGGCGGATCTCACGACACCCGCCGACGCAACGCCTTGGCCCGGACGACATCCGGGTCTCGCGGGTCCAGCGGAAGGACCTCACGCCAGGGGCGCTCGCGCCGGGTCTTCGGTCTTTCGATACGGATGCGCTTCATCTGTCATCACAGAGTGCCGGGCAGTGGTCGCCCAGGCCGCGACGAGCTAGCGGGTGCGGCCGAACCGGGTCACCGCCACGGTGCCGAACACCGCGAGAATGCCCGCGCACCAGGCAAGGCTGAGCAGCACCCAGTAGGTGGTGGTGTGGCCGATTCCGGCCGCGTGGGTCCCGCCGAG
>WNFX01005126.1_pt1 | contig 22714 bp, 19 predicted proteins | sample 5400111 | NCBI WGS metagenome assembly WNFX01 (sample SAMN13153363, study PRJNA577476) | soil metagenome | isolation source: 40 cm soil or saprolite under grassland replicate 1 | place: USA:California | collected 2016-06-15 | reverse complement strand
AGTTCAGGGCGCTGCAGCTAGACGTGAAGTTCGCCGTCGGCGCCTGGTTCGCCGCGGTGACTGTGACCGTCCGTGAGGTCGGGGCACTGACCGCCCCCTGGTTGTCGGTCACCGTCAGGGTCACGGTGTAGTTGCCCCCCGCCGCGTAGGTGTGCGACGGGTTCTGCAGCGTCGACGTCGCGCCGTCGCCGAACGTCCAGCTGTAGCTCGCGATCGTGCCGTCGGGATCGCTGCTCGTGCTGGTGAAGCTGCAGTTCAGGGCGCTGCAGCTAGACGTAAAGTTCGCCGTGGGCGGTTGGTTGGCCGGCGGGCTACCCCCCGGATTGAGCGCGAACGCCGTGGCCAGCCATGTGCTTTGCTGGCTGAAGGGCCAGGTCCACTGTGGGTTCGCCGTGCCCGCGTTGGCCTGGGGCTGGAACTCCCCGTCGGTCCACATCAGCGAGTCGCTCAGCGTTTCGATGTTCGTGTAGCCCGCCGGTGGGGCCACCTGAACGACCGCATTCGACATCGTGACGCCGTACGCGACCGAGCCCGCGTCGACCGCGATCGCGCCCGGGGCGGCTTGCGTGGCGGTCGAGCCGGTGCCCGACGCCGAGTGGAACGCCCCCACGGTGGCCGCCCCAGTCCACGAGGACAGCATCAGCCCACCCGCGACCGGTCCCGTGAACGCCGCTCGCACGACCAGGATTGAGTCACCGTGGGCCGGGTCGTGATATAACGGGGGAAAGTTCTGGGCGTTCAACGCGACATACGTGGCCATCGAGATGTCGGCAGCTCGAACGAAGTCGACGAGCTGGTAGTTGTTTAGGGTCCCCCCCCCGTCACAGCAGGAGAGATTGTCCCTCACCCTGTTGATGGTGGCGGACCCATGCCAGAAGAAGGTCACCACGACCGCGGACCCGAGGTGCGGGTTCCGGCCGTCGAATCCCTTTGCGAACTCGAAAAGGGGTGCGACGGGGCGCTCGTTCAGGGAACCGGCGCTCGTGTCGAACGCAACTGCGGCCGCTGCGGCGGGGGGAGGTGCCGGCGGCGGCGGCGGCGGCGGCGGCGAACCCGTCCCCGTGTTGAGCGAGAGGACGGTCGCGAGCCACGTGCTCGGCCGGTTGAAGTGCCAGTTCCACTGCGGATTGACCGAGCCCGCGCTGGCCTGCACGGCGTACTCCCCATCGGTCCACATCACCGCGTCCGACATCGGGCCTATCTGGGTGAACCCCCCCCCGGGTGGATCGGCCTGCACGACGGCGTTGGCCATCGTCACGCCATACACGAGCGCGCCCGCATTGACCTGGATCGACCCGCCACTGGCCGACGTGAGCGCCTGGCCCGAGCCCGAGTCCGATCGCGCCTGACCCACCGTGCTTACGCCGGTCCACGCGGAGATCATGACCCCGCCGTCGGGCACCGAATCCGTCATCGTCGCCTGCACCACGAGGGTCGAGTCGCCGCTCGGGTCGTGGTACGCGTCGGGGAAGCCTTGCGCGTTCAGTGCGACGTACGTGGCCATCGAGATGCCGCCCGCTTGCGTGTACTGGACGAGCGTGTACGTGTTGCCGACCGGCGTCGCGTTGGACAGGTGGTCGGTCACCGTGTCGATGATGTTGGTGGAGCCATACCAGAAGAAGGTCGCGATGATCGCCGACCCGCGGTGCGGGTTCCCGCCGCCAAATCCCTTCGCCAGCGTGAACCCGTGTTCCCCCAAGGCACCACTCTGAGTGGGGCCGTCCGCCGCGACGTCGAAGGAGGGAACCGCGGGCCGGGGACGTTCGGGGCCCGAACTGAGGGAGTCGCTGCAGGCCGCGGCGAGCAGGGCAGCCGCCAGGATCTTGGGAACGCCTGCCCGCCGCGGCATCATAGCTGTGCTAGTCGCCGAAACACACCCGGGGGCCTACACGGTGCCGCGCGCTCACAAGCCCACCGTGAAGACCTTCGTGTCCGATCCCGAGGCGCCGCGACTGTCCGTCACCGTCACGCGGATGGTGTAGCTGGACGGCAAGGGACTGACGTAGTTGTGACCTGCGGAGATCGAGCCCTGACTCGAGGCTGTGCCCGTCGTCGTGGACCCGTCGCCCCATTCGATGCTGTACGACCAGGGCCCATTGTCCGGATCGCTGAACGTCGCGTTGAGCGTGTAGAGGAGACCGCTCAGCGCCTTCTCGTCCGGTCCGGCGTCCACGGTCGGGGGCTGGTTCGGCAGGTCGAGCGTGAGCACCGTGGCGAGCCACGTGCTCGGTTGGCTGAAGGGCCAGAGCCACTGCGGATCCACGGACCCGGCGCTCGCCTGGATCTGGTACTCTCCGTCGGTCCACATCGGCGCCTGGGACTCGGACATCGTGTTGATCATGTTGTAGCCAGCGGGCCGGTAGGGCTCCACGACTGCGTTCCCCATGGTCACGCCATACACGAGCGCGCCCGCTTTGGCCGGGATGCCGCCCACACTGGCCGGCGTGGGGGCCGTCGAGCCGGAGCCTGAGGCCGACCGGAACGCGCCCACCGCGCCCACGCCCTGGAACGCGGAGATCATGATGCCACCGGCCACCGTATCGGAGAACGTCGCCCGCACCACCAGGATCGAATCGTAGCACCCGCCGTCGCTGCAGTCGGTGTCATGGTACAGTGGGGGGAAGTTTTGGGCGTCCACTGCCACGTACGTGGCCATCGAGATGTTGCCGGCCCGGACGGAGTCCACGAGCTGGTAGTTGTTGCCGACCGGGGTCCCGTTGGACAGGTTGTCACTCACGCTCGTGATGTGGCCTGAGCCGTACCAAAAGAACGTCGCCACGATCGCGGACCCCAGGTGCGGGTTCGCGGCGTCAAAGCCTTTGCGGAACTGAAGATCGCGCTCGCCGAGAGTACCGCCCTGTTGGTCGAAGGCAGCGCCGCCCGCCGCGACGGCGAAGAGGGGCGCGCCAAGCGCGGCGCGGTCAGGACCCACGGCGTCACTACAGCCGGCCGCGAGGAGCAGCCCCGCTGCGAGGCCCGGGAGGGCGAGAATCGTTGTCCGCGTCATAGGTCCATCTCCGTTATGAAAGCGTGCGCGAATCCGAGCGTTCGCTGGACGTTTCGCAAAGCTCGCGCCAGGGCGTTGCAGCCCGACCGTCCTCCTCAGGCGTCTGCGCCGTTTGCGGCTCTGCGCCACACCTTGCCGCGCCGCCGCCGCAGCCTGCGCGCCCTGCCGCAGCCGCGCGGCGCCCCGTCGCGCTGGCACCGGCTATGCGCCAGCCCAGCGTGCCATGCGCCTCGCCATCATCTCGGACATCCACGCCAACGTGCATGCCTTGAGCGCCGTGCTCGCCGACATCGGGAGGACCGGCGCGGACCACGTGCTCTGCCTCGGCGACCTCGTGGGCTACAATAGCTTCCCACGGGAAACGCTGGCGTTGCTGCGCGATCGCGGCGTCCGCGCGGTCCACGGCAATCACGACCTGATGGCGCTGGCGCGACTTCCCGACGACGGTTGCGGCACGCTCGCGCGCAAAGCGATTCGCTGGACGCGCCGCGTGCTGACCGATGAGGACTGGTGGTATCTCGCGGGACTCCCCGCCGAGCTGCGCGAAGACTCGTTGCTCTGCGTTCACTCGGCGGCGGGCGATCCGCTCGTCCGGCTCGATCACACGGACCAGTTTCGCTCAGAGGCCGAGGCGTTGGTGGAATCGGATGCGCGCGTGAGCGTATGCTTCACGGGCCACACGCATCGCCAGGAGACAGTCGTGGTCCTGCCGAACGGGGAGGTCCAGCGCGGCGGCGGCCTCGATGCCGAGCTGCCGCGGGACGCGATCTGCTTCGTCAACCCAGGGACGGTCGGGCAGCCTCGCGACCGCGATCCGCGCGCCGCCTACGCACTCTTCGACTGCGACGCGTGGCGCGTGTCGTTTCGCCGGGTGCTCTACGACCGCGCGCCGCTGCTGCGCCAGAATCGCAGCGTCGGGTTACTGGCGCCCTCGAAGCTGCAGCGAATGGCCGCTCGTATGCTGGGTTATCCGCGGCCCTGACGAGGGCGGAGAGCCCAAGGCGCTCACGAGCCCGTTGACGCAGCGCTCGATACGCTCGTAGCTCTGCTCGAACGCCTCGAGCGGCTGGTCCACCGGGTCGTGAATCGCCCGCGTGGCGATCGCCTCGGGATCCAGGTCCCCCAGGACAATCACCTCACTCGGTGCCCGTCCGAACCGTTCGCACACCATGCGCCGTTGCCGCGCGTCCATCACGACGACGACGTGCGCCTCGGCGGCGAGGACGGGTGTGAGCAATTGTGAGCGGTGCCCCGACAGATCGATGCCGCGCCGGGCAGCTGCGATGCTGCCCTCCGCGGGCGCGGCCCGCCCTGGCCCGACGAACCCGGCGGACGTCACGAGCGTCCCCGCGGGGCCGAGGGCCCGCGCGAGCAAGGCCGCGGCGAATGGACTACGGCAGATGTTGCCATGGCACAAGACGAGGATCGTTCGGGGCCACGGCCGAGCGCGGAGCGCGCGGGTCGCCGCGCGGCGTCGCAACGGGTGCAACAGGCGGTCGGGTGCGTGTCGCAGGCTGCGTGCGGGGGTCATGAGTAAGTCGTTTGCCATTCCACCTCCGAAACAGGTGTTGTCGCATTGCCACAACGACCGGGCCCAAACCGGCGGCAAGAATCGGGCCGACCGATGGCCCGGTTCGTGCTTGGAACGATGGCATGCGCTATCTCGTGACCGGCGGCGCCGGATTCATCGGGTCCCACCTCGTGGATCGGCTCGTAGCGGACGGCCACGAGGTCGTCGTCCTCGACGACCTCTCGGCTGGCCGCCGCGAGTACTTGGCCGCCGTGCGGCATCGCATCCGCTTCATCCGCGGCACCGTGTTGAGTCCCGAGGCGTGCCGCCGCGCCGTCGAAGGGTGCCACTACGTGCTCCACCACGCGGCGATCACGTCGGTACCGCTTTCGACCAGCGACCCTGTAACGGCGCACGCGGTCAACACCACCGGCACGCTCAACATCCTGCACGCGGCGCATCGCGCCAACGTGCGGCGCGTCGTGTTCGCGGGATCGACCTCCGCGTACGGGGACAGCACCGATCTCCCGAACCACGAGGAGCAGATCCCGCGGCCGCTCTCGCCCTACGCCGCGTCCAAGCTCGCCGGCGAGGCGTACGCCCGGGTGTTCTACCACACGTACGGGCTGGAGACGGTGACGCTTCGCTACTTCAACATCTTCGGCCCCCGTCAGGACCCGGGCTCGCAGTACGGCGCCGTCATCCCGCGGTTCATCGCGGCGGCGCTCGCCGGCGACGCGCCGGTCATCTTCGGCGACGGCGAGCAGACGCGGGATTTCACCTTTGTGGAGAACGTCGTGCACGCCAACCTGCTGGCGTGCCACGCCCCGAGCGGCCGCGTCGCCGGAGGCGTGTTCAACATCGGGTCTGGAAAGGCGCTCTCCGTCCGCGAACTGTGGACTCGCATCTGTGCCGCCGCCGGCATCGAGCTGAGGCCGACGCATGCGGCGCCGCGCGCCGGCGACGTCCGCGATTCCCTGGCCTGCATTGACCGGGCGCGGGAGGTGCTGGGCTATGCGCCCCTCGTGGATTTCGACGAGGGCCTCGCCCGCGCGGTGGCCTGGTACCGCGGCATCGCGCCCCGCAGCCGCACCCGCTTGAGGGAAACCGCCCCCACGCTATCTTAGGCGGCATGACACGTGCCGTCCGATTGATCCCGATCGTCGCCCTCCTCGCGTTCGCGGCGTGCGGCAAAAAGCGCGACCGGCGGGCCGAGGTGGTCGAGTGCAGCTCCATCTCGCTCGACGTGAAGGGCACGACCCAGTGCCTCGTCCAGCTGTATCGCTGGGACGTCGCGGAAGCGACGCGGACCGCCACCGCGCGCCACCACGAGCTCGACAGCCTCAAGACGTCGCAAGCGGACTCCTTTTGGAACCTCGGCGCTGCTCAGCACCGCACCCAACTGGCGACGTGCCGCCGCGGCGCCGACCCGCTGGACCGCTGCCTGCTCGTCGCTGGCTGGCCGCTCTCGCGCGTCAACGCCACCGCCGACTCGTTGTGGCAGACGGAGTCGCAGCAGCACCTCTACGAGCTGCATACCTGCCAGCGGCGCAAAGACGTGGCCCTCGCGTCGTGCCTCACCCTCTATTACAAGTGGGACTCCGACCGCGCCCTCCGCATCGCCGACTCCCTCACCCGCGAGCGGCTCGGCGGACGGCGCTGACGCCGTAGACCATCTCCCGTTCAGGAGGTCGCCGTGCCGTCGCTGATCGCGCTCGCGCTCGCGGTTCAGGCCGCCGCGCAACAACCCCCGCCTCCCCCCGCGGCGTCTCCTCGTCTCACCGCGCTCAAGCAAGAAGCCGTTCAGGACGTCGCGAGCCGCGCCCAGTTCACGCAGCAGATGGTCGACCAGATCTTCAGCTATGGCGAGCTCGGCTTCCAGGAAACGGAGACGTCGCGCTACCTCGTCGAGGTGTTGCGCAAGAACGGCTTCACGGTGCGGGAGGGAATCTTCGGCATCCCCACCGCCTGGGTGGCGACGTGGGGCTCGGGGAAACCCGTCATCTCGCTCGGGTCGGACATCGACGACATTCCGCAGGCGTCGCAGAAGCCGGGGGTGGCGTGTCACGCGCCGATGATCGAGGGCGCCCCGGGACACGGCGAGGGACACAACTCGGGGCAGGCCGTCAACATCACCGCCGCGCTCGCCGTGAAGAAGCTCATGGAGCGCGAGCACCTGCCCGGCACACTGCAGATCTGGCCCGGCGTCGCCGAGGAGCTGGTCGGGACCAAGGCGTATTACGTCCGCGAGGGCCTGTTCCGGGACGTGGACATCGTCCTCTTCTCCCACGTCGACGACAACATGTCGACGTCGTGGGGCGACATCGCGGGCAACGGTCTCGTCTCGGCGCTATTCACGTTTCAAGGGCGCAGCGCGCACGCCGCCGGCGCGCCGTGGCGCGGCCGCAGCGCGCTCGACGCCGTCGAGCTGATGGACGTCGGGTGGAACTACCGGCGCGAGCACCTGCGCTTGCAGCAACGCTCGCATTACGTCATTCCCGACGGGGGCGACCAGCCCAACGTCGTCCCGCCGACGGCGTCGGTGTGGTATTACTTCCGCGAGCTCGATTACCCGCACATTCAGGAGCTCTTCGCGCTGGGTGATACCATGGCGCGCGCCGCCGCGATGATGACCAGCACCACGCTCGCGTCGGTCCGCATTCTCGGCGCCGCCTGGCCAGGGCACTTCAATCGGGTCATCGCCGAGGCGATGTACGAGAACATCAAGCAGGTGGGTCTGCCCCAGTGGAGCGACGCCGATCAGCGGTTGGCCCATGCCCTGCAGCGGGACATCGGCGCCCCCGATTCCGGGCTGGCCACGCGCCTCGACACGCTGCGCCCGGCGCTGCGGCCGAACGAGCGCACGGGCGGCGGCTCGGACGACATCGGCGACGTCTCCTGGAACGTGCCGACCGTGACCCTACGCTTCCCGTCCAACATTCCCGGCCTTCCGGGCCACAACTGGGCGAACGCCATCTCGATGGCGACGCCCATCGCGCACAAGGGCGCGACCGCGGGAGCCAAGGTCATGGCCATGACCGTCTTGGATCTCCTGCTCCGCCCGGAGCTCGTCACTCAGGCGTGGGACTATTTCCGCAACGTGCAGACGAAGGACGTCCACTATCAGCCGTTGATCCGGCCCCAGGACCGGCCGGCGATCGAGCTGAACCAGGACATCATGGCGCGCTACCGTCCGGCGATGCGCCGCTTCTACTACGACCCCACGAAGTACCGGACCTATCTGGACCAGCTCGGCATCGCGTATCCGACCGTCCGGGCGGCGGATGGCAGCTGCGCCGGTGGAGCGACGCCCTAACGATAGAAGAGACGGTAGGCGGCGCCGGCGTGAGTCACGCCCCTATCGATCAGCTCAGCCATGTACTCTGCCATCGTACCGACCTTCCCCTTCACGGTGGCGGCGCCGGCACGGCTCGCATCCACCGCGAGGCCGCGATACTGGCTCGTGAGACCAGCCCGCAGCGCTTCGACGATCCACGGCTTCGTCTCGACCGTTGCCTTGGTCACTTCCACGCCGCGAATCGCCCCAGCCGTGTCGAACCCGACGGCGACCTCCAGCGGACCGTGGGGGGAGTCGACCCGCATGAAGACCAACACGCCTTCCACCCGATCCGCGTGCTTGCCGAGGTAGAACGTGATCACGTCGTCGGGAGGAGTCCAACCGGCCGCGTCGTGCAGGCGGCGTTCATCGGCGGAGCTCAGGTGCACCTCTCGCGCCGTGAACCGGTCGGCCCCGTCGAGCAGCCGGGAGACGACTTCGTTGCGGTCCACCAGCGTCACGGTGGGCGTGATGTGCAGCAGCGCGGCCGCGGCCGCGCCGAGAATCAGGGCTTTCATGCTTGCGCTCCCTTTTCGCGCCGCCACATCTGCCAGAACGCCAGTGCAGCGACGATCGTGTATCCCAGCCCCATGGCCCAGCCGCCCGCCAGCGTGACGATAGCGAAGTGGGGCGAAACGAGTTTGGTCAGCCACATCCCCATGAAATCGAGCCACGGGGCCGCGAACAGCAGTGTGATGAGCGCGAAGCCCATCCACCGCGGGATCGCGAGCCCCAGTGCGACGAGCGACAGAATCGTCGCGATGACGCCGTACATCGGGACGTGCACGTGCGTGTCTTGGATCAGCAGGGCGCTATCGACCTGATGCTGTGGTTCGCGGCCCATTTCCGCGGGGGTCACATCGTGCTCGACGACCATCGTCGTCTCGGCCGGCATCGGCATGTTCATCATCGTGGGCTCGACATATGTCGCGGCCACCGTGCGCGGCGTGAATCCGGCGTACATGCCGACCATCCACGCGCCGAAGACGTACGAGACGCCGAGCGTGCACAACAGCAGCGTGACCAGCCAGCGGACTCGCGGATCGCTGCGGCGGAGATCGTAAAGCACGCGCCCCCCTAGAAGAGGTAGACCAGTTCGACCAGCGCCGTGAGATTCGACCGCTTCAGCACGCCGTTCCGGTCCTCGAAGAACGGTTGGTCGGAGCGATCGAGACGCAGCGCCGGGCGCAGGGAGAAGGCGGGAAGGCGGAACGTCGTGAACTCGACGTTCGAGAACACGCCCTCCTGTGCCTCCCGGTAGAAGTACCACGGCGAGATCGTCAGCGACTTGAGCGTCTGCGGCGTCCCCGTCGTGACGCCGCCCTGGTCATCGAGGATTTCCCCGCGCACGCTGACCCCCGCCGACCGCGTGGCGCGCCAGAAGGCCGTCGCCACGGCCCCCGTCCAGGTCACCCTCGCTCCAGCGTTGCGCTGCGAGCCGTGATTGCCCTCGATCTGAAACACCAGCTTCGGCGTCGGCTGCAGCGTGGCATCGGCCGACAGCAGCGTTCGCTGCGCCCCGTTCGTCCCGTCTTTCTCGGGACCGTAGAGCGCGCCGGCACCCACCGCGACACCCGATGTGGGGAACACCAGGACCCGGAGCCCGCCCGTCTTACCGGAGTTGTTGTCCACCTCGACGTTCCACCCATTCGCCACAAGGCCGATCAACTGGACGCGTGGGTTGGCGGTGTAGCGTGCCATCAGGCCCGTGAACTTGACGGGCCGGGCGAGCTCGAAATTGAACGAGGCCGTGGGAATCAGATTCAAGGGTTCGTCGTCGCGCTCGTAGCCGATGGGCGCGTCGAAGCGCCCGAAGGAGAGCGTCAGCGCGGAGGCGCCGGGCGGCGTCCAGCTCACGATCAGATTGTCGATCTCGGTGTGGGTTTGGGCCGCGCCACTGTCCTCTTGCTCGAGGTGCGTCGTGAGCTGACCGAACAGGTAAAGGTGATCCGACCAGGGACGAAACAAGCTGACGGCGAGCTTCGACCCGGTCAGCGTGTTGCTCGACAGGTTGCGGTCGTAGCTCCCCATGCCGACCGCGAACCCCGAAATCGCGAGTGCCGGCTGCTCGTTCAGACTAACGTCCCGGTCCTGAGCCGCCGCGTCATGCAAGCTCAGCGGCGCCGCCGCGAGCAACCCGCAGCAGCCCAGTAGTCTGCAAATGGTGCGGGAGGACCACGTGGGGCAACGCGACTGCGGCGACGACGACCGGCGCCGGCGCCGACGTCCAACGGGCCGCAATCGTGGGAAGCGCGACCGCGACGCCGGCGGGACAGCAGGCCTGGGGACACGAGCAGTGCTGGTGGCTCTTGGGTGCATCGTGCGAGGCGTGACCGGAGGCGTGCGCCGCCGCGGCGGCGACTGGCGCGTCGTGCAGCGGACACTGGTGCGCCTGCGGACCGACCATCGCCAAGCCGAACCCGAGCGCCAGCGCGGCGCTCAGCACCCGAATAGACCGGGACCGCTTCATGCGACGCGCAATCTAAGAGTGCTAATGGTCGTGGTCCATCCCAGCCATGCCCCCCGATCCACTTTTGATTCGCGCCAGCCACGCCGCATCGGCCCGATACGCCGGATCGTCCGGGTTGAGTCCGGGTAGCTGGCGGAGGTCGTCCGGGACGAACAGGCCCGCGATCGAGCCCATCACGTGCGGCGCCGGCGCGCTCGTCGGATTGTCGTATTCCACCACCAGGCGATAGGTCCGGTCGGGCCGGAGCCTTGGGCCGCGGCCGCGCGTGCCGAAGAGCTGACGCGACATGCCGAGCACCCGTCCGTCCGGCGCGCGCTTAGGGCGGATCCGGACGATCGTCTTCCCCGATTTGGTGTCTTCGAGCCGCAGACCGGCGCCATAGTCGTGCAGGTGGCCGCCGGCCGCCAGCAATCGGCCCGCGAGCGGCACGGTGAAGTCATAGGTGCGCGTGGACCGGCCGGGCGGAATGGCATACGAGTTCGCACCGCCGAACACGAAGTTCACGTCCACGAGGAACGGCAGCGCGACCACCGGCTTCGGCACCTGGCGCGGGGAGATCCACGGCAGCGTGAGGCGGAGGTACGCGCCTGGCACCTCGGCGCCCGTCTGGTTGTCCCACATGATGTACAATCCGAGACGGTGTCCCGCGGTGAGCGGAATCCCGACGGTGCTCGGGAACACGACGTCGTCGGTCTCGCGACCGGCGCCGAGCAGCCGCTCCACGATCGGGTACACCACTTCGCGCCGATCGAAGTTCATCATGCTCATGTGGTGCATCAGACCGCGGGGCAGCGGTCGGCCGCCGGAGTCGACGATTGCGAGCCGGAATCCGCGGACCCAGGTCGTCAGCGGCCAGGCGAACTGCTGGACAAGCAGATCCTCCGGCGCGTGCTCCATGCCCTCATGCATACCCGGCGGATTCGCCGGCAAGCGGTAGGGACCGGCGGTGATCACCACCTCGCGGCGGGCGGAATCGACTCGGACTTGGACGGATACCTGCTCCTGCGCAGGTATTTGGGCGGGCGCCGAGGCCAAGGCCACGACGACGAGGGACGCCGAGCACAGTATGGACATGGGTCAAATGTATGTTAGCGGCATGTTGCGGCGAACCCTCGGCCTCGCCGCTCATACGCTCCGTAGCTTCCACCGTCCGCGCCGGAACAGGATGGCGCTGACCACCGCGAGGGTCGAGAAGGCGATCGTGATGGCGACGAATACGCCCTGCGGGCCGAGTCCGAAATGCACCGCGAGCGCATACGCAACCGGGATCTCCCAGAACCAGAAGCAAAACAGGTTGAGCCACGTTGGCGTCCACGTGTCACCGGCGCCGTTGAACGACTGCGTCAACACCATCCCCCAGGCGTAGAACACGTACCCGTAGCTGACGATCCGCAGGCATGCGGCGGCGACGGGTGCGACCCCCGGGTCGGTCGTAAACAGCCGCACAATCGGGTCGGCGAGGAGCACGAACACGAGCCCCACCATGCCGAGGAAGACCATGTTGTAGACCCCCGCGATCCATACAGCCCGTTCGGCGCGTTCGGGCTTCCCGGCGCCGAGGCCCTGCCCCACCATCGTCGCGGCGGCGTTGGCGAGACCCCACGACGGCAGCAGCGCGAAGATGAGGATCCGGATGCCGATCGTGTATCCGGCCACCGCCTGGGCCCCGAACGTTGAGACGATCCGCATCAGGCCGATCCAGCTGGCGGTGCCGACGAGCACCTGGAACGTGCCGCTCCCCGACAGCCGCAGCAGCGTCCGCATCACTGCCGGCCGCAGCCGCAACTGGTCCCGGTGAATCACGATGCGCCCGTCGCGCCGCATCAGCTGGTAGACCTGATACAGCACCCCCGTGCCCCGGCCGATCGTGGTGGCGATCGCCGCGCCTTTCACGCCCAGCTCCGGGAAGGGCCCGAGGCCGAAGATCAGGCACGGACCGAGCACGATGTTGATCCAGTTGGCGAGCCAGAGGACGCGCATCGCGATGGCCGCGTCGCCGGCGCCGCGGAACGTCGCGTTGATCAGGAACAGGAGCACGATCACCATGTTCCCGCCGAGCATCACGCGGGTGTATCCCGATCCGATCGTGATGACCTCCGGCGGTGCCCCCATGACGCCGAGCAGGCGGGGGGCGAAGATCGCACCGAGGACGCCGAAGGCGGCTGCGACGATCACCCCCAACGCGATCCCTTGCGTAGCGGCTTCGGCCGCACCGGCGGGATTCTTCTCGCCGATGCGGCGCGCGACCATCGCCATCACGCCGATCGACAGCCCCATCGCGGCCGTGTAGACGAGCGCCAGCATCGACTCCGTCAGGCCCACGGTGGCCACGGCGTTCGGCCCCAGGTGCGCGACCCAGAAGACGTCCACCACGGCGAACACCGACTCCATCACCATCTCCATCACCATCGGGATGGCGAGGAGGATGATCGCTCGGCCGATCGGGCCGGCGGTGTAGTCGTGATGCGAGCCGCGCAGCGCTTCGCGGACCGTGTCCCAGAAGCCGTGTGTTGTGTCGGGGGCGACCGTCACGTCATCTCCTTGCTGCATAAGAATCGCCCCACCCGGTCGGCGGCACAGGTGGGGCGATCGGTGCTGGCCTAGAACGCGTAGCCGACCGTGAGTCCCGGCCAAATGAAATAGCCACCGCCCCCGAACAGTCCGTACGCCGTGCCCCGAAACAGGAAGCCGCCGCTCGAGCGGAACTCGAAGCCGAGGCCGGCCTGGCCGTAAAAGTTGGTGGCGCTGTTATCGAATGGTCCCGAACTGGTGGAGGCAGTGGCCAACACCGCACCTCCAGTCAAGTACAGCGTGCCATCCCTGGGAATCAGATAGACCTTCGCGCTCACCGGCACGAAGAGGATCGCTGTGCTACTAGAGGATCCGCCGCTCCCCCCCAAAGCACCCAGGCCGGCTTCCAGCCCCAGAGACGGGCCCACCATCCGCTGGTATGAAAAACTGTAGATCAGTGCTTTGCCGAGCAATTCGATTCCGACGTCATTGCGCATCGTCGCGCGAACCAGCGGCTTCGCAGCGCCTTGAGCCTGGCCTTGCGAGACTGGGGCGCACAACAGAAGTGCCGCACCGATTGCGGTGAGTGGCTCGCGCATGTGTGGGTCTCCCGGTAGGAGGTAGCGGCGTCCAACGGGCATCGGCTGCCACAACCTAGGGAACCGGGACGTGCAGCGCAAAGACTACGAAGCCCGGCAAGCCCCGGCAGCCGTGCAACCGGCTACCGGGGCTATCTGCTTATGATTCCCGCTTCACGGATTGAGTGCAAGCACGGTGGCGACCCAGGTGCGCGGTGATGCGTTGAAGAACCAGGTCCATTGTGGATCGACGGTCCCCGCGCTTCCCTGCACGGCGTACGCCGCGTCGCTCTTGATCGCGTTGTCGGACCCCGTGCCGAAGCTGGTAAAACCAGCGGGTCCTTCGAGACCGACCAGCCCGTTCGACAACGTTGTGGTATAGGCCAGCGCGCCCGTGCCGATGCTGATCGAACCGGGATCGGCCACGGTTGTGCCCGAGCCCGAGCCCGTCCTCGACTGGTGCGCGCCCAGCGCGGCGGCGAATGTCGGCGCCACGCCTGTATACGCACTGATCGCCATCCCGCCGGTCACCGAGTCTGCGAAATGCGCTCGTATGACCAGGAGCTGGGAGTCGACAGTGCCGGTATCGGGAAAGTTCTGCACGTTTGTCGCGACGTAGGTAGCCATCGAAACGCCGCCGGCCGTGACATACTCGACCAGGTGGTACGTGTTACCTACGGGCGGGTAGCCGGTCGACGAGAGGTGGTCGGTCACGGAATCGATGACGTTCGTCGACCCGACCCAATAGAATGTCGCGACCACGGCGTCCCCAACATGCGGGTTCTTAGGAACGAACCCCTGGCTGAAGATTCTGCCGGTCTCGTTGTACGTGCCGTTCAACTGATCGAGCGCGATCGGCTGCGGAGGCGGCGCGCGCTTCAGCGCGAAGTTCGTGGCGAGCCATGTGCGGCTCTGGCTATCGAAGTACGACGTCCAGGCGGGATTGACGGTCCCCGCGCTTGCCTGCACGGCGTACGCCTTGTCATTCCTGATGAAGGCGTCCGAACCCACGCCGATGCTGGAATACCCCTGCGGCGGCGCCCCGTTGAACGGGCCCGACATGGTGACACTAAAGACGAGCGCATCCGCGTCGACTGCGATCGGGCCGGCTTGTGCGACCGTGTTGCCCGAGCCCGAGCCGGAGCTCGAGCGGTGTTGGCCCAGTGCCACGGTGAAGTTATCCTCCACGCCCGTCCACGCTGAGATCGATACCCCGCCGTCGGTGACCGAATCCGAGAGGTAAGCCCCGACCGCCAGAATACTGCCCCCGCTGGAATCCGTGACGGCGTCGGGGAAGTTCTGCACGTTCGTGGCGACGTATGTGGCCATCGAGTAGCCGCCGGATGTGATGTATTCGACGAGGTGATATTGGTTGCCGACCGGCGTATACGGATTGGTGGTCACAACGTCGACCACCGAGTCGATGATGTTGGTCGAGCCGAGCCAATAGAACGTCGCGATGATCGCATCGCCACGGTGGGGATTCGTGTGGTTAAATCCTTTGATGATCAGCCGCCCCTGATAGCCCATCGAGCCGTTCACTTGGTCCACCGTGATGCCGTTCGCCGAGTAGGAGAACAGTGGAGTGCCGGGCCCGCCCCGCTCGGAGATGGGCGGATTGACCGCGTCCCTACAGGCCACGGCTAGCACCGCGGCTCCGATAAGCGCTGCGACTGTTGTGGGTCTCAACATGACGTCGCCTCCTGTTTGATGTGCGCCACACGCTCGGCAGGATCCGAGCGAGAAACTTCCAAAACTGTGGCGCTGCTTCGGCAAGGTTCGCGCCAAGGCCAGACGGAGTGATGGTCCTTTCATGTCACCGGCAGCTGCGCCTGACGCATGTTGAGCTCGCACGACGTGAACGGTACGAATCGAATGGCGTGGCCGGCGGGTTGGTGGTCGCGGCAGCGCCGCACCCAACGAAATGACGCAACACGGGCCGTTGCGTTTGCAAACGGCGCCGCCTGCGTCTGCCGCCTGATCCCAAGCTGACACTGCGAAGCCCCGTCAACCGCGTAACCGGCTGACGGGGCTTCTGTTTCACACCATGGGCCTGAGTGGAGTTGAACCACTGACCTCACGCTTATCAGGCGTGCGCTCTAACCACCTGAGCTACAGGCCCTGCTCCCCCTTAGTCCCACTCGCGCTTCGGCCCCTTCTTGGGCCGGAACTCGTCCTCGTCCCCCTCGTCGAACTCGTCGTCCAGGTCGTCGTAGTCGTCGGCCTCGTCGCCATCCTCGTCGTCGAGCTCATCCTCGTCCAGCTCGTCGTCGAAGTCTTCGTCGAGATCCTTATCCTCTTCGAATTCTCCGAACTCCTCGTCGACGTCGTCGCTCCTGCGCTTGAGCGACCAATCCGTCGACGTCTCACGGGCCAGCATCGCCACCTCCGGCTGGGGTTCGTGTCGAACGACCCTCCTCCACTTCCCTACTCCTCCGATGCGGCTCGCTTCTCACTGCGGGCCACTTTGCGGCGCTCGGTGGCGCCCAACAGGCGCTTGCGGAGTCGCAGGGACGACGGCGTGACCTCGATCAACTCGTCGTCCTCAATGTACTCCAGCGCCGCCTCCAAGGTCACCTGGCGCGGCGGCTCCAACATAATCATCTCGTCGGATGCCGTGGTGCGCATGTTCGTCAGCTTCTTCTCCTTCGTGGCGTTCACGTCCATGTCTCCAGCCCGCGCGTGCTCGCCCACGATCATCCCCTCGTACACCGCATCCCCGGGTTGGACGAACATTGTGCTCCGCTCCTGGAGATTAAACAGGGCGAACGCCACCGCCACCCCCTCGCGGTCCGCCACCAAGACCCCCCGGCTCCGGCCCGAGATCGGGCCCGCCCAGGGTCCGTACTCGAAGAAGCGGTGGTGGATGATTCCCGTGCCCCGGGTATCCGTCAAGAACTCCGACCGGTACCCCAGCAGACCCCGGGCTGGCACGCTGAACCGCATACGCACCATCCCTAAGCCCGGATTCCGCATGTCCAGCATCGTGGCGCGGCGGGGTCCCAGCTTTTCCATCACAACGCCCACGTAGCCCTCGGGCGCGTCGATCATCAGCTCCTCGTACGGCTCGAGCCGCTCTCCATCGGGTCCCTCCCGTGGGATGACCCGCGGCCGGCTCACCTGGAACTCGTACCCCTCGCGCCGCATCGTCTCCATCAGGATGCCGAGGTGCAGCTCCCCTCGCCCCGACACCGTGAAGGCATAGGGCGTGTCGGTGTCCTCGACCCGCAACGCGACATTGCGCTCCAGCTCGCGGTACAGCCGCTCTCTCAGGTGCCGCCCCGTTACGAACTTCCCCTCGCGACCCGCGAACGGGGAGTTGTTGACCAGCATGTCCACCGAGATCGTCGGCTCCTCGACCGCGATGCCGGCGAGCCGGTCGAGGTGATCGGGCGCGGTGATCGTCTTGCCGATCTCCACGCCCGCGATGCCGGCGATCGCCACGATCTCACCGGCGCTCGCCTCTTGGACCTCGGCGCGCTCCAGTCCCTCGAACGCGAATAGTTTGACGATCCGCGCCTGCTCGAACGTGCCGTCCCCTACCGGACCCGGCGCGCCGATCGGCAGCAGCGCCACCTGGTCGCCGACGTTGACACGGCCGCGCTCGATCCGCCCAATCCCGATCCGCCCCAGGTACGACGAATAGTCGAGCGTCGAGATCAGCATCTGGAACGGCCCGGCCACGTCCGCCTGCGGCGGCGGAATCGTCTCGAGAATCGTGTCGAACATCGGCTTCAGGTCGGTGCCCGGCACCGCCAGGTCCGTGGTCGCCGTACCCGCCCGGCTCGACGTATAGAGGAACGGGCAGTTGAACTGCTCCGGCGTCGCCTCGAGGTCCATCAACAGCTCCAACACCTCGTCGTGCACGCGCAGCGGCTCGGCGTCCGAGCGATCGATCTTGTTCACCAGCACGATCGGCTTCAGCCCCAACGCCAACGCCTTGCCGGCGACGAACCGCGTCTGCGGCATCGGGCCCTCGGCCGCATCCACCAAGAGCAGGAAGCCGTTCACCATGCGCAGGATCCGCTCCACCTCACCGCCGAAATCGGCGTGCCCCGGCGTGTCCACGATGTTGATCTTCGTGTCGCCCCAACGCACCGAGGTGTTCTTGGACAGGATCGTGATCCCGCGCTCGCGCTCCAGCGGGTTCGAATCCATGACACGCTCCGCGACCTGCTGATTGGCGCGAAACACGCCCGCCTGGCGGAGCATCTGGTCCACCAGCGTGGTTTTGCCGTGGTCGACGTGGGCGATGATGGCGATGTTGCGGATCTTCAAGGAGCTACCTGGGTGATGGTGTGTGCGATGAGGGGCGCAGTATAGGGAGGGGGGCGGCAAAATACAAGCCTAATCACACGTCTGGTCCCGCTCCATCTGCACGGTCACGTGGTTGATCCCCAGAGCTCTCATCCGGTCCTGCACAGCCTCGAGCACGGGCTGGTTGTCGGTCGGGTTTCGGACCACGAGATGCCCACTCATGGCGACCACCCCGCTGGTGACGGTCCACACATGGAGATCGTGCACCGAATCCACCCCCGGCACCGACGCGATCCGGTCGTGGACATCGCCGAGGGCGATGTGGTCCGGCGTCGCCTCCATGAGAACGTCGGCGCTTTCCTTAATTAGGCGCCAGGCGCTACCGAGGACGAGGAGCGTGATGAGCACCGAGATCAGGGGGTCAGCCAAGGTCCACCCTGTAGTCAAGACGAGAGCGCCGGCGGTGAGGGCGCCCACTGAGCCGAGCAGGTCGCCGAGCACGTGGAGGTAGGCCCCCCGCTGATTCAGCGAGTGTTCATGGCCGTGGTGGAGGATCTTGAGGGTCGCGAGGTTGGCCACGAGGCCGACGCCTGCCACGCCCAGCAGCAGCGGGCCGTCGACCGCGGTCGGCGCCTTCAAGCGATGCCACGCCTCGATGCCGATCCCGATCGCGATGGCGATGAGTAGGGCGCCGTTCACGAGGGCGGCGAGGATCTCGAGGCGCAGCAGACCGAACGACCGCTCCGGCGTGGCGGGACGCTGGGCGACACGCGCGACAAACAGCGCCAATCCCAGGGCGGCGGTGTCCGCGAGCATGTGCCCGGCGTCGGCGAGCAGCGCGAGCGAGCCGGCGAGCCAGCCCCCCACCGCCTCCGCGACCAACACGGCAGCCGTGATCCCGAGCGCGAGCGCGAGGCGGCGTCGGCTCTCGGCGCGAAGCGGCGCGCGATGCACGCATTGCGCCGGTGCGGGAAGGTAAGGCGTGTCGGTCACTCTACCGGACAACATAGTTGAGGGTGGCGCTTGAAGTCGAGTCGGCACCGGCTAGGTTCCTCCGAACCCCATGCACGAGCCCGCGATACAGTCGCTCGGCCTACGCCTCCTCGCCGTCATCGTTCTGATTGCGGCGAACGCATTCTTCGTGGCGGCGGAGTTCGCCCTCGTGGCCGCCCGCCGCACCCGCATCGAGGCGCTCATCCGGCGCGGCGACCGCAAGGCCAAGACAGTGCAGAAAGCGCTGCACGACCTCTACCGCCAGCTCTCCGCAGCGCAGCTCGGCATCACGGTCGCCTCCATTCTGCTCGGGTACGTCGCTGAGGATACCGTCGCGCACCTGTTTCGTGAGTGGTTCGCCGCCCTCCCGCCGGCCCTGAACTTCCTCACCCGCGGCGGAGTCGCCTCGGTCGTGGCGGTCGCGGTCATTTCCTTCCTCCACGTGGTGTTCGGGGAGCAGGCGCCCAAAGCCTGGGCGATCACCTACCCCGAGGGCACGAGCCGCTGGGTCGCGGCGCCACTGATTCTCTTCTCCTGGATCACCCGGCCCTTCACCGACCTCCTCAATTGGAGCGCCAACGGCATCGTCCGGCTCATGGGCATCAAGAGCACCACCCCCGAGCACGACCGCGTGCACTCCCCAGAAGAGATCCGCATGCTGGTGCAGCAGAGCCGCAAGACCGGCGGTCTCGGTGCCGCCGACGCTCGCATGCTCGAAGGGGTCTTCGAGTTCAGTGAGAAGAACGCACGCGACGTGATGACGCCGCGGACCGACATGGTGGCGCTGCCGGCGGGCCTCACCCTCGCCGCGGCCGCGGATGCGGTCGCCGCCGCGGGGCGTTCGCGCTATCCCGTGTACGGCGAATCACTCGACGACATCGTCGGCACGGTGCACGCCAAGGATATTCTGAGCGGGTTGCGCGCGGCGACGGCGGCCACGGTGAAGGAGATCGCGCGGCCCGCGTTCTTCGTCCCCGGCACCCGCGAAGTAGAAGACGTCCTGACCGACATGAAGCGGCAGAAAGTGCACCTCGCGATCGTACTCGACGAGTTCGGCGGCACCGCTGGGCTCGTGACCATGGAGGACCTGCTGGAGGAGATCGTCGGACCGATCTATGACGAGTACGACCGTCCCCCCCCCCCCTCCGGCGCGCCGGCTCCGAAGGGGGCCCCCGGCGCGGGGGGCACACCGCTGATCGACGGCGGCACCGAGATCCGCGACGTGAACCGCCAGTTCGGTCTCAACCTGGACGACGCCGACTACACGACGATCGGTGGGTTGCTGTTCGGCACCCTGGGCCGGCTCCCCAAGGTCGGGGACCGCATCACGGTGGGCGGCGCGGCATTCGAGATCGTCGAGATGGATGGCAGGCGGGTCGGAAGAGCCCGCGTCTGGCTAACGGCGGCTCGCCAGGCGCACGGCGAGCTCTAACGCCGCCCGCATCGACCCCGCATCGGCCTTCCCTGTGCCCGCGATATCGAGCGCCGTGCCGTGGTCCGGGGCGGTCCGGATGAACGGGAGGCCGAGGGTCACGTTCACACCGCTCCCGAACCCCGCGACTTTGACCGCGGTCATCCCCACGTCGTGGTAGGGCGCCAGCACCGCGTCGAAATCGCCCCGCAGGGCTTTCACGAACACGGTATCGGCCGGGAGCGGTCCCGCAGCACCGAGGGTGGCCGCCGCGGGTCGCAGCACACGATCGTCCTCGTCGCCGAACAGACCACCTTCCCCCGCGTGGGGATTGAGCGCGCATAGCGCGAGTCGTGGCGCCGTGATGCCCCACCAGCGGTGCAGTGCATCCGCGGTGATGCGGCCCGCTTGCACGACGCGATCCGTGGTCAGTGTGGCTGCGACGTCGCGCAGCGGCAGATGTGTGGTCACCAACACGACGCGCAGCTTGTCCGTCGCGAGCATCATGGCGACAGGGACGTCGCCGGCGAGGTGCGCCAGGAATTCCGTGACACCCGGATACCGGTAGCCTGCCGCGTGGAGCGCGCGCTTGTGGACCGGGCCGGTGACGATCGCGTCGACTTCGCCGGCGAGAGCGAGCCCGGCAGCCTCCGCGATCGCCGCGCCGGAAATCCTTCCCGCCTCACCTTCGCTAAGGCGGCTTCCTGCTCCGTGCTCCGTGCTCCCCACGAGGCGAATCTCCGCGTCGATGGGAGACGCGAGAGCTTTGCGCACCACCTCCGGACCGATCCCCCGCGGGTCGCCCAACGTGACGGCGAGGCGGGGGCGGGCGACCGGACGAGGAGCCACGGACTTAGAGGCGGATGTCGATGTACGTCTGGCGGCGCAGCAGGTCGACGTAATGCCGGATGGCGAGGTCGTTACTGAGGATCTCCTTGATCTTCATCTTTACGTCCTCGAACGACAGCTCTCCTTCGGGGTGGCGCTGCGTCACCTCGAACGCGACGAACTTCGGGCGAGGCGTACCGGCGCCGACCGTGATGACCGGCTTGAGCCCGGCCGTCGTGTCCTTCGCCAGCAGGTCCTGGTATTCCTGCGGCAGCTGCGCGATCGGTGCGTCCTCCGCCAACTTCGGCTCCTCCGGATCGGCCGCGCGACGCGCCAGCGAGTCGAATGACGCGCCCTGTGCCAGGGCTGCGTGCACGGAGTCGGCGAGCCGCCGCGCGATCTCGACCTGGGCGAGGCTCACGTCCGGCATGATCAACACGTGGCGCGCCAGGATCTCGGCGGGCTGCGTGCGCTCCACCTTGATGATGTGGAAGCCGAAGGGCGTCTCGACCACGTCGGAGATCTCGCCCGGCCGGAGGCGGAACGCGACATCCTCGAACGACTTGAACATCACGCCGCGCCGGAACCACCCCAGCTCGCCTCCTTGTTCGCGCGACGCCGTGTCCGCGGAATAGCGCTTCGCGACGCTCGCGAAGTCCGCGCCGTGCCGCAGCACCACCAGCAACGACTCCGCGAGCTGGTACGCCCGCGCCCTGCTGGCTGAGTCGGGTTGCGGCTTGATCACGATCTGTCGGAACGAGACGGTCGCGGGACGCTTCGGCTGCTGCGCCTTGTTCGACTCCCAGAACTCGCGCATCTGCGCGTCGGTCGGCGGGATCGGGCGGAGCTTCCCCTTCTGACGCAGGTTCTCGAACAACCGGTCCTGCAGGATGCGCCGGCGCTGGTCGTCCGCCAGCTGGCGGCGCCACTCTTCCACGCCCCCGAGCCCCACCGCGCGCAGCTGATTCTGAAACTCGAGCTCGGAGGTGAACTGCTTGCGGGCGTTCTGATAGGTCTGCTCGACCGCGTCCAGCACTTCCTGCTCCGTCACCTTCACGGTGGTGTCCCGCTGTGCTTGCTGGACGATCAGCTCCTCCTCCACCATCCGATCGAGGATCTGGCGCCGCATGTGGGCCCGCCCCGCCGAATCCGGCGGGAGCTGTCCACCTTGAGCTTGGTACCGGACGATCTCTTCGTCGACCTGCGAGGCGAGGATCGGCCGCGCGCCCACCACCGCGACGATTCGGTCGATCGCGCCGCCACCCTGTTGGCCGGCCGCGCCTGGCGGCACGGCCCCCGACCCGGCGATTAGGAATGCGCCAACGGCGAGAAGGCGGCGCATCCCTACTGCACCCGGCGGCGCCGCGTCGTGTCCACTCCGCTCGACGGAGGCGGAGGCGTCATCCGGGGCACGCCCGGTGCCGTGAGTGAGTCGGCAGCGTCGCGGAGTTCCTTGGCGCGTTCGAGCGCCCGACGTATACCCGCCTGGTCGACGCTCCACTCGGCGTGAGCCCGCAGCGTCTCGCCCAGGAAGGGCGGAACGGGATAGAAACGGGCCCGCCCGTGCACCACGCGGTCGAAGTAGTCCTGTACGCGCGCCATGGCAAGGGCCACGCGGGCGTCCGGCGTCGACGCGGAGTCCTGCAGCATGCGCGGCGTCACGTTCAGCACTGAGCTGATCATGTTGATCGCGGAGTCGTGCTGCGCACGCAACTGGCGCCAATCGTCAGCCGATAGGGTAATCCCTGCGGAATCCGCCTGCTCGAGCAGGAGTTGTCGCTGGACGACGACCTTGAGGAACTGATTGATCTG
>WNFX01001665.1_pt1 | contig 22728 bp, 27 predicted proteins | sample 5400111 | NCBI WGS metagenome assembly WNFX01 (sample SAMN13153363, study PRJNA577476) | soil metagenome | isolation source: 40 cm soil or saprolite under grassland replicate 1 | place: USA:California | collected 2016-06-15 | reverse complement strand
GAAATTCTTCTCAGGATGATTTGGGAATTGGTTGTATGGCCGTTAATACTTGAAATCAACAGGACGTACTTTACTGTAGAAGAGTATAGGCTAAAAATGGCCGAATTCTGTGCAATTTATGAAATCCAACCACTAAAAATATCCGGACTTTTAATCGCCATGGTAGCGAAGGGCGTTCTAACAAAGCGTGGTAATATTTTTTCTATACATTCTAGACATATTCAATATATGCAAAAGAAGATTAGTCTCGGATACGGTCTTGCAGTTAAAGAGGTTTATACAATGGAATGAGTGTAGGAGGTACCAGTTTTATTGGGTTCAGATACATAGCTCCAGGACCAGGTCTCTAGCTCGATTAGACTAAGACTAAGATGCCGCTGATCACGTCTAACATCGATTTATTTATCGGCAGTCAAGATCGTATTCGTACCATGCCAGTACGTAGGCAAAAGATTCTCTCCGAGCTTTGTTGTTAATCCTGAATCTTTCAGTGATCTGGGATATCCCCCATAGCTATTACTAATCTCTGATGTCTTGTGTCTTTCATTCTGTCTGCGCCTTATCCTTCTTTTCTTGGTCTTTTGTCAACCATGGCCTCCAAAAGAGGTCGAACCAATCGAGGTTTATTCTTTGTATGTCCTTGTATAGCTCAGTCATTCTCTCATTGGTTTTGATAAGTTCCCTGTACAGTTCATTCGTCTTCTCCACATTTTTAATGGATTCTGTGTATAGCTGATTGATTCTTTCCATCCCTCTAGAATATTCCTTGTACAGTTCACTCATCCTCTCAAAATATCTAACAAATTCGTTGTACATATCAGCAGACGTCATTAGGGAATATCTCTACCGCCAACTCACTATAAATACATTAGTTCTTGTCTTCTAAACTTTGATACTCTGCTGGCTGGGGGGCAGGCTCAACCAATTGCATTAATTTTGCGATCTAACACTTGTATAATTGAGTTCAGTTAGAGACAACTCCAAATCGAACCTGTGTCCTTCCAATAAGTCAACTATAACCATGTTCTTCTCCATCCCGAATACCCCGTTATGAATTCCAGTTACTTTGTCCTTTTTTTTCTGGCGATTGACTTTATTCTATGAGCGCCTGCTTCAACTGTCTCCCGCGCAGTTCGTACCATCTCCCTTATTTTTGATGACGCCTCACGAATACTACTAGCGACATTTTTTATTGTTTCTGCAGCCCTTTCAGGAGTAAGGTTTGTGGTAGAAGTACGATCTCGTGATCCGGAGTGTAAGGATGACGACATTGTACTATTGTTATTTGACACGCTCGTATAAAGATATATCAAATTTAGTAGTCAGCTCTAATCGATATCCACTTTAGTATGTTTGTTCTTTTTCATCATTCCCTTAGTACCCGAGAGCATCGTAGAACCAATTCAAACTTGACGCTTACAGAATTCTATGGAGCTGCATGCCATGAGCTGACCAATAGTGGATGGCCATCCAGTTACTACTTCTAACCTACCCAATATTAGTACTATTCAGTAGCACAATGATTGAGAAAACTCGTACGATTACGGGATTGCGCAAGGGAAGGGGTGATACATGGAAGGCTAACTTCTACCAAGTTAGAGATTGTATTGTACACTGACTTCTGATGGTTTTTTCATGAATAGTGTGTGAAAAATACCAGTCTTTTTTATCTTTAGATATATTGATAGGAGCCTCCTTATGAAATAATAATCGCCTGAATGGTGCACTCAAAGAAAGCTGAATTGGAGGTAAAAATTGAAGTTGATATGCCGGTCGATATAATCGACGATAAAGATAGACTTAGAGCAGTTGAGAAAGGACTAGTCCGCAGTATTTCTAAAGGTCTGTACGAACAGGGCGTTTCATTCAAGGTTGATAGAGTTAATTTCAAAATCAAATAGTATTTGCGGCTGCAATTTTTTATCTTCATTCCAACAGAAAACAAGGGAACAAAAAATACTTGCATTACGATACACAGATGACTTGGCAAAATGGGTGACTTTAATACTACAAGCAAATTTAACAAAGAACTTACCGTCTATTACCGTCTATCACACACATTCCTGTAGACCAGTGTCTTAGACTTCTACAACAGCTTAGAATTCCGTAAGCATCAGTAAATCTCTAATAGAAAGTTTATTCGCTCCCACATAGAATATAGTAGCATAGCATTTTAGGTGACGTTAATGTAATTTGTATCAAGCCTTTTAACTTCTTCTAATTTATTCTTGATATTCCTTCAAGATATAGTATTTCAGCTAAGAATACTCCAGGTATATGGATTACCTTCTATCCTGATTTCTAACAATCTTTCCATTTAACCTGGATATTTCTTCAAGGAGTATGTTCGAAATATTATTCAATCTCCGCTGGACTTCAGCTTTATCGTTTCCTTTTGAAACTATCTGGACACGCATTTGTGGTCTATTATTATTACTAGAATATCCTAGGGGATGCGTTTTCAGATAAATTGAATCAGGTGGATTTGATTCAACAATCTCTGAGATTGCAGGTACAAGCATTGCTTCGCTCACTCCTGTTACATCGTAATTAGATTCAACAATATGGAAATCTCTAATAATTTTCTTCATTTGAGGAAGTATACTTTCTAAAAATATCGCTTCCATTTCCCCGGGTACTCCTGGAAGACAGACAATTTTTGTCTCCCCGGTGTCTATTAGCACAGACGGGGCACTGCCAACCGGATTTTGAATTGGTTTTGATCCTATTGGAATCTTTGCCATCTTTAAGCGAATTTCATTTAGTTCATAGTTCATTGAATGTCGCGCATAACTCTTTTTCAGCATGTCGAGTGCTATCTTGTCAACAGCGAGTTCCGAGCTTAGTCCGTTGGCAACACCTTGCATGGTTTTGTCATCATAAGTAGGACCGAGGCCTCCAGAGAGAATTAACCAGTCTGGTTTTCGAGAAATCGAGTCCCTTACCCCCAAGGATATTTCATCCACATCATCTTTGATTACAGTTATCCTTTTCACAGATCCACCAGCTTCTGTAATTTTCTGAGATATCCAATAAGCATTGGTGTTGATCGTTATACCTGAAAGCAATTCATCTCCAACGCATAATATCTCGGATGTAAACATTCTCATGGCAAGAACCTAAAGTTGAAAGAATCAGTAATATTAACTCAAGCGAGTGTGTGAAAACTCTAGTTTTACAGAACAAATCATGTTACTAAGAGTGGCCAATCTCGTGATGGACAACGATAGCGTAAATCCCTCCTTCAATGTGATTTCAAACGTATTTATGCTTCGGCATACATCAGCAGGCTTGCTACTGCAGGAGAAGCTTGCATTCTAGCCTTTCGTATGATCTTCGACTAATAATTAATTGTTCGTAATACACGTAATACACGAGGCTTTATCTACGTCGAACCTCAGACATGTTAGATGAATTAATGTGCTGTGGTTTGAAAGTGAGAATTGCTGATTAACTGTCAAGAGAAAATTGGTAGATGCACAAACAAGTTCAAAAAGAACCAAATCAAGCAAAGAGTGAAGAATTCTTAGCCAATGAAACCATAAAGGACTCTCCGAACTTAGCATCTCGTGGCTGTCAGATCAGAGACTGCTTTAAGAAAAATTGTGTACATAGAGGAATTTGACAAACACGACACAGGGGGCAACTTATTATGTAGAAATATCGATTGCAAAAATCATCCGCGATCACCGTACAGAAAGTACTGTTCTAAGAGATGTAATAAAGATTTTCGTCGTTGGTATTATCATAATTTTTATTGGGACCGGGTGAGATCTGACATATTCAAACGTGATAACTACACATGTCAGATTTGCAAAAGAAACTATCCTTACAGGTATCGGAGAAGGTTTGCTAGATCTAAAAAATTAGAATGCGACCATATCGTACCCAGATCGCTTTATGAGCAAAATGGATATAAATTCGATACGCTCGAAAATAAAATTAGAGCAACATTAGAATTCTTTCATAATCATAATAATCTCAGAACATTATGTCATGATTGTCATAGAATTGTAACATCAAAGTATCTTAGCATTAAATTCAGAGATTTGAAACCAGAACGCGAAACTATGTAAGTTATTTCATAGTTGGCTGTCGTAAAGTAAAACTACCATATACCTCTGTTGGCCATCAAATTTATGGATACGCATATCTATAATTGCTATCTATATTGTCTAAAGAGGATGTTTAACCTTAAATTACTTCAACGCCGGCTATTAGTTTTTGTACCAATTTTGGGTGCAAGTACGTTAGCCACTTATTTCCTCGGTTTTATCATAGGATTTATACTAACTATGTTTATGTTTATCGTGGTAATCTTATACATTCAAAGAAAAAAATGGAAGGAATTTGGGATTAATGACGACAAAGGAGGCTACTATGATGGTGATAGCAGCAGCAACGGTACGAAACCAAGCTATGTATGTTTAGCTTGTGGCAGTAAGATCAATGGGGGCATCTGCGATAAATGTGGCTCACACATGAAAAAGGGTGTATTTAAATGAGCCCAGAAGAAGTTTTGAAATCCGGCTGCTGCAGATAAATAAAGATGAAGGTTCAGTTTCTGAAAGAGACTTGGGAGAATTCCTGCTAGGATCTTAAGGATAATTAGAGCGGACGGACTGGAGTCCAATCCAAAGATACTAAATGGCCTCGACATTAATCTCAGTTTTTTAACGCAACAGAGATGGACTCTACATTCTACGAGAATTTTGTTCCCAGATGACAAAAGGTACTCTTCTCGGCATGACCGAAGCAACTCCGGAAAAATTTCAGTTTTCTAATATCTTACGTTATATTATGCATAAAGAAGTGGTAAAATGATGAAAGCTACTTTAAGGTAAAAGTGAAATAAACTCTAAACCTATTCTGATATATCAGGAATAACAACAATATGAATTGTACTAGTTAACTATGCTAAAATCACTATAGGTGAGAATAAGATTGTGATAGTAAGTCCAACAGCAGAGGTGAGTGCACTAACAATAAGCAGAAAAAGTCGTCCTCCAGCTGTTTTTTGGATTAGTCGTCATTTCTAGTACTAGATGATCTCTTGCTGTAACAGCTATTTTTGTAGCTGGAGAAAAATCATGGATTGAAAGGTAGAATTATCATCATGGAAAGTTCATGTTTTTTAGGTATATAGTGACAGTGTAAAACGGCAATTGTATTATGATAACATTTTCTTGGAAATTTTTATAAACTGAGGCGTAGTATTTCTAGGCTTAGTTTTGATTATTTTGTTTGGAACAATAAGCAATAGCTCCTTTGTAAATGCTCCCGTAGGAGAACATTATGTGTTCATTACAAAGTGGGGTTCTGTTTGTAGTGCTAACGGTCAATTTAAGGATGTAGGAGGCATTGGTGGAGACGCTTTAGGTCATATCTTTGTAGTTGATCGTGCCAATGACAGTATAGAAAAGTTTGATAGCAATGGTACGTTCATTATATCGTGGGGTTCTCCTAGTTCTGCTAACCGTCAATTTAACCATCCAGAAGGTATTACCGGTGATGCTTCAGGTAATGTAGACGTAGTAGATCATGGCAATGACCATTTCCAATACACGAAAAAATGTCATATCAGTTATGAAGCCTATAAGTTATTGTAACAGATGCGGAAAAAGTTTCGGAAGATCCTTTTGATTATCTCGTAAAGTAACATAATTATGACGACGCATGCATATAATATCCAGGCGAGTGAGAGAACAAATCAAACGAAAAGATGGCGACGACAAAGCGGCATTTATTGATAAAGTTCAAGGATGGTTCCTCCAAAGGAATAAGTTTTGGACACTAAGTACGTTCGTTGCTCTTGCTTCGATCATTATTCTGCAGTTGTTCTTAACTTTCTTAACAGGAATCACTCCTCACATCAGGCTCGGAATATATCCTATTTTGATACCGTTGCTGCTATTATTCGTATTTAGCATCTTTTGGCGAAATACAATAACAGCTTTCCTGTCGCTTGCAGGAGCTATATTCTTGTTCGTCGGGATGTATTATGCCTATGCCAGTAGATATGAAATAATTCAAAGTATGTCATCATCGTTGTCACATACGACTACTACGCACATGCACCTTCCACCCTTGGCTGCAGTGGCTGCGTTTTATTTCTTGATTGGACTATTTTCAGCGTTCCTATGTGTTGGAGTAGCCTTCAGACCATCTTTCTTTCGAGCTAAAGGAGCTCTTAATGGGCTACCATACCCTGTATGGACTAGTAATAATCCTAGATTGAATTTTGGTTCTAACAATAATAGAATCCTGAGTTTGATTCCTGTTCAAAGTTTACTCAGCTTCGGTGAGCGTCATCTTGGCTCAAATTATAAGTACATCCAAGTTGTCATTGGAGGAAGAGTCTATTTCGTTTCCCTAGACGAGTGGGTACCGCTAAGTTCAACATATATTATCAGAGATAAACAATCTCGCTCCCTCGTTGGTATTCCAAAGATCGACTACTACTACTGATGGCAAATGTTTGCCATGGCTTTAATATATGGTAACCCAACGATGCCAAGTTGTGCTTTTACACGAGCTGCATATACAAATAGAATCTCTGTCATCACCCTTTTTTATCCATATAAACGAAATAGGATAAATTGTAGCTGTTAGCATATTCATATGACTAATTCGCTTATTGTGCGTACTCGTTTCTTAAAACAGATTATTTATTACGTGTGGTAAAACCCCCCTCAGGCGAACTATTGCAATGGATTAATGGAATGTCCGATAACAGTATTTCCTTTTGTCAGAAGGCAGCATGCACCGTTTTCTTGGAAACCGCTCTTCGCATCTTGATGAGAAGTTATGTGTGTGTTATGTCTTCAATGTCTTCAATTCTTAGTTGTGTTATGTATTCAATTCTAACACAATAGCTAGTATCCTTCGTTTCCACATGTTCCTTCACAAACAAGCCATCGGTTTTCCAGTATCCATCGAATGATAATTTAGAAATTGTTTGACGTTTACGCCAAAAAACATTTACTGACCCTATAGCTGCCAATCCTGTTAAAGCCCCCAACGTCACTGTGAGATTTGACAAAATCCATTAAAATCATCAATTATGCCACATTTAAGCTCACTAATTGAGGATACAAGATATTCGTAACGATACTATTTCATCGTTTGTCCGACGACCGCATACAGATATTTTAGAATGCTAAGCCGACGGCAAGTATACAGTGCCCAAGTTGAAGAGATATGGCGGCCATGCGATCTCACTTAAGGCAGTGCTAATAACATAAATCTCCAGACAGAGGCGCGCCGCGCGAAGCGATATCATTATTAGCCATTGCTTGCTATAATTGATAAAATCGAGATTAGGCTAATGATTCAATCAACGGTCATATTCCTTGCATTGATCTTCACTCTAGCATTCGTAATGTTCGTCCTGGTATCATATTATGTCATTCCAAACATACATGAATTCTGTCAATCCAAATTAGGCGCGCTACATTGTTACAAGGTCCCCTCTCACGGTAGCTAGACCAATCATCGGTGCTTCTCTGTGCATCAAATGTGGATTCTATGGATTGTTTAAAATCAGAGAATGTCACAAGCGCTGTGAAAATTGTTGATTTGAAGAATATTGTTCTGATTAAAAATATAGGGGTTGGCGCATAGATATTCTATTATTTCTAAACGCGCTGACATGCTTAGCCTAGCGCAAACAATCGGATTAATAGGAACGATGTAATTCTCAAAAAGGCAAATCCGTGTTCTCGAGTCGTTTCAACTAACGCTCAAATAGCAATCCTCATGTCCACTACATTCCATCAGTATAGACAACTTAAGGGACTTGTGTAAGGGTTCTAAAATAGGAAATAAATGGGCAACTTTAGAACTAGTCAATGTTAGAGGAACATCTAATCAAAATTACAAAAACTGCAAGATCGCTTTTCCTGCATCTTCTTGACAAATCATGGACATCTAGTCAAAATTATCCTCCTATACATATCCAGTGTGACATACGATCAAATTTTTTCGTAGTATTTTCCGGTTTGAATTTATGGCTTCTCATACGCCGAACGTGACTCCACATATAGGGTTCAATTTTGTTATAATATGACACAATCAATAGTCCTACAGTAGGTAGCGTGCTCCCAGACGGTTCCGAACGCTCTCTCTCTACCTCCATTCAGAAGTAATAGTACTTGTGCGTGTGCAATTTCGCTCACTTCCTAAGCTGGTTCAGTATGCTATTTATTATATCCACATGATCGGCAGCCACTTCTGTTGTCACCAAGATAAGATGGTCAGCATCTAATGGAATTGATATAAGTTTAATCTTTTCATACTCTGCCATTGCATATTTTCCCTTACCGACTTTAGTAGCAAGTAAATGCGTAACCGCCATCTAGCAAATGCTTGGAGATTTGATTTTTTAGTTTCTTCGGGTGTAAGCAAGTTATTTACGCCCTGACGTTGACCGCCAAATCTGATTTCACCCGTTTCATCACAGACGCCAGCGAATCTCACCTTACTATCAAACTTTAAGATTTCCTTGCAAAGCTTATCATAATCCATATTGGTGGACTTATAAAGAGATATGAGACGATTCTAATAAAGATGCTCCAAGCAATAATTAGCATCATTGAAATGTCACAAGTAATATCTACCAACTCAATGTCAAACTTGGGCATGAAGTTAAAGCAGCATAGCTCCCAGCATCCATTTTATCTGGTCTTATCACGGCCCCCGATAAAACCAAACCTCAATATGTCGCTACAGTCCAAGGATTGGGATGCGGGGCATCAAAGTGACTGCAGTATTGTAGATTACACACAGAAATGGGTCTGGCTACCAGCTGCTTTGCTGTTTTTAAAATAAAAATAAATGGATCGATGCGTTACTTCTTTATTTATTTAGATATCAAGGGGTAATTAGAAGCATTGCCTCCTTTGGTGACATCCTTATCTTAATAACTAATAAATCCGGCAGCGCAAATTTTGGTGTTGACGGTAGTATGGTAGTCAACGAAGGAAAGCGCATTTTGTCTTTCTTGCTGATGAACCATCTTAATTCTTTTCGTCATCTTACCAGATCGTCGTCAAAAAAGATTCAGGACTGTCCATCACATTTTGTGCTTATCAATGACGCTACGGATATAAGAAATCAGGTCTCTTCATATGGACACAGAAAATCTACACTATCTTGGACGTCTACTCCATCCGATGGTTCGCGATGGCTGGAGCTAGTATCTTCCTTTACTTATATAGAAGTTTAGGAGATAATGCCTATTGAAAATTCCAGACATCAAAACGATCGAGCAGCTCAGAAAAAATAAGACTGAACTGTTTGAATATTTACGAGATTACGACACCTCGCTGAGATCGACAGATACTATCGAGGTACTACAATTTGAATATGGAGTGAAGATTTTGTATCACCATAAGGAAGGAAGTAAGCCATACAAGACTAGAGTATATCTCAACAAAATGGAAGATACCGATTTGTTGAAGTGACATAATAAATACTATAGAATAGTATATTTACAACTTCGTGCATAATCCGATCGCTTCTTGAGTAAGGATAGGCGGTCCAAAGAAAGAGGTGTATTTATCGACGAAATTCAAGGATGGTTTCGCCAATGTAAATGTTTTGGGCCCTTATAAGTTTCATAAGTTTTTTATCAATAATCATTTTACAGGCCTTGTTTATTTTCCTGAGCGGGATAAATCCTCATATTCGAAGCGGTATAGATTTGCTTCTGGTGCCTCTCCTTGTATTATTCGTGGTAAGTATCTTCTGGCGTCGCTCTACAGCAACTATCCTATCTCTTGCAGGAGTGCTGTGCCTGTATATTGGTATGTTTTATGTGTATGACAATCTGGGGATGCTTCAGGTCACAACCCCACATATTGCGAACAGATTAGGATATGGTGTGAAGCTAAAAACAGCCCCAGTTGTTGATGTAGCTGACCTTTATTTCTTCATGGGAATTTTCGCACTCATCTTATGCACGGCGGTAGCTTTGAGACCCTCTCCTTTCAGGGCGAAGGGAACTCCAGTCGGGCTACCATACCCTCTATGGACCAATGACAACGACCCGAAACTACGATACGGTGCGACGGTCGTAAGTTAGATCCCCGTTCAAAGTCTACTTAGCATTGCCGAGCATCATTTAGTTGCAAAGTACAATTATATTCAGATAATGATAGGTGGAAGAATCTACTTTGTGTCTCCAGAGTACTGGGTTCCGGAACATTCCAATGTAATTAGAGAAAGTCTCTGGCTCACTTTTGGGGATTCCTAAAGTTCCTGATGGATTCAATATATGGTAAAAATTGACATACTCGCTGAGGTAATCTATAAGAAGGGTTTAGGCTTTAACTCACGCCATTTACCTCGAGCCCAGAATCCCCATTTTTGCTTATCTTCAGATGAGTAATAACATTTCTCGTTGTGGGCACAATCACTACACCTAGCTGAAGGTTCAAGAGCAGGGACTATATTATTTTTCAGCAAAGTGTTAAGAATGCTGGCTCTTCGCGATGTTTCTCTGAAAAGCTTTTCGTTCCTGGGAACTATATACTCAGCCTCATTTCCTTCCTTATCAAAGTAAATGATCACACCTTCTTTCTTCTCGAACATATGCAAGTATGTATTCAACTGGATAAAGTGCTCAGCGGAGGGGATCTCCGGTAACTCCCAGACTCTTCTAAACATCATCACTACATCATCTTCGACTCTGTCCGCACGTCCTACCAACTTAATATTCCCCGCAACTCCTACCTCACCTTCCACCGGCCTCTCTAAGACACTCAAGGCTCCTTTCTCCATCAAAGCAGATATCATCTGTTTGTGAGTACGTTCGGCGGGATCTTTTCTATCAAGGTAGGCGTTTCTAAGACAGCCACTCGACTCTTCTACGGAGATTTTAGCTTCATCACCTAAATTTGGATTAAGATCAGCGAAAACTTCTTCTATTACATCATAAACATCAACTTTCGCAGGTGCGTCACCTGCGGCTCTGTAATTTTCTATACCTACTTTTAATTTATCCCTAACCTTTTCGATGATCTGTTCTTCCAATGCTATACTTTCAAACCAAATTCGAAACGCAATTATAAAAGGTTTTTTACAGATCTCCGCATTTTTTATGATAGTAAGTGAATTGTGAACATTGGATCATGTCAACGGGCGTTTTCCACGAAACTCACGCGATACGTAAATCTGCGAGTCATTGTTTTTTACCTTCGTCGCCTCGGTCTGTGCTTTGCCTTCCACCTATCAAATCCTAGCCTAGTTGCTGCGAAGACTCCGAGGCTGAAGAAGAAACCAGCAATAAACAAGAACAAAATTGAGTGAGTAAATAACCCCCAGGCAAATCCAATTGCTGCGCTAACGAATTCTGATATCACAAATACCAGCCATCTGTCTACCAACGATGAAGGGGCATTATCGGTGCTTTTAATTGTTTTCTCAATGTATAAGAGATAGATGGCAAATTACCACCATCGGTATCCGACGAAGGTAAGCACACTATAAATTAGCCTATAACTTAACATCAGATCCTGTTGTTGTGCCAAAGATCTTTTGTCTCGTTTCTTGTAGCAGCTGAGACTGTATGTCCGTTTGTTGCTCCTTGAGAAGATCGCGGTAACGGAGTGAAATACAACGGTAACAGGCGTAAACAGGGAAAAACAGATGGAAACATAGAGCTTCAATTTTCTATGAATTTTTCATCGGATTTTTCGAGTATTATAGAGGGATTATATACTGCAAATCGATTACATAGTTCTACCTTGGGAACGAAATTCAACACGGTAGTAATATTGAGTGGTGCTGCGGTTACATTATCAATGCTAGTTATTGTTACAGCCGGCCTTACAACTACAATATTTGCACAACAATATACCATATTCGCTGCAAACTTGTCGGGAAGCAACGAGGTTCCCCCTGTGACTACCGCTGGATCGGGTATAGCTATCTTTCAGCTTGTGGCTGTGGGACATCAACAGATAATGAGCTATCAACTGAATCTTAAAAACATGACTGGTGTTACGGGAGCCCACATCCACAGCGGGAAACAAGGTGAAAATGGACCAGTTGTGGCCGGCTTATTCAATTCTAGTATTAGTGGACTTCCTATAGGAGCACACGGAACTCTGGGTTCATCGGATCTCACCGGACCGCTAGCTGGTCAACAAATATCTGCCCTAGTGAATATGATAAGAAGTGGAGGAGCGTACGTCAACGTTCCGACAACCCAAAATCGGAATGGTGAGGTACGTGGTCAGATATCATAATCTGCAAACACCACTTCGGATATTCCAGTGACTAACCCTTCAGTATCGACAACAAGATCAGCATCTCTAGCATACTATGCCTTATTGAGTAAATGCGGAGTGACTCGCATCCGCGCTTCCCACTAATACAGATATACTTCCACTAATACTGATACAAATAATACCCTCATCTTCTTGTAGTTGTTATCGTCTTCCTCACGTCAATACGCCACAATCTTGTGTGAGCTGATGTGGTGTGAATATTGCTAAATCAAAAATTGATTCTATTCCGGCCACTTTGAGCTTGGATATAGGGTGTGGTTTTATTTCTAAATTCTGGAGTGGCAAGCCACTAACATTTTGGGACATGCTTTCTGCTTCGTACCATTATTGTCTTGTTTTATAGCAAAGAGAGATACATTAGGAAAGGGAGAGGGTAGTACACGTAATTTACCGTGCCCCTTGTTTGGTACTATGTAGCTACAGGCGTTCCTTAAAATGATATACCAATAAACTGTAACAATCGCTTAAAATTACAAAAAGTGGCAAACAGAAGCACTGTGCAAATTTATGTTCCCGAAGAGAGTCTTTGATGATATAATTTGACATGAGGTTTGGCATTAAGATCAGACGAACCGACCCCACATACCTTAGCGGCCCTCCGGCATCACGGCTTGATGAAATTGACGAGATGTCTCCTAAAAATCAGGACACGATTGGCGTTATATTTATAAGATATTACATCTAATCAAATTTATGTGCTCGTATATTCTGAGGTTTCATGGGGAGGTGGATTAAGAGTTGTCGTTGGATGCGCTACTTCTGCAGCTAACTAATATAGAAAGTGGATGGATATGGGCGTTCGCAATAGGTATACCGTGCGCGGTTTGGGGATATCTGTCGTACCTAAATGGTAAGAAGAAAGGAATTACTAGTAGTAGAACTAAGGGACTATCTGGGGAGGCTACTACTAAAAAACTATCTAGTCTAGGAAGTGTGATGGGGGACTAAAGGAAAGCGCCAAACACCCCTAGGGGCTATGGGCAGTACGGGGAGGTGGATTAAGAGTTGTCGTTGGATGCGCTACTTCTGCAGCTAACTAATATAGAAAGTGGATGGATATGGGCGTTCGCAATAGGTATACCGTGCGCGGTTTGGGGATATCTGTCGTACCTAAAGCAGGAAAGAATAGAAAAAAAATTACCTTGAAAAATGAATCATCAACAAATGAAGCATTGATTCATTTGTTCTTTTATTGGGATATGCATAGTTTCCATTTATCTACTTTCTTATGAACCATTGAATGAATACGAGGTCCGCCTTCTGTTAGCTAATAGTGCTATTTTTGCCACTTCCACTTATGCCCCCCAATTAACTTGATAATGACCCCATTCCATTCTCCCATACTTTAAATGAGCCAGGATTTCGTCAACATGATATATTCTGCTGAGAATTTCGGGCCGATTGAATCGACATACGGTTTTACAAAGTCTACAAATTTCGTTATCTAATTGATAATTGTCGAGTCCATACGCTGCAAATGGTTGCAGACTTTTCGTAATTATACTTTGAAATACTATTAATTATTATTCCAATTTGCGCATTGATAGCGCTGAACGTCAGGATCCTTATTATGTCGAAATCCATGCTTGACAATCGCGCCATGGTTGACATTTTTCACAAGGAACGGGATTCGTGACACCTAGCGGCGGGGCTATTTCTTCCTGAAAAATTTTGCGCCTGAGCTCGATCGAAAGACAAACGCTGTAAATGTGCTTGCATATTATTTGACCATTGGTAAAGTCCTGGCATCACCACTCTTCGTCTTGATGCCCACTTATGTCATGACGCTTTGTTACGCGGTACCATTTCCACTCATCGGCGGCATAATTTATTGATACGCCCGCTGGTCTATTACTTTAATTGATTGTCTAGACTGAAATTACTGCAATTTAATTTCTACTCTTGTTGATTAAGAGATTGATTCGCTGTACGCCCTCTCTCCGACCTGTGTTATGTCCAGACCTAGCTCTTCTTCTGCCGGTGTAACTCTTACGCCACCAGGCCAAATCCAATCCTGCACTTTCCAGATTATGAATGTTATTCCAAATGACCATGCTGCCGCAGCACTTGCTCCTACAGCATTCACGAGTTCCTGCTTTGGGTTTCCAAAGAACCAACCATTATTCGCTGCCGGGTTGATTCTTGTCTCACTAAACAATCCAGTTACGAGGGCGCCTACGACACCACCCATACCGTGAACTGCCCAGGTGTCTAATGCATCATCAACTCTCCTGCGGTTCTTTAGTATTAAGCAGTAGAAGCACACCGTAGCACACGCAAATCCCATGATTATGGATGCATAAACACCTATGTAGCCTGACGCAGGTGTAATTGCTACTAGCCCTGCTATTGCGCCAGAGCAAGCACCCACAGCACTTGTCTTTCCTGTATGTGCCCAGCTAAGGAACATCCACCACATTGCAGCGACGGCAGTGGCTATGTTCGTATTCTGGAAAGCTTCAGTCTCCAAGAAACCGGCAAATCCGGCACTTCCTGGGTTGAAGCCAAACCATCCATACCAGAGTAATGTAGTCCCTAATAGAACAAGTGGAATAGAATGTGGTTCAAAAGGCGCCCTACCGTAACCTAATCGCCTGCCCAGAAACATCGCAGTCACCAATCCCGCAAACCCTGAAGTAATGTGGATGACTGTCCCTCCAGCAAAGTCTTCAGCACCCAGCGCGTTTAACCATCCTGGATGTGTTCCCTGACTTCCCAACGACCAGTTCCAATGTCCTGCAAAATCATAGACAAACGTAGTCCAAAGTACAACATGTATAAGGAAAGCGCTCATCTTCAGCCGATCTGCATAACCTGCGATAGCTAAAGCTGGAGTAATCGCTGCGAACATCAATTGGAACATGACATAGGCTAAGTGCGGAATGCTAGGAGCATAAACATCGGCTGGAGCGTTATGAAACACATTATTCAGTCCAACCCAGGCAAAGCTGCCAATGAAACCCGGACCGACGCCAGAATCTGGTCCAAACATTATAGAATAGCCGTAAACCACCCATTGAATGCTAACGATAGCATAAACAAGAAAATTCTGCAGAATCACAGTTAGGGCATGTTTTCTCCTCGTCATCCCGCCATACAAGAAACCTACTCCACCGGGTGTCATTATCATGACGAAGGATGCTGCAGCGTACATGAAAGCTGTATCTCCAGTATCTATGCAAGGTCCATAAGGAGCAGTAGTATTACCAGGAGGGGTCTGTGGTTTGGCACAATGGTACTCTGCTGTCGAAACTGGATTATGAAGCCCGCTAAGCGGTGAAAAATGTTCCACCCCTATGCAATAAGGTATTGGTGCCAAGGTATGGTTCTTGGCTGATGGTGCGCAGTCAGGCTGGGGTGGTGCCCCGGCCACAGGTGCTCCTGTCGTGCCGGCTAGCCCGAGCTGACCGAGTGCGTTATGCTCGCCAATAGCAAAGATGCCTGATGTTCCAACTATTACCCCAGCTGTGAGAAATATGACAGTCCATTTATGGACTAAGATAGTTGACTTGTGTCTTCCAAAAAAAGATAACGACATCAAATTCATTTGTCAAGCAATTAACCAGCGGGTTTATGTATAAAAAGTTTTTTATGATCTAAAGTGTTTTTTATGATATTATGCCAATCTTTCAAATCTGTTGGCATCTACGGCAGATTAATAAGACGAACAAGGATTGCGTTTCATTTTCACGCGGGTCGGAGTACTTCGATATGATAAGACATGGAAAGAGGCATGGACCGCATACATCCAAGTTCTGAACCCGGACATGGCGAGGAAACTTCACAAATTGCTAGGTTAATTACGAAAGAACGAGGATAATAGTCAAAGGTAGTGAGCAGCAGAGAAGTGGTTAGATCCACTATACGAGGTTATCTACAATATACAATTCGAGTTAGGAAATACCTTTGCGAAAAACCAACAGGGCGAGAAAGATTAGGCATGTAAGAAATGTGCTGAAGAGAATGCTGGCAGGAACGCTGCCTGGACAACGAGGCTTAGGATATATTTCTAAAGTAGCGGCAATTGCGACTATGCCCAGGACTGTCGCTAGCGTAGACAGGAACGCAATGATGAGGAGAAGCGACTGATTTTAATGTGTCAAATTAACCTTTCCTTTCTTGCCGGAATTCGTTTGAATGTCCTCTCCTTAGAAGTCGATAACTTGTTTTTCTATTAATTGATTCGTGAATTGCTTGACTTGGTATTGAAGTGGTAGACCCAATACCTTACCAAGATTTTGCTGATGCTCCTACCTGGAAATTCTCAGGATCAAGAGTATAGATAAATAGATGGAACTCTTTTCAGGATCTAAATTTGTTTTTTAAGAATATTTTATTCGAGTGAAAATCGTTATTCATTCTTAATTTGTTTCCGGCAGTCTAACCAACTATCTCAATATGATAACGTTGGACACGTCAACTTTATGGGGGTTCGTTAGAAATTTCGTTGAATAGAATTCTTCCTGGTACAATAACCCCCAATTCCAGATTTCAGTAGCTCTCCTTTCGCTTCTGTTTTGTAAAGATATCGAATGTAATCACCTAATACATCACCTACAAATAGGAATGTTCTGATCAGGGCTGTTTCGTCTTAGTTGCTGGAAAGCCATAACTGAGAGATTTAATAGGGAAGCCAAATCTAAGGCTATCTTGCATTCGCATCTTAAAGCGGAAAAAGGTGAAGCTAGCTGCACAGTAATCCTCAGTAAAGCACCTTAAGGTCATCGAAGTAAACATTTGAATCGCCTTTTGTCCACACGCCTATTGGGCCACCGCTCAAGTAGTTCTGATCATTCCGTTGTAAGAGACGTACATCGTCCAGATAACCTGCAACGCCTTGGGCGGCTACTTCCGCCCTGATGCTATGCCATTGACCAATTGTAATATTAACATGTTGATCTTGCGTACATACCAGACCCTGGAACCCGGTTTGAGCTCTGCACAATGAAAATCTTTGATTCATTGCGTCAGCCATTAAAACAAAATAATGATCTATGTCCTGGAACCGAACGATCAAACCTGCTGCTCGTTGCTGTTCCCCTGAGATTATCTTGAACTTAACGCTTGCTTGAAAATCGCTGTAAGCACCTTCTGATGCTATCGCTATATGATATCCTGATCCAGTTTGGTCGCTTGATAGTCTAGCAAGCACATTGGGTTTGGACGGAGCAGTCTCGTCAGACTTTACAATCCAGCTTCCTTTTTCTTGCTGGCCACCTGTGTCCACGAACGCAAAGTTGGGTACTTGTGGGGTCACGCAGAACGCACCACACGACATCCCAGTGTTTTCTTTTGAAGAGTCGAAATTCCATGCTTTAGAATTACGATATGGATCGCTTTGTGCAGCGCTATAAATTGCAAATATCAAGATGGGTACCGCGATGCTTGCAGCAATGATGTATCTTCTCTTTTTACCATGATGCATAGCTCCTCTTGAACGCATCTGTTTCCCCCTACTTGTTAGCATTCTCCGATCCAGACAAACATAATAAGTTTATGTTGATCACCGCATATAAAATCCAAAGATGATTTCCGTTTTGATCGTGTCCGACCAAGATTTAATACAATGTGTATTCGATCAGTTTTGTCAACATAAAAGGTGCTTTGGTGTGTTGCTGAACAATATCATGAATCAAAAAGAACCGATAAATGACTTTTAAACGTCCCTCTAAACTACAAGCTTCAACCGCAGAAAAGAAAAATCAAGACCACAAAAGTAGACTGACCAGTACCGCAACAAATCATAACTTACTATTTTGTAGCTTAATTCAGAAATAACGTACGACTTTCGATACCATTCTAAATATGAAATCTCTCTGGTGTTGATCATTATGATCATCACAGTTTGCAGACTGAATTCGAAATTGTGCTTCTATGTAAATGTCTCTCTATGGCCATTATCCTAGCGTATGTTTTGCTGCTCAGACCAGCCTGCTAATCTATGGCTTCTGGATCCTCTTAAGCTTTGTTTAGTATAGATTCTGCATTATACAGTTTTTTATTTACGAGTATATGGCAGATTATTCTGATCATTCTGTTTGCCACATGTGTTATTGCAATATGACAACCATGCCTTTTAGCTATTCCTTCAGATAAGCAAATGAACAAGTGTTCTAGCGTCAAAAGTATTTGTTTTTTTGCTTCTGCAATAGCCTTGGTCTTCAAAGGATTGGCCAGTTTAGCACCAATATTATATTTTTCAAATGCGTGGTATATCTTTAACCGGAGATTGGAAGTTGATTCACATACAGCTATAAATTTGCCGTATTTTTTAACCATCGAATAAACAAATATTTCAGATTCAGTAAGTTTATCGTCATATTTAGGTTCCCAGGCTACAGAAGCATCAGCATTCATTATACATGCCTTACAGTTTCTTTTTCCTATGTCGACAGCCATATATTTAGTTCACCTCCTTTTATCATTAATTCGCAAGCTGGAAAGAGCTGCATACATATATCAGAGCTCGAGGCTCACTTTGACAGCAGCTTCGTAGGATATGCCCCCATTTTACATTACTAATAGCTTACTAAAAATTAATATACAACCACTTCAATAATAGGTATGAAATGGCAGAGGCAGATATAGCTATTTACATCGCCACCGCCGCTGCGCTTGGGATTTGTACAGCAATACAATTTGGAGAACGTGCAATTAGATATCGAAGACTAAAAGAGCAGAAGGTTGCCGGGACCATGGGTATGGAATACCAACCATCTGGTGAAACGGGAGAAGATAGGAAGAAGTCTACCCCTATCTGAACCTACTTCTTTTCCTCCGATCTTGTCTGGTTTGGATTAAAGTAAGTTACTGAAAGAGGTAGTAATTCTTTACACGATTATGAGGGTAAATATAGATTTAGACGAGCACATCGTCGCAACCTTGCCCAAGATCTGGGGAAATGAACTTGGCTTTATAGGATTGTTCAAGAAAACTAAAGAAGGAATTTTGGCTCTAACGAATAAGCAAATCATATTCATACCTGAATGGGTGGGCGTTACACAAAAAGAAAGAGAAAAAAAATACTTTAGTGGAGACCAGGCCAAGGTTACACGAATAGATGGTTATTCAGAAGTACAACTTGATGAAGATGTGACTAAGTACTCAAAAAGTGTTCTCATACCTTTGGAATCTGTCATTAGCGTTGATAACGTCGTGCTACGCAAGGTAAATTTCTTGAGGATAAAATTCAATGCCAACGGTAAGACTAGGGTGTATGACTTTGGATTAGCCAAGACTTTGACCAATTATCCTATTAGACAACCCTTACAGTACTATAGCTTGGATTGGGGCGCTTGGATAAAGCTGATAAAGGCGTATCTACCAACTTAAGCCTATTATTAGCGACTCTTGGAGTTCAAGGAGTGTTTTGCGTAGAGCCACGCAATATGTTGCTAGATTTCAAAACGATACTGTCTGTTTCTCTAAGCGGTTCTTCCAGGAACATAACATCTGTGACCCTTTTCTTGTAATCGAATATTTCGATTTCATAAGAAGTTCCCTTGGGTCTGTAAAGCGCTAACCGTAAGGAAGCTGCTCCTTCATAATCGTCTTTAAACGTCTTGTAATGTTCGGATACCTTAAGAGCTTTTAAAAATACCCATCTTGCTTCTAAAGCCCTGGAATCTCCGTACAGTATGAATTCATAAGAATTAATGGTTTCAACAAACCTCAACTTTATCTCGTCATCTGGCCACCACTTTATGATTTTGTTCCACGCATTAACGAGTGTTTTTCTCTTGTCGAAGATTAAAATCACTTTTGCTCGGACCTCGTAAAATTCATATCCTACGCCCATGAAGGCATCGAACCATCTGACGCTTTTATCGGTCACAAGTATTCTGAATGGTTACTACACATATTTAATGATTAGATACTAGATTATTTTTCAGTCGACACTAGTTTATTACTTGGAATATAGATGACAATGATAATAACCATAGGTTACGTTAATGAGGTTAGCATCAAGTCCAATTTTAGATGAGTCGGACCTATAGCTTTGCTGTAAGAGCTCCTGCCTAGAACATGACTTATATTTTGGTGATAGAGTCTAGGTTTCATGGTCAAAGGAGGTAAGAGAGGTGGACGAGTCCGAGACAAATGGAGAGACAAGCAATGGGTTGTGGTAAAATCACCTTCGGCATTTGGAGGCGGCTTTCTAAACTATATACCGATTACAGTCAGCGATCTAGCAAAAGGGCGCGTGATTGAAAACACAATGTTTGATATATTAAAACAGGATCCCACACAACATCAGACAAAAGTATTTGTGCAAATAGATAAAATCACCGAAGGCAGCGCTACGACCATTTTCAAGGGTCATGAATACGCAAAAGAATTCTTGAGGAGCTTGATTAGGCGGGGGAGTTCAATGATCACTCATGTACACGACTATATGACTATGGACGGCTATACGTTTAGAGTAGTATTAATCGCACTCAGTCAAAAACGACTTAATTCCTCCAAAAAACACGAGATTAGGATGATCGCTCATAAGGCGCTAGAAGATAAGATTCCGAAGCTGACCGTCGACCAGTTTGTGCAGGAAGCAACTATGGGTAAGATGGGCGCAGACCTCCTTGCTGCCGCAAAGATAATCGCGCCCTTGAGGCATATAGGAATTAAGAAGACAAAATTAATTTCTACGCCGGAATCGAGAGCTCTGCTGATGGCGAAACCAATTGAAAAAACGGTCTCGTCCTCAACAGATCAGGTTGATGAGCAGACATAGGTAATACTCTCATTACCCATTTCTTATCGAGCATGATCCGGAATGACAATGTCAATTTTTCTGCTGCTGAGATTGGTATTATAGTTCATGCCACTGAAGAGAAAGACAAGATTTTGGAACATCTAAATAGCACACTTGGTGTTTCATCTGGTAGTTTTTCTACAGGATTTGCACAGGGTCATTGGGGAAATAAAATTCTTCTGTTGACCGCTATTCTTGGCAAATCTGAGGCAAATTCCTTATACATGAAAGTTAAATCTATTCTAGGCGACAAGGATAACGCACTACTTTCTAATTTCTGTGATGAGAAGGGAAATCTGTACATAAGATTAGACAAACAAAGAATGTGCAGGGGAAAGGTTACACTTTCGGAGGGAGACTCAGTTAGAATCAAATTCAAACCCATATTGACGCATGGACCTCACAAATCAACACTAAATAGAAGGAGGACCTGGTGTTAAAGAGAAGAGATCTCTGCGTCCACAATAGTAATCTTGAAAAAATGCTCAAGACAGCTGAAATTTTGGGAATTGATGAGATAGGTAGTGAATATTATGGTAATATCCGGGAAAATGTGATATATCGTTTGGACAGACAGCCATCTCTAATCACTAATTACCCATATCTTGTAGTTTCCGACAAGATTGGGGAACTATCTTCGTCTTGGCTGGATCTTTTTGTTGTTAGAGATTATGTCAGGGTGAAGCATATTCTTAAAAAAAAAGTAAGAGCGCGAATTGGTTTGGAGATTTTCCTAGCAGATATACGTCTGGAAAACGGGCTGAATGTCGGAAAATGGTTTGAACAGATTAGAGACCTATACAAACTTTGTAATTCGATAAATTGCCAATTAGTTCTCTCGAGTGGGGCAAGATCTCCAGGAGAAATGATATCCGGTCGCTGCTTTGATTCTTTATTAAAGCTCTGTGATATCAAGCCAGAAGAATACTGGCGAGATCTTGAAGAATGGATTGAGATAAAAGTTGGGAAAAAGTGCTACGTAGATGCTTAATAGGCGTGACAAACGCAGATATCTGGCTATATGGAATGGCGACCATCGTTACGACCGGCGTAAAATAGTTGATGCAATCAGTAAACGAAGTTCCGAGCTATTTGGTCAAATTGCAACGGAAAAAGCCAGAATAAGATTCATTGGTGTTGATGAAAAAGAAGTTATAGTAATAATAAGTTGTAAATTGGAAATGCTAGGAACCTTGATGTCGACTATTGTTTTGATGCAGCCACCTATCGTTTTGCTATGTATTTCAGGTACACTAAAGGCTTTACGAACACGAATGGAAAGAGATTCGGAAAAGTTTTTTCGCGCCTTTCGATAATCATAATATCAGATAATAGATCTTACTATGGTGGTACGTTTTTAGCAGGGTAACAGCATATTCGTATTGGGGATGAGGTAAGTGATCGCTGCTCCAGACCGAGTTAAAAACAATGAAGATCTCGCGACGAACCGACCCAAATATTGGGCTCGATGATGCCTAGCACTTAACTAGCCTGACTAGAGGACGAGAATTTCTGAAACCAATAATCGTATGTTCTAATTAGCTTCTCGGGATAAAAAAGGAAATAAAAGAAGTTTATGGGCACCAACTAGTTATGCCATTTCACCAATGGTGTTTTTCATCTGGAATCTGACCTATCTGTTCTCGTTCGAAGTACCTTTCAAGCTCCGTCACCCATTTCTCT
>WNFX01001662.1_pt1 | contig 22747 bp, 15 predicted proteins | sample 5400111 | NCBI WGS metagenome assembly WNFX01 (sample SAMN13153363, study PRJNA577476) | soil metagenome | isolation source: 40 cm soil or saprolite under grassland replicate 1 | place: USA:California | collected 2016-06-15 | reverse complement strand
TCCGCCGCTGTCATGCGGTGGTTGATCGACGTCTCGACGGCGGGGTCGGGCACTGTGGGTAACGGGCATGCCGTCGGTTCGGACGCTGCGGGCCCGGCTGCATCAGCGCCCGCTGTTGTGATCGGCGCCGCGGTCCTCGGGTGGCTGTGGGGTTGGAGTCAGTGCACCCAGTCGGGTGAGGTGATGCCGTGCGCGACCGTGTTGCCCTCGGCGTCGATGGCGGTGACGGAGATCGCGGAGACCCGGCTGATGTCAAGGCTGCGAATGGGTCGACCGTCCTTTGTGGGCGGGACCTTCGCACCCGGCGGTATCTCGATCATCATCGCGTCCATGGCGGAGTCGGGCACCGGCGCGCCGAAGAAGCCGGCGTCGGCGACGGGCGCGCGGACGGTGGTGTGATCCAGGAACGTGATCACGACGGTGGTGGCGTCGCGGGCGCCGACCCGGCCGAAGATCAGACCGCCGTCGGTGCCGGCGAGCAGGGAGAACACCGCCTCGTCGGCGCCCGCACCGCGGGGGATGCAGTCGGTGCCGGTGGGGCCGCTGCGCGGGTTCGGCGCGAAGTACAGGCAGAAACCGCCGTCGGCGGTCGGGGCGGCGTAGGCCTGGTGGTAGTCGATCACGCCGATGCGTACCGCCTGCCCGGCCTCGACCTGGTGACCGCTGGAGCCGCTCAGCCCGGCGAAGATCCGCTTGACCCCGGCCGGGGCGGCGGAGAACAGGCCCGACGCGGCGGCGACCGCGGTCGTGCAGCAGATCAGCGCCGCGGCCGCGGCGACCAGCGTCAGCCGCCGGCGGGTGCGCCGCGGCCGCGGCCGGCGCCCGGCGTCCACCGGTCCGGCGGCCGATGGCTGCGCGGTCGGCCGGCGCGCGTCGATGTCGACCAGCGCCTGAAGCAGGCGCCCCTCGAAACTGTCCACAGTGGTCATGCCGATTCCTCCCGAACGCGTTGGACCGTCCCTCGTGGCCTGACCCGGACCGCGAGTGCCGCTCGCAGCCGACCGCGGGCGCGGGTCAACCGGACGCGGGCGGCCACCGGGCTGATCTTCAACGCCTGCGCGGCCTCCGCGGTGCTCAGACCGTCCACTGCGATCAGTTCCAGCAGCCGTCTGTCCTGTTCGGGCAGAGCCTGCACCGCCTGGTAGGTGCGGCGTAGCTCGGCCGCGGCGTCGATCCGCTCCTCGACCCGGGCGCAGTCGTCGGCGTCCAGCAACGCTCGACCGGCCAGCTCCAGCTCGGCGACGGCCGCCCGCGCGCGCCGCCGGCGCATGCCCACGGCGACGTTGCCGGCCAGCCCGTACAGCCAGCCGACCGCATTTCCTCGCCGTGGGTCGAACCGGCCGGCCGAGCTGAGCACTTCCAGGAAGACCGTGGCCACGAAGTCGGCGACGTCCTCGGCGTTGTCGAACCGCCGCACCCCCATCCCGGTCACTTTGGCCACATGCCGCAGGTAGAACTCCCCCATCGCGCCCGGACCCGCCGCGATCGCCACCAGCAGTCCCTCGTCGGTCAGCTCGCGCACCGCACCTCCCTGCCAGGCCGCGTCCTCACTAAGGAGTTGGCCGCCGGCCTGCCAGTGTTACCACCCGGACTCGTCCCGGCAGCCCAGATGCGCGGTGCAAGACAGTCAGGACCTGCCCGGATGCGGCTCGGCGGGGAGGTGGGCGGCCGAGCCAGCCCCCAAGTTCGAGCCCACCCACACGGAGACAACCAGTCGAGACGACGGTCGCCCTCGTGGCATCATCGAACCCAACCTGTCACGCCGCCGTGCGGTCGATGCTTGCGGAGGCTGTGGGCAGTGTGTTGGGCACTACCAGTGACTGTGATGGGCAGCGGCTGCGTGGTCTGCCGGTCCGTCAACGACCCCGCCGTCAGCACACCTGCGGTCCGACGGTGACGAGACGCGCGGAAATGTCAGTGCTGTCGCGTAGCGTCCCGCACATGGACATGATCCTGATCCCCGGCTTCTGGCTGGACGGCTCGTCGTGGGACGAGGTGGCGCCAGCTCTGGAGAAGGCAGGCCACCGGGTGCGCGCGCTGACGCTGCCCGGCCTTGAGTCGGTCGAGGCCGAGCGCAGCGGCATCCGGCTGCGCGACCACGTCGAGGCGGTGGTCGCCGCAGTGGAGGAGGCTAACGGTCCGGTCGTGCTGGTCGGGCACTCCGGCGGCGGCGCGATCGGGTACGCGGCCGCTGACGCCAGACCCGAGCGGGTCGCCCGGCTGGTGTTCGTGGACTCCGGGCCGCTCGCCGCGGGGCGGGCGATCAACGACGAGCTACCTGTCGTGAACGGTGAGATCCCGCTGCCGGACTGGTCGCTGTTCGGGAAGGAGGATCTGCGCGATCTCGACGACGAGCTGCGGGAGGCGTTTCGGGCCCGGGCGGTGCCGGAACCCGCGGCGGTCGCGTACGACAAGCAGGTGCTTAATGACGAGCGGCGGTACGGTGTGCCGGCCGCGGTCATCGCGTGCGAGTTCTCCAGTGAGCAGCTGCGGGGCTGGATCGCCCAGGGGCATCCGTACGTGGCCGAGCTCGCCGCTATGCGCGCCGTCGAGTTCGTCGACCTGCCCACCGGCCACTGGCCGCAGTTCACGAAGCCGGCAGAGCTGGCGCGGTCGATCCTCGCGGCGGTCGACCGGAGCCGCGCGGGGGACCGGGGTTAGCCCGGGCATCTAGCGGTCGGTGTCGGGCTCCGCACGTTCGGCCGGGCCTGCTTGTGCGTGCGCGGGGTGGCCAGTCATCGAGGTGAAGTCGGCCAGCGCGGCCAAGGGGTTTCTGTCGAGCGGGTGTGATGTCTACATGCACACAGGTCCTCGTGTCGAATTTCCGGACATGGATCGGGAGGAGGCTGTGGATCTCGCCAACACGCTGGGAGCTGACGCGTCCACCTCCTGATATCCGTGATCCGCTTCTGGTCGCGCTGCTATCGGTGTGATCTCGCCGCGACAGGTGTCAACGGCACCTTGATCAGGTAACCGCTCACGCCGCGATGGGACACCTGGCAAGCTCACGTAGGGTGACGGTATGAACGCGCACGTCCCCGATGCCTTGGCCCCGCGAAGCTGTCACGCTCGCGACTTGTCAGTGCTGATCGGATTCCTCGCAGTGATCGAAGGCGAGCGTCGGTGCGGCGGCTGGTCGGCCGGTTCGACGAGCCCGGCCTCATAGCAGACCCGCAGCTGCCCGGCTCGAGCGCGTGGGACCTGGCGCTGCGGCTGGCCGCGCACGACCTGGCGGCCTCCGCCCGGCACTGCTGTACCCGCTCAACCCGCGGCCGCCGGTGACCACAGGTACGGCGCGCTGCGCGCGGCGCTCGACTCCGAGGTGGTCCCGCGCTTACCGGACCGAGCTGCTCACCTGCATCGGGCTGGCCGCCACGCCGACGTCCGCCGACGTCGTCGCGGCCCGCCACCCGCCTCGTGGCTGGCGTGACCGATCTTCTCCGGTCGCACGTCGACACGTGCGCCGACCTGCTGCCAGCCGACAACTGGCAAGCCTGGCCGACGGGAGCCTCCGCCGGCATGTCGAGTACGCGCTCGGCGATTGACCGCGAAGCACCGCGGTGCGGCCCTGGTGACGGGTCATGTTTCCGGGGCCGCAACCGTCACATCAGAACCGTCGCATCAGAGCTGGGGCTGCTGCCGGGGGCGTCACCCGTCATCGCGATCCAGTTGGATGCTCCACACGCTGCGGCCGTAGGTGGCCGCGTAGAGGGTGTTCGTCGCGGCCTGGTATTCCAGGTCGTTGACCGGCGCGCGCGGAAGTCCCCGGCCGAGCCGAAGCCACTGGACCGACGGGTTCTGGCTGCCGGCCTTGGCCACATTGGCGGTGAAGACGCCGAGGTCGCTGGCCACGAAGACCCGGTTCGGGTTGAGCGGGTCGACGACGACGTCCTGGGTGGGGGCGAACGGCAGGTTGCCGCTGATGTCGGTCCAGTGCGCACCTGCGTCGATGGTCCGCAGCACGTGCGCGTTGTTGTCCGCGTTGCGCAGCCCCGAGTAGGTCACGTAGCCCACGTTCGCGTTGGTCGGGTCGACGGCCACCCGGGTGACCCACCGGCTGGGCAAAGCGGGATCGGTGAGGCGGGTCCAGGTCGCGCCGCCGTTGCGGGTCGACCAGAGCCAACCGTCATCGGTGCCGGCGTAGATGACGTTCGGATTGGTTTTCGCTGCTGCGACCGTGGTGATGGTGCCGAACGGATAGGCCGGATCGGTGCCGGAGGCCGGGTTGCTGAGGCTCGGGCTGATCACGCTGAATGTCACCGCCTGGTCGACGGAACGGTTGAGCAGGTTTCCGCCGTAGTAGACGGTCGAAGGTGTCGTCGGGTCGAGCACCACCGGGGTCTGCCAGTTGCGGCGGTCGGACGTCGTCGCGTTGGTGAAACGGGTGCTGTTGTTGCCGGCGTTCACCGATCGCGCGCACACGCCGAACTGCGAACAGGCGTAGACGTTGTTCTGGTTGCTGGGATCGATGACGGTGTAGAGGCCGTCACCACAGCCACCGTATGACCCCCAGGCGCCGGTGACCGCGCCGGCGGAGTTCCAGGAGCGCAGGCACCCGTTGTCCTGGGTACCGCCCACCACCCGGGCCGGGTCCTGCTCGCTGGCGTCTACCGTGTAGAACTGGCTCCACGGCTCGTTGAGCGCCTCGGTCCAGGTGCCGCTGGCAGCGTTGCCGGCCGACCGGTAGAACCCGCCGTCGTTGCCCTCGTAGGCACGGCCGGGCGCCGTCGGGTCCCAGGCCATCGCGTGATGGTCGACGTGCAGGTTGGTCACGTTGGCCCAGGTCGCTCCCCCGTCCGGGGACGAGCGCAGGCTGACGCCGGCGACGAACAAACGGTCCGGGTTCACTGGGTCGACCCAGATCTTCGACGTCCAGACGGTATCGCCGCCCGGGTTGGCCGGGCTCATGGTCTGGAACGTCGCCGCACCGTCGTCGGAGCGGTAGAAGCCGCGGAACCCGCGCTGGGTCGGGCCCGCTCCCGATTCGGCCTGCGACCAGTTGCCGGTGGTCACGTAGACGCGGTTGGGGTTGCCGGGCGCGAACGCAACGCCCATGCGTGCCTGGGCCGTCGTGGTCGTGCTGGTGCTCGACGCGAACCCGATGGTGTCGCCCTGGGTGAACGAGGTGATCCGGTCGTTCTCCAGCCGGGTCCAGCTGGCTCCGCCGTCCGTGGTCAGGTACAGGCCGGTTCCCGGCCCGGCATAGCAGCGGCACAGCCATTCCCGATGGTGGTCCCACATGGGGACGATGAGCTTGTCCGGGTTGGACGGATCCATCGCGATGTCGGTCGCGCCGGTGAAGCCGTTGACACCTTCGAGGACCCGAGTCCAGGTGCTGCCGTAGTCGGTCGACTTGTACAAGCCGCGGATACCGCCCTCGGCGAACAGTGAGCCACCCGAGGCGACGTAGACGACGCTGGGGTTCTGCGGGTTGAACCTGATCGCGCCGATGGTGCTCGAGCCGTCCAACCCAACGCGTGTCCAGGTGGCTCCCTGGTCGGTCGACCGGTACAGGCCGTCGCCGCCGTAGCTCAGGCTGCCGCCGCCAGGGTTGACCTCCCCGGTGCCGACCCAGACGTCTCCGTTGGGCGCGACCGTGACCGCGCCCAAGGACTGGGGGAACGTGTCCGGCCACGCCTTGGTCATGCTCAGACCGCCGTCGGTGCTCTTCCACAGGCCGGCGGTGGCCACCGCCACGTAGACCTGACCGGGATGGGTGGCGTCCGGCGCGATGTCGGTCACCCGGCCACCCACGTTCGACGGGCCCACGAAGGCCCAGTTGGGGTTGACCAGGCCGCGCAGATCCTCGGGGATCGCGGCGGCCTGCTGGTTGGCCAGGTCGACGTCGGCGGGGGTGATGACGTCGCCGGGGATCTGCCGCGAGTCGAGGTAGCCGTCGCGGAGGCCGGTATCCTCCTCGTCGGCGCCCTCGCAGTTGGTCCCGAACTCCGGGTCGGTGGCATCACACGCCGGGATGTCGCCCGGTTCCTCCGTCGCGAGTGCCGGCACCGGTCCCTGCAACGAGACCGCCAGCATGAACGGCACGACCACCGCCAGGAGCCGTTTCATGTGCATTCCTCCGTACCGCGGGCCTGACCGGCACGAACACAGCGGATGGGAGGATCGGCCGGAAAGGCCATGCATCGTGGGCCAGGCCAGCCTAGTACGGGTGGGAAGTGCGCCCGCCGGGCAATGATCAACCACCCTGTCACGCCGCGATTCGCGCACTGGATCACGGGGTGGGTACAGGGCTGTTGAAAGCGACCTGTAGCGGGCGGGGTGCCAGGCGCTGGATCTTTGTGTGGCGGTGCCGGCGCGACTTCCGCCGGGTGGGGCAGACATCAGTGGTCGTGGGCGATGCCGTAGTCCAGTCTTCTGCGCTCGACTCGCCGCGGTCGCAGGCCGGGCAGCCAGGAGGAGACGAGCGTGCCCGACTCGCCAACCGTCGTTTGCTGCGCGTCGGCGACGTCGATGATCCGTGACCGGAGCAGCCGGTTGCCGCGGTAGATCGATTCGACTTCATACTCGCCGCGCAGCACGGCGGCGGTGGCGTCTACCACGATGGTGGTCCATGGCCGGCTCGGGGTGGCGTCAGCGGCGTAGATGTGTTCGTGCGTCTTCAGCCAGCACACGATGGCCTCATCGGGTCCGACCACCACGTCGATGCCTGCGGCCGGGTCCAGCCGATGCCGTAGATGGATCTCCACCGCGCGCGGCAGCGTCCAGCCGTGTCCGATGGACCTGACCCGGCTGCCGGCCGGGTCGAGTTGGCTCGGGTGGAGGGCGTCGAGCATCCGGACGATCTGAGCGAGTACCGTGCGCGCCGCGTCGGGCGCGTCGGTGAGCTCGACGCTGCCGAACCAGCGGCGCACGTCTGCAGAGATGTCGCCCGTCACATCCCTGACGATCGCCGATAGGCGATCGGGGGATCGCGCCGGTCCGCACCGGCACCTCGGCTGACTCTTGATCAGGTAAGCGCATCCGCCGCCGTCCGGTCGAAGCTGGTTGACAGTCACGCAGTGAGGTTGGGCACTGTGCGTGACGGCGTAGGCCGGCCGGCCTGCGGCTGCCCGGCACCGACCGTGCCGATGTCAGTGCATCCGATCCACGGGAGCCGTGCGGCGAGGTGCGGCTTGTCAGCGGCGGCCGAATCTGGGATCCAGTTTTCACCGCAGACGACAACCACTGCAGCAGCGGTGGGCATGTGCGGTCACGCGAGCTCTCGGTAGTTCGGCGGGTGCCGGCCGGTGACGGTTGCGCGCACTCCGCGTTGGCGCTGGCGGGAGGCCTGAATACCGCGAGCGTTGAGGTCCGCGAGGACGAACGCCAGCGAATCTTCCAGGTTGGTAATAGCGTTGGCTGTCTGAGTCCGTTCGCTTGCTAGATCGCGGAGAGCCTGTACGAGTTCGAGTTTCTCACGAACGAAGGCGACCGCATTCAGGACGGCGAAGTCCATCGATTCGTACTCCGAGGTTCCGTCTGACAGACGGGATAGCATCCGGTATATCTCCGCGATCCGGAGACGTACCGGTATGGCGGTCGTCCGAAATCGAGCATCGGATTCGGCGTAGGCGAGCTGGTCGATGTCGGACAGTAGATCCGCCGCCTGATCCCGGAGACTCTCGGTCAACCGAATCTGGTCGCCGCCCATCGGTAGTGCGAAGTCGGTGGCTGCGCGCTTCTCAGGGCTTACGAATGGCAACACGCTCGCTGACGATGTCGACAGGTCCTTCGTGGTGTTGGATGGTCGGGCCGCACGATAGGCGGTCTTCAACTGCGACCAGTCGGGATTATTGCCCAACTTCGGATCGAGTACCTCGAAAACCCGCTCCATTCCACGTCGGATGTCGGCCGCCTTGAGTATTTCGTTCCAGTAGACCCGTGGACCGCTATCATAGTGGATGGTCTGGTTACGAATATCCATGTCGTCTACCAGGACCCACCTACCCCACCCACCCACGGATACGGCAGTAGATCCAAGGTGATCCTGCGTGAGCAGTACGTGTTGGACCCGGACGGCACTGGTGTGACGGCCTCGCAGCTGGCCGTCGCCCCGCCGCGCGGACCGGCACCTAGCTGGAGGGACCGAGCCGCCTGATCACCTCGCCCAGCTCCGCGCGCAGCCGGCGCGCCTCCTGTTTCTCGGCGCCGAGACGGGTGGCGAACTCCCAGTCCTCCACCGCCTCGATCACCTCGTTCACCGAGCCGGCCAAGAGCAGTAGTTGCGCGCGCGACAGCGTGAGTACCACGCGGTCGCCGTCCGCCTGCGCATCCACAAAGGTCTCCCTCAGTGCAGTCCAAGGAAGTAGGCGTAACCATCCCTGGGGACGAACGCTGTCCCACCGTCAACGACCCCCGGGTTCCGGATCACCACGACACCACCGCGCCAGTACGCCGTACGACCGCCCGACAACCCCCGCGGCTCACCGTTGATGATGACATCCTCGATCACCTGAGCGAACTCGGCACGCGTTCGGACACCGGGGAACTCGCCCTGTTCGACCACGTGCTTCACGAAGGCATGCCCGCCGGAGATCTCCTCGGCGGCAAGCTGCGCCCGCAGCCGTGCAGCGCCCGCCGCGCTCGACGCGATCCTGTCGCCCGCCGCGGCTGCGGCCTGGCGGGCCTCGGCGCGTGCCGCGGCTTCGGCGGCGGCCCGCGCTTCGGCTTCGGCGGCGGCACGTGCCGCGGCGGCGGCTGCGGCACGGGCGAGGTAGGCGCGGGCGGCGGCCGCGATGCCGAGGATGGCGGGCAGCACCCACCTGCCGAGGAACTCCCCGATGCGGTAGCCCCGGCTATTCGGGTCGCCGCCGAGCGGGACGTGGATCTGGGTCTTCTGCTCGACCTGGGCAGGGATGTCCTGCTGGGCGGCCTGGATGCAGCCTTCGGCTCCGGTAGGTCCACCCATGGAGGGGCAGGCCATGCCGGCGCCGGCGAGCAGGGTGTTGGAGACGATGCCGCGGACCGGCTCGATGAAGTCGTTGACGGTGACGTCGACCGCACCGTTGAACACGTTGCAGGCGCTCTGCAGCCAGGACGCGATGCAGTGTCCGTCCAGCTCGATGTTGCTGATCGGGTTGCCGCCGCCGAAGGTGTACCGGCTGCCGGTGAACGGGTCGTCCGCGAGTTGCTGGTCGTCCAGCGCCCCGTTGTACATATCCCGGGTGAGGAACTGGTTCAGGCCCGGGCTGTAGTCCCGGAAGCCCATGTCGTAGCCGCCGGGCCCGTCGAAGCGGTCGGCGTTGAACCGGTAGGCATTGTACGGCGGGGAGCCGGCAGGCTGCGCACCGGGCTTGTCGGCACCACTGAACTGAGTGGTGTCGTCCTGACCATAGGCGGTGTAGCCGTAGGTGGCGGTGGTGCCGCCGGTCTGGCCGGTGACGGCCTCCACATCGGAGTGGTCGTTGTAGCTGTAGTACCCGTTGGTGGTGGTGCCGTCGCTGTTGTGCCTGGTCTGGGACAGCCGCTCCCCGGACAGCGCGTACTGATAGGTCTTGGTGACGCTGCCGCCGGATCGCTCGTCGACCAGTTCGCTTGACAGTGCCAGGTAGTCGTAGCTGGTCGTCTTGGCCGAGCCGGTGCCCGCGTTCGTGGTCTGGCTCGTCGTGCGGGCGAGCGGGTCGTACGTGTAGCTGGTCGTGGCAAAGCTGGCACCCGCGTACTGGCGCACTGAAGTGATCTTGTCGAAGCCGTCGTAGCTGTAGGCGGCGGTAGGGTTGCCCGCGGTGCTGATCGTGTCCAGCCGGCCGAACGGGTCGTAGTTGTAGGCGGATGTGACACCTGCGGTGACCGCGGTGAGCAGCCGGTTACGGTCGAAGTTGAAGGTCGTCGCGATGTTGTTAACGGTCTGCGACGTGACGTTGTCGTTGGCGTCGTGCGCATACCTCTCGGTGACCGTGCCGTCCTTGGTGACCTGCGCGATGCGGTCCCGCGGGTCGTAGCTGTAGGCCAGCGTGTGGGCCAGGTACGCCGCGTTGTCATCGGCGTTCATCAGCTTCTCGACGTCCCGGGTCTTGTTCCCGTTCGGGTCGTACCCGTAGGTGTGGCCGGCGACCACCGTGCCGTCTGGCTTGTCCTCGGTCTGGGTCAGTGGGAGACCGTCGGCGAAGTAGGTGTCGGTCACGGTGTTGCTGTTGCCCTTCACCTCGGTGGCCACCTGGCCGGCCGGGGTGTAGGTGTAGCTGGTCACCTTCGGGGAGGGGTCGGTGGCCGACTCGGCGTTGGTCACCCTGGCCAGCAGGCCACGGGTGTCGTAGGTGAAGGTCGAGGTCGCGGCATCATGCCCTTGGGTGAGCACGTCACCGGCGGCGTCGTAGCCGAACGTGCTGGCGTGCTTGGTCGTTCCCGACGCCTGCTCCTGGACATCGGTGACCTGGTCGATTCCGTCGTACGTCACCACGTAGTCGGTGATGGTGGCGTCCGGGCTGGAGTCCGTTATCGAGGTCAGGTTGCCGTTCGGGTCGTAGGAGTACGCGAAGTGGTGGTGGGCGGTGTTGGTGTCCGCGGAGTTGTCCCGGACCGCCTTCACCGCGTCCGCGACGACGGTGCCGCCGGCGTTCTGGGTCAGCGTGACCTTCTGCCCGGTGCCGTTCTGGGTGAACGCCCACTTGCCGAGGCTGACCCAGGTCCCGGCGCCGGTGGTCTGGTTCACCGCCACCGTGGCGGTCCCGCCGCTGAAGCCCACCTTGTAGGAGGCGGCGGTGGCGGCGCTGGACACCGCCGGGTACTTGACGTAGACGGTGTAGTTGCCGTCCTGCGGGATGTCCAGGGTCCAGCCAAACGCGTCCGTGCCGCTGCCGGCCGCGTGGGTCTGGTAGTTGTAGCCCTGATAGTTCGAGCCGGCGTTGCTGGGGGTCCAGGTGCCGGTTGCGGAGGTGTTCTGGAAGTCGGAGTTGTCGACCAGCTCGACGGCGAGCCCGGTCGGCACCCCGTCATCGGCCCGAGTGGACAGTTTCCCGTCCGGATAGAAGCCCCAGGTCATCGCGCGGGACGACGACCCGCCGGCGGACGTGATCGTGCGGGCGGTCTGCTCGCCGAGGTTGTTGTAGTCGTAGTTGGTGGTGATGTCCCACGGGTCGGTCGAGGTCTTGCCCCAGCCGTTGTCGAAATAGGCGTAGCTGGTGACGTTGCGCAGGCTCTGCCCGTTGGACGGCGGCGCCGAGACGCTGGCTACCCGCCCGGCCGGGTCGTAGGAGTAGTCGGTCTCGGCAGGAGTGTTGTAGACCGGGTCGGCCGGATCGTAGCCGGACAACCGGGCGCTCACCCGATTCACCGGGTCGAACTGGGTGACCCAGGTGAACGCGCAGTTCTGGGTGCACGCATTTGTCACTCCGGCGGCGACCCCGCGCGGGGTGACCACCCTGGTGCGGTTGCCGACCTGGTCGTAGGCGTACTGCGTGGTGTCGTAGACGATGCTGTTACCGGAGGTGTCGTGCGGCACCATCTTCTGCGTCAGGTCGCCCCTGGGGTCCAGCGTCAGCAGCGTCGTGCTGCCGTTCTGGTCGGTGGTCGAGCTGACCAGGCCGTCCAGGTCGTAGGACTTGCTGGTCGTATGGTTCGCCGGATCGGTGGTCACCCTCAGCCGGTGGTCCAGGTCGTAGCTGTACTTGGTGACATGGGTCAGCGGATCGGTCACGATGGTGGGGTTGCCGACGTCGTCATAGGCGTAGCCGGTGGTGGCGTTTGCGGCGTTGGTCTGCGAGGTCAGCTCGTCGATCGCGTCATAGGCGAACGTCGTGGTGAAGGACCCGGAACCGCCGCCGACGTTGCCGTCCGGCTCGGTCCTGGAGATCACGTTGCCGACAGGGTCGTAGCTGTAGGTGGTCTTCCGCTGCGGTGACGTGCTGGTGTCTGGGGGCGCGAATCCGGCGGTCTTCTCGTCGTTGTTGTCGTAGCTGTAGGTGGTGACCGCGCCGTTGGCGGCGGCGGTTTGGGTGGTGTTGTCGTCGCCGTCGTAGACCGGCGCCGGGGTGGTGATGTAGACGCCCGCGGCCTGGTCCTTGGGTGCTACGTGCTGCCCGGGCCGGCCGAAGACGTCGTAGGCCTGCGTGGTGGCGTGCTGCAGCGGGTCGGTGATCTGGGTGACGTTGCCGCGCACGTCGTAGCCGAAGGTGGTGGCCTTCGCAAGCGCGTCGGTGATGGTCTGCGGGTAGCCGTTCGGGTCGTAGTTGGAATATGTGGTGGGATTGCCGTCGGCGTCGGTGGCGGTAGTGAGCTGCCCGACCGAGTCGTAGGCGTATGTGGTGGTGTAGTCGCCGGCGGTGGAGGTGGCGTTGCCGTCCGGGTCGGTGACCGTGGTGAGGTCGCCGTTGGTGTCGTATCCGAAGGTCCACAGCCGCTGCTGCGGGGTCAGCTTCGAGATCAGGTCGGCGATGTGACCGTTCAGGCCGGTCTGGTAGGTGTATGTGGTGGAAGCGGTACCGTTCTTGTTCGCCTCAGCGTCCTTAGTAGACAGCAGGTAGCCGGTGTTCTGATCGTGGGTCCAGGTGGTGACCGCCCCGTTGTTCTCGGTCAGGCTGTTGACGTTGTTGTCGCCGTCCCAGGCCACCCTGGTGACCTGGCCCTTGGCGTTGGTCGCCTGCACCGGCCGGCCGGTCGGGTCCATCAGGTAGGTGGACGAGTGGCTGTTCTGGTCGGTGACGGTGGTTTGGATCTGCCCGCCGCCGGGCTGGGTGTAGCCGAAACCCACGGTGCCGCCGCGGCGGTCGGTGATGGTCTGCAGGCTCCACTTGAACTTCGGGTCGACCGGCGCGGTGTAGTAGGCCAGCGAGGTGGCGTGGGCGCGGGGGTCGGTGACCGAGACCAGCTTGACGTTCTTGTTGCCCTGGGTCATGTCGTAGCCGAACTTGAACGTCTTGGCCAGTGGCGACCCGTCGCCGTCGGTCATCTGCGCCATCAGGCCCTGCACGGTGTACAGCAGGGTGATCGTCCGGCCGGAGATGTCGGTGATCGACTTGACCTGGTCGATGATCTGCGGGTCGGTCAGGTTCGTGCCCGAGGCCACGTTCCCGTTGCCGTCTATGTAGTTGTAGTTGTCGCCCTTGGCGTAGTAGGACAGGGCGAGTGTCTGCCGGCCGGCCGGGTCGGTGATGTAGGCCAGGAACTTCACCGGCTTGTTCCAGGACTTGCGCTGGCTGTAGGTGAAGTCGGCCTCGTTGCCGTTGCGGTCGACCACCGCGGACTGGTAGCCCTGGCAGTCGAAGTAGAACTGGGTGCGGTCCGGGCGGGTCAGCAGCCAGGCCCGTAGGTTGGCCGTCTTGCCGGACGGGTCGCACGACCCGACCTGCTGCAGGTACTCGTGCACCCCGGGCGGGGACAGCCACTGGCCGGTGGTGGCGTCCCAGGTGAACCAGTGCCCGGTGCCGTCCCCGTCAGTCAACGTGACCCGGGTCGGGTTCGGGTTCGGGTGGAAGTCCAGCGCGGTGCCCAGCCGCATCAGCGTGGAGGTTTGCAGCGACCAGCCGAACCCCATCGCCGAGTTCGAGGTGTCCATCGAGTTGTAGGCCATCCGCACGAACGTGGCGAACCCGCGGGACGGGTTGGACAACGCGTTGTAGGACCAGACCACGTTGCCGGTGTCGGCGTTGTTCAGCAGCGCCGACCCGGACCCGGTGCCCACCCCGGTGTACTGGTAGAACCTCTCCAGCCCGATCAGGTCCGAGCCGGGCTGCTCCACATGCGCGGGCTGGGTCAGCGGCGCGACCGTCGGCACCCCCGGCGTGGCCCCGGACAGCCAGGTGCCGGTGGTCTTGTCGTACAGGTCCCAACCCAGGTCGTACGCGGTGCGGGTGCTGCCGCTGCCGGAGTTGTCCGGGGTCTTCACCGCCGCCGGAATGGTGGCGGTGCCGCCGGGGGCGATGTCGGCGGGCAGCGCGGTCTGCGCCTGGTTGGCGCTGCTGGTCACGTCGGTGCCGTCGGGCAGCGTCCAGTGGTAGGACGGCGCCCAGTCCGCCGAGCCCAGTGTGGTCCCGGTGGTGTTGGTCACGGTGACCGGCACGGTGTAGCTGGATGCGGCGGCCAGCCGGTCGGGCATCCCGGGCACGTAGTAGGTGTCCTCCGGGACGGTGTCCAGGTAGATCACCACAAGCTCGGGCCGCAGGTTGGGCTCCTGCGCGCTGCGGTTGAGGAACAGCTCCCGCTCCTGCGGGCCGCTGGTCGTCTCCCCGGACAGCCTCACCAGCAGGCCATGCTCGCTGGACGGCGTGCCGACCCAGCCTTGCACGACCGAGGTGACCGGCCATTCCTGCCGGTTCGGGTCACTGCTCAGCCCGGACACCGTCCCCGCGACCGTGGCGGAGTACCCGCCGCCGGGGGTGGTCCACGCCGTGGTCGACGACGCGTTGTTCCAGGTGGCGGTCGCCGCGTCGAAGTTCTGGGTCAGCGCGTGCGCCTCGTAGGTGGCCGACCCGCCGCCGGTGTTGGCGTTGAACCAGCCCCACAGCTTCAGCTCCGCGTCGGTCACCGTCGCGCCCGCCGGGACGCCGGCCGAGGCCATCGTCGGATAGTTCACCACCGTCCGGGTCACCCCGTAGGTGGAGGAGTTGTTGCCCACGCTCAGCCACGGCTGCCCGGCGAGCTGCTGCTCGTTGGTGGTCGGCTGCGCCTTGGACAGCGTCGTCGCCCCGGACGCGTTGATGATCTTTATCGTGTAGCCGGCCTTGGGCAGCCGGACCAGTTGCACCGGGCCCGCCACCACCCGCCCGTCCTGGGTCTTGGCCGCGAGCATGTAGTAGAAGGCGTTGCCGAACGGGTCGGTCGAGTCCGCCGGGGTGGGGATGTTGGTCGTGTCGGAGAAGCTCGTCGTCCCCGCCGGCACCGGCGACACCAGGGTCGACGCGGTCGGGGTGAACGCCTGGAAGACGCTGCGGTGCACCTGGTACTCGGCCAGGTCGTCCCCCGGGTTGTGCCCGGAGTCGGGTCGACGTAGGCCGGCCAAGACAGGTCCGCGCCGGTCGCGTGGATCGTGGTGATCTGGTTCAGCCGCACCCCCGGCCGGCCGTAGGTGATCACCAGCTGCGGGTAGGTCGCGGTCTCACCCTGGTAGGCGTACCGGGACGCCTCATACCGCGGCCCACCCAGATTCAGCGTGCCCTCGCTGGCGGACTTCACCACGAACCCGTAGTTCGGGCTCGACCCGGACACCCACGACTGCACGATGTTCCGGACCGGGAACGTGTGCCAGATGTTGGAGGCGGCGGGATTCCACACCGTCGAACCCCACACGTCGTACCGGGTCGCGTCGGCGATCACCCTGGTCGTCGCGGTCGCCGGGCCGTCCCCCAGCACCACCTTCCCCGCCGTGCCGGCCACGAACGGCTGCGAACCCAGCGTCGTCCACACCCCGCCGGAACCCGACTGCTCGTTGACCGTGTACGCATGCGACCCGCCGTTGTAGTACACGGTGAACGGGGCATTCGTCGCCGCGGTCGACGTGGCCACATAGTGCGCCGCCACCGAATACGTGCCGGTCTCGGTCAGCGACGGAACCCAGGTGAACGTGTTACCGGCGACCGAGTCCTGGTTGTACCGGTAGCCGCCGTTGGTCGCCGCGGAGCTCGTCGCCGTCGGCCAGGAGCCGCTCGCGGTGGCGTGGGCGGTGTCGGAGTCGTCCACGACCACCTCGTTCAGGCCCTCCTGGCCCACGTTGCCGCTCGCGTTCGACCACGTCGCCGTCGACGCATCCCACCCCGCAGTCGCCTGGTGCGCCTCGATCGTCTGGTTCGACGAACCCGACCCGAAGTTCTGGTCGTAGTACAGCCGAAGATCCGCCGAATCGATCTGCGTGCCGGTGGGCACCGCGGTCAGTGGGAACTTCAGCAGCGAACGGACCGCCCCCGCCGAGGTCGTGCCGACCGACAGCCGCCAGCTCGAGTTGTAGTTCGCCGACGGCGTGTCGGCCTCGATGAACGTGTTCTGCGCGGTGCTCGGGGTCGGCGCGACCACGATCGTCGGGTCGATCACCACCGGGAACGCCCGGCTCGCCTGGTGCAGCCACCCGCGTCGGCCGTCACCGTCACCCGCAGCGTCCCCGTGGCGGCGTCCCAGCTCGCCCGCTGGCCGACCTTCGGGCTCCACGACACCCCATACGGCGAGGACGCTTCCGCCCGACTGTCGGTCATGAACGGCCTGGGCAGCACCAGCACTGGCGGGCCGCCCACCCCGTCCCGGGAGAACGCGATCGACCCCTCCGGCCGCTGCCACGGCACCAGGCCGCCGCCCACCCTGATCGTGTACGAGAAAGAAGAAGCCGCAGCCGCCGACGCCAGCGTGATGCTCTCCTTCAGCGCGGTCGGCGTCACCTGGTACGACAGGGCAGCGCCCGCCGCCACATCCCGATAGGTCACGGTGTTCCCGGCCACCTCGGGTCGGCCCGCGCGCCCGCCGTCCACGCCGACGGCCAGCCACCCCCCGCCTGGCACCTCGAACCGCACCAGCCGGCCGGCCGCGTCCCCGAAGAACGTGCGGAACGTGTTCGACACGTCGCCGTAGCCGTAGCCCGCCACCGCCGTGGAGGGCCGCACCGTGGTGTCGATCGGCTGCCACGCCCCGGTGGCGTCCCGGTAATTCACCGGGACCGCGGAGACCTCCGCCTGCACCCGCCCGTCCGACAGCAGATAGGCCCGGCTGAACGCGTTGCGCTGGGCGGTCAGCTCCCGCACCCGTCGGGGCACCGCCGCCGCCTGCCGCGGCGGCACGCCGGCCGACGGCAGCCCGCCGGCCGCGATCTGCCGCGACTTCGGCACCGGCGACCCGTCGAACCAGCCACGCGGATCCCACCATGCGTGGTGCGCGATCGACCCGCTCGACCCGGCCGCAAGCACACCCGCCGGCCGCGCCGCCGGTCCGCTCGGCAACGCCACCGGCTGCACCGCGCCGACCACCAGAGCCGGCACGGTCACCAGCACCACCAGCCGGACCCGCCGCAGCACACGGAAGCTCCGTCGAGGACCCACCGCCACCACCCCCACCCCAAGCGCCACATACAGCACAGATCATCAGGAAGGGCCATCAGCACGGCTCTTGCAGGACGATCGGCCGTGCGAGTCTCGCGGGGACGCAAACACCATCGATACCCGCCGATCGGGTGATCCTGACCGATACGGACAGTCATCGCAAAGCAGGACCATCGTCCCCCCGAGATGCCTTTGCCGAACCGGTAGACCGCGACAAGCCGCTCGGGAAATTCCGCCGTTCGAGCGTCGGCAGCCGCGGAAGACTCCGGACGGCTTCACCGGGTTCGCCGTCCACCTGGCCAACCATGACGTCATGCTCTGGGCAGTGTCGCGGGCTCCGCTGGCGAGACCGCGCACGTACAAGCAGCGGATGGGCAGGAGCTTCCCGTAGGCGCCGTCATACGGCGGCGACTTCAACCACCACTTCCAAGCCAGCTACAGCCAGGAGCGGCAGTCGGGAGTCGCCGCATGAAACTACCGCTCGTTCGAGCCGAGGTCGGCTCCGGAGGCCGGCAACCAGCGGCCACTGGCCGAGTGGGCAGCCACGACCGGCACCGTTGAGCGACCTACGCACAGGAGGCTCCCGGGATGAGCGCGTTCGCGCTCGACGACGGCGTCGTCCGCCACACCTACCCGACCTGTGCACGCGGCCTCGACGGTCTCTGGGGCATGTGCCAGTGGCTCGAGGCAACGCGAGGGCACAGCGAGGCACGCCTCCCGACGCCCCTCTCAACTGATTCGGTCGCCACGACGAGTACGACACCCACTGACCTGTGCCGACGAAGGCGACACCGATCTCGCCGGCCAACGACTGGCTCCCAGGTCGACGCTCGGTCAACGGCGTAGGCCGATTCGCGACGGTGGCTGCGCACGGTCTCGCTCGTCCTCGCGCCGTGAGCCAGCCTCGTGATCAAGTACCCGCTCACGCCGCCCATCGGTTGCGGCTGCCAGCAGTCTGGGGGCGGGTTGTTGACCACCGTCGGTGACGGCTTGCGGCGCCTCGAACGGTCCGGCCGGCCGGTCGGCTCAGTCTTGCCCGCCAGCGCGACACCGGCTCGACGCTTGGGGGTGTGCCTTCGGGACGGCGTGGAGTGCGGCCAGGCCGATGACCTCCCCGTCGCTGCCACTTCGGGTGGCGAGGATCGGCAGCAGCGGCCCTGGACCCGTAGCCGCCGTCCGCCACCCGGGCCCCGGGACCGATGACAGCAACCGGCCACAACTCCACCGCAGTGGCGAGCGCCTGCGCGGCGGCCAAGGCCGACCCCGGGCTGGGACAGAAATCGGTGGAGGACGGCGCCGGATCGTTCGACCATGCCCAGGTGAACCCAGCCGACCGCGAGGCGCCAGTTCCAGCCCGGTGGACGAACTCGACCGTCTACAGTCAGGAGATGCGGGTCGAAGTTGACGGCGAACTCTTCGTCATCTCAATTCGTCCAGACCGACCCGGGCAGTACGACTTCTCCTGGGTCTCCGGGCCGAACCCCGGCTACGGGTTCAGCTCGAGCACTTCCGAGGATGGGTCCCTGACGGACGCTCAGGTGAGGGCGGCGATCCGCGGGTTCCTTGCTCAGATCGATCCCAACACTGGCTTCATCGAATAGGACGCACCGCATTGCCGGCGGGACGCGCGCTCTCGCCGCGTGGCGGTCGGCGGTTGCCGGTGGTCGGGCAGTCGAGGTCTGTACGGTCGGTGCTCGGGGCAGCGGCGCGGCTGGGCTCGCATGGGTTGGCTCGCCTGCCCGAGCTGCCTCGGTGAGCGGGGCGGTGCCGCCGGCCGCCGGTCGACGAGGATGGTCGGGTGATTGTCGACCTGTCGCATCCGATCGTGGCCGAGATGGCCATGTTTCCGGGTCTGGCTGGGCCGCGGCTGGAGACCGTCGTCTCCCGGGCGGAGTCGGCCGCCGGGCTGGCCGGCGGCGCGTCGTTCGAGATCGACGCGGTGACCCTGGTCGGGAACACCGGCACCTACCTGGACGCGCCGTATCACTTCCACGCCGACCGGGCCGACATCGCCGGGCTGCCGCTGCAGCGGCTGTCAACGTGCCGATCGTGGTGGTCCGGGCCTATGGCCGGCCGGCGGTCGGCCCGGCGACCTCGGCGACCCGGGCCGGCTGTGGGGCCGGGCGGTGCTGGTGCACACCGGCTGGGCCCGGTACTGGGGCACTCCCCGCTACCTGGACGCCGACTGCCCGCACCTGAGCGCCGACGCGGTCGACGCGCTGATCGACGCGAACCCGGCGGTGGTCGGCATCGACTCGCTCAACGTCGACGACCCGAGCGACCCGCGTCGGCCAGCGTATCACCGGCTGCTCGGCGCGGATATCCCGATCATCGAGCACCTGACCAACCTCGAGGCCGTGCCCGACACCGGGGCACGGCTTACCGCAGTCCCGGCGCCGGTCCGCGGAATGGCCTACCAGCGCGACCCACGGTCGACCGGTCGACCAGCTCGACCGTCAGCTCGGTAGCGTCTCCGCCGCCAAGCAACAGTGGAACACTTGGGGGATGACTACATGGAGGTCCCTGCTCGACTGCGTGGGCGCTGATGTAACGCTTGAGCGGATCAGGCCGCTGATCGCGGTCACTGGCACGGAATCGTTGACTGTCGAGTTCAAGGAGGGAGGGAGTACACCCGCAGTCGCCGAATGCGCCGCAGCGATGGCAAACGCTCACGGCGGGCTGATCTTGGTAGGTGTCACTGACAAGGATCGGGAGATAGTGGGAATGCCCCGCGAGGCCATGGCGCATGTTGCGGATGTGCTCGCAACGCACTGGAGTCCCCCGACTGGCTGCCTGAGATCATCGAGGTGCCTCTCGGCGACGAAAGTCCGGACCGGCGTATCCACCGGCACCGTCAAAGCCTGGCACGACGCCGGTCTTGTCAGTGGCCACCGGTATAACGACCACGGACAGATGCTCTACCGCCCCGGCCCCAACCCACCCCCGCCGGTGTCGACCACTGGCCGCACCTGCCCGCAGCGCCCGCCCGGCGTGCAGTAGCCGTCGCGGAAGCGCGCCTGCGTGACAAGTTCCGCTCCCCTCCCAGGCCAGCGCGCGCAGCCCGCCCGGGGCGTGCTCCCAGTCGTGGACATCTCCGCCCCGACTACCTGGAAGTCAAGCGTCCGCGCCATCTCGCGGGTGGTGGCGTCGAGGTCGGCTGGTGTGGGTCGAGGCTACATTGGACACACGGCCATCCAGGCGACCGCCGCCCAGCCCGCATGCGCGTGGCGGTCCGGGGCGGTAGCGGGGGTCAGGGTTGTCGCTCGGCGGCTCGGACGACGGCGAGGACCTCGCGCAGGAGCCGATCGCCGGCCAGCAGGGCCCAGTCGTTGTGTCCGGCGTCCGGGATCTCCACGTACCGCTTCGGGTGGGCCGCCAGCTCGTAGAGCCGGCGGCTGTGCGAGGCCGGGACGATGCCGTCCGCGCCGCCGGCCAGGACGAGTAGTGGGCAATGCACAGACCGGATGCGGCTGGCGGAGTCGTACCTGTCCTTGAGCAGCGCACGGACCGGCAGGTAGGGGTAGTGCAGGCGCCCGACATCGGCCAGGCTGGTGAACGGCGAGCGCAGCACGAGCGCGGCCGGAGGATGCTCGACGGCCAGCCCGATCGCGACCGCCCCACCGAGCGATTCACCAAAGTAGACGATCGACTCGGGACGGACGTCCGGTCTGGACAGCAGGTAACCGTAGGCCGCTCTCGCGTCTGCGGCCAGGCCGGTCTCCGACGGGTGGCCTGGGTTGCCGCCGTAACCCCGGTAATCGAACAGCAGCACCGATGTCCCGGCCCCCGCCAGCGCAGCCCCGAGCGGGGCACGGGCTGAGCGGTTCCCGGCGTTGCCATCAAACACCAGAACCGTCGCACCGGTGGCTACGGGACGGCCCGGCACGAACCAGCCCCGCAGCCTCAGCCCGTCCTCGGTGTCGAAGGTGACGTCCTCGCCGCCGGGCAGCACCCCACCCGCGGACGGCACCGGCCCTCCGGCCGGCAGGTAGATCAACCTGCGCTGCAGCGCCCAGACCAGCACCAGCAGCACCGCCGCCGCGGCGACCACGGCGGCCAGCATCCGCAGCAGCACCGGGACATGGCTCACCACACCGACGCTACCGCCGGAGCCGGCCATGGCCGCCGTCCTACTCGGTGGCAGGGCGGCCTCGGCGGCAGCGGGCTGCGTCGGCGGCAGCGGGCTGCGTCGGCGGCGACGCACCGGCAGGCTGGCGGCATGGCGCTCGCTTCGGTCCGCGCCGTGCTGGTGGCCACGAACCTACTCACCAACCGGCTGCTGCCAGGCCACTACCTGGCCACCTGCCTGGCCGCCGCTGCGGTGCTCCTGCTGGCTTCGCGCGGCGCCGGCCTGGATCGAGCCGACCTCGGCCTGGGCGCGAGCACCGCCCGGAGCGGACTGCGCTGGGCTCTGGCGGCGGCTGCGCTCTGCTGGCCGGCTACCTGGTGCTGCTGGCCGCCCCCGCCACCCGGGAGATCTCCTCCGACCGGCGGGCGGGCTCTCGACCGGCGCTGTGCTGTGGCGCGCGCTGGTCCGGGTGCCGCTCGGCACCGTCGTCCTGGAGGAGTTGGCGTTCCGTGGCGTGTTGTGGGCGCTGATCGCAGGCCGGCTCGGACACAGGTGGGCGACCACCATCTCGTCCGTCCCAATTCGGACTGCGGCATGTACTGCCCTCCCTCGGGCTGGCCGGCGCGAACGCCGGCGCAGCCACATCTTCGACCGTACACAGACCCGGCCAGGTCGCCGGCGTGCTCACGGCGGTGGTCGGTACCGCCGTCACCGGCGCCCTGCTCTGCGAGCTCCGCCGCCGGTCAGGCAGCCTGCTCGCCCCCACCGGCCTGCACTGCGCGGCGAACAGCTTCGGCTACTTGTTGGCATCGGCGGCCGGCCGCTAATCCGCCAGCTCGCCCGTCGATGCGGCGCCGAGGCCGGGCAGGGCGCGCCACTCGCCGGTCACTCCCTTGTCCTCCTCGATCTCGACGCCGAGCAGGTCCACCGTCCCACGGTGTTACCTGCCGGTGGACGCCGACCGGCGGCTGAGCGGCACTCGCAGGCTCGCCCTATGGCTGGCCGCCGACTCGCTGCCGCCGGCACGCGCCGGGCCAGACTGCCGCTATTCGACTCCCGGCCGGCTCGGACTGGAAAATCCGATGGCTTCCAATCAACACTCGAAACCGGCAAGTCGTACAGGCTGGTTGAGACTATGGATAGGCGGATCTCGAGTCCGAAACAATTGGAGGCGGCCTGGTGGCCGGCCGGCCCGATTCGATCCTGCCCTGACATGGGCTTACGTGGAGGTTGGATCAGGTCAGCCGAAGCGGCGGCATGAGCAGCGGGCCGCCTTCGGGAAGGCCCGACCGGGCGGCCGTCGAGGCGAACGACCCCCAGCCGGCGAGATGGGTGGCCGCGGCAGCCGCGGGCGACTCGCTGGACCGCGGCGGGCGCACCCGGTCCACCGGGCGCAACGCCGGCCACCGGCGCAACGGCGCGTCTGCGGGCAGCCCGGCCCGCTGCCGCGCGGCCGCGGCGGCCCGCTCCAGCCCACCCGGCTCGTCGACCAGTCCGCGCTCCAGCGCATCGGCGCCTGTCCACACGCGACCTCGGGCGACCGCGTCCACCTGCTCGACCGGCAGCCGGCGACCGGCGGCCACCTTCGCGACGAAGTCGGCGTAGATGTGGTCGAGCCACGCCTCGAGCGCCCTCCACTCGCCCTCGTCGAACCCGCGCCGGGTGGACAGGATCCTGGCGTGCCGGCCGCGCGCGACCGCGTCGGTGTCCAGGCCGAGCCGGTCCA
>WNFX01002547.1_pt1 | contig 22754 bp, 20 predicted proteins | sample 5400111 | NCBI WGS metagenome assembly WNFX01 (sample SAMN13153363, study PRJNA577476) | soil metagenome | isolation source: 40 cm soil or saprolite under grassland replicate 1 | place: USA:California | collected 2016-06-15 | reverse complement strand
GAGACGGATACATGCCACTCACGTTCCCCGCACGAGAGGCGACGCGACGAACAGGAGAAGATGCGCGAAGAGTGGAGAGAAACGAGACTGTTTCTGGCGCAAGTGTGAGTTTGCGACACCACTGCTCGTAGGCTACTCTGTCTATCTGCAATGCTTTTTGCGGCATGATCGTTGCACCTCGGAAAGCACGATCTGACAACAAACGCTCCAATGAACTGCGGATTCCGATCTACGAGGCACGACTCCACAGGGGATACAGGAAAAGCATACCGCATTTAGAGGAGAAAAACAACCCTGTGAAGCATATGTTGGCAGTGTGTAGCATATCCTGGCAGAGAGATTGAGGAACTGTGAGGGAAAAGGCCGTAAAATGGCGGAAGATCTACGCGGTGCCAGGATATGCTACACACTGCCGAATCGCTGCCAAAAGATGCTACAGGACAAAACATCGTCTACTTGTTGTCGATTGGCTTGTGAGCGTGAGACGGTGCCAGGATATGCTACAGAGGCTTTGCCGAAAAGTGGATAAAATCGCACGTAGCGATATGTGTGCTTTCGTTCTCGGCATCGGAAAAACATCCATCAACCCTAGTGGGGGGCACTGATCGTTCTTTGGAGGAAAGAACGATTTTGCCACAATATGCTGCAAAATCACAATGATATAATCTCCTTTGTGAGCCAGACTACGAGGTTCCAATTCTGAAGTCTGGCTCCGAAAACTAGAGGAGTCGCCTTTCTCAAGGGCGGCTCTTTTTTGTGCTTCGTACCTCAATTGGTACCTCTCTATTTTACCTAACATTAAGCCAATTGTCAATAATAGTCAAGCTAGATATTGACAATTCTAAAAAACTGGCTTAATATTAATGCTATCTAGCAGCAAGTCGCACCCGAGAGGAGAAATTAATGGAAGTAAAAGAAACATACACCCTGGAAGAACTTTATGAAAATCTTCCTTGCAGCCTTGTCGAATTAGGCGACAAGGCAGGCTTAAACGAGGTGACTGTCGCCCGCATCAGGGATGGAAAGCCGACACGCAGAAGTAGCATTAACAGGCTTCTGCTCGCATTATCAGAGATCTACAAGCGACCCCTATCGCTCAAGAACATCACAGGAATCAATGTGCAACGCAATTTACGCCTGGAAAGGAAAGAGGCAAAGAAAGCAGCATCAGAGCAAGCAGCGTAGGCCGGTTGCGCTGGCAGACGTCTGACAAACCTACGCCAGCACAACCTAGACACCATAAAAGGAATTATATCATGACATTGACTGCCAGGAGTACAGGACGCCTGCATTGGCGTCCCTTTTTGTGTCTGGAAAGCGAGGAAGGAAGATGACAACGACCGTCATGGCACCGATTGACCAGGTGCTTTCCTGCCTCAAAGGCATCAAGTCCTATGGCAATGGGAAAGGATACGTCGCTCACTGCCCTGGTCCGAAGCACAAAAACGGTGACAAACAGCGCAGTCTGATGATTTGGGAAGATGCCAGCGATAGTCACGTAGGGATGATGTGTTTTGCAGGATGCACCCGGAAAGAAATCGTCGAGGCTCTACACCTGACTGAGCAGGATCTCTACATTGGAGAAAAAAGGGCTCCCCGCCCGGTCCTCTCATTTTGTGACCTGATGGGAGCGAAGCTTATCCGTCCAGATCTGCTTACCAGTTACGGCGTCCAGGATGGTGAGGCAACCTTTTACAAAGATGGGAAGCCCTATCAGAGAAAAGGCGTCATCGTCCCTTACTACAAGCAGAATGGCACACCGTACGAGCGCCGCCGCTTCAGATCTTCCCTGAAAGACAAGCCCATCTGGGAAGGATGGAACGAGAGAGAGCGGGGCAGCGCGCCGTCCACGATCCCCTACGGGTTAGAGCGATTGGAACTCGCCCGCAAACGAGGCTATCTCATTATTGTTGAGGGAGAATCGGATTGTTGGACACTCTGGCAGTGGAGGTATCCCGCGCTCGGACTACCAGGCGCAAAGAGCTTTGCTTGTCTCCAGGCTGATTATCTCAAAGAGATTGACCGCATTTACATTCTTCAGGAGTCCGATGCAGCTGGGCAAGAGGTACCAAAGAACGTCTATCAACACCTGCAGGCGATAGGCTATAAGGGCAAGGTCTACGCTGTCGACTTGAACGAGCGTACCGGATGTAAAGACCCCAACGAATTACAACAGAAGCTGGCCAGAGAAGAAAAGCTCTCGACCTTCAAAATGGTGTTTCAGGAAAGTCTTGATAATGCGCGTCCACTCTTCACCATCGGGCCAGCTCCTGAGATCTTCCGCCTCTGTGACTTGCAAAATGAAGTCCTTCCCCCTCAAAAATGGGTGATCCCTGATATCTTACCGGAAGGATGCACACTCCTGGCAGGGAAGGCAAAGTTGGGCAAGTCCTGGTTGCTGCTGACTATCCTGCTCGCGGTTGCCTGTGGCGGCTCGGTGCTAGGCAATATGCCTGTGGAAGAGGGAGAGGTGCTCTATATCTCATTGGAGGATAATAAGCGACGTCTTCAGAAACGTGCCAACACCGTACTGAGCCAGGCCAAGGCATCCCCAAACTTTTACTATGCGCTCAAATGGCCGCGTATTGGAGAGGGCGCGATAGAGCAACTAGAAGATTTTCTTCTCAAGCATCCCCGCTTAAAAATTATCGGGATAGACACCTGGGCGAAAATCAAGCCGAAACCGCGCGGGCGATCCGGAGGCAGCCAGCAATATGATGAGGATTACGATTCCCTCACCAGCGTACAAGAGCTGGCAGGGAAATATAACATCGCACTGGTGATCGTGCATCATATCCGTAAGCAGGACAGTGAAGATATTCTTGATACGATCTTAGGGAGTACCGCTATGCAGGGAGCGGTAGATAACTTTCTGATCCTGGATCGCAAGCGGGGAGAAGATACCGACGAAGCAAGGCTCTACATCACTGGACGCGATATTGAAGAAGAGCAGGAGCTCCTGCTTACCTTCAATCGCGAGTGCGCAACATGGGTAGTCAAGGGCAATGCAGAAGACTATGCCAGTACTCCAGAACGGCAAGCCATTCTTGATGCCATGAAGGATTTTGACCGACCAGTGACCATGAAAGAGCTTGCCAACCAGCTTGAGAAGAACTACAACACGATGCGTAACCTCGTGGTATCTTTACGCAATGAAGGAAAGATCATTCTGCAAAATAATACGTATACCCTAGTCACCCCTAGTCAGGCTAGTCAGCGTAGTCACCCTAGTCAGCGTAGTCAGGCCCTGGATATGACGACGGAAGAAAAAGACCTGACTCTGCCTGACTATGCAGGCAGTGATAGCCCTAGTCACCCCTTGAACACACCTGACAAGCCAGTTGAAGAGGGTGAAAGTCACCCCCTGACTAGGGTGACTAGTCTGACTACGGATATGGAGAAAATGAATCGAGAGATTGCCAATAAGTTGTACCAGGATCTCTTGCATGTGCCTGCATTCCAGGAGAATACACACAAATGGAGTGTTGCGGGGAGCCAGTTCTCTCCTGCTACTTCTCTTTCATTCAGTGACTATATGTGCCGGGTGAAGGTGTGTATTGATGCAGGAGGGACGCGGTTAGACGCAGTGTTACCAGAGATGCGCCAGAAACTAGCGCGTCGAGACATCGCATAGGAGAGAGCAGGATGACAGACGCTAGAAACCTACAAGCCTATGAAAAGCTACGCGACGCCTGTTTTAAAGAGGGGTACCTGGAAGATCAGTCGAAAACAAAACAGATTGCGCTTGCCATGTTCAGGCAGAATTGGGACACCGGCTGGTATGTGGCGGAGGACAGTTCTTTTAGCGAGGACGCAAGTAGAATGTTTCTACAGGTCACGCAGGCCATAATTGAAGGGAATATTAACTCAATCTACGAGTGTTCCCAATCGCCCATTGAGCGCATGTTCTTGTGCAGTTTTCTCATCCACAGTGTGTTTGTTCATCCCTGGCGCATATGTTTTTGATAACGTAATACCCTGCTAACAGTTACGATAAAACCAAGCCACAAGCGCCCTCTCACCGCAGAGTGTTAACATAAAAACCCGACATTTGTTACTAACAAATCCTACCGCTTTGGAGATCATTGAAAACCGATCTTGTTCACGGGCATTTTCCTCGTTGGACGTAATTGGTCGTTGATTTACCTATACATCAAGAGATAATGCAGGCCATTTTCCTGCTCGGCCCTCTTCCCATCGGGCCCGTCGAGCAGCCATTCCGCGGCTGGAATGGCCACGCCCGTGAAGAGGCTCAGACCGGCGGCGACAAGGGGCGCGGGTGTGAGCGCCGCGGCACAAACAGTAAGCACAACTATGGCTGTACCTGCCGCCAGATTGAGTGCTTTCAGCATCTGTCGAACGCGCGGACTCTTCAGGTAGCTGTCGCGCGCCTTGCCCACTTTGTTCGACTCGGCAATGATAGCTGGGATCGTCTCGTGCTCTAGTGTATCGACGAACTCCTGGTCCCACGGTTCTGTTCGAATGCCGCGTGCCATCAAATCAAGCTTGTTCCGCACCGCTTGGAGCGCGGCATCATGCTTGTGCCGGTATTCCAGCACTTCTTCCAGGGGCAACTTCGGGTTAAGTACTGGCAGATTGAGTTGCGAGTCAGTCAGTGTAGCAGTCGCTAGCCAGTCGAATGCGAGTTGTCGTTTCCGCGCCCGATCTTCCAGCACCTGACGCACTTCTGGCTCTTGAGCAGCGCGGCGCAGTTTCAAGGACAGTGCCTTATTGTGGAATGGATCATCTGTGATTGGGGTGGCAGCAGCATGCAATAAGCCCGCAAACAGGGCATGATTCATCATGATCGCCTCGCCCAGTGGTAACGGGTAGTCGTTATAGCGATACTCAATTTCACCAACAGGGGTTTCCCGATATACCGAAAGGTCTCGCTGTAGACCTTTAACCGATACTTCGGTGTATCGCCCTAGACCTGATGCTAGCTTCCTTGGCAGGTCGCCCATCAACTGCTTCATGGCTTGGTCTGAAGGTTGGTGCTTCGGATCATTACGAATTGATGCAGGGACTTTTGCTAGCGCCAGCCGCCACAGGGGGGCTCTGCCGGAGGCTTCGCACAGTTCCAAGAAATCCGAGTCTTCCATATCAGCGCGAACGGCATCTTCAATCTCTTTCTCGTATTTTTTCACTATGTCTTCTGGCTTGATGCGTTCAAGGATTTCTGCTTCCTCGAGTAATGCTACATCTCTTTCTCCCCCCCCAAGGCCGATGGTGCCACTAGTCGCTTTCAGTGGATCGAGGATATACAGCTTGTCGAAATACAGCGCAGCCGCTTTCAACAGTGGAAGTTGCGTGTTCGTGAAGGACGCGTAGGGATAGTAGAAGATGTTGTGTTCAGTCATGGTTCAATACTCCCTTTTTCTGATTTCTCGAAAGTCTTGATTTCTTGTCGCACGAAACCTGCTCCAACGGAGTCGCCCAAGCGGTCCCCGAGCGTCCTCCAGGCTTCCCGTGAGTACCCTCCTCCTGCTTGCTCCAACGTCTGCCGCAGCCCGAACCGCGTCCCCGACTCCCGGTGCGGGTTGCTTCCCGACATCAGCATACCGTGTCAAGGCCGCGCAGGCGGTGTTGGGTGTGGAGCGGGCGCGCTTGTATAGCCTTGACACGGTATGCTACACTTGGGCAACCGCACGGGAGGCAGCTCCTAGCCTACATCCCGCTCTTGTTGTTGGAGCCGCTGACGAAACCGATAGGATTCCCCCATGAACTCGATGATGTGTGCTTTGTGGGTCAAGCGGTCGAGCAGCGCTGTCGTCATGCGTTCATCGGAAAAAATCGAGTTCCAGTCGGCAAAGCGCAAGTTCGTGGTCACAATGATGGACACCCGTTCATTGAGATCAGAACAGAGTTGAAAGAGGAGCTGGCCACCATCTTTGCCAAAGGGGACGAAGCCTAACTCATCCAGCACGAGCAGATCGAGTTTCAAAAAGCGGGACATGAACTTGGAGAGACGCAGGTCCTTTTGCGCGGAGAGCAAATCGTTGACCAGGTTGGCAACACTGTAGAATCGAACGCGCTTGCCCTGTCGACACGCAGCGAGAGCCAACCCAGTTGCAATATGTGTCTTCCCAAGGCCAGGGTTTCCAATCAGGATGATCGTCTCCGCCTTCGCCATGTACCCGCCTTGGGATAATTCCAGGACCTTCGTCTTGGGAACATTTTGTACCGCATTGAAATCGAAGGAGGCAAGGTCCTTCATGACAGGAAACTTCGCCGCAGCGATACAACGCTCCATGCGATTCACGTCCCGCTGCTCGGCTTCCGCAACGCAGAGCGCGAGCAGATACCGCTCGCAGGAAAGGCCGGTACGAGCGGCGTCTTGTGCAAACACCTGATAATTCTGAACAAACGTCGGTAAGTGGAACTGACGAAGATAGTTCTCCAACTGTGCTTGATGCTGCATGGCCATACTTTGGCCCTCCTTTACCAGGACTGCTTCAACAACTTTTCATATCGTGACAGATCGACGGGCTGATTGCCGAAAGCATCAAGGTCAGGTCGATCTGGGAGGTCGAGCGGAGCCGTGGAAGACCCCGAGACGGTGAGTTGATGCAAGCAGTGCAGAACCCCATCCAGATGCACACACCCAAAGGAGAGGGCTTGTTCAACGGCTTCTTGCATGAGGGGAGCCTGGTAGTCCTGGTGGAGCTGGAGAATGCGGATAAATTCCTGTACCCCTCGCCCTTCCGGCCATTTCTCCCGCAAGATACGCAGCATGCGGTGGTAGGATTCCGGCCAGCCTTCGCGCCAGTGCTTGAGCGGCTTTGCGTAATCAAACGCCCCAGGACGTTGCTCAAGCAGAGCGAGGTAGTGCATTGGGTCGAAAATATCCTGCTCTCGCGCATATGAGCGAAGGTGCCGGGCAAGCAGTGTCGTTTTGTCGAGGATATCAATATGAAAAGGATACGCTTTGATCATCACGTCGCGCCGTGCCCGGTTCACAGGGACGGAGTAGCGATTGGTCTCAAAGGTCGCCTGGCTGTAGGGCGTCAGTCGCACCATAGCGATCTCGCAGCAATCGAACTCAAAGGGTGGCAGAGGCCGCAGGAATGGCTGCTCATATTCCCATGCCTGCCCAATGGTTGTGGGCTGTCGGCTCACCTGGCGCTCGTCATCCTTGAGGCACCGTTCAAGGATCAGTTGATTGAGAGCCTCGTAGGACTCTACCTCTGGCACAGGTACCATGAAGTTTCTCCGCCCGAAACCAACCCCGTGCTCTACCTGACCTTTCTCGTGCCCTTGCGCAGGCGTGCAGAAGTGGCTCTCAAACAGGTAGTGACTGCGAAACGCGGTGAAAGTCCGTTGTTCGCTGCGCCTGCGCCCCTTATCAAGCGCCAGTTTCACAGCGGTCGCCAGATTATCATAACTGATACGAGTAGGCACGCCCTCGAAATGTTTGAACGCCTGGACATGCCCGTAGAAGAAACTCTCCTGCTTCTGTGAGGGAAAGCACATCACGAACGTTCGCCGGGAGTAGCACAGGCGCATGACAAAGACCTGCACTGTTTGGCGTACTCCGCCGATCACAGCGATGGCCTCGCCCCAGTCACATTGAGTGTCCTGGCCTGGCTCAAATTCCAGCGGGATAAAGACATCTGGCGCATTATGCGCCTTTCTCCATACCGCAATGTGCTGACGGACCCGAGACTCGCATCCCTGGTAGCCCTCTGCTTGGAGAAGCTCAAATATTTTATGAGAGGTGTAGCGCTGCTTCTTGGGAAGTCGCTCATTGCGTTCCATCAACTCGTCAACACGAGACTGGAACGGTCCAAAGACATGAGCTGGTTTCTGGCGGGTACGTTGATACGAGGGTGAAGGGTCTTCTACGATCACTTTGCTCACCGCCTCGCGGCTATGGCCCTCTTCAGCGGCAATCTGCCGGATGCTTTTGTGATCGATGTAGTAGGCACGGCGCATTCGCTCGCGCTGATCTAACGTGAGCATGATCTGGCTGTCTCCTCTCGACTAGAGCGGACATCTGTCTAACTCAAGAGTACCAGACAACGAGGGGAATGGCAAGGTTTTATGTTAGCAAATTAACATTTTGGCAGAAAAGTCTCCCGATCTCGTTAACAGTTTTTGGGGAGCTGGCAGGATTTTATGTTAGCGGGAAAGGGGTCACTGGACACCTGATATATTATCAAAAACACGCATAAACATAACCGGACCCATAGACATGAATACCTACCCTGACGTCTATCGCGCACGGTATCACGAGTGTGAGCGTGTCTATGCGCTCTATAGCGATGTCCCTAATTTTAAAGTGAGCGAGTTCCTAGATTTTATCAGGGCGCGCCCCTCTATCCCTGAAGAGGAACGAAAACAGATGGAGTATCATCTGTTTTTTGAGCGTACCTGTGATCTCTATAACGGGCTCCACATTGCGCTACAGCCAACAATACAGATTGAAGGCCGTACGCTGCGTCCCGACATCTTTGTATGGATTCCGTCTCAGCCCGCATTCAAGTTAGTCGTCGAGTGTGATGGATTTGCCTATCATTCAGACAAGACAGCGTTTTCGCGTGACAGGGTGCGCGACCGGATGCTTCAGCAACATGGCTATCAGGTGTTTCGTTTTTCGGGTCAGGAGATTTACAAGAGTCCTGTTAAAACATCGCTTGATTTCATCAACTATCTCTTTTCGCTGATTCCTGATGAAAAGGTCTCTCAAGACGAAGATGCTCCTCAAAAGGTGAACGATGAGCACGAACCCACGGGAGGTCAGAGGAAACCGACGGGAAACAAGAAAAAACAGACCCGAAAGCAAGCTGAGCACCATCGAAAACGCAATCGTAGACGTTAACCACAAAGCTTGTGAGCAGAGAGACATCGCATAGAGGCCCGTAGCAACGATTTCTGATCTCGCAGAGCAGCGTTCCTGGCAGGAGTTATAATATTGATCATCTCAGCAGCAAGGCCATGTCCTGGCCCTGTAGAGCGTTGTTGCGAGCAACGGCGAGATGGGTGACAAGCAGTACGCAAGGAGGCAGATATGGCGAACCAGGAGCATGTGGAGATCCTCAAGCAGGGAGTCGAGGCGTGGAATCGATGGAGGGTGATAAATCCGTGGACACAGCCTGATCTCAACGGGGCAGACCTCAGCGGGACAGACCTCAGCGGGACAAACCTCATCAGGGCCAACCTCAGAGAGGCAGATCTCAGCAGGGCGGACCTCAGTGGGGCAGACCTCAGTGGGGCAGACCTCAGTGGGGCAGACCTCAGCAGGATAAACCTCAGCGAAGCATATCTCCAGTCTACAATGTTTGCATATAATGACCTGACCGTCGTCAGGGGCCTGGATACTATCATCCACCGGGGATCATCAACGATTGACTTTGACACGGTGACTTTTGCCTCACCAGGACCAGCACTCGCGGCATTCCTGCGTGGTACGGGATCTTCTGAGTACCTCATCGAGGCCCTGAGTGGCGGGATACTTCCGCTTAAGGCTGTTCGTGTCAAGGTCTTCATCAGCTTCGTTCGCTCAGACGAGGATCTCTGTCAACATCTCAAAGCACACCTTAGTCTCCTGAGGCGTTTGGGGATCATCACGCTCACTCACGAAGCCGTTCTTGCTCCCGAGATCCAACAGTGGAAAGCAAAGGCCAACGTCGCGTTTCAAGGAGCTCACGTGATCTTGCTTCTTATCAGTGCTCCGTTCCTGGCATCCCAGCAGGCATGGAAGGAAGTCATCGAGCCAGCTCTGCACTGGCAGCAGGAAGGAGTCCTTCGTCTCATTCCCATCATCCTACGCCCAACAGTCTGGCGAGACAGTCCATTAGGAAGACTTCAGGCCCTTCCCACGGAGGGCAAGCCGGTGACCGAGTGGGGGGACATCCACACCGCCTTCACCGATGTGACAGAGAGTATCGGCAACGTCGTACGGCTTCTGCATGCAAAGCTGACGGAACACGCCACAAAGCGGAGGGAGCGGGATCTCCTCACGGCAAACATCATCCTCAATAGGACCAGGACTGCAGGAACACAATACAAATTCGGGAAGCAGAAGGAGTCAGTACAACAGGCAGAAAACGCGTATAGAGAGGCACAGGCTCGCCTCGTGAAAGCCCAACAACTTGCAGAAGCATTGCAGGCAGACCTCACCACGCTCACAGGTGAGTACACTACCCTACATGACCAGACCCACGCACTAGATACGCAAATCCCATCCATCAAGGAAGTTCTCCAGGACGGGATGACATGATCAGCCAGGGGAGCGCCATGATTTTTGAGATCAGGGACAACCCTTACAATGGATCAGGGAGCCTCCCCAGGCACCACCGACTCTCACCACTATTTGAAAGGACATGTATGAAGAAGAAAGACAACCTCACTGAACAGGACCACGCCAACATTGCCAAGTACCATCAGAAGACGCTCTGGCACGAGGCGATCACGATGGACTATTTGACACCGCAGCAGGTCGCAGAACTCTACCACGTCACGGAATCCAGCGTCTATCGTTGGATCAGAGAGGGCTGGCTAGAGGCCGACCTGGTGTACGGCAAGAGCGCGAAAGTCGGGCGCTACCATATTTCCCCACTGGTCCTGGAAGAGATGGACAAGCAGCGCGATCGGATTATTGAGGAGAGTAAACGCTACTGGATGAGGCTCTACGTGAAACTTGGCATAAAAAGACGGAAGTGACCAGGGAGGGCAAGCCACAACTTTATGATAGTAACCACAAAGCTTGTGACTGAAACTTGATAGGGCTAGTCACAAACGACTGCAACAAAAAGAGAGAGCTGGTAGCACTTCACTACCAACTCTCTCAGCCGTTCGCTAGCGTCTGCAAATGTGTAATACTGGCATTGGTGGTTTGGGGTCGTGCCAATGTCGCAAGTTCTGAGGGTAGAGCTTGCAGTACTCGCACAGACCGCGCCCGGTGCCTGTTCTCTCCAGACTACACCCCTCGCAGTAGACAGGTTTCCGGTTGTTCCAGTTGTAGACCAGCTGCCATTCCCCACAGCAGTGACAGCGCACCAGGGTAAACATTCTTCTGCCTTTCGACTACTCAAACAAGCTTAACTGCTGTGCTTGTGGTTGTTGCTTCTTGCGCTCCATCTGTTCCCACCTGGCCTCTGTACGCATCCAGGCGGCATACAGCTTCTTGCCAAGAGCAATCTCTTGCTGCTCGATGGTTGCTCGATCTTGATTGAAGTCCAGTCCTTCATGCCCAACCTCTTCAAGCAAGAGACGCGCGTAGTCTTTACTTGCCGGGAATGGCTTCCCAATGAGCATACCGCTTTCCACGTGAGTAAGGCACCACTCTTTACAATCAGGATCAGGGATCACGGCGGTTATGTGTGGAGTACAGGCCAGTCCCGTTCCAAGAGCAATCCACCCTTCTCTGTTGAGCATTCGCGGTATCGGCACCTCATCAACATAACAGAGAACCTTGACTGATCCTTTCTCAAGTTTCATCACGTCCTCCCATTGCGTCCAAATCGTGGTTTGAACTCACTACCGGCCAGCGCGTACCGTAACCGCATAGATGCCAGATCGTTGCGGCACTGCTGGCAGGAGTGGCCTCCGAACTCATCCTTACCTGGTAACGGCTCGCGGGTTAAGCAGATGTAACAGAGTGTGCCCGCCTGGATTGCGGCTTTCTGTGCATCAGTGAGATTCATCTTGCACCTCACGCTTCACACTGGCATACATGCTTAGACACCGCTTACAGCAGTCGCGATGGGGTTCACCGCTGATCGGTGTAAGTGACCAGTGAAAGTACTCAGGTGGTTTTTGTCCACAGAGAGGGCGTGTGTCATCTTCTTCGCCTGGACAACGAATCGTGCTCAAACGGCCCTCCTGGTTTCTCAACCTTTGCGCGTCCTCTTTGCGCATGACGTGCGTCTTCTGAGAAAACTGCGTGTAGGCCAAGACCCAGGAAGCCCGATTCCATTCCATCTGAGCACGGATCTGCCCGAGACGTAGCAGCAATTCACAGACTTCGTTATAGTCTAACGAAACCTCTACATCGCCTTGTCCCTCGTCAATGTAGAGGTCTGCTTTGCCGTTCTGATTCAATTCGATCCCTACAACGGGATCGCTCGATTCAGGGTCAACGTTGTATCCTGCTACACTCATGCTTGCACCTCACCTGGCAGGATCTCCGAATCGAAACGCTTTGTCAATTTGTAACTCTGTATTGGTCGCGGGTACACCTGCCTCAAGAGTTGACCAGGTGAGAGCGGGTTGACTTTCAGCAGCTGCACTTTGACCTGCTCATAGTCGCGGCACTGGCGACTATCGGTAAAGTCCAGAACAACCCCCGCTATTCGCTCTTTCCCAAATGGCACCCAGACCCGCATACCTTTTTCCAGCTTCATGATTGCATCCTCGCTTTCTAGTGTTGACCAGGGAGACTGTGTGCCTTTTACCATAGTTTATCCGTAACTGGAGGCAAAGAGTGTCCGCACTCACGCTCAAATAGATAAGGCTAACAGTGCCAAAATATCAGGATGTGGACCCAATGTGTATCCGTAAGTACACATTGGCTTGAAAGTGTGTCCGTAAGTACTATCTTGTTGGGGCGTTTCCCTGGCCGAGTAAATGCATGGTTGATGTTTCGTGGATACTTCAAGAAACATCTTCATTCGTCTACGAACGGAGAAAGACCATGCTTACCTCAGATGAGCTTTCCCTGTTGTGTCAGCGCTTAGGACTCTCCAGCCAGGCACAAGCGGTACTGGAGCATATCCGCACCTCTCCTCCTGCACGGCGGGTAGGCAGTGGCGGGAAAAATGTTCCTGTTCGCTACCCAAGTCGAAAAATGGGCATGATCATTCAGGCGGAGAGCCGCACCGTTGAATTTGCAGGGGTCTACCTGATGGAGCACGATCCTCTCGTCTTAGAGTTTTGGGATCAGCCCAACCCGCCGATTACCCTGCACTATCCTGTGAAACAGAAAAACGGACGCACACGCAATATCGGCGTCCTGCATACTCCCGACTACTTTGTCATTCGTAAGAAGCCTCTAGAGCACGATGCATACAAGATCGAACTGTGCTGGGAGGAGTGGAAAACCGAAGAAGCATTGCGTCAGTTTGAGAGCGAGGAATCCCAACGCTACGTCCGTGACGAGCAGGGACAGTGGCGCTGCCCACCAGGAGAAGCCGTTGCCGCTCCACTCGGCTTTTACTACCGTGTTCGTTCCTCTGCTGAAATTCATGAGATGTTTCAACGCAATTTACGCTTTCTTTCCTACTACTTGCGCGAAAACAGTCCACAAGTCTCTGAGATCGCGCGTGGGGAAGTGCTGGCACACGTGAAGTTCGAGCCAGGGATGCGGCTTTCCACGCTCCTGGATCGCATGCAAGTGGCAACGAGCGATGATCTCTACACCCTGCTGGCACAAGATGCGCTCTACGTCGATCTCTACGCGTCTCCGCTGGCTGAGCCTGAGCGGGTTCACCTATTCATTGATGAGACAACAGCACACGCTTGGTCCGTCGCATTGGTAGAGCAACCCTTCCCCGAAATGCGTCGTCCTCATAGCATCCTGATTGAGCCGGGAGCGCCAGTGGTCTGGGATGGTCGGCGCTGCACCATTGTGTATCAAGGACAGACCACTACGACTCTCTTCACCGAAGATCAGCAGCCTGTGGAACTGTCCAATTCCCATTTCCAGTCCCTTGTCGCAGCAGGAAAACTGACGGGACTGACAGAACCGCCTGATCGTGGGAGTCTGAGTCAGGAAGTACACGCAAGGATGATCCAGGCCGGTACTGCCAGGTTGAAAGAAGCCTATCATCGGTACATGACGATCAAGCCCATCCTAGATGGAACAATCTCTACCGACAATACCTCGCTCGGTCGAAAAATCCGACGGTGGGTTGCCAAGTATCGTCAAGCAGAGCAAGACCTTGGCTGTGGATATGTGGGTCTCCTCTCAGATTACCACAAGTGCGGGAATCGCTTGCCACGGCTCAGCGAGCCAACAATCAATGCGCTCAATGAATTCATTGAAAAAGAATATGAGCATCACAAACAAAAGAACAAGCGAGAGGTCTACGGGGAACTGGTCACGTTCTGCAAGACACAGAAGGGTCTCATTTCCGCACCTAGTTACAAAACCTTTGTCGCGGCGATCAATCGTCGTCCTCGGCACGTTCAAGTCAAGAAGCGCGCCGGTCGCCGGGCCGCCTACTCACATGAACCACTGTATCTGGAACTCTCGTACACACTTCCACGGCATGGAGACCGGCCCTTCGAGGTTGTTCATATGGATCATACCGAACTCGATGTGGCACTGATTGATTCTCAAACAGGACACTACTTCGGCAGGCCCTGGGCTACGTTCCTCACCGATGCTTTCTCTCGACGGCTGCTGGCAGTGTACCTCACCTTTGATGAACCTAGCTACAGAACCTGTATGATGACATTGCGTGAGTGTGTTCATCGTCACAACCGTCTTCCAGAACTGGTGGTGGTTGATTGGGGACCAGAGTTCGAGAGTATTTACTTTGAAACGTTGCTCGCCCGTTACGAATGCAGCAAGGCCACTCGGCCTCAAGCTCGGCCACGGTTTGGATCGATCATCGAACGGCTTTTCAACACGGCCAATACCACCTTTGTCCACAATCTTGCTGGCAATACCCAGGTGATGAAGAACGTCCGCCAGGTCACCAAATCGGTTGATCCGCGTGGACACGCCCTTTGGACACTGGGTGAGCTGTATGGACAACTGCGCCGTTGGGCTTACGAGGAGTACGATACGACAGAGCATGAAACGCTCTCGCAGACCCCTCGCGAAGCGTTTGAGCAAGGCTTACTGCGAGGCGGGATGCGTCCTCATCGACTGATCCCTTACGAGGAGGATTTCCTGCTCTCTACCCTGCCCACCACCCCCAAAGGTACCGCACAGTTGATACCGGGCCGTGGCGTAAAAATCAACAAGCTGTTTTACTGGGCGAGGCGGGATGCGTTCCGTGATCATCCTGAGTTGGAAAAGACGCAACTGCCAATCCGATACGATCCCTACGATATGGGGCATGCCTACGTCTTCCTCAAACATCGATGGGTCGAATGCATTTCGGAGCATTACACACGCTTCAAAGGTCACTCTGAGCGCGAGTTGCAGATGGCCGCAGAAGAACTGCGTCAGCGAACCCATCGCCACTCCCAACAGTTCACTGTGACTGCAGCCAAACTTGCTGAGTTCGTGACCTCCGTTGAGGGACAAGAAGCCTTGCTCACGCAACGTCGGCGCGATGCTGAAGCGAGAGCCATCTTTGCTCTAATGGAAGGCAAACAAGAAGCGCAAGATGAAAGCGCTGGATCTGGACGCACAGCACAGGCTGTGGCAAGGCCAGAACCTGCTCCTCCAGCCGTCCCCGCGACACATGAGGCGACTGAAACGGAGAAGGAGGAAAACTCCGACATTTACGATGATTTCTAGTGGAGGATGAGACATGTCAGACCAATCGCCCCAGGGCTTTCCCCGCACATTGCTGCAACAGCCGATTGAAGTACGACGGCACTACTTTGAGACAAAGGTCGTCGCTCATCACCACCTCAAGCAGGTGTATGAAGACCTCCTGCATGCTGTTCGCTACCCAGCAGGCACCTCACTCATCTGGGTCATGGGTCCGACCGGCGTTGGCAAGACGACGCTGCTACAACGCCTGGTCAAACAGTTAATCGAGGATGCGGCTCTTGATCCAGCAGCCACACCTGGTCATATTCCTGCAATACTCATGGAAGCGGCATCCCCTGATACGGGCAACTTCAGTTGGAAAGACTACTTTACCCGTGCTCTCATTGCTGCTGACGAGCCCATGATGGCCGACAAGATCATCTACGACGCGCATGGCATGCGCCGGGATGGGCAGGGGCAAATCGTCATTGAACGAACCGTGACCGCGCCTGATTTGCGTCGTATGCTGGAGCGATGTTTCCATCATCGCCACCCTCGTGCCTTCATTGTTGATGAAGCACAGCATCTCAAGAAAATGACGAGTGGCCGCCGCTTCCTTGACCAAATGGATACGCTGAAATCTCTTGCCAATATGAGTTCTACTGTGCATGTGCTTGTGGGCACATATGATCTGCTGGGTTTGATGAATCTGAGTGCGCAACTTGGCCGCCGCAGTGTCGAGATTCATCTTCCTCGGTATCATCTTGACCAGCCAGAGAACCTCAAAGAGTTCAAGAAACTCCTGCGTACCTTCCAACGACATGTGCCTCTGGCGAAGGAGCCTGACCTCGAAAGCCATTATCTCTATTTTTACGAACGCTCTTTGGGCTGTACAGGGATGCTCAAAACCTTGCTCAACAAAGCTCTGGGAGCGGCATTGGAGCAACAGCAACAGACGCTCGTGCCAAAGCTCTGGGAACCATTTGCCGAATCTCCACACAAGCTCAAAGAGATGCTGCATGAGATTCGGGAAGATGAGAAGAAGCTCCAAGAACAGGAAAGCGAGAGCCATCTGCATGAACTCCGGGAGATGCTTGGATTGGAGGGGGCAGCACCAAAGGGCGAAGTGAGAGCCCAGGACGCATCTTCCTCCCCTACACCATCTGATTCAGCCAAAAGGAGAGAAAGGCGCGTGGGACAGCGGGGCCCAAAGAGAGATCGCGTTGGGAAGGAGGCTGAGCGTGATCTCTGAGATAGACGCTCTCTGTGAACTCTGGGAAGCAGAGTCACCTGTTCATGTTCCCGGCAGCCGACTCTATCATCTCGATCCCATTGGTGTGGGAAGCCCCCTCCTGGAGAGCTTGACAAGCTATGTAGCTCGCTTGTCAAGCGAACACAGTGTCTCTGCATCAACGCTCGTGAGGAAGCAGATCCTTCCTGCTCTGAACCGTCCTTTGTTGTACAGCGATGGGGGTCCGGTGAGCACTTTTTTGGGACAACAAAGTGTGGTCTTGAATGGCCTTACCGAAACATCAAGGATCTTTGTACAGGCCCTGGAGGAGTTAACCTTACGGCGTGATCTTTCTCTGCTGACTATGCTCCCGTACAGAGAGGCCCTTTCAGGAGTGAGCTTGTTACGACGAACAAAAGCCTGGTGCTGTACCTGTTACGAGGAATGGAGAGAAGCTGGGCAAGTTATCTATGAGCCACTGCTCTGGCTGCTTTCAGTCGTCACGCTTTGCCCTCGGCATACTCTGCCGTTAGAGGTGCGCTGTCCGAACCCAAATTGTGCACGTCAGCAGTTTCCCCTCACCGCGCAAGGCCAACCAGGATACTGCCCATGGTGTAGGCGATGGTTAGGGAGCAAGAAAACTTGCAATCCCCTCAAGCTGACGGATGAAGAGCAGGCAGAGCAGCTACAGAATGGTGAACTGGTAGGAGCTTTACTTGCTGCAACATCTCACGCGTCGGTCAGGTTTGTGAAAGGTCTTTTTGCCTGGGTAATCTCTACATGCATAGACCAGATAGCAGAAGGGAAAGCCTCAGTATTGGCTCACCTGCTTCCGGTAAAAAGCTCGACGATCCTACAATGGCAACGTGGACGAAACGTTCCCCAACTGGAGACGCTCGTGAAAGTTGCTGCCGCTCTCAATATGTCCTTGTTCGATTTACTCATGGGCGAGGTAAGTGCCTTGCCTATCTCTCCCACAATGGAACAAGCCAGAGATATTTCTCCAACAAAATCGAGAAAACGACGGAAACCAAAGGTACCGAGGCAACAGCAGCGAGAAGCCCTAGAAGCCGTGGTACGCAACCCAGAAGATCCGCCACCGAGTATGCAAGAAGTGGCTTCTCGTCTTCAGTATGACTACTCGCGACTCACAAAGGACTTTCCCGACCTCTGTCACACGATCTCAGATCGCTATGCAAAGTATCGAGCAAAGCAGCGCGTAGAGCGACAGCAAAGGCTGTGTGAAGAAGTCCGTCAGGCTGTACACCTTGTACATATCCAGGGGCGCTATCCCAGCAAACGGCGAGTGAGCAAATTATTGACCGCACCTGCAAGTTTTTGGGACCCTGAAGTGAAAAGGACTTGGGAAGAGATGATCCAGCAACTGGGGTGGCGACAATGATCCTTTCCCAGGATGATTCAACAATAGCTTTGGAAGCAAAGTGTGTCCGCCCTCATTTGGAAGGAAAGTCCGTCCGTTGCGGATAAACTATGGGTAAAGGGACAGACTGGACCGTAACATCCTTCACGTAGATGGGCAGTCTCGCTCCGACGAGCGTGCCCCCACTCCACTCCCTTCCACCTGCACGGCCTTGACCTCGCATGGTCTGTTGCGCTCAACCCGCACGGGAGGGGACGCGTAGCGGGCACGGCAGACGGCAGAGAGGGAGCGGCGCACAGCGACGAGTCACGGTCGGCAGAGCAAGGACGCGGGGACCGTTTGGCGGCTCCAGCAGGAAGGGCCGCCTTGCCTCCCCTTCATGTCCGTCACCTGCTCACTCCTGTCCTACTTCCTCTGTCTGGACACTGTCCAGGTCTTTTAATGAGGGCACTGCGAGCATTCAAAAAATGGAGGCACGCCATGATAAATCTGGTGGAAGGCGCGTTTTCCTACTGGATCGAGGGCTAATGTGACCACTGAGCCATCTGTGTCTGTCCACTCTCCCCGTTTGACGGGAAGCAGTCCTGTGTCCATATGGGCCAGTACTTTCGCTTCAGCCAGGTTGTGGAGCTGGGCAAAGGCCAGCAGCGAGATACACTGCCTGGGAAGTGAACCAGTCGTGCGTTCTTTGACAGGTGAAGCCTGGCGCGGTCTGGAGCCTTCCCGTCTTTTCAGCACGCGTTGCACCAGATCTTCCAGGTCGGCGACCCGCTGTTCCAATTCAGCAACGCGACTCTCTAGTGGTTCTGTTGAGTGTCCGGACACCTGTCCGGGGTTGATTCGCTTCAGGTCAGAGACCGCAATCTCACAACGGTTCGGTTGCGGGTACCGGGCTGGCAAGAGACCTCGCCGGATCGCCCGTTGGATCGTTTTGTCGCTCACTCCGCAGCGGCGAGCGGCTTCCAGGATCGTCACATGTTCGCTATCGGTCATCACATCAACTCCCTGCGTGTCCAGACACCTGTCCACATCTTTGACGGCTACTTGTTCGCATGGAGTCCCTCTGCTTGTCTGAGACGCTCTAGCGCTTCGGTCAATGCTCGTCGCAATTCGGGATCGGTGAAGGGACTTGCTGCCGCCAATTTTCCATAGAGCCGATCAAGCTCGCGCTGCTTTTCGCGCAGTTCGGCATCCTTAGCGGCCATCGTCTGTTTCATCTCATCGAGCCGACGCCGTAAAGCCGCGATGACCTGGTCCTTTGCCTTGTCCGCTCTCGCCACTGGCGGGGGTGAAGTGAGCAGGGCATGCTCAGCCTCCTCAATAGCCTGGACCAGATCCGGGTGGGCGCGCAGAAAGACCACGGAGACTCCGGCTCGCCGTGCGACTGCCGTTTTGGTGATGGCACGTTGTTCGAGCTGAAGGCGCGCTAAGGCGTCAAAGGCGGCCTGGCGTTTCTTCTCAGACCTGGCTTGTGCATTGATCTTGCACTGCTCAGTTCGTGTTCGTTTTGCTGTTGTGGATGCGTCCATCCCAGAAGCCCTCCTCTTTGATGGTCTTGATGACTTTCTCTGCGTGCTGTAGTTCCTGCTCATGCTTCTGTCGTGCTCGTGCGTAGGCAGGATTGGCGCGCAGCGCTTCGACGGTGATGAGCAGATTCTTCGCTTTGTTCTCCCAGACGGGCAGATGCCGTTTGCTCGCACGCAGCTTCGGGCAAGTCGGGCAATGAGGCGAGTCAGGACAGCCATCGTGCATGGGCAGATGCACACAATTGCCAATGCCATCAGGGAGCGGCGACACATACAGCTTGCCCACTTTGTTCTCCAGCCAGCCTCCATCGGCATCGCCTTCTGGCTGGGCGATCTGGATCTGGCCCATCATCTCGGATGCGGAGCTTTGCTGCTTCTTGACGCGGTAGGCATCGTATTTGACCTTGAGGCTGCTCAGATACACCTTGACGTACTTTTCTGTCATCGCGAGGCTCTTGTGTCCGAGAAACTCTTTGACGGTGTAGATATCGACCCCTTGCTCGATCATATCGGTTGCGATGGAATGCCTGAATTGATGAGGAGTCACCAGATACGGCTGTCCTTCGTGGGTGAGGTGAGAAGCTAATTTCTTGAGCGCATTTTCAATCTTCCCACTAGTGAGGATGCCCCTCTCCATCCGAAAGAGGTAGTGTGCTTCAAAGTGATCTGGAAACTGCTTTGCACGCTCCTGCTGACGACGGATAGCATCAACCACTCCATCGACTTCCCGTGTTGGGATGCGATGGTCGCGTTTCATTTTCGTGTTGACGTAATCAATACAAACCCACCAGTAGCCCTCAGCATCCTGGACAAGGCATCCCTTCTTGCCGTGCTCATCAGGTGCTTTGAGATGGGCCACATCCTCAAAACGCATACCAGTATGACGCAAGATGAGCAGGGCATCCCAGAATACAGGTGCAAGGATGGGGGGAGCCTGACCCTCTTTCATCGCTTTCGCAGCTTGTTCCAACAGCGGATCAAACTGATCAAGGACATCAGGAGGAATGGGGCGTGGAAGCGCCTCTGGCCTCGGAGGAATATCTTCATCCCAGATGAGAAAACGTGGCGGTCGCAGGCCAGTCCAAGCGGGAGAGGTCGCCATGTATTCACACATGATCTGGAGGTTTTCGAGAGCCCGGTTCGCTTGACCCTGGCTCAATTGAGCAATGTGAGGTAGCAGTGCCTCAATATCGTTCCTCTTGATCGTTCCCATGTGTATTTCCGGTGGAAGGAGCGTGAGAACCGGCTTCAAGTGATTGAGAACGCACTGGAAAGTGACAGCTTCCCATCGAGTAAGACGCTGCCGGAAGTAGCATTTGATCTGCTCGCGCAGGAGCGGATTCGCAATCCAGGAAAATGCGACCTCATATTTGGCGGGGGAGCGATGCTTGGGATACTCATGCTTCAACCTTCTCATATCCCAGACATCCTTCGCCAACTCCTCCTCAGCATTTGCTGCCAGCGTTACTTCAAGATGAGGGACTCGGATATTCCGACGAACTGTGACATCAAGTGCCTCGACAATTTTGAGAAACTGTTCATCCATGAGAGCCCAGCGCCGGGCAGATGGCGTACATCCAGCAAGTCGGCAAATCTCTGCAATGGACTTTTGTTGATGTTGCTCCTGTCGGAGAACTCCTAGCAGGCGTTGCTGTACATCAGATAATCTGCTAGCGGAGCGCTTTCTGTTTCTTTTAATGTCAAAGGTATGAACAACCGCAGCAAAGCGTTCATCTTTCAATGCCCGATGCCAAGCATTTTTGCTGGCATAGCCAGCGAGCTGGCAAATCTCCATGATTGTTTTTGTCCTGTTCTCCTCACACTCCAGCACTGCTAGGAACCGTCGCTGTAGCGTGGACCAGCTGGGTTCAGACGTGGCAAGGAGTGGAGCAATCTTCGCATTGTGCATACGCTTTCTTCCTTTTCTCAGCATATCTATCGTAAGCATGCTTGCGATCTTCATTCGTCAAATGAACATAGGTCTGGATAGTTGTCACGACACTGGCGTGTCCCAGTCGTTCCTGCACAAACTTCCAGTCTACGGGGTCGCCATCCTTGAGAGAGGAGCGAACGAGATCCGTGGCATGCGTGTGGCGCAGAATGTGTGGATGGAGAGCAACTCCCGATTTTTTCGAGTAGTGCTCAAACATGCTCTCGACGGCTGCAAGACTGAGAGCAGTTCCATATCGTGGCTGCCTGTGTTGGTCCCTGGCATGCTTGTTGAGCACAATCCAGAGATGGGAGGTAGCAGGATTCGCTTCGATCCAGACTTCCGTGAGATACACATCAAGCATGCCTAAAACATCATCCGGGAGATGCACGAACCGATCACGACCATAACCGGCTTTGGCCCGCGCTCCATTCTCATTGTCCGCACGAAAGCGAACATGCACTCCATGCTTCCCGAATTCCAAATCATCCAGGTGCATCCCAAGTAACTCTCCGATGCGGAATCCGCCCTCTTTGAGCATCAGGCACAACGAGCGATCACGAAAGCCGGTGGGGTCTCCGTTCGGATGCTCTCCCAGATGGATACTGTTGACAAAGATCTGGAAATCAGCTTCTGAAACCGTTGGAGGAAGCCGATTCGGTTCCTTGAGCTTCAGTTCCATCCGTTGGACGGTCGCTTGCCCTCGACGGGTATGAGCCAGGAGATCTCCCTCTTTGAGCCATTTTCCTCGGGGAACATCGATGTAGATCACTGGGGACTCGGTAAGCCTGCCCCGGCGTACCAGAAAATGATACAAAGATCCAACCGCCTGGAGAATGAGATTGACACTTGTTGCGGTCAGGGGACTCTGCTGGTAAATAGGAGCAATGGTCTGCGCATCTCGATAGGGATTACACAGCCAGATGACAAATTCAGTAAGATCTGCTGGCGTTGTCTTAAAGATATCCAGGTTTCTCTGTGCTAAAAAGCGGTAATACCAGGATAACCGAAAACAATACGCCTTGATGGTGGCAGGCGCTCGTTTCGTCGCTATCTTCCAATCAAGGAACTCTTTTACCTCAGCAATGAAGTCGAATTGGTCATCCACGAGGTAATATATGCGGTCCTTGCCTGGAATATCCGCCGCTACCATCCTGGGAAAAGCCTCGTTCCCTTCCATCACCATCTCTTTCGTTACCGTTTTTTCGGGTCTTTTCTTTCCTAAAGAACAGTATACCAGCGGCCCCAAAATCTCCTGAAAAGGAACGTTCTTTCCGTTTTTCTCAGGTGACTTTATTCTCTAAGGAACA